>Ga0070670_100000877_pt1 | contig 23657 bp, 20 predicted proteins | sample KBSS63metaG_FD_64665 | JGI IMG/M metagenome (GOLD analysis project Ga0070670, IMG submission 64665) | Switchgrass rhizosphere microbial communities from Kellogg Biological Station, Michigan, USA - KBS S6-3 metaG | ecosystem: Host-associated > Plants > Roots > Rhizosphere > Soil ... | reverse complement strand
GCCTGCCGAGATTTCGGATCCGGTAAGGACCTTCTCGCGATCCACGGCGCCGACGCAGAAACCTGCGAGATCATAGTCGCCGGCCGCATACATTCCGGGCATTTCGGCGGTTTCTCCACCTATCAGCGCGCAGCCCGCGCGCTTGCAGCCTTCGGCGATGGAAGCGACGACGGAGGCCGCAACTTCATTGTCGAGCTTTCCGGTTGCGTAATAATCGAGAAAGAACAGGGGCTCTGCACCCTGAACGACGAGGTCGTTCGCACACATTGCGACGAGATCGATTCCAACGCCGTCATGACGGCCCGCGTCGATCGCGAGCTTGAGCTTGGTTCCTACACCGTCGTTTGCAGCAACCAGCAGGGGGTCATCGTAACCCGCAGCTTTCAAATCGAAAAAGCCACCGAATCCGCCGAGATCGGCACCCGCGCCGGCACGAGCTGTCGATTTGGCAAGCGGCCCGATCGCCTTGACCAATGCATTCCCGGCATCAATGGACACGCCGGCATCGGCATAAGTCAGGGGTTTCGGGCTCATCGCGGCGGGCAGTAGAGACAAGCCGCTTGGATTTCCACGCCGTTGTCGCCAAAAGACGCTTCCGAATGCCCTATCGTCGTTTCGCTCTCCCGTTCATCTTGCTCCTCGCCGCGATCGGAATCGCCGGCGGGCTTTATGCTCAGCTGGAAACGAATGACCGCGGGATCCTGCCGCTGGACAGCTCGAACACGCTCGAGATCGGCGGGATCCATGTCGATGTCGGCGGCACGGATGCACAGAGTGCAAGATATTCGGGCTGGCGATTTGCCCAGCGTCAGGGTTTCAAGGCGCTCTGGGCCAAGATGCACCATGCGCCCATCAACCAGGCGCCCAATCTTCCGGACGGTACGCTCGATCAGATCGTCAGCTCGATCAATGTGGAGAACGAACAGATCGGGCCGAACCGATACATCGCTACGCTTGGTATCTTGTTCGACCGAGCCCGCGCCGCTCCATTCCTCGGCGTCGAAGGCGGGCAGGTCACGCGATCGGTTCCGATGCTCCTGATTCCGGTGACCGTGACTGCGGGCACGGCGACGAGCCTGGAACTGCGGAATGCCTGGCAACGGGCATGGGCACAGTTTCGAACCTCGCAAAGCCCGATCGATTATGTCCGAATCAGCGGCATGGGTTCCGACCCGTTGCTCGTGAATGCGGCGCAAGTCACTCGCCCCGGCCGCGGCTGGTGGCGCAACCTGCTCGACATGTACGGGGCTTCCGACATCCTGATCGCGGAGGTGCAACTGCAGCGGCTTTACCCGGGCGGACCCGCGCGGGCGCGATTCATCGCGCGCCATGGCCCGGACAATGAGATCGTCGGAGGCTTCACGCTGACGGCGGCCAACAGCGACGGCGTCCCCGCGATGATGGCGCAGGGTGCGCAGCAAATGGATGAACTCTTCGCGGAGGCAATGGCCGCGGGACGCCTGACGCGGGATTCGTCGCTCAACCTTCCGCCGCCACCGGTCTTGGCTGTGCCGGTGGTGGAAAAACCGGTCGCGCCGGTCAAGCTGGTCAACTCGTTCCAGGTGCAGGTCACCGGCAAGAACGTGAACTTCTACAATTTCGCAATGGCGCACCTCCGCACCTTGACTGGTGTGGACTCGGCGACGCCGCAGCAGATCAATCCGGGCGGGACGAGCTACATCCTGGTGACCTACAGAGGCGATATCTCGCAGCTTGCCGCAGCGCTGAGCGCTCGGGGATGGATTGTCGATTTTGCGGGCACGGTGGTCAGAATTCACTCCGATACCGACAAGCCGCCGGCGATGCCTCCGCCGCCGGTTCAGCCGCAGCCGCAGGGGGCAACACCCGCATCGCAGCCGTCGCAGGTTTCGGCAACACAGCCGCCACCGCCGCAGCCGGCGGCCCAGCCGCCGAAAACCCAGCAGTGAAGCAGGGTCCGGACCAGATCGCCCTTCCGTTGGACTGGCCCCAGAGCGATGGGGACGTCCGCTTCATCGTTTCCGATGCGAACCGAGAAGCGTTCGAGCATTTCAGTCGATTCAGCATGTGGCCCGTAAAGGCAACGATTCTCACGGGCCCGCGGCGCTCCGGGCGAACGCTCCTGGCCCGAAGCTTTGTCGAACGCGTGGGAGGAAGGCTGTTCGACGATGCCGACCAGCGCGACGAGGAGGACCTGTTCCACGCCTGGAACCAGGCGCAGGACAGTGGTCGGCCAATCGTGATGGTCGCAGACATCGTTCCGCCTGCCTGGATTCCGCGCCTGCCTGATCTCAAGACCAGGCTCGCCGTCACTCCCGTCACTCGGATCGGTCACCCCGACGATGCATTGTTCGGCGCCCTGATCCAGCTTCATTTCGCTGATCGGGGCCTGCATATCCCAGCCGACGCGTTGCGATTCATGAGCGAGCGCTTGCATCGCGATTACTGGACGGTGGAGCGGGCGGTCGAAGCGGTCGATCGCTATGCGATCGCGGAACGCGCAAGGCTTTCGCTGCCCACGATTCGGCGAGCCCTGATCGATTCCCGAATGATCGGCGAAGCCGCCTAGGATTTCAGCCGCAACTGATCTTCGTGATCTTGCGATCGCCGGTGAGATACACAGTCACCCGGTCGGTGCGATAATCCATCGTCATCATCGCTCCGGGCGGCGCCCATCGAAGGACTGCCGAATTCGACGCGTGGAGGATGGCGGCCTTCGTCTCATCGTTGCCCGGCTGGCCGACGAACTTTTCCGTACCTTGCAATTGGCAGACATGTCCGAGCGTAGCACCGTGGTCCGCGATCGGAGGAGCGGGCTCCGCTGAAGCCGCTGCAGGGGGCGGATGAGCCGTGCATCCGGCGAGGAGGATTGCCGCGGCGAAGGCGAACCTACGCATCCACAGTTTCCTTGGTGTCAACCCGGCTCATCTTCAGCTTGCCGTTCTCGATCCCAAACGCGAGGCGACCCTCGACGAGATCCAGCGCATCCTTCCCGAATTGCTCGTAGCGCCAGCCGGAGAGGATATTGAGGTTCTTCCGGACACCGGCGGCGAGCGCTTCGAGATCGTCGGACCGTGCAATCAGCCTCGCCGCGACGCCGGTCTCTTTGGCTCGGATCTTGAGCAGCAGCTTCAGAAGGTCGCTGACCAGCGCCGCATCTTTGGTCAGCCCGGGTCGCCTCGGCTCGCGATCTGGCATTTCGTCATGCTCCAGGGGCTTGGCATTGCTGATGGCGGACATCAGCCGGGCTCCGATATCGTTGGTCCTCCAGCCGGCGGACAAGCCGCGCACCCGGCCGAGATCGTCCTGGGTCTTCGGCGGATGAAGCACGATCTCGCTCAGCGTGTCGTCCTTGATGATGCGCCCGCGCGGAAGATTCTTCTGTCGCGCCTCTGTCTCTCGCCATCCGGCGAGGGCCTTGAGGCGACCTAGCACGGCTGGGTTCCGGCTCGGAAGCTTCAGGCGCCTCCATGCGTCCTCAGCAGCGAAGGCGAAGCTCGACGGATCCGCGAGCCGCTCCATTTCCTCGTCGAGCCAGGCGCCACGGCCGTTCTTCTTCAGCTTCTCGACCATTCGCGGGAAGACTGCGGCGAGGTGGGTGACGTCGGCGATGGCATAATCGATCTGGCGCTTGTCGAGCGGCCGACGGCTCCAGTCGGTGAAGCGCGCGCCCTTGTCGAGGCTATGCCCCAGCAGGCTCTCGATGAGGTTCGAATAGCCGATCTGCTCGCCATGCCCGAGAGCCATCGCCGCGATCTGCGTGTCGAAGAGAGGATGAGGGACCTTGCCCGTGAGATTGTGGATGATCTCAAGATCCTGGCCGCCGGCATGGAAGACCTTCAGCACTTCCTCGTTCTTCACGAACAGGTCGAGGAGGGGTTTAAGGTCGATATCCGCCTTGGGATCGATCGCCGCGGCCTCGTCGGGGCTTGCGACCTGAATCAGGCACAGGTCCGGCCAATAGGTGTTCTCGCGCATGAACTCGGTGTCCACGGCGATGAACGGCTGGCTGGCTAGGCGGTCGACGAGCGCCTTGAGGTCGTCGGACTTGGTAATCAGTGGATGGATACGCATGGTCTGAAGGGCGCTTTAGCGACGGCTTCTCGGGTTGACAAAAAGGTTCGTCCCAGTGAAGCGCGGCGCGCGCTTTTCTCCACAATTTTTTCGTTAGCGAGCGAACTTCATCATGCACGCCTACCGTTCCCACACCTGCGCCGAGCTGCGCCTCGCCAATGTCGGCGAAATCGTCCGGCTTTCGGGATGGGTCCATCGCAAGCGCGATCATGGACACCTTCTGTTCGTCGATCTCCGGGACCATTACGGAATCACGCAGATCGTGACCGATACGGATTCGCCCGCTTTCAAGGTGCTCGACCGGCTGCGCGTCGAATCGGTGGTGACGATCGATGGCCAAGTCGTGGCGCGATCGAAGGAGACGGTGAACCCAAACCTGCCGACAGGAGAGATTGAGGTCCGTGCCGACAATGTGACGGTCCAATCCGCTGCGGCCGAGTTGCCAATGCCGGTGTTCGGCGAGCAGGAATATCCCGAGGAGATCAGGCTCAAGTACCGTTACCTCGACCTTCGCAGGGAAAAGGTGCACCAGAACATCATGCTGCGCTCGGCGGTGATCACGTCGATCCGCCGGCGGATGGTCGATCAGGGGTTTACCGAGTTCCAGACGCCGATCCTGACCGCGAGCTCGCCCGAGGGCGCACGCGATTACCTGGTTCCGAGCCGCGTCCATCCCGGCAAATTCTACGCGCTCCCCCAGGCGCCGCAGATGTTCAAGCAGCTGATCATGGTCGCGGGCTTCGATCGTTATTTTCAAATCGCGCCCTGCTTCCGCGACGAGGATGCCCGCGCCGACCGCAGCCCGGGCGAATTCTATCAGCTCGATTTCGAAATGAGCTTCGTCACGCAGGACGATGTCTTTGCGGCGATCGAGCCGGTGCTTTCAGGCGTCTTCCAGGAATTCGCGAACGGTCGAAGCGTGACTCCGGCGGGCGAATATCCGCGAATCCCGTACAAGGAAGCGCTTCTCAAGTACGGCTCCGACAAGCCCGACCTTCGCAATCCGTTGCTGATCGGCGACGTCGGCGGTTATTTCAAAGGCTCTGGCTTCGGGCTCTTCGCGAAGATCGTCGATGGCGGGGGTGTCGTTCGGGCGATCCCGGCTCCGGGCACCGCGGAAAAGAGCCGCAAGTTCTTCGACGACATGAATGAGTGGGCGAGGGGCGAAGGCTTCGCCGGCCTCGGTTACGCGACCCGGAAGGGTGGCGAATGGGGCGGCCCAATCGCGAAGAACCACGGCGACGAAGGCATGAACCTTTTGGCCGAGGAGATGGGCCTCGGTCCGGACGACGGCATCTTTTTCGCAGCTGGCAAGGAAGAGGAAGCAGCCAGGCTCGCCGGATTGGCCCGCACGCGCGTCGCCGAGCAGCTCGACCTGATCGAAAAGGATTCTTTCCGTTTTTGCTGGATCGTCGACTTCCCGATGTTCGAGTTCAACGAGGATCAGAAGAAGATCGACTTCAGCCACAACCCATTTTCGATGCCGCAGGGCGAAATGGAGGCGTTGGAGAGCAAGGACCCGCTCGAGATCCTCGCCTGGCAATATGACATTGTCTGCAACGGGGTGGAGCTGAGTTCGGGCGCGATCCGCAACCATCGCCCGGACATCATGTACAAGGCGTTCGAGATCGCCGGCTACTCCAAGGAAGAAGTCGACACCAACTTCGCGGGCATGATCAATGCGTTCAAGTTCGGCGCTCCTCCGCATGGCGGCTCGGCACCGGGAATCGACCGGATCGTCATGCTGCTCGCCGACGAGCCGAACATCCGCGAGGTCATCCTCTTCCCGATGAACCAGAAGGCGGAGGACCTCATGATGAACGCCCCGGCCCCCGTCCTGCCGAAGCAGCTCAAGGAATTGGGTATCAAGGTCGTCGCAGACAGCTGAGAAAGGTCTCGGCCAAAGCACCCGTTGTGCGCGCCGTTAATTGCGTTAACGTCGCTGCCGATGGGGAGCACGGAAGTCACTTTCGGTAGCGGATCGACGGATGTCGGTTCAGCGCTTGCTGCGCTGCGAGAACATCTCGCCGAGCTCCAGCTTCCGCAAATTGCGCACCGGCGCCGTGCGATCATCCTGCTTGAGGGACCTGAAGGCGCAGGCAAAAAGCTCGCGTTGAAGCAATTCGCATCAGCCTTCGACCCGTGTCACTTCGTCGTCCACACAACCGGCTATGACCGTCGCGAGGCGAGCGAGGGCCATTGGCTCGCTCGATTCTGGAGGCAGTTACCTCCTGCCGGAAACACCGCGATCTTCTTTCGCAGCTGGTATCGCCGTGTGCTCGACGATCGGGTTCTCGGCCGCACGCCCGAGGAATCGATCTCTCGCGTATTCGACGAAATCAACGAGTTCGAGGTACAGCAGCGCGACTACGGCACCTTGCTCGTCAAACTCTATTTTGACGTCAGCGCCGACGTTCAGGAACGGAGGGTTTCGCATCGGCGGCAAAATCCCTGGCGCGGACGATTCCAGGAGGAAGAGTTCATCCGCGCTGACGATCCCGCTTATCAGCGCGCTCTCGAGGAATTGCGTGCGAACACGGACACGCGCTGGTCGCCCTGGCGGACGATCGACGGTGACGACGAAGGGCAAGCCGCCCTCGCTGCGTTGGAAGCCGTTGCCGAAGCCTGGTCGAAGGCAATGCCGGCCGAGCCGCCCAAGCTCGTGACTTCACCGCGCGTCGCCTAATCCGGGTAGCGGATCGCCATCAGCTCGTAACTTTTTTCGCCCGCCGGCAGGCGAACGATGCGTTCATCGCCGACGCGTGCGCCGATGAGGGCCCGTGCGAGTGGCGCGCTCCAGCCGATCCTGCCTGCCGTCGCATCGGCCTCATCGTCACCGACGATCGTGAGCGTTCGTCGATTATCCTCTTCGTCCGCGACCTCGACCGTCGCGCCGAAGCGGACCTGATCGCGAGCCTGCTGCTTTGACGGATCGACGACCTTCGCTTCCTTCATGATTCGCGCGAGATAGCCCAGCCTTCGATCGATCTCCCGAAGGCGGCGCTTGCCGTAAATGTAATCGGCGTTCTCGGAGCGGTCGCCGAGCGAGGCGGCCCAGGAGACGGTCTCGACAATCTTTGGGCGCTCGGCCCCGAACAGCTCGTCATATTCGGCCCGGATCCGAGCCAGCCCTTCGGCGGTGATGAAACGATCAGCCACAACCGCAGTGACTATCAGCCGGGGCGGCTCTTCCCAAGATAGCGGGAGACGTGAAATGCCGTCTGCTGTTGCTGCGTCGAGCGCATCGAATCGTAGACGACGCTGTTCTCGATAACCCGCTGCACGTAGGCCCTGGTCTCAGTGTAAGGAATCGCCTCGATCCATTTGAGAACGTCGACCTGGCCGCGCGGGTCTCCGTACGTATTCACCCATTTCCGCACGTTTCCAGCGCCGGCATTGTAGCTTGCGACGGCAAGCGGCACGTTTCCGCCCCAAATGTTGAGCATTCGCTGAAAATAGGCCGAGCCGATCATCACGTTGTAGGACGGGTCGGTGATCAGCCTGTAGCTGTCGAAGCCGACGCCCATCTTGCCTGCCTGCTCGCGCGCAGTTCCTACCATGAGCTGCATCATGCCGCGGGCGCCCGCATGGCTGACGGCGTAGGGGTCGAACGAACTCTCCTGGCGGCTGATGCCGTGAGACAGCGACCAGATCTGCCCCGATACTGATGCGGGGAGGGTCGGATAGGCTTGGCGAACGTAGAACGTCGACCCTTTCACGCGCGCCATCCGGGCGGTCCAGACCGCCATGTCCTGGCGGCCAATCTGTTGCCCAAGCTCAATCGCCAGGTTCCGGTCGGTGTCGTTGTCCAGGGATTCGGCAAGGGCCCTGACGAACAAAGCCTGTTCGGTCGAACGGCCCTGCTGCCCGAGGATGCGGATTGCCTGGACGAGGCGACGGCTGTTGAAGGCGGTTCGTTGCAGCTGCGTCGTCACATATTGTGGAAGGGCGGCGGGCGGAGGCGCGACCGACCGTCCAAGGCGCTCGAGTGCAAGCTGCCCGTAGAATAGCTCGGGGTAAGCGGCAGCGCGCTGGAAGTAGCTGTTCGCTTCCTGGAAGCGGCCGGCGGCCAGGGATGCGCGGCCTGCCCAATAGCTTCCTTTTGTCAGGACCTGGAGCGAGCGACCAGCACGCGCATAGCGGTCGAACATCCCGATCGCGCTTGCCGGGCGATTCATCCGGTCGAGGGCAACCGATCCCGCGAGCCAGGCCAAAGTCGTATAATTGTCCCGAATTCCAAGTGGTTGCTCGGCGACGTTCGCTCCTTCTTGAAGGGCATCGTCGACCTGGCTCGCAATGTTGTAGGCGGTCTGCCAGTTGCGGTCCTGCACCGCATCGTCCGCGAGCAGGATCATCATTTCGTAGAAGCGCTCGGGATCGGCGGGCTGGATCGTGAACTGGTGGTCGCGCGCTGCGAGCTGCTGGGCCGCAGCGCCATAATTGTTCGCGCGGAGGTAACGGGCACGGTCCATCATCAAGCCGGAATCGCGCGTGACGGTCCCAATTACCGCCTGGTAGCGGCTGTCGGCATCGGGCGAGTTACGTTGCATCGCAATCCGGGCACCGAACGAGGCCTGACGCTCGGGGCTGGTGGCGGAAAGGAAGCGGGCCGCATCGTCGGTTTCCTTCGCGAAGAGAAGGGAGTCGACTCGGGCATCATTGTCGGCTCGGGTGAAGCTGCTGCCGTAACGCGACCAGAGCGCCTGCTCGTCATAGGATGACAGGTCATCGGAAGCCCATGCGTGACGAGCTGCGTCGAGCGCTTCCGCCATTTGCGACCTCGACGCATAAGCATCGGCAAGTCGCGACCAGCCGTTTCCGGTCCTAGGCTTGTCCGAGGCAAAGAAGGCGAGGACGGTTGCGGAATTCTCTCCCGGCTGCATGGCCTTTTCGGCCCAGCCACGCATCCGCCTTTCGTCGGGCCAGTCGGGATTCGCGATCAGGAACGGCGCGTAATTGGCAAAGCGGTAACCGCTGCTCTGGCGCAGGGTACGCCAGTCATTGAGGGCCGAACCAACGCTTTGGCTGGTCGCGTAGGAAGGCGCGGAATAGCCCGCCGTTCCCGCATATTGCGCCGAACTGGCGGGGGCCAGGGCCAGCAGCACTGGCACGATCACAGCCAAACGCCACATGCTGGACATCATACAGTGCTACTCCTTATCAGCCCGTGAACGCGCGACCCCGCATTGCTCACTCCAACTCTCCTCCAAGGAGGTAAGTTCATGTTTTTCGGCTCGATTCCGGCCCTCGTGACTCCCTTTTCGGCCGGCCGTGTCGCTGAAGACACGTTTGCGGCCTTCCTCGAATGGCAAATTGTCGAGGGCTCGGACGCACTCGTTCCTTGCGGGACGACCGGTGAAAGCGCGACGCTGAGCCGCGACGAGCATCGCGACGTCATCGCGCAAACAGTTCGGGTAGCGAACCGGCGCGTTCCGGTGATTGCGGGTTGTGGGAATTACTCCACGGCAGCGGCGATCGAGCTCGTAAACGCGGCAGCGGACGTCGGGGCCGACGCCGCATTGGTGGTCGTGCCGTACTACAACAAACCCAGCCAGGCGGGTCTTGTTGCCCATTTCACCGCCATTGCGGACGCATCGCCGCTTCCTATTGTCGTCTACAACGTACCCTCGAGGACCGTTGCCGACATATCCGTCGAAACCCTGGCAGCGGTGGCCAAACATCCGAGAATCGTCGCGATCAAGGATGCGACCGGAAACCTCGGCCGCGTGTCCGCGCAACGGCTGGAATGCGGCGAAACCTTCGTTCAGCTCTCCGGAAACGACGACATGGCGCTGGGATTCAATGCGATGGGCGGCGTCGGCTGCATCTCGGTGACTGCGAATGTCGCGCCCAGGCTCTGCAGCGACTTCCAGAAGGCGACTCGCGAGGGGCGCTGGGATGACGCATTGAAGCTCCAGGACAAGCTTTACCCGCTCCACGCGGCACTGTTCACCGACGCATCGCCCGGGCCCACGAAATATGCGCTTTCACGGGTGAGGCAGGGCTTTCCTTCAGAGCTCCGGCTACCGCTGGTTGAACCATCGGACGCGTCGAAGCGCGCCGTCGATGCCGCGCTCGAACATGCGGGACTGATCTGAATCCTCGATGGCCAAGCCGCTTCCCCAGCCCTTCGACAAGCAAAAGGTCGTGGCCGAAAATCGCCGCGCTCGTTTCGACTATTTCGTCGAGGAAAGGTTCGAGGCGGGGATCCAGCTAAGCGGCACCGAGGTGAAATCACTTCGGCATGGCGAGGGTTCGATCGCGGAAAGCTATGCGGCTGTTCAAGGAGACGAAGTATGGCTGATCAACAGCCATGTCCCTGAATATAGTCACGGAAATCGGCTGAACCACGAGCCGAAAAGACCGCGTAAATTATTGCTCAAGAACCGCGAGATATCCAAGTTGCAGGGTGCGGTGACGCGCCAGGGCCTAACATTGGTTCCGCTGTCCATCTATTTTAACGGCAGCGGCCGGGCGAAGGTCGAGTTGGCGCTGGCACGCGGAAAGAAGGTTCACGACAAGCGCGAGACGATGAAGGAGCGGGATTGGAAGCGGGAGCAGCAACGGCTGCTGAGACGAAATGGCTGAGGCGAGCCCAGCCATGAGCCTCTTTCATTGGCTTAAGGGCCACATCCCGACGCGAGAGACGGTTCATCGCTACCGGCTGCTGAAGCCCTTTGCGGCCCATCTCACTCATTCTTCGCTCTGGCGGATGACGCGGCGATCGGTGCCGCGGGGAGTTGCGCTGGGCCTGTTCGTGGCAGTGATCATTCCGGTGATGCACACGGCGATCGCGGCACTGCTGGCAATTCCGGCGCGTGCGAATGTCGCTGTCGCGGCGGTGTTTACGCTGGTGGTCAATCCGCTGACCATCCCGCCGATCTATTATGCGGCTTACAGGATTGGGTCGTGGGAATTGCATCACGAGGGCCCGCTCGTGAATCCTGGGGCCGCCGAACGTTTCTCAAGCGAGCTGAGCCGCCTGCTGTTCTGGATTCACCAGGCATCGGGACCGATCGCGATCGGGGTCCTGACGATTGCGGTCGTCTCCGCCGTCATCGGCTATCTTGGCGCCGCGTTGGTGTGGCGCTTCTGGTCGCACAGTCGCTGGCGGAGCCGCCAAAACTCCAAGGCCTGATTTCCCCTGTTGTTTGCAGGCGTTTCGTGGTCGGTCGTCGATTGTGATTCGCCGCGCTAAACGCCGGCCTGTCCAACGCGACGAATCGGATGGAGGGGATTTGAAATGGTTCGAGTAATTGCGTTCGCCCTGGCGACGACGGCTTTGTCTGCCTGCGCCACGCAGGCGCCGCCGCCAGCTGCGGTGACGACCGAAGCGCCAGCGACCGTAGTTGAAACGCCCGCCGCGCCGAAGCCGCAATATGGCTCATTCGGGTTCGACGCCGCGGGAATGGACCGAAGCGTGGCTCCGGGAGATAATTTCTATCAGTTCGCAAACGGAACCTGGGCGAAGAACACGCCGATCCCCTCGGACAAGCCCAATTATGGCTCCTTCACCTATCTCGACGATCTTTCGCACACCCGAACTCAAGAAATATTGGAGCAGGCGAAGGCCGACCCGAATTCGAAGATCGGCACAGCCTATGCGACCTACCTCGACACGGCCGCGATTGAGGCCAAGGGGCTCGCCCCGATCGAGCCATGGCTGAACCAGATTCGCGGTTTGAAGTCGAAAGCCGGCTATGCGCCTCTTGCAGCCGAGGCCGCCGCCAATGGGGTTGGCACGCCGTTCGCCGCCGCCGTCGCGCAGGACCGCAAGAACCCCGACGTCTATGCGATGAACCTGTTCCAGTCCGGCCTCGGCATGCCGGATCGCGATTATTATCTGTCTAACGATCCGAAGCTCGCGCAGACCAAAGCGGCCTACGAAAAGCATATCGGCACGATGTTGACGCTTGCCGGTGAGTCAAACGCCGCCGCGCGAGCCAAGGCGCTGGTCGATTTCGAAACCCAGATCGCCAAGGTCAGCTGGACCCGAGTCCAAAGCCGCGACGCCGACAAGACCTATAACAAGATGAGCATCGCCGAGCTTCAGAAGTTGGCTCCGGGCTTCGACTTCGCCGGTTTCTTCAAAGCGAAGGGCGTTTCAATCAATGACGTGATCGTCGGCCAGCCGTCGGCTGTCGCGGGCATTGCAAAGGTCGTTCGCGCGGCTCCGCTGGGCGTTCTCAAAGACCAACTGCTCGTGCGCTCGCTCGACAGCTTTGCGGACGTGCTGCCGAGCGCCTTCGACAAGGAAAATTTCGCCTTCTTCGGCACCGTTCTGTCAGGAACACCCGAGCAGCAGGTCCGCTGGAAGCGCGCGGTCGATTACACGGTTGGAAGCCTGACCGACGAGGTCAGCACGATCTACGTCGCGAAATATTTCCCGCCGGAGACCAAGGCCGCGGCCGATGAGATGGTCAGGAACATCATCGCGGCGATGAACCGCCGGATCGATGCTCTCGACTGGATGACCCCGGAGACCAAGGCCAAGGCGCATCAGAAGCTTGCGGCCTTCACCCCTCGCATCGGCTATCCGAGCAAGTGGCACGATTATTCCGCAATGAAGGTCGTTGCCGGCGATGCGTTCGGCAATGAGCTCCGATCCAACCAATGGCAGGCCGCGGACAACATCTCGAAGCTCGGCCAGCAGGTTCGGCGCTGGGAGTGGGGGATGACTCCCATGACCGTGAACGCGCAGGCCAATCCGCCGTTGGTTGCGATCACTTTCCCAGCCGCGATCCTGCAGCCGCCGTTCTTCGATCCCCATGCCGATCCGGCCGTGAACTATGGCGGCATCGGTGCTGTCATCGGTCACGAAATGAGCCACCATTTCGACGACCAGGGATCGAAATATGATTATGAAGGCAGGCTCACGACCTGGTGGACCCCCGCCGACGTTTCGGCCTTCAACTCACGACTCGACAAGCTCGAAGCCGAATATAACGCCTATGAGCCGCTCCCAGGATTCCACGTCATCGGCAAGCTTACGATGGGCGAGAATGTCGCTGATCTTGCCGGCCTCACGACCGCGCATGACGCCTACATCGCTTCGCTCGGCGGGAAGGCACCGCAGGTCATCGACGGCTTCACTGCGGACCAGCGTTTCTACCTTGGCTGGGCGCAGGTCTGGCGGCGGAACTACCGTGAAGCGGACCTGAGGCGGCGCCTGCTCACCGATCCGCACTCACCGTCCGAGCAAAGAGCGAATATCGTCCGCAACATGGACCCCTGGTACCAGGCCTTCGGTATCCAGCCGGGCCAGAAGCTTTACCTGGCTCCGGCGGATCGGGTGCGCATCTGGTAGGATCGTTTACAGCTGGTAGGATGGCTCCCGCCGCATGCTGTACCAGGAGCTGCCTCAGATAGATTCGACTCCGCTCGACGGGTGGGCACGGTGGCTTGTGCCGGCGCTGATCCTTGCCGCTGCGGCCACGGCTGCCGTCGTGCTTCTCCTGCTCGGCAGCTGGGTCTTCGCTGGCGTAGCCGCCGCCGCAGGGGCGATCGGGGCGGCAATCAGCATTGGCAGGTCTTACTCGATCCCAATTCCCTCGGAGCCGTTGCTGGCCGGGCCGGATTACACCCTCGTCGGCGCTGCTCTCAGCCTCAGTCGTGACCCGGTTGCACTTACCGGCGGCGAGGGATCTTTGCTGGTCGTCAATTCCGCGTATCGCGAGCGGTTCGGCAGCTCGCCGCCGCTCCAGCTCGCCGCCGACGACGATGCGTTGCAGGGATTGAAGCTAGCCCAGACGATGGCCAATCGAGACGGCGCGGGTTGCGTGGCGGGAATCGAAACGGCCGCAGGCACAAGCCCCGTCGAGGTTGAGCGTGCCGGCGCCAGCGGCGAGCTGTTGCTGTGGCGTTTTCCCGAAGCGCCTGCCCTCGATGCCCTTTCTACTGCAGTTCGGCGAATCGAAGGCGTTCCGGGTCAGCGTCTCGCGGCCGCCGGTGTCCTCGCTGCCGTGGTCGACGCCAAGGGCGCAATCCTGGCCGCCAACAGCCTGTTTTCCGATCGCGCACTGGAGCCCGAACAGCAGCTTCGAAAGGTCCGCTTCGGCGACCTTGTCGAGATCGGGGAAGACGAGCAAATGCGCCTGGTTGCGGATGGCGAGATGGGCCAGCCTGTGCGCGTGGTTCACCTGCCCGCGGATCTCACCACCGACGCCGGAGCCGGCACCTTCCTCCTGTTCGACGCGACCAGCGGCCGCTCGGTCGCACAATCGTCGAACCTCCAGGCCTTGCTGGACGTGCTGCCAATCGGCCTCGCCCTCGTCGATCGGGATGGTCGCTTCCTGACAATGAACGCCGCCTTCCGCCAGGCCGCGGGTCTCAAGGGGTCGGCGATGCCGGTCTATCCCGGCGACCTGGTCGTGAAGGAAGACAAGGCCGCGGTCGCGGACGCCGTGCGCCGCAATGCGCGGGGACCCGCAATGTCCGGAGACCTTGCCGTCCGACTCACGCATCAGGCTTCCGAGCCCGTCGCGTTGACGATCGCCGGCCTTCGCGGACTTGGCGAGGCCACCGTTCTTCTCCTGCTTAAGGACAACAGCGAAGAGGCGAAGCTCAAGCGACAGGTCGCCCAGGCGACGAAGATGCAGGTCGTCGGTCAGCTCGCCGGAGGCGTGGCCCATGACTTCAACAACATCCTGACGGCGATCATTGGCCACTGCGACCTAATGCTGATGCGGCATACGCCGGGGGACAGCGACTATGACGACATCCAGCAGATCAAATCGAATTCGAACCGCGCTGCTGGCCTTACTCGACAGCTTCTTGCCTTCTCAAGGCAGCAAACCCTGCGCCCACAGGTGCTCCAGCTTCCCGACGTTGTGTCCGAGGTGTCCCATCTGCTGAAGCGACTGCTTGGTGAGACGGTTGAGCTGGTGGTCAAGCATGGCCGAAGCCTCGGGCCGATCCGTGCGGACCCCGGGCAATTGGAGCAGGTTATCATCAATCTCGCGGTCAATGCCCGCGACGCGATGGCCGCCAAGAGCGGCGGGATCCTGACCATCCAGACTTATTCGGTGAAGGCGGACAAGGTTGCCGAACTGGGGTCGGATATCCTGCCCGTAGCCGACTATAGCGCCCTGTCGGTCACCGATACGGGCACCGGCATTCCCCCTAGCGTCCTTGGGAAGATCTTCGAGCCCTTTTTCACGACGAAGGAGGTAGGCAAGGGGACGGGCCTCGGCCTTTCGACCGTATACGGCATCGTCAAGCAGTCCGGCGGCTTCATTTTCGCCGATTCGAAGGTGGGTGAGGGGACCCGCTTCGTCATCTACCTGCCGGTTCACCGCGAGGAGGCGGGAACCGGTCGGGTCCGCAAGGTCGAGAAGACCAAGAAAGACGAATTGTGGGGCAGCGGAACGGTCCTGCTGGTCGAGGACGAGCCGATGGTCAGGACCGTCGCCGAGCGCGCGCTAACGCGGCATGGCTACACCGTTATCACGGCCGACAATGGTGAGGATGCGCTGGAGATCATCGCGAAGAACGAGCCGATCGACCTCCTCATCAGCGACGTGGTCATGCCAGGAATGGACGGCCCGACAATGGTTCGGGAGGCGAGGCAGAGCCGGCCCGAACTGAAGATCCTTTTCATGTCGGGCTACGCGGAAGAGCAGCTGCGGAAATCGATCGACATCGAGAACGTCAATTTCCTTCCCAAGCCGTTTTCCGTGACCGAGCTTGCGGAAGCGGCACGTCGGGCGGTGATGCCCAAATAAGTTATTTGCGCTTTCGGCCCTCCGCTCTATTCCTTCCCAATATGTCCGCGTCCCGCTCCATCCTGATCGTCGAGGACGAACCGCTCATTGCGATGATGCTCGAGGACTTCCTTGATTCGCTTGGGCACAAGGTCAGCGGAACCTGCGATTCCGTACAGTGCGCCCTCGACGAGGTGGAAAAAGGCGGGTTCGATCTCGCCATCCTCGACGTAAATCTGAAGGGCGAGAACGTCTGGCCGGTCGCAAGCTTGCTGCGCAAGCGCAATGTGCCCTTCGTCATCGCAACAGGGGGGCATGTCGACCCACCGCCGCCCGAGTTCAACGACGCGCCTGTGATCGAGAAGCCCTACACCGTCGATCGTGTGACTCCGGCAATTGAAGCGGCTTTCGCCGGCTAGGAGCTGCGGCCGCGACGGTCGGCGCAATGTTTGAATTCCAGAGCCAATTGATCTTTCCGACCCACGCCGTTCCTTCGGCGGGTCCACTCCCCGTTGGAGCCGAAACGCTCTCGGTCAAAACCGCGGATGGGGAAACACTGCAAGGGATTCACATTCCGCCCGAACGACCGGACACGGAACGAATCCTCGTGCTCGGCTTTGGCGGAAATGCGTGGAATGGGCAGGACGTCGCCGAATATCTCCACGAATTGTACCCCGATCATGACGTTGTCGCGTTCCATTATCGCGGATACGCACCTTCGACCGGCGATCCTTCCGGAGAGACGCTCATTGCCGACGCACCGCTTGTTTATGACGCGGCAATCGAACTGTTGAAGCCGGCTCATGCGATCGGGGTCGGTTTCAGCATCGGAACCGGGATTGCCGCGCAACTTAGCTCCAGTCGAAGACTAGACGGGCTCATTCTCGTTACGCCCTTCGACTCGCTCAAGGCCGTGGCGCAGTCGATGTACCCCTGGCTGCCGATCGGTCCCTTCTTCCAGCATGAGATCGACGCACTTACTCCCCTGATTTCGGGCGAGACGCCGGTGGCGATCGTTGCGGCGGAAAAGGATGAAATCGTGCCGAACGAGCGAACCGAGGAACTGAGATCCAAAATACCGCAGATCGTGTTCGATCGTACGATCGCCAGAGCGGGCCATAATGACATTTACGCCCGCTCGGATTTCCATGAGGCGATGCGTCAGGCGCTGGCGGCGGTCAGAGGCGCTTCGGCCAAACCTGGGACACGTTAAGGTTACCGGCCGCCTCAAGGGGCCTTGCTACACGGCGGAGGTCCATCCATATTCTTGAATTCAAAGGACCATATCCGCGCGGTGATACGTTAACCCACCCGCAGAGTTGAATGTGTCATAAAGCGGGCTAGCATGCCCAACAGCAACCGGCCGCTTGAGGCCGAGATATAAGGACAGGAATGACCAAGCTTTCAGGCGGCGACAGCAAGAGCACTCTCTACTGCTCGTTCTGCGGCAAGTCGCAGCACGAGGTCAGGAAGCTCATCGCCGGACCGACGGTCTTCATCTGTGATGAGTGCGTCGAGCTTTGCAACGACATTATCCGCGAGGAGTCCAAGTCCGCGCTGGTGAAGACCAGGGATGGGGTCCCGACGCCATCCGAAATCTGCAAGGTTCTCGACGATTATGTCATCGGCCAGGATCGCGCGAAGCGGGTTCTCTCGGTCGCGGTCCACAACCATTACAAGCGTCTTTCGCACGGGGCGAAGGCCGGCAACGACGTCGAGCTCGCCAAGTCGAACATCCTGCTGATCGGTCCGACGGGCTGCGGCAAGACGCTTCTGGCGCAGACGCTGGCTCGCATCCTCGACGTACCGTTCACCATGGCCGACGCCACAACGCTGACCGAAGCGGGCTATGTCGGCGAAGACGTCGAGAATATCATTCTGAAGCTGCTTCAGGCTTCCGACTACAATGTCGAGAAGGCGCAGCGCGGCATCGTCTACATCGACGAGATCGATAAAATCAGCCGCAAATCGGACAATCCGTCGATCACCCGCGATGTGTCCGGCGAAGGCGTCCAGCAGGCGCTGCTGAAGCTGATGGAAGGAACTACGGCCAGCGTGCCGCCGCAGGGCGGGCGCAAGCATCCTCAGCAGGAATTCCTGCAGGTCGACACCACCAACATCCTATTCATTTGCGGCGGCGCATTCGCCGGCCTCGAGAAGATCATTTCCGATCGCATGCAGGGCAAATCCATGGGCTTCGGTGCTCATGTCGCAGCCCCAGACGAGCGCAAGACCGGGGAAATCCTCCAGCATTGCGAACCCGAGGACCTGCTGAAGTTCGGGCTCATTCCTGAATTCGTCGGCCGCCTGCCGGTGATCGCGACCCTGTTGGACCTCGACGAGACGGCTCTGGTCAAGATCCTGGTCGAGCCGAAGAACGCCCTCGTCAAACAATATGCCAAACTGTTCGACATGGAGGACGTCCAGCTCGAATTCACGGACGATGCGCTGCATTCGATCGCAGTGAAGGCGATCGAGCGGAAGACCGGTGCGCGTGGCCTGAGATCCATCCTCGAAGGCATATTGCTCGACACGATGTTCGACCTGCCATCGATGGACGGCGTGGATGAAGTTCACGTCGACAAGGATGTGGTGGAAGGACGTAAGGAACCTGTCCGCGTCTATGCCGCCAAGGACAAGGCGGGCGACGCGGCCTAAGCCTAAGGCAAACGGGGAATGATGGCCGGGGTCGTACTGCGGTAATCCCGGAACGCGTCTCCGAAGCTTTGCTCCAACAGCCCGTCCTCGATCCGGGTTCGGATTGCCGTGCCCAAGAGAAAGACCGGCACAGCGATGATTGCCATCGCCCAATGGCCGAAGGCAGCCACCAAGCCGAAGAGAAACAGCAGCATCCCGAGGTAGATCGGATGACGGACCAGGGCATAGGGTCCGATACGCACGAGCTCGTGATCGTCGCGTGTCCGGGCAACCAGGCTCCAGTTTTGGCCGAGCGCGCGTGAACTCGCCGCGAACAGATAGATTGAGCCGCCCATGAACAGGAGCACCGCGGCGGTTCCGAGCAAACCGGCGGCACTGAGCGAATCCAACGTTGGCCTGGGACGGCCAAGCCCAGCGATTCCGATACCGACCGATTGCAGGATGATTCCGACCCGAGAACGCCGGTCCATTCTCACGCCTGACTCCTTGGTGCGGCGTGATGCCGCCCGAATTAGGAACAGGAAAAACACCAGCGAAAGAGCCATGAAAGCCATGACTTGCAGCGGGCTGATCGGCACCGTCAGAAACATGAGCGCCGACCTATGACCGGTGTATTATTATGTCAATACACTGGCGCTTACAGACCCTTCACGGCGGCCATCAGCTGGGTCCCGAAACGCTCCATCAGGTGCGCGTCGCGTCCGTAATGATCCTCCATGAACTGCACGCCGTCCGCGGTCGGCTGGGCCGTCAGATAGGTCATGTAGACGGGGATGGGCTTCGGAAGATCGACTTCCTCCTCGACCTTTGGATTGTGACCCTTCGGCAGATAACCGAACAGCCAGGTCGCAAGGCGCTTGTAATCTTCGACGCGAACGCAGCCGTTGCTGATCCACAGCTCGTTCTTGGTGAAGTGCTCCTTCTCCGGCGAGTCATGGAGATAGATGCCGAAATAATTCGGAAGCATGAATTTCATCATGCCCATGGAATTGGCGGGGCTCGGCAGGCGCCGAAGCCGCACATCCTGCCGGCCGTCCACCACCGCCTGCCAATCGACGTCGCGCGGATCGATCGTCTGCGGATTGTCGCTCCAGTCGGTTAGCACCTGATATTCTCGGTCGGTGAGATAGCTGATGCCCTGCGCAACGACCCGCGGCCCGATTAGATTCTTCACCAGTTCCGGCGGGGCGTTCCAATAGGGGTTCGCGCTCGCATATTTGATGTAGGCGGCCATCATCGGCGTCGCCGTCTCTGCCTTGCCGACGACGACTTTCATTTCGTCGACCTTGCGGCCGTTCTCCCACATCGAGAGGCGAGCATCGCCGGCATCGACGATCAAATATTTCCGCTGCTCTTCGGGCGCGGGAAGTCGCTTCGCGCGCTCCATGTTTATGATGATCAACTGCTCATAATATTGAGCGCCGCGGTTCAGCGCGTCGATGGTGCCGGCACCCGCGATTCCGTCGGCCTTCATTCCATGGACCGACTGGAATTCCTTCACCTGCGCCGCGAGCGGCGCGTCGAACTTATCGCCCTTGCCGAGGCCGAGCCGGTTACGAAGCGCAGCAACGCGCTCCCCCGTCATTCCGGTCTTGAGCGCGGGTCCGGTCGGAACCGGAAGCTGAGGTAGGCTGCCCCAGCGCTGCTGGTACCGAATCAAACCGCGGCGAAGCTGCGTGTAAATCGGGTTCACCGAGGTAAACAGGTCGACCGGCGCGCCGCTCCATGCCGCGAAGCTCATGTCGCTCATGGGTCCGTTGTCGTGGACCGCCCGCGGGACCAGCTCCTCGTCGATATAGATCATGTCGACGCCCTGCTCGATGGCGGGCGGGAGATCGATTGGCTCCAGCGCGGGCGCCTTGTTGCCCTGCGCTGCGGGCGACTGCCACGGTTGGCCCTGAGGCGCCGGGCGCGCCATCCAGGGTTCGGCAACCGGCGCCTGAGATCCCTGGTAGGACTGCTGCGGCGGTGGAGGCGGCGGCACCGGACCTGGCACGGGCCAATTGCCGTTCCACTGCGCAAAGGCAGCGGCGGGGATAGTCAACGCGCTGAGCGCGAGCAGGGAATGGCGTTTTTTCACGTCTCTATAAATAGCTGTGGAAACTGAACGATTACAGAATCAATGGTTAATTTCTGCCGCGAATTACTCACCTTTGAGCGGAAGCGGGGACAAAGACGCCCAGCCTTTGTTAGGCTTTGTTGCGTAGGAGAGGGGGGCAGCCCATATACTGACCCATGACTCGCTCACTCCCCATTCTACCCCTCCGGGACATCGTCGTCTTTCCGCACCGGATCGTGCCGCTCTTCGTGGGCCGCGAGAAATCCGTCGCCGCGCTGGAAGCCGCGATGGCCACGGACAAGGAATTGTTTCTTGTCGCCCAGCTCGATCCGGGTGAGGACGATCCAGACCGCGACGCGCTGTACGACCTCGGCGTAATCGCCACCGCAATGCAGCTCCTGAAGCTGCCCGACGGAACCGTCCGGGTCCTGGTCGAAGGCGTGAAGCGCGCCCGCCTCGTGAATATGATCCCGCGCGAGGGCTATACGGCCGCCGAGATCGAGGAAGTCGATGAGGAGGGCTCCGCCGGCCCCGAAGCACAGGCGCTGATGCGCTCGGTCATCGACCAGTTCGAAAATTACGCGAAGCTCAACAAGCGTCTTCCGCCCGAAACCGGAATCCAGCTCGGCGAGATCGAGGATCCGTCGGCGCTGGCGGACGCCGTGGCTTCCAATCTGTCGGTAAAGGTCGCGGACAAGCAGGCACTCCTGGGTGAGCTCAATCCTGCCCGCCGGCTCGAGATGGTATTCGCCTTCATGGAGGGTGAGCTTGGCGTCCTCCAGGTCGAGAAGAAGATCCGCAGCCGCGTGAAGCGGCAGATGGAGAAGACCCAGCGCGAATATTATCTGAACGAGCAGTTGAAGGCGATCCAGCGCGAACTCGGGAACGAGAGCGAGGAAGGCGGCGACGAGCTTCAGGAACTCGCCGAGAAAATCCGCAAGACCCGCCTTTCGAAGGAAGCGCGCAACCGCGCCAATGCCGAGCTCAAGAAGCTCCGCGCAATGGCTCCGATGTCCGCCGAAGCGACCGTTGCCCGCAACTATCTCGACGTCCTGTTGGGCCTGCCCTGGGGCAAGAAATCGAAGCTCAAGAAGGATATCGCCGAGGCGCAACGCGTGCTCGACGAAGACCATTATGGGCTTGAAAAGGTCAAGGATCGGATCGTCGAATATCTCGCCGTTCAGGCTCGCACCAACAAGCTCAAGGGGCCGATCCTGTGCCTCGTGGGACCCCCGGGCGTCGGCAAGACTTCGCTCGGACGGTCTATCGCTCGCGCGACGGGGCGTGAATTCGTTCGCCAATCATTGGGCGGCGTTCGCGACGAGGCCGAAATTCGCGGTCACCGCCGGACCTACATCGGCTCGCTGCCCGGCAAGATCATCTCGAACATCAAGAAGGCGGGGACGTCGAACCCGCTGTTCCTGCTCGACGAGATCGACAAGCTTGGACAGGATTTTCGCGGGGATCCGAGCTCTGCGCTGCTCGAGGTTCTCGATCCCGAGCAGAACAACAAGTTCCAGGACCATTATCTGGAGCTGGATTACGACCTTTCCGATGTGATGTTCGTGACGACCGCGAACTCGCTCGACATGCCGCAACCGCTGATGGACCGGATGGAGATCATTCGGCTCGAAGGCTACACCGAGGACGAGAAAGTCCAGATCTCAAAGCAGCATCTGATCCCGAAGCAGATGGACGCTCACGGCCTCAAGCCTGAAGAGTTGACCTATACGGACGACGCGCTCCGGGCGATGATCCGGCATTACACTCGTGAGGCCGGCGTTCGAACGCTCGAGCGTGAGCTGGCGAAGGTTGCCCGCAAGTCGCTTCGCCAGATTCTGGAGAACAAAACCGACAAGGTTGAGCTGACTCCTGAGAACCTTGGCGATTTCCTCGGTGTCCGAAAATTCCGCTACGGAATTGGCGAGGAAGAGGATCAGATCGGCGCGGTTACCGGGCTTGCCTGGACCGAGGTCGGCGGCGAGTTGCTGACGATCGAAGCGGTGACCGTTCCCGGCAAAGGTCAGATCAAGACGACCGGGAAGCTCGGCGAGGTGATGCAGGAGTCGATCCAGGCGGCGATGAGCTTCGTCAAAGCGCGCGCGCCTGCCTATGGCGTGAAGCCGTCGATCTTCGCCCGGAAAGACATCCACGTCCACTTGCCGGAAGGCGCGGTTCCCAAGGACGGACCTTCCGCAGGCATCGGAATGGTGACCGCGATGATCTCCACGCTTTCGGGGATCGCGGTGCGCCGTGACATTGCGATGACCGGCGAGGTTACCCTGCGCGGCCGAGTTCTTCCGATCGGTGGCCTCAAGGAGAAGCTGCTTGCGGCGCTTCGCGGTGGCATCCGGACTGTCCTCATTCCGGCGGAGAACGAGAAGGATCTCGTGGAACTTCCGTCGACGGTGAAGGAAGCGCTGGAGATCGTTCCGGTTGATCACGTCGATCAGGTGCTTGCGCGGGCGTTGGTCGAGCCGGTGCAGCCTATCGAGTGGGCCGAGGAGGACGAACGTGCGGCCGAACCGCCGGTTCATCCGCAATCGTCCGAAACTGGTACTGCCGTTCGGCACTAGTTCCACTAGACTTAAGCCGCGCCTTTTGCCTTAAGGGCTGACGCTCCGTGCGCGCGAGTCTTGTGTGGCCGGTGAGGGAGAGCTTGGGGCATGAACAAGCAGGAACTGATCGGTCATGTCGCCGATCGCTCGGGGCTCACTCGCAACGATGCGATGCGTGCGGTCGAGACCATGTTGGAAGTGATTACATCGACCCTGAAGCGAGGCGATGAAGTGCGTCTTGTCGGCTTCGGCAATTTCTCGGTGACGCGGCGAAAGGCTTCTACCGGACGCAACCCGCGGACAGGCGAGCCGATGCAGATCAAGGCCAGCTCGCAGCCCAAGTTTCGACCGGGCAAGGTCCTCAAAGACGCAGTTCAGTAAGGTCGCTGGACAGTTTCGCGTGGGTGACTATATCCGCGCTTCCGCGATCGGCGGGCGCGTAGCTCAGCGGTAGAGCACACCCTTCACACGGGTGGGGTCACAGGTTCAATCCCTGTCGCGCCCACCAGCCTTCGCTTGGAAGCGTTGACTGGCGAGCATGGCTCAAATGTCCAGGTAAGCCGGCTGGAAGCTCGCTACACGGCGCATTTCCGACCAATCCGTGAATTCGATCTCCCGGCCCTTGCG
>Ga0070670_100000875_pt1 | contig 23662 bp, 19 predicted proteins | sample KBSS63metaG_FD_64665 | JGI IMG/M metagenome (GOLD analysis project Ga0070670, IMG submission 64665) | Switchgrass rhizosphere microbial communities from Kellogg Biological Station, Michigan, USA - KBS S6-3 metaG | ecosystem: Host-associated > Plants > Roots > Rhizosphere > Soil ... | reverse complement strand
CAGTTGCTGCGAGGTGACGTCGACACGGCCGCGCCCGCTGATCGCCAGCGTATAGCCGCCGTCGCCCCTGCGGGTGATCGAGACGCCCGCAGTATGAAGCGCATCGGGAAGGCCGACCGCCCCTGCCGAGACCGACAGTATCGACGACCGGATGGAGGCTTGTGGAAAGCGGATGCCCAGCTGTCTGCAAAAGGACGAAGCCCACGCCCCGCCGGCAAGAATGGCCGTTTTTGTCCTGATCGTCCCGCGTTCCGTAACGACAGCGCTCACGCGGCCGGCTTCGGTTTCGATGCCGCGCGCGGCGCAGTTCTGGACCACGGTGCCACCGGACTTGACGATGGCGCGTGCAACGGCCGGCGCGGCCTGCGCCGGATCGGCGATCCCGTCGGTCGGCGAGAACACGCCGCCCTTCCAGCTTTTACCGGTGGCTCGGCCCCGCTCCGCGGCCTCAGCGCTTGAGAGCATGTGCGTGGTTACGCCGACGGTTTTCGCAAAGTCGCGCCAGCGAGCCCAGCCTGCAATTTCGGCCTCGTTGTTGCTGAGATAGAGGAGGCCGTAACGGCGAAAGCCGGTTTCTTCCCCGGTCTCTTCCGCAAAGCGCTCCCAGAGCTCGAGGCTCCGGGTGGAAATCGGCAATTCGCGGGCGTCGCGATTCTGTTGCCGGCACCAACCCCAGTTTCGGCTCGACTGCTCGGCTCCAATGCGGCCCTTCTCGATGAGGACCGTCTTCAGTCCGCGCTTTGTGAGGTAATAGGCGGCGAAGGCACCGATGATGCCGCCACCGATGACAACCGCATCAGCAGAGTCGGGCAGGTCTGATGGGGTATCGATCAGCGTCAGTGGCGCAGGCATATTCATCTCCGGTTTTCGCCCCTTACACTAGGCGCACCGCCGACGCATTCACTGCCGGAAATATCTGCAGCACGGCAGAAAATCCTCTGCATGAAACACCCGTCGGCATCTTCTGCTCCGTTTTGAAATTACCTATTTGTAGATTTGGGCGGCGTGTGTGGTAAGGTCGCCCGGATATCTGCGGCATTTTATGCTGCATCCAAAGTCAGCAGAAAGGCGTCAAACCCGTGATGAAACTGGACCGGACGGACATCAGGATCCTTTCTGAGATGCAGAAGAACGGTCGCATCACCAATGTCGAATTGGCCGAGCTTGTCCACCTGTCGCCGAGCCCATGCCTGATGCGGGTCAAGCGGCTGCAGGCAGAGGGATATATCGAGGGATATTCGGCGCAGATCAACCTGGGAAAGCTCGGGCAGACGCTGACCGTCTTCACGGAAATTACCCTCAAGAACCACCGGCAGGTCGATTTCGCCAGGTTTCTGACGGTCGTCGGCAAGATCGACCAGGTCGTCGAATGCCACCTCGTGTCCGGCGGCTACGACTATCTCGTAAAATTCATCACCGCCGGGATCGGGGAGTATCAGATCATCATGGAACGGTTGACGGACATGGATGTTGGCATCGACAAATATTTCAGCTTCGTCGTGCTGAAGTCGCCGATCGTCAAGTCGCATATTCCGTTGACCAGCCTCTTCCCGCTCTAGCGTCCCTCAGAGACCGCCATATTGCCGGATGAGGTCCGGCTCCAGAACCAGATTGTCCAGCCATGCCGGATCGAGCTCGGGTACGGAGGAGAAGAGCAGCTTGGAATAGGGATGCACGGGCGCCTTGATACCTTCGCGCGTCAACTGCTCCACCTTTTCCCCGCGATACATCACCACGATTTCGTCGCAGATCGCCTTGACGACCGAAAGATCGTGACTGATGAAAATATAGGACAGGTCGAGTTCGCGCTGCAGTTCCTTCAGCAGCTCGATGATGGCCGCCGCGACGACCGTATCGAGGGCCGAGGTGATCTCGTCGCAGATGATAAGCTTCGGGTCTGCGGCTAGCGCGCGTGCAAAGTTGACACGCTGCTTCTGGCCGCCGGACAGTTCTGCCGGATGCCGGTAACGTAGCGACTTCGGCAGCCGAACCATGTCGAGAATCTCGTCGACCCGCTTGCTGCGGGCCTTGCCGCTCATGCCATGGTAGAAGGTCAGCGGCCGCCCGATAATGTCTTCGATGGGCTTGGCCGGGTTGAGTGCGGTGTCTGCGGACTGGAAGACGATCTGCATCTGCCGCAATTGTTCCCGGCTGCGGTTCGTCGCGGCGGGCGGCATCTGCTCTCCCGCAAAGAGAACTTTCCCGGCGCTGGCGGGAAGCATTCCCGCGATCGTCCGTGCCAGCGTCGATTTTCCGCAGCCGGATTCGCCGATAATGCCGAGATTGCGGCCCTTCTGGAGGTCGAACCCCACTGAGCGGACGGCGCAAACGAGGGGAAGTCCGTCGGCCTGAATCTGGCCGTAGCCAGATGACACATTCTCGATCCGCAACAGGGGCGCTGCCGACGCTTCGTTGCGACCGGAGAATTCGAAATGCTTGGGCTCGAATGCCGAAAGCAGCTCCTGGGTATAGGCATGTTTCGGCGTCGACAGGATGTCCTGCGTCGTGCCGGTTTCCTGGACCGCTCCGTCTTTCAGGACGACGATCCGATCGGCGATCTGGGCGACAACCGCGAGATCGTGCGAGACATAGACACCGGCGATACCGCCGGCCCGCATGACCGACTTGAAAGCCTTCAGGACCTCAATCTGCGTCGTCACATCCAGCGCGGTGGTGGGTTCATCGAAGATCATCAGCTTGGGATCGCCAATCAGGGCCATGGCGGCGGCAAGGCGCTGCAACTGTCCGCCCGAGACCTGGTGGGGGTAGCGGTCGCCGATATTATCGGGGTCCGGCAGCGACAGCGCACGAAACAGCTCGATGGCGCGCAGGCGCGCCTTGGCCGGCGGCATCAGCCCGTGGATCCGGGTGACCTCGATGACCTGATCCATGATTTTCGCCGATGGATTGAAGGCCGCAGCGGCACTTTGAGGCACGTAGGCAACCTCCGTGCCGCGGATCCGCTGACGCTGGCCTTCGGAAAGCGCCGCCATGTCGCTCCCGTCAACCATCACCGAGCCCCCGGTGATCTTGCAGCCGGGTCGTGCATAACCCATCAGCGTGAGCGCTATCGTCGTCTTGCCGGAGCCGCTTTCGCCGATCAGGGCAACAATCTCACCCTTGGCGATGTCGAGATCGACGCCGCCGATGATCTCGATCCGGCGTCCGGAGTCCGTCGTCGCTTCGACACGCAGATTTCTGATTTCGACGAGATTGGTCATGGTCAGGCACTCCGATCCCGTATGGCGCGCGGCAGATTGTCGATCAACAAATTGACGCTGATGGTCAGGCTGGCAATGGCCACTGACGGTGCGATGACAGCCGCCGAGGCATAGGACAGGCTCTGGATATTCTCATGCACGAGCGCACCCCAGTCTGCCAGCGGTGGCTGAACGCCGAGCCCGAGGAAGGAGAGGCCGGAGAGCAGCAGCACGATGAAGACAAAGCGGATGCCGAAATCTGCCAGAACCGGACGGATGATGTTGGGCAGGATCTCGGCGCCGACGAGATAGAGGGTGCTTTCCCCCCGGATGCGGGCCACAGCGATAAAGTCCATGGTGTTGACGTTCACGGCGAGCGACCGGGCGAACCGGAAGGAGCCCGGTGCATAGATAAAGGCAAGTGTGAGGATGAGCGCCGGCAAGGAAGACCCGACGGCCGCCACCACCACCAGGCCGAAAAGCTTGCTGGGAATGGAAAGCATGGCATCCATGAAACGGCTGAGTATCGTGTCGACCCAGCCCCCGAGAACGGCGGCTGCCATGCCGAGGACGACGCCGCTCGTGGAAGCGATGAGGACACCCGCAAGGGCGACGCCCAGCGTGTAGCGAGCCCCCATGATGATGCGGGAGAGCATGTCGCGCCCCAGATAGTCGGAGCCGAGCCAGAGTTTGCTGCTGATCGGACCGAAATAATCGGTATCGACGATCTTGCCGGGCGAATAGGGAACAAGGTGCGGCGCGAAGATGGCCACAATCGCCCAGAACAGGATGACAGCCAACGCGATCATGCCGACCAGGCTGAATGTATAGTCGAAACGGCGAACCGGCTTGGATGCGGCGATCTGCGTCATTTGCGGAGCCTCGGATTGGAAATGATCGCGATGATGTCGGCAATGGTGATCAGGATCAGGTAGCCCGCACAGAAAATCACCGCGCAGGTCTGGATCAACGGCAGGTCACGGGTCGCGACCGCATCCACCATCAGCTTGGCAATGCCCGGATAGTTAAAAATCGTTTCAACGATGATCACGCCGCCAATGAGATAGGAAAGCGACAGGGCCAGAGCGTTGACGATGGGACCCAGCGCATTCGGCAAGGCGTGGCGCAGGACCATGCGGCTGCGGGAAGCGCCCTTCAACAGCGCCATTTCGACATAGGGTGTGTCGAGCGTCTCGATCACCGCGGCGCGCGTCATGCGAATGATCTGCGCCGAGACCACGAAAGTCAGCGTGACGACCGGCATCGCATACATCCGCAGCATGTCGGAAAAGGAGTGAATTTCATTGACGAAGGAAATCGCCGGCAGCCACCGCAGATAGACGGCGAAGACAAGGACCGCCGTAGAGGCGATCACGAACTCGGGCACGGAAATGACACCGATGGTCAAGACGCTGACGACCCGGTCATAAAGCCTTCCCCTCATGACTGCGGAGGTGATGCCAAGCGTCAGCGCAAGGGGAACTGCGATGATCGTCGTGAGGCCTGCAAGTTCCATCGTGTTGACGAAGCGACCACCGATGAGGGTCGAAATCTCCATATTGTTGGCATAGGACTTTCCGAGATCGCCCGTCAGAAAGCCGAGGCCCCAATGGAAGAAGCGCAGGATGGCGGGATCGTTGAGGTGCATCGCCTGGCGCAGCCCTGCGATTGCTTCCGGCGTCGCTGCCTGGCCGAGCAGGATGGTGGCCGTGTCGCCTGGCAAAAGGTTGGTCGTAAAAAATACGGCGAACGACACGATAACGAGGGTGACCATCGCTATGCCGAGCCGCCGGAGGATCAGGCTTCCGATTTCAGAGTTCATGGAAGATCTCCCGCCGCGTCGTCCGATGCCGGCGGCCATGCCAGTTTCCCATCAAACGTGTTTAAAAAGAAGAACCGATTGCCGAGGGTCCGCCTGCAAATCGCGGTCGCCCTGCTGTCGCGCAATGGTCTGGCGTTGCTCATGTCCGGAGGGCAGAACCCTCCGGACGACACGCCTGATATCAGGCTTCAAGCCAGATATACTCAGCCATGGCATAGCCCATCATGCCGCCGAGAGAGTTGGGCAACAGGCCCTTCACCTTGCTGGAAATCGCATCCGCGTTGGTGATGTAGGCCGGGATGATAGTGCCAGCTTCCTCGGAGATCATGGTCTGCATCTCGTTGTAGATCTCTTGGCGCTTGGTCTGGTCGAGCAGTCCGCGGGCCTCAAGCAGCATCTTGTCGAACTTCGGCGACTTGTACTGGCTCTCGTTCCAGGGGGCGTCGGACGAGTAGAGAAGCGAGAAATAGATGTCCGGGGTGGGCCGCGGGTTGATATTGCCGAAATGGATCGGCGCCTTCAGCCAGTATTTGTCCCAGTAACCATCGGAGGGCACGCGCTGGACGTCGAGCTTGAGGCCGACATCGGCACCGGCTGCCTGGATGATCATCGCCATGTCGATCGAGTTGCCGGCGGCTTCCGAGGCGACGACGGGGATCGACTGGCCGAGAACGCCGGCCTTTTCGAAGTAGTGCTTGGCCTTGTCGGGATCGAAAGCCTTGGGCTTGAGGTCCGCGTTGTGGAAGAAATTGGCCTTGGAAATCGGCTGGTCGTTGCCGACTTCACCCAAGCCCCGAAGCGCCGCCGCGACGATCTGTTCGCGATCGACCAGATACTTCATGCCAGTCACGAAATCCGGCTTGTTCATATCGAGGCGGATGTTGAGGTTGGTATAGTTGCCGCTCGTCGACTTCGACAATTCGAAGCCACTTTGGGCTTCCACCTGCTTTGCCGAACGCGGGTTGATGGCGGAGGCCAACTGGATGTCGCCGGCGAGAAGCGCGTTGACGCGGGCATTGTCGTCGCTGATTGCGATGAATTCGAAGGTATCGATATGGGGAAGGCCCGGCTTCCAGTAGTTTTTGTTCTTCTTCATCAGCGAGCGCACGCCCGGTTCGAATTTTTCGAGGGCGAAGGCACCGGTGCCGATCCCTTTCGAAAAGTCGGTCGTTCCGTCCTGCACGATCATGAAGTGATGGAGTGCCAGGATAAATGGCACGTCGGCGTTCGCTGCCTTGAGCACGATCTCGACGGTGCTGGGGTCGATAGCCTTGATCTCGGAGAACTGGGCGGCGATCTTTGCGACCTTGGAGCCGACGCTCGGGTCGAGATGGCGCTTCAGCGCGAAGACGACGTCGGCTGAGGTGAGCGCCTTGCCGTCATGGAAGGTGACGCCCTTGCGCAGCGTCACGGTCCAGGTCTTGGCGTCCTTGGTGTCGAGCTTTTCGGCGAGTTCCATCTGGGGAACACCGCTGACGTCGATGAAGGTCAATCTGTTGTAGAGGGAGCTGCAGCGAACATAGTCGGTGCTGTTCGAAGCCTTGGCGGGGTCCAGCGTGTCGGCGTTGGAGGAGGAAAGACCGGCGGCCTTGAAATGTCCGCCCGAAACCGGGGTTGCGGCAACGGCACTCGTGGCCCGGCCGAAAACCGCGCCGCCGGCTGAAAGGGCCACGCCGCTTGCCAGCATCAACTTCAGGAGATCGCGGCGGGATGCACCGCGACGAATGGCGTCCTCGACCTTGGCGTCGTCGGACTTCATCCAATTGGTGATCTTGTCAGTCATTTCATTCCCCTTTTCTGTCGGTTGGGATAGCGGCCGTCTTGATTGCGGACCTTCCACCTCGGTTGATTGTCACAAACGGACCGTTGCAGGTTTTGTGATGGCGTTGTGCAAGCTAGTTGTCGGCGCAGAACCGTCGCTTCCCACGATCAGCAAGGTTCCGAATACTGAAATCTGAAAGAAGAAATGTTGCCTTTCACCCAGTCTGCGATGTCGGGGCCTGGAGTTCGGCCCGTTTCCCAATTGAAGTGTTGCATGGCGACTGTGGCTTATTCTCCGATATTGCCGGAGGCAGCAGCATAAAATTGCGAACTTTGCCGCCCCGGCGGTATTTCGGGAATCCGCTCTCAAGCCATGGCGGACCTGACATCCGGGTCGGCGAGCGTCTGGTCCAGCGTCTTGCGGGTCCGCTCGACGATGGCGTCGATCTCGGCATCGGTACAGCAGAGCGGCGGCGCATAGCCGAGAACGCCCTGCGGGAAGGCCCGGATGACGAGGCCATTGTCCCAGGCGCGGTCGAAGATGCGCCGGGCGGGCATGGCGGCGGCTGGAAGCGGGGTCTTCTTCGCCTTGTCGGTCACGAGTTCGACGCCCGCAAGCATGCCGCGGCCGCGGACATCGCCCACCAGCGGATGATCGCGCAGACTTTCCAGCCCGGCCATCAGGCGGACACCGGCCTTGTGGCCGTTTTCCAGCAGGCCGCCTTCGTAGAGCTTCAGCACCTCCAGTGCGACCGCCGCACTGACGGGATGAGCCGAGTAGGTGTAGCCGTGGCCAACGGGGGTTTCGCCGGCAGCATCGGCAATCACGTCATAGACGCCATCAGACATGAAGACAGCGCCCATCGGCACATATCCGGAGGTCAGGCCTTTGGCGACCGTCATCATGTCCGGAACGATATCCTCGTCTGCACAGGCAAAGAGCGGCCCCGTCCGGCCGAAGCCGGTGATGACTTCGTCGGCGATAAAGAGGATGCCATAGTGATGGCAGAGGTCGCGGATGGCCTTGATCCAGCCTTTCGGCGGCACGATGACGCCACCGGAACCCTGGATCGGCTCGGCATAAAATGCTGCAACACGGTCCGGCCCGATTTCCTCGATCTTCGCCTTCAGGGTCGAAAGCGACGCGTCGATAATCGTTGCCGCATCCTCGCCGACCGGGTTGCGATAGGGATAGGGCGAAGGGATCTTGTGCTGCCAGTCGAAGGGAACGCCGAAGCCGGCATGGAAGGCCGGAAGTGCCGTCAGTCCGGCACCGACCGTCGATGAACCGTGATAGCCCTGCTGGATCGAGATGAACTGGTCGCGCTTCGGTTGGCCTTTCGCATGCCAGTAATAGTGGACGAAGCGGATGGTCGAATCGACGGCATCGGTTCCGCCGAGCGTGAAATAGAGCCTGTTGAGATCGCCCGGCGCGCGATCGGCGAGTTCGGCGGCAAGCCGGATGGCTGGTTCAGAGCCGAGGTCGAAATATCCTGTCGCATAGGGCAGCTGGCGCATCTGGCGCGCAGCCGCCTCGACGATGCTCTCGTGGCCGTAACCGGCATTGACGCACCACAGACCGGCGAATCCGTCGACCAGTTGGTGGCCGCTGGCGTCGGTGACCGTTGCGCCGCGGGCGGATGTCAACACCCGCACGCCCTGGCGCTCATGTCCGCGATAGGAGGCGACGGGATGGATAAGATGGGCGCGATCGAGTTCGATCAGGGAATTGGCAAGCATTCTGCTTCTCCAGATGAGTTCAACCGAGGGCCTGGTTGGCCAAAGCGTAGACTTTTCGGCGGGCCTGTTCGGCATCGTCCTTGGGCGGGCGCCGCATGGCGATGCCGCCGCCGGCATGGGCAAGTCCGATTTCGGCAAGCCAGGAGGCAAGGCCGGTCTCGCTTCCCGTATCGACGCGCAGAAACGCGCCGGGACGGGAGGCGGCATGATAGGCAATCAGTGCACGGGCCTTTTCAACATCGGGCGCAATGACCGGGCCGATCACCTCGCCGCGCCCGAAGGGCCGGATCGCCGCATAGGCTTCCACCGCATCGCCCTTGCGGACCACCGCAATGCTGCCACACGCCACCAGCGCATCGATCATGCGCGACCGATCTGCGCCATAGGCCTCGCGGTCGAGCATCTTCAGGGCGTCGAGATCGCCGGCGGCCATGTCCTCGACCCCCTCGGGGGCGGCGCAGGGCAGCACGTGGCCCTGGTACTGCAAGATCGTTCCGACAGCGACAAAGCCGAGCTTTTCATAAAGCGGGAGGCCTTCCTGCGTCGCGATGAGGCGGAGCGGCCGATTGCCGGCCAGTTTAAATGCCTCTTCCATCAGCTTGCGTCCAACGCCGAGGCCGCGCATGGACTTGTCGACGATGACCATGTTGATGGTGGCGCAATCGTCCCCATAGGGTGTCACGAGCGTCGTCCCGGTGACGCGGCCTTCCGCGTTCATGGTGACAACGCCAGCGCTCAGCTGCTGCACCAGCATCCAGTCTTCGCGCCGGTGTGGCCAGTTCTCGGCCTGCGTCAGCGCGACTGCACCATCAATATGCTCAGGCCCGAAGGCGACGATATCAAATTGGCTCTGCATGGGTATTCCTTTCCTGGCCTGGAGTTTCGGACAGGAAAGGGAAGCTATTCATCTGAAAGCAGAGGTCTGCGCACTATCTTCCCCCAAACCACCGTGCGCATCCCGCATCTTATGCTGATGGGGATATCGACGGCCCTAGCGGAGGTCATTCCGGTCGGTGAATTGACGGCTGTCATGCAATACTGTGCCAAACGGGGCGGTCATTAAAACACTTTGTGCTTCCGCGGCATGCCAATTCGCGCCGCCAAGGCAATTCGCGTCATTCTATGATGGGGCCAATGCACACAAAGCCAGAGGAAGAACGTCATGGCCCCGTTTCGCCCGAAATATATCTCCTTCGATTGCTACGGCACGCTGATCAATTTTGACATGGTGGGTGCGGCCGACGACCTTTATGGCGACCAGCTGGATGAACAGGCGATGCAGAAATTCAAGACGAATTTCGCCGCCTATCGTCTCGATGAGATCATGGGAGCCTGGAAGCCTTATGCGGAAGTCGTCCACAACTCGCTGTCGCGGACCTGCAAGGCAAACGGCGTCACCTTCAAGGACGAAGATGCCAAGACGATCTATGAGCGCGTCCCCACCTGGGGTCCCCATGCGGATGTGCCGGCCGGTCTTGCCAAGGTTGCCAAGGAAATTCCGCTGGTCATTCTCTCCAATGCGATGAACTCGCAGATCATGTCGAATGTCGAAAAGCTCGGTGCGCCCTTCCATAAGGTTTATACCGCTGAACAGGCGCAGGCCTACAAGCCGCGTTTCCAGGCGTTCGAATATATGTTCGACATGCTGGGCTGCGGGCCCGAAGACGTTCTGCATTGCTCGTCCTCTTTCCGCTATGACCTGATGTCGGCCCATGATCTCGGGATCAAGAACAAGGTCTGGGTGAACCGCGGCCATGAGCCGGCCAACCCCTATTACGGCTATACAGAGATCGCCGACATTTCAGGACTTCCTGGCGTCGTCGGTTTGTAGGGAAGGACGATGACGATGAAATTCGTCTCCTATTGGCATGACACGGCGCCGGCTTTCGCCAGCGCTGCGCAAGGGCCAGTCAGCGGGCATTTCGATGTCGCCATCATCGGTGCGGGCTTTACCGGGCTTGCCGCTGCACGGCAGCTTGCCAAGGGTGGGGCGAAGGTCATCGTCTTGGAAAGCGAGCGCGTCGGCTTCGGCGCGTCGGGCCGCAATGGCGGACACCTGAACAACGGGCTCGCGCACAGCTATCTTGGTGCGAAGGCGGAGCTCGGCAAGGAGCGCGCCATTGCGCTCTACAAGGCGCTGGACGATTCCATCGATACGATCGAGGCCTTGATCGCCGAAGAGCGTATCGACTGCAATTTCCGCCGTTCGGGCAAGCTGAAGCTCGCGTCCAAGCCCAAGCATTTCGAAGCGATCGCACGCAATTTCGACGCGCTGAACAGGGAATGCGATCCGGATACGGCGCTCTTGACGTCCGACGACCTCAGGAGCGAGGTCGGCTCGCCCTTCTATGGCGCGATGCTGTCGAAGAAGAGCGCCATGATGCATATGGGGCGCTATGTGGTGGGCCTGGCCGAGGCGGCGGCACGCCATGGCGCTGCGATCCATGAAGCCGCGGCAGTCAGCGATCACCGCGAGGCCAATGGCATACATACGCTGGTGACCGCACGCGGCGATGTGACGGCGGCCAATGTGATCCTGGCGACGGGCGCCTACACGACGCGGAATTTCTCCTTCTTCCGCCGCCGCATCATTGCCGTCGGAAGCTTCCTGGTTGCAACGCGGCCGCTGACCGAGAGCGAGACTGCGGCCGTGATGCCGGGCAACCGGACCTGCGTCAACACGATGAACATCGGCAATTACTGGCGTCTGTCGCCGGATAACCGACTGATTTTCGGCGGTCGCGCGCGATTTTCCGCGACCTCCGACCAACGCTCGGATTCCAAAAGCGGCGAGATTCTGCGCGAGAGCATGGAGCGCATCTTTCCGCAGCTGAAAGGCATCGACATCGACTATTGCTGGGGCGGTCTCGTCGACATGACAGCCGACCGCTACCCACGCGCCGGCTTCCAGGATGGTTTGTGGTATGCCATGGGCTATTCCGGTCACGGCGCGCAGCTTTCGACCCATCTGGGCATGATGGTGGCGGACGCAATCCTTGGCCGCGCCGACCGCAACCCGATGCGCGACTATCCCTGGCCAGCGGTGCCCGGCCATTTCGGCAAGCCCTGGTTCCTGCCGCTGGTCGGCCAATACTACAAGCTGCTCGACAAGTTCCAGTAAGACCCTCCATCCCTCCTCCCCGAAGGCACAACTGAAGGCACCGATTGGAAGCAATCAGTGCCTTCTTTTTTGTCGTCATGGATGGAGGGACAAGGGCGGGATGGAGCCCGCCCACGTCCCCGTCAGGCGAGCCCGCCGATGTGGAAGCTCTTGGTCTCGAGATATTCCTCGATCCCCATCTGCGCACCCTCGCGGCCGAGACCGGATTGCTTGACGCCGCCGAAGGGGGCGACTTCCATGGAGATGAGACCGGTATTGAGTGCCACCATGCCGAATTCCAGCGCCTCGCCGACGCGCCAGGCGCGCTTCATGTTCTCGGTATAAAAATAGGAGGCGAGACCGAACGGGGTGCCGTTGGCAATGGCGATGGCTTCCTCTTCGGTCTCGAAGCGGAAGAGTGGAGCCACGGGGCCAAAGGTCTCTTCGGTCGCAAGCTCCATGTCTGTCGTCGCGCCCGTGAGCACCACGGGCGCGGTAAATTGGGCGCCCTTCGGCAGGACGGGCGTCGCGGTGATGATCTTGCCGCCCTTTGCCAAGGCATCGGCAACATGACGTTCGATTTTTTCAATCGCGGCGCTGTTGATCATCGGACCGATCGAAACGCCGGGTTCCGTGCCCGGGCCGACCTTCATCGCTTCCACTCGCGTCTTCAACATGGCGGCGAACGTCTCGTAGACGCCGGATTGCACCAGGATGCGGTTGGCGCAGACGCATGTCTGACCTCCATTGCGGAATTTCGAGGCCAGTGCGCCTTCGATTGCAAGATCGAGATCGGCATCATCGAAGACGATGAAGGGTGCATTGCCGCCCAGTTCCAGGCTCAGGCGCTTGATGCTGTCGGAAGCGCCGCGCATCAGGAGCGAGCCGACCCGCGTCGAACCGGTGAAGGAGATCTTGCGCACCGTCTCGTTCGCCATGATCTCGTTGCCGATATCGTTCGGCATGCCGGTGACGATGTTGATCACGCCCGCCGGGATCCCTGCCCGTTCCGCAAGCACACCAAGGGCCAGCGCCGAATAGGGCGTGAATTCCGAGGGCTTGATGACGACCGTGCAGCCGGCGGCGAGCGCCGGCGCCACCTTGCGGGTTATCATCGCATTCGGGAAGTTCCACGGCGTGATGATGCCGCAGACGCCGACCGGCTCCTTCATCACGAGAATGCGGCGGTCGCGGCTCGGTGCGGGGATCATGTGGCCGTTGATGCGGCGCGCCTCTTCCGAAAACCATTTGACGAAGGACGCACCGTAGCGGATTTCGCCGCGCGCCTCGTCCAGCGGCTTTCCCTGCTCGCTGGTCAGGATGAGCGCCAGATCGTCGATGTTTTCGATGATCAGGTCGAACCATTTTTCCAGCAGAATGGCGCGCTGGGCATGGGTTTCGGCTTTCCAGCCCTTCCAGGCCGCATTTGCGGCCTCGATCGCGGCGCGCGTATCTGCGCCGTCCATGTCCGGAACGGTGCCGATGGCATCCTGCGTTGCCGGATTGATGACATCGACGGTTTTTCCGGAGCGCGCAGCGACCCAGTTTGCGCCGATCAGTCCAGCCTGGCTGAGCAGGCTCTTATCCTTGAGGTTCAACATGGACGTATCCTTACAATGTTGTCAGTGCGTTCTTGACCGCACCGGTAATCGTGGCGGTGGTGTCTTTTCCAGGCGCCGTGCCGATGCCCTTGCCCGTGGTGATCGCGAGCGCCTTCATGATGCGCCGGGCCGCCTGTGTCTCGCCCAGATGCTCCAGCATCATGGCGCCCGACCAGATGGTGGCCATCGGGTTTGCAATCCCCTTGCCGGCGATGTCCGGGGCCGAGCCGTGGACGGGCTCGAACATCGAGGGCGCCGACCGGTCCGGATTGATGTTGGCCGAGGCCGCAAAACCGAGGCCGCCTTGAATCGCCGCACCCAGATCCGTGAGGATATCGCCGAAAAGGTTCGAGGCGACGATGACGTCGAGGCTTTCGGGCGCCATGACCATGCGCGCGGCCAGCGCATCGACGTGATAGCTGGTCACCTCGACCTCGGGATATTCGGTGGCCAGCCGCTGGGTGATCTCGTCCCAGAACACCATGGAATATTTCTGCGCGTTGGACTTGGTGACCGAGGCAAGCTTGCCGCGACGGGCCTTTGCCTGTTCGAAACCGAAGCGGATGATGCGCTCGACGCCCTTGCGGGTAAAGATCGAGGTTTCGACGGCAACCTCGTTGTCCAGACCTTGGTGGACGCGGCCGCCAGCGCCGGAATATTCGCCTTCCGTATTCTCGCGAATGCAGAGAATGTCGAAATTCTCCGCCTTCAGCGGGCCTTCCACACCTGGCAGGAGGCGGTGGGGGCGGATATTGGCATATTGCACGAACGCCTTGCGGATCGGCAGCAGCAGCCCATGCAGGGAGACTGCATCCGGCACCTCTTTCGGCCAGCCGACGGCGCCCAGAAAAATGGCGTCGAAGCCGCGCAGCGTCTCGATCCCGTCTTCCGGCATCATCCGCCCGGTTTCCTTGTAAAACGCGCAGGACCAGGGAAATTCCGTGCCATCGAGCGCGAAGCCGGCGGTTTCGGCGGCGGCTTCCAGGACCTCCCAGGCGGCGTCGACAACGTCACGTCCGATGCCATCACCGGGGATCAGGGCGATTGAATAGGTCTTCATGGTTTCTTCCTCAGAGGCTGATGAGCACGCTCTTGGTCTTGCGGTTTGCATGATAGGCCTCGCGCCCAAGATCCTTGCCGATTCCCGAGCGCTTGTAACCGCCGGTGGGCAGGATATGGTCGCGCGAACGGCTGTAGCGGTTGACCCAGACGGTGCCTGCTTCAAGCTTGCGGGCAAAGCGGATCGTCCGCGACAGGTCTTTCGTGAAAAGACCGGAAGCCAGGCCGTAGATCGGGTGGGACGAGAGCGCCAGTGCCTCTTCCTCGCTCTCGAATGTCTGCACCGTCAACACGGGTCCGAAGATTTCCTCGACAATGGCGGGGTTCATCTGGTCGACATTGGCGATCAGGGTCGGCTCGAAGAAGTAGCCTTCGCCGACCATCAAGCCGCCGCCCGTCAGGCATTCGCCGCCGGCTGCTTTCGCGGCATCGACGATGCTGGCGATGCGGGCGCGTTGCCGCTCGGAAATGATGGGCGAATATTGTGTTGTCTCGTCCCAGGTCGGGCCGGGACGCACTGTTTTCATCTGCGCGACGATTGCCGCGACAAGCCTGTCCGCGACCGATTTCTCAATGATCAGCCGGGTGCCGGCGACACAGGCCTGGCCGGCGTTGAAGATGACGCTGCCCGCGATTGCGGCAGCAGCCTTGTCGATATCGGCATCGGCAAAGACGATCTGCGGGCTCTTGCCGCCCAGTTCCAGCGTCATCGGCTTGACGCCGGTGCGGGCAATATTTTCCATGATCGCCGAGCCTGCGCGGGTAGAGCCGGTGAAGCTCACCTTGGCAATGTCGGCATGGCCGGTGAGCGCATTGCCGGTGACGGGACCATCGCCCAGGATGACATTGATCAGACCCGCCGGAATGCCGGCCTTGACGGCGAGCTGGGCCATGTAGACGGTCGAGAAAGGCGTCATTTCCGACGGCTTGATCACCACGGCATTGCCGGCCGCAAGAGCCGGGCCGAGCTTCCAGCCGGCCATGGAGATCGGGAAATTCCACGGCGTGATCGCGCCGACAACGCCATAGGGTTCGCTGACAATCATGCCGAGCGTCTGATCGTCGGTCGGCACGAGATCGCTGCCTTCCTTGTCTGCAAATTCGGCGAAGAAGCGGATCTGCTCGGCCGTCACGGCAATATCGCCGGCAACGAGCTGGCCCACCGGACGCGTCGAGGAGAGGGCCTCGATCTTTGCCAGGGTTTCGGCTTCCCTCTCGATCAGGTCGGCCCAGGCCTGCAGCACCTTCGTCCGCTCGCGCGGGCGCACGCCGCCCCAGTTGCTGGCTTTCAGCGCCGCCTTGGCATTGTCGACGGCACGGTCCACCAGATCGGCGTCGGCAACCGGACAATCGGCATAGGCCTTTGCGTCGGACGGCCGATGCATTGCGATACCGTCGGTGGTCGCGATGAGTTCGCCGCCGATAAAATGGCCGATGGGCAGGGGCAGGCTGTCGGGATCGAAGCTGAGGCTCATGGGATATTCCTTCTCGGGATGTCCGAGACCGGTCAGACCATCCGAGCATAAATCGTTGCGCTGGACTGTGCCGACCAATGTTTCCAAGGTTCTGAAGGCTGCGGCAGATACCCTCTGTGTGGCAGGATTGCCGCCGCCCTCATGCTGTCAGTTCACGACGACGTAGAACTTGCGCACCGTCTCGATCGTCTTCCAGACCCCGACGAAGCCTGGCTTCATCACGAAGCTGTCGCCGGTCCTGTAGGTGACGGGTTCGCCGCCCTCGGGCGTGATTTCGACGAGACCGGAGAGGATGTGGCAGAATTCGAAAACCTCGCCCTTGATCGACTTCGTTTCGCCGGGCGTCGCTTCCCAGACGCCGGAAAGAACCTTGCCGTCCTTTGCCTCGTCCATCGCCCAGGTCTTGAAGGACGGGGAGCCGGCAATCAGCTTCTCGGGCGCCGGCAGCGATTCACGCGGTGCAAAGGTCGGGTTCGGGTCGAGGGTTTTCAGCAGGGACATGTCGATCCTTTCGGTTGTTTCAATAGCCTAGGCGTCGGTCGACGAGCCCGATGGGATCGAGGCCGCCGAGGTGACGTTTGATGTTGTCTACGACGATCCGCGCAGCGCTGGCTGGCTGGGTAACGCTGGCAATATGCGGTGTGACGATGATCTTGGGATGGGTCCAGAAGGGATGCGCTTCCGGCAAAGGCTCGGGATCGGTGACATCCGTCATCGCAGCCGAGAGATGGCCACTGTCGAGTGCGTCCATCAGGGCTGCGTGGTCCAACTGCGGGCCGCGGCCCGCGTGAATGAGAGCAGCGCCCTTCGGCATCTTGGCAAAGAGGCTTGCACCGAGAAAGCCGCGCGTCTCGTCCGTCAGTGGCAGAAGGCAGACCAGGATGTCGCTTGCCCGAAGCATCGTATCAAGGCCATCGGCGCCGTGGTGGCAGACAACGCCATCGAGCGTCCTTGCGCTGCGGCTCCAGCCGGCAATCGGGAAGCCGAGTGGCCGCAGCCGCTCTATGACGGCTTGCGCGAGCATGCCAAGGCCGAGAATGCCAATGCGGCGCTCGCCGGCCTGCACTTGCGGCACGGGAGCCCAGAGCCGACGCCTTTGCTGGTCGAGATAGGCGGGCAGATTGCGGTGAAGCGCCAGGACGGCCATCAGCACGTATTCCTGCATCATCCGGACAATGCCGTCCTCGATCATGCGAACGATTTTCACATGGTTCGGCACCCGATCGAGATTGAACTGGTCAACGCCGGCACCGATGGAAAACAGGATTTCCAGGTTCCTGTAGCGGTCGAGATCGTCAGGCACTGTCCAGGTCATGAGGTAGCGGACGGCATCGGGATCGACGCTCTTCTCGTCCATGCTGAAAGACAGGTCTGGCAGCGCCTCGGCAAAGGCCGAGGCGAAGATTGCACCGCGTGTCTGATCGGACCTGAAGAGAAATGTCATCAAAACCGTCCGCCTCAAGCCTGGCAGCGCTGGCCAAGCGCTTCAATGAAGTTCTGGCAGGCGACGAGTTCGCTTTCGAGAATGAATTCGTCGGGCTTGTGGGCGCGGCTGATATCGCCGGGTCCGCAAATGAGAGCATCGATACCGGCTGCCTGATAGAGGCCGGCCTCGGTGCCGTAGCTGACTGCGCCGAGCGCCGTCTGGTTGGTGAGGTCTTCGACCAGGGCAACCAATGGAGATGACCGATCGAGCGCCAGCGCCGGGTAGGCGCTCATTTCGTCCCAATCGACGGAGAAACCCGCCTCGCGCAGTGCTTCCGCCTTCTTGCGGATGGGGGCCAGCAGGCTCTGCGGATTGACACCCGATATTGCCCGCGCCTCCAGCTCGAGGCGGCAAAGGTCCGGCACGATATTGATCGCCTTGCCACCACTGATCACCCCGGCCTGCAGCGACGAGTAGGGCGGCTCGAAGGCCTGATCAAACGGCCCGCCGGACAGCCGTTCCGCTTGCTCGATTGCCGCAGTGAGCACGCCTGCCATGGCATGGATGGCATTGAGGCCGAGGTCGGGACGGGAGGAGTGGCCGGCCCGCCCTCGGACGGTCACGCTGGCGGCGGCCTTCCCCTTATGGGCGAGAACCGCTCGCATATTGCTCGGCTCGCCGATGAGAGCGCCGAGCGGGGCGGCGCAAAGCGCCGGCAGTTTGGCGATCAGATGCGGCACGCCGCGGCATCCGGCTTCCTCGTCGTAGGAAAATGCGAGGTGAATGGGACGGGCAAGGCCCGCCTTGGCGAGCTTCGGCGCGGCCACGAGTGCGGCGGCAAGATAGCCCTTCATGTCGGTCGCGCCGCGCCCGTAGAGCCGTTCGCCGTCACGACGCAGGCTGAAGGGCGTTGATATCCATTCGGCGTGTTCCGCGGGCACGACATCCGTATGGCCGGAAATAATGTAGCCCGGCGCGTCGCGTGGGCCGATGGTCGCAAACAGATTGCTGCGGTCGCCTTCCGGACCCGGCAGAACGGCGACCGCGATATCTTCTGCTTGCAGATAGGTGCGGATCCAGTCGACGATTTCCCCGTTGGGCGTGCCCACGACGGTTGGAAACGAAATCAGCCGTGCCAGAATTTCAGTCGCGTTCATAGTTTCCCCGGTGCATGGACAAGCCGCCCCCGCAATTTATGGTGATGATGAAGCATGACGGATTATGGGGGGATTGAATGCCGAACCTGCGTTCGCTTCGGTCGATTGTTGTGCTTCAATGGGCCTTAAGAGCGATTTATGCGGTAGCGTAGGTTTAGGATGGCGGGGCTGTCGCCAAAACATGGCGGGTTGCACCTAATCACTCTTGATTGCCGGGGGCGGGACGTTGGGGCCAAGCAAGAAAAATCAGATCGACGCCTTTTCAATGCAGATTGCCGACGTGCAGGATGCCGATCTGGACCAATTGCATGGGCTGTCGATTTCCGTCGGCTGGCCGCACCGGGGGGAAGACTGGCAGCTCCTGCGCGAGGTCGGCGAAGGCGTCGTCACCACGGACGAAATCGGCAGGATCATGGGGTCTGCCATGTGGTTCCGCCAGGCAGAAGATCTGGCGACAATCGGCATGGTCATCACCTCGCCCCGCCTGCAGACGCAGGGAACCGGCCTCTGGCTGATGGACTATGCCATCAAGGACCTCGAGGGCGTCAACCTCAGGCTGAATGCCACCCGGGCAGCGCAACGGCTGTATCATTCCCTCGGCTTTGCGCCGGAAAAGACGGTCTACCAGTGTCAGGGCATCGTGAAGGCCGGAGCTGGTGCGGCCTGTGGCGCGCCGAAGGGCGAAATCCGTCTTCTCACGGCAGAGGACCTGTCCGAAATCGCGGCCCTCGACGGCGCGGCCTTCGGCGTGGTGCGCGCGGGTTTGATCGAGAGGCTCCTCCGCCAGTCCGTCGGCTATGGCCTCTATCGCGACGACACCTTGAGGGCCTTTGCCCTCTGCCGACCTTTCGGGCGTGGCCACGTCGTCGGCCCCATCGTCGCGTCAAACGATGCCGACGCCATCGATGTCCTCTCTCTCCACTTGAAGGAACATGAAGGCCGGTTCCTGCGGCTCGACACCCACTTCGAGAGGGGCGATTTCGCACTTCTCGCCATCCGCAGCGGCATGTCTGTTTTCGACACCGTTCTCACGATGTCCCTGGGCAAGAGGTTAAAGGAGTTTGGCCCGGATGGTTCCGAAGCGCCGCTCACCTATTCGCTGGTCAGCCAAACCCTGGGTTAGACGGCGTGACGGGCAACACCGCGATCAGTGGGCAGAGCCAGAAACGCCCGGCGAATGAAAAGGATGAAACATGAAGACGCTGCTCCTGAGAAAAGAGGATGTAAGCCGCCTGATCAGCAATCGGGAGGTTATCGAGGCCGTCGAAGACGCCTACAGAGCCTTCAGTTCCGGTAATGTCGAGCAGCCTGACTATCTCTCGATCCACCTGCCTGCGCCGCGAGGGGAAATCGACTTCAAGCTCGGCTATTGCAAAGTCAACGAAACGATCTCCATGAAGGCCTCTTCGGGCGGCTTCAAGAACAACCCCGAAAGCTTCGGATTGCCGACTGGCATGGGGACGATCATTCTATTTGAAGCACAGAGTTGCGCCCTCACCTGCGTGATGGATGGAAGCCTGATTACGGGTTTGAGAACGGGCGCCTCCGGTGCCGTATCTGTCAAGGCGCTGGCCAGGAAAAACGCCTCGAAAATCGCCTCGATCGGCACCGGAAATCAGGCGAGAATGCAAATCCGCGCCATCAACGAGGTCATGAAGATCGACGAGATCCATGCGTGGAGCCGCACGGTTGAAACGCTTGCAAAATTCAAGGACGACATCGAAAGCGAACTGGGCATTCCGGTCATCGTTACCGGCTCCAAGCAGCAAGCCGTCGAGAAGGCCGACATCCTGATTACGACGACCCGCGGCTTGGGCGCACCAGTCGAAGCAGCCTGGGTCAAACCGGGGACGCACATTGTCGCCATCGGAACCGATCAGCGCGGCAAGCAGGAACTGGAGCCGGAAATCTTCAGAAACGCGAAAATCGTCGTCGACTCGATCGCGCAATGTACCGAGAAGGGCGAGACCTGGCATCCGCTCAACCGGAATATCATCACCAGAGACGATATTCACAGCGATTGGCGAGATTTTGCTGGGCCACAAGCCCGGTCGCGAAAATGAGGATGAGGTGACCATCTTCGATTCCACGGGAATGGCGATACAGGACATCACCACGGCAGCCAGGATCTATCGCAATGCCATCGAGCAGAACGTCGGAACCCAGTTTGAATTCTTCTCGTGAGCAAGCTCTCCCGGCCCCGGCGGAATGGCTTCATGTCCGGAAAGCCTCAGATCCTTCCAGATTTTTCCAAATAGGCATCAACTCCAGATTCCTCTGAATTGCAAAGGGCGGCGAAGGTGAACCAGCAAGACAGTCATCGCAACTACCCCACCATCGAGGATATCCGGGAGGCCCGGATACGACTGCAGCCCTATATCAAGCGCACGCCGCTGCTGCGCGCGGAACGGATCGAAAAGGCTGTCGGCTGCCAGCTATATCTCAAACCGGAAACGCTACAGATTACCGGTGCATTCAAGATCCGTGGGGCTCTGAATGCGGTGCTCTCTCTGTCCAAGGAAAAGATCGCCAAGGGTCTGATCTCCAGTTCGTCGGGCAATCATGCACAAGGCCTGTCCTATGTCGCCAGGATGCTGGGAACGAAAGTCCTGCTGGTGCTGCCGACCACGACAGCGAAGTTGAAAATCGAGAATACGCGGGCTCTCGGCGCAGAAGTCATTCTTTTCGATGGCGATAATGCTGCCCGATGGAAACGGGTCTATGAACTAGCAGAAGAAAACGGCTACACGGTCGTACATGGATTTGAGGATCCGATGGTCATGGCTGGCCAGGGCACAATGGCCTGCGAAATCCTCGAGGACCTCGAAGACGTCGATACAGTGATCGTTCCCTTGGGCGGTGGAGGCCTAATCGCCGGTGTGGCGACCGCCATCAAGGAAACCAACCCTCGCGTGCGTGTCATCGGCGTCGAACCTGCCCTCACGCCAAAATACTTTCACAGTCGGCTGAACAAACAGCCGACGTCTCTACCGTTGCTTGACACGATTGCCGATGGATTGAGGATCAGCGTTCCAGGAAGAAACCCCTATCCCATCATCGAGAAATATGTCGACGAGATTGTTCTCGTTGATGACGTGCACATCATTCAAGGCATGCGGACCCTCGCCGTTGATGCGAAATTGATCGCCGAACCGGCAGCATCGATCGGCATCGGAGCCTTGTTGGCCGGTTCGATAGCTCTTCGGCCGGATGAAAAGGTGTGCGTCATCCTCACCGGCGGAAACTGGGAATTGGACGCCCTTGCGGAGATCTATAAATCTTCGGCTGTCTGACTTGGCTGATGGCACCTCCACGGATGTTTTAGCGCTAACCGACAGCGATGGTACCGGCGCGTCTCATGGCGGTCTTGAATGAATATGAACACCGACCCCGGCATTCGAGGGACCGAGTGCTGGATGTTCGTGACCATTCAATTGCTTAGGACCTGCTCCGTGACTCTCTGCAGCGAACCAGCCTGACTTGAGATCACCTTGCGGATTGCGCTCAGGATGGGATGCTTGATCCCCTCGTCAGCCAGATCCGCAACAAGGGCATCGGCCTCGCTCACAAGGCTCCGTCGCAAATTTTTGCAAAGTCTGCAGAAAGAGCTATCGCTGGACACAGTTATGCAGCGCGCGCCGCGAATTGTTGAAATGCGGATTGGCCACTGGTTGAGAATTGCCGCTTGCGGATCATGTGAACCACCTCGATGCCATCCAAAGTTGCTGACGCCGACTGGAAGGATTTGAAGCCTTTCATGGGACGGGTCAGCTTCTTGATAAACCGGTGATCTTGCTCGATCATATTGTTGAGATGTTTGACTTGGCAAATCTCGATCAGCCAAAACCATCCATGCTGCAGCAGCAGCCAGTTGACGTTTTGAAGTCCGGCAAGGTTCGCGCCGCTCTTGTCGATGACGACCTTTTCGGGCCAACCATTGTTGTCGATCGTGCGGGCGAAGAAGGTGCTGGCTGGAGGCTCATCACGATGCTCGGACAGCATGAAATCAAGGGTTTTACCGAATTTATCGACAGCGCGATAGAAATAGGTCCACTTGCCTTTGACCTTTATATAGGTCTCGTCCATTCGCCAGGAACGGCTGGTCGCGGATTTGCGGCGCCGGGCCTGAGAAGCGATAAGCGGCGAATATTTTAGGACCCATCTGTTCAGCGTCGCGTGGTCAACGGCAACCCCGCCCACTGCATATCTGACGTAAAATAACACCCATTCATGGCACTATTTCCGACAAAATAGGCACTAATGCGTAATTTAAGCCGCTTCCAGCGGATATCCGTTGGCACGTTAGATGGTGGGCCCTGATGAGGCCCACCTAGATCACGGCCCGGTTTAGGACGCCAGAGCAAATGGATAGCCCTGCCTCCCATTGTCCGACTTCACCTTAAAGCGGCGAACCATATCAGCTAAGTGCTCCGTTTCCTGTGTCAGGTTCTGCGCGGCGGCGGTGGTCTGCTCAACCATCGCAGCATTCTGCTGGGTGACTTTGTCCATCTGATCGCCAGCGACCGACACTTCACGCAGGCTGGTCGCCTGTTCGCGAGCGGCGACCGCGATCTCACCGACAGTAGCGTTCATCGCAGAGACCTGTTCAACGATCTGCGCCAGCGACACGCCGGACTGGCTGACGAGATCGACACCGGTCTCGACCTGGGCTGACGAGGTCGAGATGAGATCCTTGATCTCCTTGGCAGCCTTGGCGGACCGCTGGGCGAGTTCCCGCACTTCCTGTGCCACCACCGCGAAGCCTTTTCCAGCTTCCCCGGCCCGGGCTGCCTCGACGCCGGCATTGAGCGCCAGCAGGTTGGTCTGGAACGCGATCTCGTCGATGACGCCGATGATATTGCCGATCTTGGCCGACGAGTTCTGGATCTCGCTCATCGCCTCGATGGCGCGTGAGACGATCAACCCGCCCTTTTCGGCATTGGTCCGCGCTGTGGTAACTGCACCCTGGGCCTGGCCAGCGCCCTCAGCCGTGCCGTTGACGCCGCGGGTCACTTCACCGAGCGCCGCCACGGTCTGTTCCAGCGATGCTGCCTGTTGCTCGGTGCGCCGCGCCAGATCGTTCGATGCCGTGGCAATCTCGGACAGGCCGGAGCGGATGGTGCCGATGGCGTGGATGACTGAGCCGACAGCCTCCTCGAGGCTCGCAACCGAGCTATTGAAGTGATCGCGGATGCGGGCGTAGCGCGGATCGACTGCGCCGACCCGGACTGTTAGGTCGCCGCGAGACAAGGCGTCTAGCCCACTCGAAATCTGCTGGAAGGCTTGTTCCATCACCTGGGCGTCGGCAAGGCGCTCTGCCT
>Ga0070670_100000874_pt1 | contig 23695 bp, 16 predicted proteins | sample KBSS63metaG_FD_64665 | JGI IMG/M metagenome (GOLD analysis project Ga0070670, IMG submission 64665) | Switchgrass rhizosphere microbial communities from Kellogg Biological Station, Michigan, USA - KBS S6-3 metaG | ecosystem: Host-associated > Plants > Roots > Rhizosphere > Soil ... | reverse complement strand
CGGGCTCTAAGCAACCTAACGGATGAACGATCTGCTGCACCCTTGCTCCAATCGTTTCCGATTGGCACAACTGATAAACACTTTCTAACTGGCTTGCGGTTAACATACAAGCGGGTGGGTAGCTCCTCCTGAGAGAAGCCTGTGTGAGGAGTCGGACCCACCCGCTACCGCGTGGTGGTACCGACCTCATGCCTGAGGTTCTGCTTATGTCGAATGAAATGACGCTTGAAGCGCTGCGGTCAGTGCCGCTGTTTGCGTCACTGACTGATGCGGCCGCAACCGAGCTGCGTGAGTTGTTGACGATAAAGAACGTGGCCGCCGGTACCCTTTTGTTCCATAAGGGCGACACCGGCGATGCTATGTATTTGATCGAGACCGGCCGCGTTCGCATCAGTATTATCGACGACGATCAAAAAGAGATCACGCTGGCTGAGTTGGCCCAGGGCGACTTCTTTGGCGAAATGTCGATCATCGACGGACGCCAGCGCTCGGCCGATACCACCGTGATCGAAGACGCGCGTCTCGCCGTGCTTTCGCGGCCGAACTTTTTGTCGTTCGTTCTGTCAAACCCAGATGTGGCGCTCGGTATGTTGGGCGCGTTATCAGATCGGCTCCGGCGCACCGATGAACTGCTGCGCTCGCGTGTCTCGCGGAACGCCAACGAGGAAGAGCGCAAGCGAGCCACCATGGCCGATCGTGCGGCGGATGTGATTGCGGAATTTGGCGGCAGTTGGAAATTCATCGGCGTCTCCATCGGGCTAATAGTTTTTTGGATAGTCTTCAATTCCTACATTCTTTTTAACGGCTTCGACCCCAAGCCTTATCAGATGCTTAACCTGGTGCTGGCCGTTATCGCGGGGATGCAGGCGCCGATCATCATGATGTCGCAGAACCGGCAGGGGGAAAAAGATCGGCTGCGCGCGGACCTCGACTATCGCGTCAACCTAAAAAACGAGCTTTCGTTGGCGGAGGTTTTGCGGCGGCTGGATGTGCTCGAGAGTGAGCGGCTGCCGAAATTGTTCGAAGATCAAAACGCGCGGTTGGGACAAGGACAGAGTCCAATGTCCAATGTCGAACGTCCAACGTCCGGGCAGAGCGCAAGCAGTTCAGAGTTCAAGCTTTAGCTTGTTGGTTTCAGAACCGCAACCTGCTTGTTACTTTCTCGGCCGCAACCTGAAGGTTGAACTCTGAACTTCTTGAATGACGTTGGACTTTCGACATTGGACGTTGGACATTTCTTAAATGATTCAAGCAATCTTTTTCGACTTCAACGGAGTCATCATTGATGACGAACCGCTGCAACTTGCAGCCTATAAAGAGGTGCTCGCGGAGCAGGGAATTACTCTGACCGAAAGCGACTACTACGCCGCGCTGGGCATGGACGATCGCAGGTTCGTGCAAGCGGCCTTTGAACGCGCGAATCAGCCACTTTCGGAAGAGTTGTATGCGCGCATTGCGGAAGGGAAGACGCTGCGTCACCGAAAGTTGATCGAGGAGTTGCCGCTGTTTCCCGGGGTCGTGAACTTTCTGAAGGCCGCAGCGCGAGAGTTTTCGCTTGGGTTGGTTAGCATGGCGAATAAGGACGAGATCGACTACGTGTTGGAACGCGCGCGTCTTTCGTCTTTGTTTCGAGTGATTGTGAGCGCGGAAAATGTCAGCAGCTGCAAACCCTCGCCTGAGTGTTACGCCGCCGCGCTACAAAAGTTGAACGAAAAGAGATCGGAAGAACGGCGCCTGCCGGTGCTGGCGGGCGAGTGTCTGGTAATTGAGGATTCGCCGCCCGGAATTATCTCGGGCACGGAAGCGGGCATGCACACGCTTGGCCTGACCAATACAGTTTCGGCAGAAGAATTGCGAGCCGCGGGCGCGGAGGTGGTTAGCGCGAGTCTGGCCGACTGGACTGTCGACGCGGTTCATCACGTGTTTGGATCGAAAAGATAAGAGGCCGCGGATTTGCGCGGAGGAACGCGGATTAGAATTACGCAATAGTTAGCTTGACCCTCTTAACGGTTCTTATGGCAGTGCCCTTTTCTGATCCGTGTTTATCCGCGTAATTCCGCGGCGCTTTTTTCTATGAGCTTTCTCGATATCTTAAAACTCGCGCTCAGAAATCTGCGGCAGGCACGACTGCGCGCGCTGCTCACGACTATGGGCGTGATTGTCGGCGTCGCGGTTATCGTGACGATGGTCTCCTTCGGCCTGGGACTGCAGCGAAACATGTTGTCGCGGTTCAAGGCGCTGGACTTGTTCAATGAGATTCAAGTCTTCGGACGCAGTCTTGGAAGTTTGGTGTCCAGTCGCGGGCAAAGCCGGCCGGCGCAAGGTGAAAACGATCGCGGCGATCGACGCTCGCGCATTAAACCCGACGAACAACCGACGCGAACGCTCGATGACGCAGCCATCGCGGAACTCGGGAAGATTCCCGGCGTTGCTTACGTCGAGCCCAGCCTGACGGTGTTCACCTACGTGCGCACCAACGAGCATTCGCAGATTGAGTCGATTGGCGGCGCGGCGGTGCCCAACGCGGGTTCACGCTTCAAAGAGTTCGCCGCCGGGCAGATGATTAGTTCACCGACGGCCGACGAAGCTGTCGTTAATGAAACCTTCGTGCGCGATTTTGGTTTCGAAAAACCGGAGGCCGCTGTGGGCCAGACGATTGAGTTTCTCGCGGCGCCGAATAGTGCGGCGAAGCAGCAGCCGGAAAAGAAAAGCAGTGAAGCAGGTCCGCCCACGTTTTTTGGACTGCCGCTCGAAGAGGATATTTCGTCTGAGAGCGAGAGCGGCTCGCTGGTGGCGAAAGGATTTCGGATCGTTGGCGTGTTGAATGCGCGAGTTAAGGAAGGCGCCGGGCAAGGCGGGATGCGCGGGTTGTTTCCCGGCGCGCGCATCTACATTCCGCTGGCCGCGGCGCGCCAGTGGTCCATCGAACATCGCGGCCCGATGAGCCAGGTGGCCCTGGCACTCGCGCGCGAGAGTGGATCGCTGAGCCCGTCGGAGACTGAGGGATACGATTCGGCCGTGGTGAGAGTTGACGATCCGGTAGCGTTGACGGCAGTGCGTAAGAAGATCCAGGAAGCGGGTTTCGCGAGCATTTCGATCGTGGACCAGCTGGAACAGTTTCGCACGGTTTTCCTGATCATTGATTCGGTGCTGGGATTGTTGGGCGGCATTTCTTTGCTGGTGGCTTCTTTCGGAATTGCGAACACCATGATCATGTCGATCCTCGAACGCACGCGCGAGATCGGAATCATGAAAGCCATCGGAGCTGAAGACCGGGAGATCAAACTGATATTTTTTGTCGAGGCGGCGGTGCTCGGACTAACCGGCGGAGTGATTGGCGTGCTGAGCGCGTGGGGCGTGGACGCGATTGCCAACCGGCTCGCGTATCGCTTTATTCTGAAACCGCAAGGCGCGTCGTTTGTTGATTTCTTCTGGCTGCCGCCTTGGCTTTCCGCAGGAGCGATCCTGTTTGCGTTGATCGTCTCCATCCTCGCCGCGCTCTATCCAGCCGCGCGCGCTGCACGCATCGATCCGGTGCGGGCGCTGCGGCATGATTGAAATTGGCCGCGGATTTCGCGGATGAACGCAGATCAGATCTGATCCGCGTTTCTCCGCGTAAATCCGCGGCTAGTTTTCGTCTTCGTCTCTAGTCGGTTGGCGGCGGTGGCGCTACTGGCTTGGCCATCCGCTTCTTCGGTTTCGGCTTCGCAACCATCACGGGCTTTGGACTCCAGAACGCCGGGTCCTGCGCCATCAGGTCTTTTGAGACATAGCTCATTTGCGGGTCAAACGCATACACGCTGGTTTCGCTGAACATGATCGTTTCGCCTGCCAGCTTGTCCGCTTTCTTTTGCTGGTCCTCGCTCATCGCCGCACGCACCCGCGGGGCTATTTTCAGATCGTACTCCGACAGCGACTTCATCGGCCGGAAGAACATGTAGGTCGTGCTCGGCGAACCGGCAATCACCTGGAAGGCCGCGATATGCAGCTCGGCTTTAGCTTTGTCACGCGCCGCTTTCACCAGGGTGTTGACCAGCTCTCCATACTGTTCTTCCTGGCCGGGGCGAATGCGCACGGTAGTCACTGCCATGTAACGCATCGCCGAAATGTTCACCTCGGAGTTATAGCTTAGTTCCGGACGAAGCACGGCAAACATGTCGCGCATGCCGGCATGAAGCGCTGGAGCTTCTTTATTGAGGCGGTCGAGGTCGGCCTGGGTGTTGCCGCCAACGCCCGACATCCGGCTATCGGTGGTCTTTTGCATGTTTTCCAATTCGGCAAATGTGCCGGCGCCGGTGATGTAGATAACTTCATTCTCGCTGCCGGCAACCGGCACGAGCGCGATGCGGTAATTCGGCGTTTGCAGTTTGTTGAAGATGCCGGCGAACTCTGCCGAGTGGCGGCTGTGTTGGCCCATCATGCCGGGCTTGATGTCTTCGCGAACAATCAGCAGTACTGGGGGCGGGCCGTGTCTATCTTGAGCCAGCGCGGGGGTGAACATTGAAAGCAGGGTGACAACGACAACGAACAGGAGAGACTTCTTCATAACAAATACCTCCAGGGAGTTTTTCGGGTTCAGTTGGATTCACTCAATAATCGCTTCAGGGAGATGCGACCATGTTTGCGGCATTGGAACAAAAACTTTGGGTAATGCTTGCTGGACCAGTCGAGCTGAACATAAGAAAGCGATGCAGGATCGACGAGCCCGGGCAGGTTCAGGTGTTACTGATTTGTGTTGCAGGTTGTACGGGCGGCGGAACGATACGACGATCGCCGAGGCAAGTCAATAAGGACTTTGGAGTGCGCTGACGTGAGCACCCCAGCCCGGCTGCCGCGCTGGGGTGCTCACGTCAGCGTTTTGGTTCGCGGCGACCTGTCGGGCTAACGGTCAACTCAGCGCCCGTAGGCTGCGACAGGTCGCAGAAGACCTAAAGCGCTAACAGGTCAGCGCACTCCAAATAAAGGCCAACTGTTATCTCATGCGGACAAAGGCTTCCCGCATTGGTTGCAGAATCGCGCTGACGAATCGCGAGGCTGCGCGCCGCATGACGAACAAGCCGCCGCCTTGAAATTTGCGCCACACGCTGAACAGAAGCCGGCGTCGGCTGTGTTCGCGGCGCCGCAACTGCCGCAGCGTCCGGGCAGCGGTGGCACATAGCCGCCGGCTTTGCTCGATATATGTGCCTCAATTATTTTCCAGGCATCCTCGGTGAGTTTGTATTGCCAGTAAGCGCCCAGCGCGGGCAGGGCAATGAGCAGTCCCGCTGAAAGCAACACGGCGACCGCCGCAACGGCCGCTTTGTCCAACCACTTTTGCATGCCAATTTCTACGCGCGTGCCGCCCGCTTCCGGCGTGATCTTTATCGTCAACGCCGCGGACAGTCCGGTAAGGTCGCGCAACGTGCTAGACTTGCGCGCCTGAACAACTGTAGTCGAAGAGACGTGCATAGTTTGCACTTCATAATCCTGATCAAAAACATTGCGAAGCTCGGCGACCAGCTTGAAGACATCTGCTTCAACGCCCGGGTAATATCTGCTGTCCATTAATTGCGGCTTCCTTTCGTGGTGGTAAAAAGCCTACGCTGGAACGAGGCACATTGTTCACGAGAATTGAAAGCCTTTTTGGAGTGCGCTGACCTGTCAGCGCTTTAGTCGGTGGCGACCTGTCGCAACCTGATTAGATTGCGTCTGCTCAAGCAGGCAGCGTCAAGCCGCTGCAGAGCCAAAGCGCTGACAGGTCAGCGCACTCCAAAAGTCTGAATCGAGGGGAAAGATAAATGAGATTGACGCGTAATAGTATCGCGGTGTTCCTGGCAGTCGTTTGCTTAACGTCGGCAAGTATTCGTCCCGTCTTATCGCAAACTGCACCAGCGAATGTGATCGACGGGTTCTCCGTCGATGGCTCCGCGGAAGAACGTCGCTGGGAAGAACAGTTTCGCGCGGTGCCGGCGCCGGCATCCGCGCGTGAACATTTGCGGCGGCTTACCGCTGAGCCGCACGTGGCGGGAACGAAGGCAGACTACGCGACGGCGATTTATGTGCGCGATCAGATTCGCAGCTACGGCATTGCTTCAGAGCTAAACGAGTACGAGGTTTGGCTGCCATACCCAAAACAGCCGAGCCTGGTTGAAATGATTACCCCGCGCCGCGAAAAACTCGTGGTCAAAGAAGCGGTGGTGCCGGAAGATCCATCTTCGTCAAATCCTAAGATCATTCCGCTCTTCAATGGCTACAGCCCAAGCGGCGACGTCACCGCGCCGCTCGTTTACGTCAACTACGGTTTGCCTCCCGATTATGACGCGCTAAAAAAAGCGGGCGTCGACGTGACCGGCAAGATCGCGATCGCGCGTTACGGCAATTCTTTTCGCGGCGTGAAAGCAAAGGTAGCGCAGGACCACGGCGCGGTTGGTCTAATTATCTACTCCGACCCGTCCGACGATGGCTACATGCAGGGCGACGTCTATCCGAAAGGACCGTGGCGACCTGCCAGTTCCGCGCAGCGCGGCTCGGTGCAGTTTCTGTCAACTGCTCCCGGCGATCCGTTAACACCCGGCCGTCCCGCGAAACCGGGCGAGCCGCGATTGAAACTGGAAGAAGTCACAACCCTGCCGCGTATTCCGGTGCAGCCAATTTCCTACGGCGATGCCAGGCATTTGCTGGAACCGCTGCGTGGACCAGTTAGGCCGAGGGGCTTTCAGGGTGGATTGCCGTTTCCGTATCACGTCGGCGGCACCGACTACGTGCGCGTACACCTGAAGACGGTGATGGATTACCAGATGCGAAAGATCTGGAACGTGATCTCTCGCATCGACGGCGATGAAGAAAAGGATCGCTGGGTGGTGATGGGCAATCACCGCGATGCCTGGACCTTTGGTGCAGTCGATCCAAATAGTGGTACGACGGCAATGCTCGAGGCGGCGCGCGGTTTTGGTGGACTGTTGAAGCAGGGATGGAAGCCGCGGCGGACGATCGTGCTTTGCAGTTGGGACGGCGAGGAGTATGGACTGCTGGGCTCGACCGAATGGGCCGAAGACAACGCCGCCGAGTTGAAGCAAAAGGCCGTGGCTTATCTGAACATGGATGCGGCTGTTTCCGGACCAAACTTTGGGGTCTCTTCAGTTCCTTCTATGTGGAAACTCATTCGCGGCGCCACGCGCGACGTCAAAGATCCGAAGAGCGGCCATTCGATCTATCAGCAGTGGCAGGACCGCGCGCGCGAGCAGCGACCTGACCCGGAGCTGACCGACGCCGAAACCGGAACAGATGCGGCGATTGCCGAGGCGCGTATCGGCGCGCTGGGCTCGGGTTCCGACTTCACACCTTTCTTACAACACCTGGGAGTGCCGGCGAGCGACATGGGTTTCGGCGGCGATTACGGCGTCTATCATTCAGCCTACGACACGTTTTATTGGATGACGCACTTCGGCGATCCAACCTTTGTCTACCATGTGGCTGCGGCGCAGCTTTGGGGCACGGTCGCTATGCGTCTGGCTGATGCTGCCGGTCTGCCGCTCGATTATCGCGATTACGCGACCCAGGTGCGCGACTTTTTCAACGAGAGCAACAAGCTTGCGAAACGCCGCAAACTCGACGCCGGGTTCGATGAGAAGGTGATGCTGAAAGCCGTGGAGAATTTTTCCGACGAGGCTGAGAAAGTCGAGAAGGCCCGGCAGGACACCATCAAAGAGATTGAAGGATCAAGGACTGAAGCTAACGACCGGCACCCGCGAGCAGTGGCCCGGCTGCAACGAATCAACGATGCTTTGCTCGGCGTTGAGCGTTCGCTTACCGATGACCGAGGCCTGCGCGGCCGCACGTGGTACACGCACCAGATTTATGCGCCCGGGACTTACACCGGTTACGCGGCGCAACCGCTGCCGGATTTTCGCCAGGCGCTCGAGGATCGCAACACGACCAACGCCGCCGAGGCTTTGGGCCGGATTGTTGACGCAATCAATCGCGCAACCGAGACATTACGCAAGGCGCGTGACTGAGTAAAAGGACGTAGCTTCCATCCGAACGGGTGAGCGCGCGAAGCGTAGGCTCCATCGGAGCCAAATGTTTATAGTCGACGACATGATTGTTCTTTCGCTCTGAGAATAGTCACCGGCAACATTTCGCTCCTACGGAGCGAGGTCGAGTGGCGTGTCCGAATCTATAAACATTTCGCCTCTCTGAGGCGAGGAGCACTGTTGAGGTTGATGAATAAGACCAGGCTAACTGGGCTGATTAGTCATCGCTTTGCGCGTTACCAGGAGAGTTGAAAATTGACTTTTATTTCACGAAGGCATTTGATCGAGCTTGGTCAAATAGATCATCAGTAGGAGGGATTCATGAGAAAAAGGTTTACGGGAGCAAGCGTTGTTGGAATGTTGTTGTTGCTAATCGTCACGTCGTCCGTTTTGGTTGCGCAACGGCGGCCAAATCGTCCGGCAGCACAGCCGGCGGCGCCAGCGCAAAACGATCTGAAGATCACGTACCGTACCACCACGTCCGGGCATTCGATGGAAAACACCACCATGCTCAAAGGCGCGCGTGAGCGCACGGAGATGAAGGTCGGGATGGGCCGTGACATCATCAACGTTACCCAGTGTGACCTGAAGCGCATCATCCAAATTAGCGACAGCGCCAGGAAGTATGTGATCACGCCGATGGATAACGGCGACACGGCGCCAAACAACGCGCCGGCATCCAGTCAGATGTCTGCCGAGCCTTCGCGACGCGGCGGCGTCATCAACTACACGATCACCTCGGTTGACACCGGCGAGCGCAAAGAAATGTTTGGGTTCCAGGCGCGTCACGTGAAGCGAACGATTCTGATTGAATCTTCGCCCGATGCGTGCAGCCCGATGAAGCAAAAAATGGAGACTGACGGTTGGTACATCGATTTTACGTTTGGCTTGCGCTGTGACGTCGGCGCCGCCTCGATGCGAAACATGGGCGCGATGTCGGGCGGCTGCCGCGATACCGTTCGCTTCAACCAGCAGGGCGCCGCGCGCACCGGTTATCCGCTTCAGGAAACGACCACCTCCTACGGTCCCGACGGCTCAGTCGCTTTTAGTTCGACCAAGGAAGTGATCGAACTCGCGCGCGAGCCGCTTGATGCCGCCTTGTTCGACGTGCCCGCCGGATACACCGAAGCAAGCAACTTTCAGGAGTTGTACGGGATGCCTTCGATGAACTCGATGGCGGCGCAGATCTCGAATAACAACCGGCCGCCGCGCGAAGATTCCGTCAGTGCGGCGATGAACAGCAACGCCAAAGCGCCGGGCGCAATTCGCGTCGGCGTGGCCCAGGTCAATAATAAAAGCGGCCGCGACATTTCAGCGGATTCATTGCGGGCGCGGCTAATCGCCGAGATTCAGGAGAGCGGCGTTGAAGCCGTGCCGTTGAATGCGATCTCGATCCGTGAGGCCGACGTTGAAGCGAGAGCGAAGCAGTGCGACTTTGTTCTGTTCACGGACCTGACCGCGTTAAAGACGTCGGCTGCCAAAAAACTCGGCGGGATGTTTGGCCGCGCGGCTGGAGTTGGCGGTATAGCTAAGACGGAAGCGAAAGTTGAATTCAAACTTTACGCGGTTGGTGAGACTGCGCCGCGTTTGCAGTCGGCGGCGACTTCAAAGCAGGAAGGCGACGAAGCCAGCGCCGGCAATGCTCTGGAACAGGAAGCAAATCAGGTCAGCGCGGAAGTGAAGCGGAATCGCTGAGGCAAGGGGCTGCGCGCTGGAGGCGCGCAGCGAAGCTAGCCAGAGGTGGAACCTCTGGATTGATTTGACATGGGACATTCGCGCACTGAAGGTGCGCCCAGAATGTGTTTGCGCGCCTTCAGCGCGCGATTCGATGAAACACATATTCCAGACGTTTCACGTCTGGCTACCTTCGATCCGCGCTTCCAGCGCGGCCGCGGCTGATCAGTTCGTCGACTTTGTCTTGTCCGTTTTCCCTTTTCCCTTCTTCTCGACCGGCGGCGGCAGCTTGCTTGCCGCCTGCACGATCGCCTCGGCATTGTCCGCGAGTTGATCGAAGCTATTCAATTCCTCGTCGTCCTTTGACTGCGCCTCTGCCGGTTTCAACTGTCCGACGATGCGCGTAGCTGCTTCCGCCAGCTTCCTGAGCGCCTTGCCAATCAGCGGATTGTTTTCGTCGCGCGAGCTGACGTCGTCGATATTGGTAATCGCTTCGTCGAAGATTCCCGCGAGGTCGGCGATCAGTTTGGCGCGTGAGCCTGTCGGCAGTTCGCCCCAGCTCTCAGAATCCTTCTTCAATTGCTTTTCGTTGGCAGCGCCGGCGCCTGCGAGGGCAATCATCCTTCGATCAGCCGCCTTGATGAAGACGTCGATGCGTTTATCGAGTGCCTGCGCATCCTTGACGAGATCAATTTCGTGCTCGGTCAAATGTTCTCGTTCCTGAACCACGGCGCCAGTGGCTGCCGTGGATGATAGCAACAGGGCGAACAGGACGAGCGCGTAAGCACCCGCTCTCGTCGATGATTGAAATGTGCGGCGTGTTGTCATTGCTGTAGTGGTTTTATGTCCTTCGCTTCGGCTGGTCTTCGTGGCCCATCGCGAATAACGGTGTGACCATAAAAAGAATTGAGAGCTTCGGTGCGACTGCTGCGGGCAAAGTCTTCGATCTCTCTGATCCAATACGCATACTCAGCGGGCGTGGTGCGGCGCATCGCATACAGCCGCGTGCCGTGAGCGCGCAGCGCGAGTTCCAGGCGTTTGTATAGGTCGCGCTTTCTATTGCTGTCGCGGTCGGCTTTCCTCATGAAGGCCAGAACGTCATCCAGCAGCGCCCAATAGATGCCCGCCTCGGCTTCGGCGGCGTCGTATTGTTGCTGGTTGGTTTGCTGCTCCGCATGCGTAAGATGAGTCTCCGCCAGCTCGATGGTTAGTTTGACCCGAGCCTTATCGTCTTTTGCTTCACTGAGCTGCGACCGTTCAGCGCGCGGTATGATTCGCAGGGGAGGCGGCGCGATTGAATGTTGCGGACGGTCCTGGGCCTTATCGGCGGGCGCGCAAAGCAGGACGAGCAAAAGTATCACCGGCGTGATTAGAAAGCCCGAATGCGATCGCTCAAGTGTCATGTGTTTTTCGACTAAGGCTTGTTTGCGGTCTTGCGCTTGCTGCGCTGGCCCAGTTGAATCTGCCGGCGCAGCGACGGCAGACGCAGTTTAACTTTTTCGATCTCGAGTTGGTTAGTTTTCAGGTCGGCGCGGCCGACAAACGTTTCGTAGGCACTCAACGCTTCCGGATATTCTCCAAGATAATCGTGCGCGGTGGCAATGAAATAATAGGCGACCACCACGTCTGGCCTGGCTTTGATCAGCCAATCGTACTCTGCAATCGCCGCGGCGTATTGCTTCAACTCGTACAGCGCAGTCGCCAGATTCGCGTGGGCCGAGTAATTACCGGGCGCCTTCGCGAGCACGCGCTGGAGAATCGCTGCCGCTTCCGCAAAACGCCGCGCCTGGACCAGGGCGGAGCTGTAGCCGGTAGCGTAGTCGGCGTTCGCCGGCTCGATAGTGGCGGCGCGCTTGTAGTAATCGAGTGAGCGATTTGGATCAATCGTCCGATAGCTAGCGCCGAGGCGAGCGAGCAGTTGTGCGTTGTTGGGATTCTTGACTAACAAGACTTCCAGGGCTTTGCGCGACGCTTCGGGGTCGTCGCTGTTTGCGGCTTCGATCTCTTCAGTTGAACCTATGACCTTGAGTGCTCCACCCGCTGAAGGTTCTGATTGCCGAGTTAAGCCCGCGGCTTTTGCGATCCGATCCGCATCGTCGTGTTTGCCGGCAAGGTCGTAATCCGCGGCCAGCCGCGAAAGCTTCGCGGTATCACCCGCGATCAGAAGCTCCGCTGCTTTGAGATCCGGGATGGCCTCGTCATTATCGCCGCCGGCAATTCGCAGCTCGGCGCGTTCCATCAAGCCGGACAAGTTATTTGCATCGAGTTCAAGCAAGTGATTCAGGGAAGCCAGCGCGGCAAGCTTGTCGCCGGCGGCGCGTTCGGCGATGGCGCGCAGCAGCCAGGTCGATGTCGGCGCATCTTTGTCTGCCGTCGCGCGTCGCGCCAGTTCGACTGCTTCTTTTGCATCGCCCGCTCGCAGACGAATGTCAGCGAGCATGCGAATCGCCAGGTTGTTTTGCGGGTCTAGTCGAATAGCGTCGCGCAAGAGCGGCGTGGCGTCGGCGTCGCGGTTCAGCCGAACGAGTAAGGCGCCGTAGGCTGAATAGGGCAGCGACCAATCTTTCTTCAGTTCTATTGTGTGACGAAAGGCCGACTCTGCTTCAGGATAACGCGCGAGTCCCACGAGGGCGTTTCCTCTTTGGAATTCGGCTTCGGCAAACTCAGGCCGGACCTTGATCGCTTCTTCGTAAAACTCTAAAGCCCTGACGAGGTCCCCACGCGCGTGTGCGCTCTGCCCACGCTCGAAAAGCTTCACCGGGTCGGGCGAATCACCGAAGGCATCGTCTGTTTGTGCTCTCGTCACGCTCATGCAGCCCGACAGCAACACGAGCACGATCGGCAGAGCCGCGAAGTGCGACGAAAGCATTTTTGAAAATTGCTGGCTCATGGAGAACAACGCACAGCAGGCATGGAGTGTGAACTCTGAGGAGAACCCGATGTTAGCACGGCAAAACTCTTCTCGTCCAAAATTTGAAGCTCCGGGGAGCACGGCAACAACGTTGAGATGCTAACAGCAGTTCAGAGTTCAAGCTTTAGCTTGCGTCTTACGTGGGAGCCAAAACCGCAGCCTGAAGGCTGAACTCTGAACTACTGGATTCAAACGCATCAGTATTCGCTGAGATGCTGGTTGCACTCGTCTTGATGCATGCGCTAACATCAGCGACGCAATCCCATTATCTAATTAGAGAACGTAGATGCGCGCGGCGCACGTGTATCTACTCTCGGAGAACGCAAAGTTTTGCACAGCTCGCTTGTCGAAAATTTCCCAACGGAAACTGGCCTGACGGTCAGTGACGAGGACCAGGCAGCGCTCGCAAAGCAAGACTCACTGCGCGCGTTGTTTCGCGAAATGGGTTCAGTGCTCGTCGCTTTCTCAGGCGGAGTCGACAGCACTTACCTCGCATACATCGCGAATAGCGAACTAGGCGAAAGATCTCTTTGCGTTACCGGCGAATCGGCAAGCCTGTCAGCGCATCAGCGTGAACAGACGCTTCGGCTGGCAACAGACTATGGCTTGCGCTGGGAGAGCGTTGAGACGAACGAACTGCAGGATTCGAACTACACCGCGAATGGGCCAAGTCGTTGTTACTTTTGTAAAGACGAACTGTATCGAAAGCTGGAGGGCATCGCGAGTGCACGCGGAATCGAATTTATCGCTGACGGTTCCACCTGCGATGACCTCGCGGATTACCGGCCCGGGCGCGCGGCGACCAGTCAACATGGTGTTAGAAGTCCGCTCATCGAAGCCGGAATGACTAAAGCTGACGTGCGCTCGTTGAGCCGCAGGATTGGTCTTCCAACCTGGGACCAGCCGGCCAGCCCGTGCCTGTCGTCGCGAATTGCTTATGGTCTTCCCGTAAATATTGAGCGGCTGTTGGACGTGGATCGCGGAGAAGAGATCCTGCGCGAGTTGGGCTTTCACGAATTTCGCGTGCGCCACCACGATAGCCTGGTGCGGATTGAAATTGCTCCGGCGGAGATGTCGCGAGCACTCGACCTCGAGGTGGTTAAGACACTATCGCAACGCTTTCGCGAGTTGGGCTTCAAGTACGTCACCCTGGACCTTCAAGGCTTCCGTAGTGGGGCGATGAACGAGGTTCTGACCTAATCCGCGGAAGTTCACTGCGTTTGTAATCTATTGATTCACATGCCCAGGTTGGCTGGAAAGTTTTGATGCAGGTGATCCGATTTTCAGAATTCGGAGATGGTGATGGCGAGTATGCAAAGCACAAGTTACGTAGACGATATCCGGGAAATTAAGGAAGAGAACCCGTTCGAATCGATGATGTCGCGGTTCGATCGAGCGGCCCAGTTGCTCAACCTTGACGCCGATTTATACGCGGTCATGCGCGTTCCCAACCGCGAGCTCAAGGTTTACATTCCGACCAGGATGGACTCGGGTCGCATACAGGTTTTTGAAGGCTACCGGGTTCAGCACAACTTCGCGCGTGGACCAGCCAAGGGCGGAATTCGATACTCGCCCGACGTGAACCTTGATGAGGTGCGCGCGCTGGCTGCGTGGATGACGTGGAAGTGTGCGGTGGTCAATGTGCCTTTTGGAGGCGCAAAGGGCGGCATCATCTGCGATCCGCAACAGATGTCGATAGGCGAGCTCGAGCGAATGACAAGGCGCTACGCTTCAGAACTGCTCGACTTTATTGGGCCGGAAAAAGACGTGCCAGCTCCCGACATGAACACCAACGAGCAGACGATGGCCTGGATCATGGACACGTATTCCATGCACGCCCGCCATACCGTCACCGCCGTGGTTACCGGAAAACCGATTGACCTGGGAGGGTCGTCCGGTCGTCGCGAAGCGACCGGCAGGGGCATTCTGTTTGTCATCAATGAGGCCGTAAAAAAATTCAAGATGTCGCCCGAGTCGACCCGTGTAGTGGTGCAGGGCTCCGGGAATGTTGGCGGTATCGGGGCCCAGTTGCTGCACGAGCAGGGTTACAAGGTAGTGGCGATCTCCGATGTGCATGGAGGAATTTACAATCCCAACGGCATCGACATTCCGGCGGCCTTGAAGCATCTGCAGACGACTCGCTCGTTTGAAGATTATCCGGGCGTGGACCGCGTGACCAACAACGAGTTATTGGAGCTGGAGTGTGACGTGCTGGTCCCGGCGGCGACGGAGAACCAGATCACGTCGCAAAATGCCGATCGCATAAAATGCAAGGTGTTGGCTGAAGGAGCCAATGGGCCGACTACGGCCGCAGCGGATCAGGTCTTGCATGAAAAGGGAGTCTTCGTGGTACCAGATATTCTCGCCAACGCAGGCGGCGTCACGGTTTCCTATTTTGAATGGGTCCAGGACCGGATGGGCTATTTCTGGCGCGAGGATGTGGTGAACCAGCGGCTTCAGGATACGATGGTCGCCAGTTTCAACGATCTTTGCCGATATGCCGACGCGCATTCTGTGGACACGAGGACGGCGGCCTACATGTTGGCGATAGACCGCGTGGCCTATGACACCCGCATGCGAGGCATATACGCGTGACGGAAAAGACATAAAGAAACAGGGGTTTCGGGCGAAAAGGTCTTGATTTCCCGTAACTGGTAAGGTATGGTCTGGCATGATTCCGTACCGGCCAGTCGTGTGAAGATTTTAGGCTTGGGCCAGGCGTTGGGGTGCGGCATCAACGATGTAACGGCGCTTCGGTGGCAGAGACGTCCTACAAAAGTTCCCGACAGCAACGTGTGACCCGGGCATCTAATCTCGATGCTACTGGTCTTGCGCTAACTTAGATTGGTTCTAACGATTGAACTTACAACATCGACGTTGGCATTCAAACAACTTCTATATTCGTTTTGCAGGAGGATTGCGATGAGACTCGCAACGAGAGCGCTCTTATCCGCGCTCACTATTTTTGTATTGTGTGCCGCAGTGTCGGCGCAGACTTTGAGGTTACCGCAGGACCCGCGTAATCAGGCGCCGGCGGTAGGCACTGGCGGACCGGTAGGTGGGCCGACTGGTCTATTCACCGTTTACGACGCGGACACGATACGCCGGGGTGAGTTTACCTTCAGCGTGGCGTACAGCAACTACGATCGTGATCCGGGTAACGTAGATCTGGTGATTGTGCCGCTGAGTTTCAACATTGGTTTGAATGACCATGTGGAATTATTTTTCAAGACCGACGGTTATCGCGGGATCAAGGTAAACAATCCGCAGAATCTGTCGAGCTTCTACCTGCCGAATTCGCAGCTGTACTTCGGCGCCACGCTGCTGTGTACCGGCCCGGCCATCATCCAGGCGCCGGAACGCGTGAGCGGAACAACCGATGTTACCGGAGCAGTGTTTCGGCCGGCGGGACCGCCGTGCAACGTTGGTGGGCAGCCGTTCCGGCAGTTTCCGTTCATCGGCGCGACTGGACCAAATTTTGGTTTGACGGGTAACATCATCGCGCCGCCATACACCAGCCGCATCGGCACGCCGTTTGGCGGCAATGGCAGCTTCGGCAGCGCCTCGAACTTCCCGGGCATGGGCTCGCCGGTTGGCAGCATCCTTCCCGGTATCGTGTTAGCCACCACGACGCTGCCGGCAACGGCTCTGACTCTTCCGATCACCGTTCCGACCACGTTCACGATCGCGCCGGCGTATTTGCCGGACGCACCGTTCATCAATCGTCTTTATGGCGAGTCGAGCTTTGGCGACATGGTGTTTGGAGCGAAGATACGACTCACTGGTCCAAACAACGACTTCGGCCTGGCTTTGATCCCGTTCTATCGCTGGTATCCGGACAAAGCTAACGACTTCTCCGGCTTCAATCAGTTGCAGCGCGGCGCCAGCCCCGGCGGCGACATCGGCGACTTTGGTTTGATTGGCGCAGTGTCCGGCCGTTTGAGCCAACACGTCAACGTGTCAGCGAACCTGGGCTACATCCTGAACAGCAATCCGAAGAGCGAAGCCATGGGCGACGCGGTGTTGTTGGATCGTCCGGACGAGTTCCTGGCGGGATTGGGCTTTGACTTCCCGGTCAACAAGCACTTGCAGTTGATTGGTGAAGCGCGCTCCACGATGTACGTAGGAAGCAAGACGCCGAACGCCTTCAACAACAATCCGGTTGACGCGCTTGGTGGCATCAGGATCTTTCCGGCACGCTGGTGGGGACTGGGCTTCGCCTATCGTCGTCACATGAATCAGCAGGACATCAGTCACTTCAATAAGACTAACTTCGATACGCAGATCAATCAGCTTTCCGGCGTGAACGTACCCGGCCGCGGCATCGTCATTGTCCCTGGCACGACGAGGCCAGCTACACAAAACGGAGTGCCGGTTGGCTTCCATTTCTCCGACGATCCTAACGGATTTATCTTCCAGGTCTGGGCGGGTCATCGCAATCCGCGCATACCGCCGCACATTAACGTAGCTCCCACGGGCTCGGTAACGGCTTCCAGCGCGGCGATTACACTGCCGTGTCCTGAAGGGACCATTTCCGACAGCTGCACGCCCAGCGCGAGCCGCTCGGTCAGCTTAACGGCTGACTACACTGACACCGACGGCGATGCGCTGCTCTATACCTGGACAGTTAATGGCGGCACGCTCAGCGGCGACGGCCGCACGGTCAGCTGGGATCTGGGCACAGTTCAGCCCGGAAGCTACACCGCGTCAGTGACGGTAAACGATGGCGCGGGCCACATGGTCCCGGGTAGTGCCACGGTCACGGTAGCCGTATGCAATGACTGCCACAAACCGATTGTTTGCCCGAACATCTCGGTGAGCTGCCCCACCAGTGTTAAGCAGGGTGATCCGCTCACGTTTACGGCCTCGGTTTCCGGCGACGCAAGCGTCACTTACAACTGGACGGTCTCTGCCGGCACGATCAGCAGCGGTCAGGGCACGTCGTCCATCACGGTCGATACCACCGGAATCGGCGGCCAGAACGTAACGGCCACCGTCGAGCTGGGAGGACTTGATCCTTCCTGCTCACGAACGGCCTCTTGCACCGCCAACGTGGAGACTCCGCCACAGACATGTCGCAAGTTTGACGAGTACTCGGACCTTCGCTTCAACGATGAGAAGGCGCGTCTCGACAACCTCGCGATTCAACTGCAGCAGGATCCCGGATCGCAGGCCTACTATGTGGTCTTCGGTTCGTGTGACACTGAAGGCGCCGCGCGCTCGACACGCGCAGTTGATTACCTGGTGAACAACCGTGGCATCGATCGCGGTCGCATCACGGTAATCGACGGCGGTTGTCGCGAAACCTTAACGGTCGAGCTTTGGATTTGTCCGACAGGTGCAGGTGCACCGGTGGCGTCGAATACAGCGACCGTTTCGCCTTGCCCGGCTTGCAAAGTGAAGCCGCGTGCCCGCCGAACCAGACGGGGCCGCAGGTAAGTCGTAGGCAACTAACTAAATAACCCTCGCGTCTTATTGGCGCGAATGAAAAATGCGGGCGATGCTCTCCATTCGAGATCATCGCCCGCATCGCTCTGTTTAGTTACAAAATTTTTGGTCGTCGCCGGTCGTCAAACTTACGCGATACAAAAGAGCTAAATTATATTAAAATTGAAATGATTGGGTGGCAGTCAACGGTTTGCATTGAGGTTAGTTCCTGAGAAGCTATGAAAAATAAATTACCAAAATTAATTGTGATTGCTGCAGTCCTCTTAATGCTGCCGCTGCGTTTTATCGCGCAGGGTGCTTTTGACGATGCGACGCCCGAGAGCCTCGCCGATCCTGGCAAATATTCCGACGATTGGCGCGCCAACGGCCCGCCGGGAGGCGACGTACGCAGTCTCGTCGTTGATCCCAGTAATCCGGATCGGTTTTATCTGGGAACGCTGGACGCGCAAATCTATACCTCGCTTGACGCCGGCAAGAGCTGGGAATTGCTCTACAACTTCAATAAGCCAAAACTTTTCGTCGATCACATCATCGTTGATCCGCGCGACCCAAAAACTCTTTACGTGGCGGCCCATCGTCATAAGGAAGCGGGAGGTTTTTTCAAGTCAACCGACGGCGGACGAAAGTGGCGCGAGAGTCCCGAGCTCAAGAATGAGGCTTTGCATTCGTTGACTCAGTCGGAAGCAAATCCCGACGTGCTGGTTGCCGGTACGTTCAACGGCATCTTCCGTTCTGATAATTCCGGCGACACCTGGACGCAATTGCCGACTTACAACACGCCTGGGTTGGTTCACGTCGAATCGCTGGCCATCGATCCGAGAACTGTCAACACCATCTACGCCGGGACCTGGTATCTCCCTTATAAATCTACTGACGGCGGCCAGACCTGGAGAAACATCAAAAACGGAATCATCGACGACTCCGACATCTTTGCCATCGACATCGACCCGCGGGATCCGAATCACATCATCGCCTCAGCCTGCAGCGGGATTTACGAAAGTAAAAACGGTGGAGACCTTTGGAAGAAGGTCCAGGGAATTCCCTCGCAGTCGCGCCGAACGCGCGCTATCGTGCAACATCCCTCGATCGCGGGGCTCGTGTTTGCCGGTACCACCGAAGGGTTCTGGCGTTCAGAGAAAGGCGGAGCGGATGGCTCCTGGATGGTGACCACGTCGCGGCAGCTGGAGATTAATTCTATTGCCATCCATCCCACGCGTCCGCAAGTGATTTACATCGGCACGAACAACTACGGCGTGATGGTTTCAAACGATGGCGGCAAAAACTTCGTGCCAACCAACGGCGGTTACAGTGGCCGCTTCGCGAATGTGATCCTGTCTGATCGTGAAACTCCAAACCGCATCTACGCAGCCACGATAAACACCACCACCGGCGGCGGCTTTCTGTTTGTCAGTACTGACAACGGCGAGAGCTGGCGCCCGTCGATGCGCAACATGCCGCCGCGTTTGATCACCTATTCAATTCTCCAGGACGCTCGCGATGCCAACCTGATCTATTTGGGAACGAACCTCGGCGTCTACCAGTCGCTTGATCGAGGCACGTCGTGGGCACCGGTTTGGACCGCCGCCAAAGTAGTTCCGGTGGCGAAAGGCCGGGCTGCGAAAAAGAAAACTGCTACCGTCGGCTCGGCCGGTGCAGCCGCGGCGGCCAAGCCAAACGACACAACGCGCAGGGTACAACAAGCTTTGAACGCGGCCGGTTATAACGTCGGCGTGGCGGATGGACAAGCCGGAAAACAAACACTGGCTGCCATCAAGAAGTATCAGACCGATCGTCACCTTCCGGTAAGCGGAAAGATTGACAGCATTACTCTGAAGTCATTGGGATTGAATCCCGGCGCGGTCAGCAGCGACGCGGAAGCGGTAGTCCTTTCCGATGCGGTTAATGCTCTGGTCCAAACAGTCGACGTCGAAACTCAACAGCCAATTTTGCTCGCGGCGACTAACTCCGGATTATTCCGCAGCTCTGATCCAACCCAAGGTTGGCAAAGATTGCCCTACGGCGGCGGCCTGGATCCGCGCACCAGTTGCATCTCGGCGGACACGGAACACCCGGAAAGGATCCTGGTGGGCACCGCGTCGTCCGGAGTTCTAAGTTCTCGCGATGGCGGGAAAACCTGGCAGCAAGTTAATGGCGTGCCGAGCGAGGCGCCGGTAAATACAATCGCGCGGGATCCACAAAAGCAAAATAGTATTTACGTGGGCACCAAGCAGTCCTTTTACATGTCACGCGATGGCGGCGCCAGCTGGAACCGTCGTGGCGGCAACCTGCCTTTTGGTGATTTCACCAGCATTCTGGTCAACCCGCGGAACGGCGAAGAGGTCTTCGCGGGCAACGCCTATCAGACCGGTGAAATTGGCGGCGGCGTTTATCGCTCGGTCAACGGCGGCCAAACCTGGGCTCGCATCGATCCTAAAGAACGCCGGCTTCCGAGCCAGCGGATTTGGGCACTGGCTTTCGACTCGCGCGATCAGAACACCCTCTTCGTCGGTTCGCATTCCGCCGGAGTCTATGTCGTACCGCGCGGCTCAAATACTTTGTCTGCGGTGAGTCATTAGTCAGTCAATAGTCCGCTCGGCCATACAAAAACTTTAACGCAAAGGACTTAAGCCCGGCCGTGGCGAATGCGCTGCACCTTGACACGCGCTTATTCCGACGTGTACATTTCGAACCTACCCGGTAAGCGACTGGTGTGATGTCGGACCAAGCGGGTGACTACGGGCGCGCGGAAATCGAAACCAATAAAACCTCCTTTTCCAAATCTGAACGGCTCGCATTCCTCGCAAGCTTCAATCCCGACATCATTGCCAAGGTCAACGAAGCAAGTGCCGCCTAAGCACTGTTCTTCGCTCGTCCCTATGGGCGCCGGCTCGTAAGATGAGTGAATGAGTGAATACGAACTTAGGCGGTGAATTTTTCCGGGTCGGTCACAGGAGTTTGCATGGCTAGTGAAGAATCGAAGTTAACCAACCAACCAACCAACGACGACATCCCTTCCGACAATCAGGAAGCAACGCCAGCTGTTTCATCCGCACCGGCCGCCACCCAGGCCAGTCCCGCAACAGCCGCCAACATGGACGACGACGATGAACCGCGCTCGGGCGGCGACGTCGACTTCGGCCAACTGCTCGATCAATTCGAGCAGGAACAAGCGTCGTTGCAGGAGGGCGAGGTCGTTCGCGGCACCGTCGTCGGCATCAGCGAACGCGGCGTCGTGATCGATTTCGGCTACAAGTCCGAAGGAATCGTTAACCCGGCTGAGTTTACAGAGAACGGCGTGCTGGCGGTGAAGGCCGGCGACGAAGTCGACGTGCTCGTAAAGAACATGGAGACGTCCGACGGCTTGCCGATCCTTTCGCGCGCGGACGCCGTGCGGATGAAAGCCTGGGACGATCTGGAGAAGTCGTACCGCGACGGAACCAACATCAAGGGCCGCGTCATCGAGCGCATCAAGGGCGGCTTGCGAGTGGACATCGACGGCATCGGCGCCTTCCTGCCCGGTTCACAAGTAGACGTGCGCCCGGTGCGCAATCTCGATTCGCTGCGCAACCAGGAGATTGAAGCCAAAGTTATCAAGCTCAATCGCAAGCGTTCGAATGTTGTCTTGTCGCGCAAGGCGGTAATCGAAGAAGAGAACGCCGGCCGCAAGGGACAAACGCTCGGACACATCGAAGAAGACATCGTGGTTGAAGGGCAGATTAAAAATCTCACTGACTACGGTGCGTTCGTCGATCTCGGTGGCGTTGACGGTCTATTGCACGTCACCGATATGTCCTGGGGTCGCCTGCAGAATCCGAACGAACTTTTTCACGTCGGCGATAACATCCAGGTGAAGGTGCTGAAGTTTGATCGCGATCGTGAGCGTGTGTCCCTCGGCTACAAACAGTTGCTGCCGGATCCGTGGTCGAGCGTGGAAGAACGTTTTCCCGTCGGTGCTCGCGTAAACGGCAAGATCGCCAGCGTCGCTGACTACGGCGCCTTCGTTGAACTGGAAAATGGCGTCGAAGGACTAGTCCATGTTTCAGAGATGAGCTGGTCGAAACGTGTGAAGCATCCGAGCAAATTGGTTAACCCTGGTGACCAGGTGGAAGTAGAAGTTCTAAGCGTCGATCCCAAGGCGCGTCGCATCAGCCTGGGGATGAAACAGATTCAGGACAACCCCTGGCAAACTCTGCACGAGCGTTACCAAGTCGGGACGCGTGTGCATGGCCGGGTGCGAAACCTGACTGACTTCGGCGCGTTTATTGAAATCGAAGACGGCGTGGACGGCCTGGTCCACGTGTCTGACATTTCGTGGTCGCGACGCATCAAGCATCCGAGCGAGGTGTTGAAGAAGGGCCAGGAGATCGATGCCATCATTACCAGCATCGACGCCGACAACCGCCGGCTATCGCTTTCGATCAAGGACCTCGAGCCCAACGCCTGGGACCGCTTCGTCAACGATCATCATCCCGGCGACGTGGTGCGCGGCAAGATCGCTCGCCTGGCCAACTTCGGCGCCTTTGTAGAATTGGACGACGGCCTGGAGGGTCTGTGTCACATCTCCGAACTTTCTGACGAGCGCGTCGATAAGCCTGAGGACGTGGTCCAGCTCGGTCAGGAAATGGAGTTTAAGATCCTGAGAATCGACTCCGAAAACAAGAAGATTGGACTTTCGGCGCGCGCGGTCGGCAAGGATGAGCCGATTGTCGACACGAAGGTTTACTCGTCTCAGGTTGGCAGCGGCATGGCATCGTTGGGAGAGCTAGCTGGTCTGGCACGACCGTCCGAGCCGGAACCAAAGCCGGAGCCGGAACCCAAAGCCGAAGCCAAAACTCAAGCGGAAGCGCCCGAGACCGAAGCTAGTGCTCAGCCCGAAGCGCAGGAGCCTGCGCCGGAGCCGGAGCAATCCGCTCCCACGGCGGTGGAAGAGCCTGGACCTGAGCCGGTGAGCCAGGACGAACCGGAACCAGAGCCTGACTCTGCGCCGGCGCCCGTCAGCGAGCCTGGGCCAGAGGACGCAGCGGCGTCGGCAGAAGCTGATACCGCCACGGCTGCGAACGAGCCAGATTCCGCAGCATAGAGAGAGCCGCCCCTGCGCAATTTGCGGGTGGCTATTTCTTGCCGCACTCAATTGTTTCTGATAGGGTACGGATTTGAACACACCTCGCAACTGTTAACACTTTGAGTTTTGTTATCACCTAGCTAAATTTCGGTTTGTCCCTGGGCCATCATTTCTCGTCTGAGGTGTTGCATGACAAAAGCGGAACTCGTGGAAGACGTCGCCGAAGCGGCGGAACTTACCAAAAAAGATGCCGAACGGTTGGTCGAGATCGTTTTTGAGAGCATTATCGAGACGCTCAATCAGGGAGAGAAAATCGAACTGCGGGGCTTCGGCAGTTTTCGCGTTCGAGAACGCGGCGCCAGGCGCGGTCGCAATCCCAAGACCGGCGACCCGGTTAGCATTCCCGCCAAACGTGTTCCTTACTTTAAGCCGGGCAAGGAACTCAAAGAACTGATTAACGAGGACAACTCCCACCAACCCGCAACTGAGCCTTCAGCTACTGCCGCGGCCGACGAGACCCGTCAACCTCCTGTTTTGTAAATCATCACCGCTCCGGAGATACGACATTGGATACGCTGTGGAGTCCCT
>Ga0070670_100000870_pt1 | contig 23745 bp, 21 predicted proteins | sample KBSS63metaG_FD_64665 | JGI IMG/M metagenome (GOLD analysis project Ga0070670, IMG submission 64665) | Switchgrass rhizosphere microbial communities from Kellogg Biological Station, Michigan, USA - KBS S6-3 metaG | ecosystem: Host-associated > Plants > Roots > Rhizosphere > Soil ... | reverse complement strand
ACGCCGACGCTTCTGCCGCGTTGTCCGCGCTGCGGCAGCCTGAACGAACGTTTTAAACTGGATCGAATTTAATCATGGGAATGTGGATTGGCCGGAACCGAAAAGCGCGCGTCACTTATGGCTTCGACGAGATCGCTCTCGTGCCCGGCCGCGTCACGATTAATCCGAACGAAGTCGACATCACCTGGCGCCTGGGGCGGCATGATTCCGCGCCGATCGAATTCAAGATCCCGATTCTGGCCAGCGCGATGGACGGCGTGGTCGATGTCCAGTTTGCGATCGAGATGGGCCGGCTTGGCGGGCTGGCCGTGCTCAACCTCGAAGGCGTGCAGACGCGCTATAAGAATCCTGACGAAGTCCTGCAAAAAATCGTCGAGGCGGACAAGGATGAGATTACCGCGCTCCTGCAAAAAATTTACCAGGAGCCGGTGCAGGAAGATTTGATCGCCGCTCGCATCCGCAAAATGAAGGACGCCGGCATCCCGGTCGCAGTTAGCTCGATTCCACAACGGGCGGAGCGTTTCGGCGCGCTCGCGCAGGAAGCGGGCGCGGATATCTTTGTCGTACAAAGCACCGTCTCAACCGTGCGGCATATCTCCTCGGAGTATAAATCGCTCGATCTCGCGAAATTTTGCCAGGAACTCAAGATCCCAATTATCGTCGGCAACACGGTTGGTTTCGACGCCACTCTTGAGATCATGGAATGCGGTCCTTCTGCGATCCTCATCGGCGTCGGCCCCGGCGCCGCCTGCACTTCGCGCGGCGTGCTTGGTCTGGGCGTCCCGCAGGTGACTGCCACGGTCGATTGCGCCGCCGCCCGCGACGCTTACTTCAAAAAAACCGCGCGCTACGTTCCAATCATCACTGACGGTGGCATGAGCAAGGGCGGCGACGTCTGCAAAGCGCTCGCCTGCGGAGCGGACGCGGTCATGGTCGGGAGCGCTTTTGCCAAAGCGCACGAAGCGCCCGGGCGCGGATATCACTGGGGAATGGCAACGCCGCACGCCAATCTTCCTCGCGGAACGCGGATCAAAGTCGGCGCGACCGGTTCGCTCAAGCAAATCCTCTTTGGCCCGGCGGAGGTGGATGATGGCAGCCAAAACCTGGTCGGCGCCATCACCACCTGCATGGGCAACGTCGGCGCCAGTTGCCTGACGGAATTTCAGCAAACCGAAATCATCATCGCTCCCTCCATCAAGACCGAGGGCAAGCTCTTCCAGACGGTGCAAAGTGTCGGGATGGGGACGCGCTGAGCGGGAAGTGACAAGTGACCTGTCATGAGTGACAGGTAGTTGCAACATCGCGCAATCCCACTCGTCACTCGTCACTTGTCAGCCACTCCTTCTTCATGAATCGCAGAGTCGTCATCACCGGAATGGGCGTTGCCACGCCGTTAGGCAACGAGCTCGAAGTCTTGTGGAAGAACCTGCTCGAGGGCCGGAGCGGCATTGGCGAGATCACGCGCTTCGATACCACCGGCTATGATTGCCGGATTGCGGGCGAGGTGCGCGACCTGGATCCGAAAAGCGTTTTTAATAATCCCAAGGAACACAAGCGCACCGATCGCTTCGCCCACCTCGCGATGGCCGCGACCAAAAGCGCGATGCGCGATTCCGGCATCGATCTGGAAAAAGTAAACCGCGATCGCTTTGGCGTTCTCGTCAGCAGCGGCATCGGCGGGTTGAAAACGCTCGAAGATCAGCACTCCGCCCTGGTCAACAAAGGCCCGGGCCGTGTCTCGGCTTTCACCATTCCGATGCTCATCAGCAACATGGCGAGCGGGCTCATATCGATGGAATTCGGTTTGCGCGGACCGAATATGTGCATTGTCACGGCCTGCGCGACGTCCAACAACGCCATTGGTGAAGCCTGGCGCATCATCAAGTTCGGCGACGCCGACATTTTTCTCGCCGGCGGCTCGGAAGCTTCCATTATTCCGGTCGGTCTCGCCGGATTTTCCGCCATGAAAGCGCTCAGCACGCGCAATGACGAACCACAGCGTGCTTCGCGCCCCTTCGATCGCGATCGCGACGGCTTCGTCATGGGCGAAGGGGGCGGCGTGGTCGTGGTTGAGGAACTGGAACACGCTAAGGCGCGCGGCGCCAAGATTTGGTGCGAGCTTTCCGGCTACGGGCTTTCCGGCGACGCCTATCACATGACCGCGCCTCCGCCCGATGGAGAAGGCGCGGCCCGCGCGATGGCGATGGCGCTCGACCACGCCCAGCTCAATCCGGGCGATGTCGATTACGTCAATGCCCATGCTACCTCGACCGGGCTCGGCGACATTTGCGAAACGCAGGCGATCAAGACCGTCTTCGGCGATCACGCCCGCGGCGGCCTCGCCATCAGCTCGACCAAATCGATGACCGGCCATTTGTTAGGCGGGGCGGGCGCGGTCGAGTTGGCGATCTGCGCGATGGCATTGCGCGATAACAAGATTCCGCCCACCATTAACCTCGATAATCCCGATCCCGAGTGCGATCTCGATTACACCGCGCACACCGCGCGAGAAAAGCCGGTGCGCGTGGCGGTAAACAATTCCTTCGGCTTCGGCGGCCATAACGCGACCTTGGTTGTGACCGAGTTCAAAGACTAGGCGACGCTTCTTCCGGCGCTTCGCGGAGCGATGCCTCTATAGCTCCGCTCGCCACAACATTGGGGGCGCCAGTTCCACTACGTTCCCGGCCGGATCGCGGAAATAAAGAGAACGACCGCCGCTCGGCCATTCGACTTCCGACTCCATCGCGATACCCGCCGCCGTTAGGCGCGCACGCCACGGCTCGATCTCAGTTTCGTTAATTACAAACGCGATGTGTCCCTCGCCAGTCGCGCCATGAGTCGGCACATCCCCATCGGGAATGCGCGTCCGCGCCGGATCGAAAACGAGCAGCACGGTCGCGCCACAACGGAACGACAATCCTCGATTCTCCATCCGGGAGATGCCTTCAAGACCCAGGACGTCGCGATAGAATTCTTGCGCCGCGTCGAGATCGCTCGCATAAAGCGCCGCTTCGCTCAGTTGGCCAAGTTTCATCATCCGAGAATGCGATTGGTCCAGTGAACCGGCAAGAGTCGGTTGCCGACGGCGGCGTCGAACACGATGCTTCCCCGCATGCCCGAAATCGGAAAAATACTGATGATCTTCGGCGTTCTCCTGCTCCTTTTGGGGTTCGCGCTTTGGAGCGGAATCGGCGCAGGCTGGCTCGGACGTTTGCCGGGCGATATCCGAATCGAGCGCGGTCACTCCGCTTTTTATTTTCCGATCGTCACCTGTATCATCCTCAGCATCGTCCTGAGTCTGCTCTTCGCGCTTTTCCGTCGTTAGGCGCATGGTGGCTCCGACGCAGACAAAGGTGGCGCTCGAAAAGCATGTCGGGCGTTTGCGCAACTGCCGGCGCTGTCCGCTCATGCATCCCCCGCCCGTTTCCGGCGGCGCGGTCTTGAGCAAAATCATCCTCGTCGGCCAGGCGCCGGGCGTGCGCGAGCCGGTCGCCGGAAAACCGTTTGCCTGGACCGCGGGCAAGACCCTCTTTCGCTGGTTTGAAGAGACGCTTGGCCTAACCGAAGAAGAAGTGCGCGCGAAAATTTATTTCGCCGCCGTCTGCCGCTGTTTTCCCGGCAAAGCCCCCGGCGGCAGCGACCGCGTCCCAAACCCGCAGGAGATTGCGAACTGCGCATCCTGGCTCGATCGCGAGATTGAAATCCTGCGACCAAATCTCATCATCCCGGTCGGGAAACTGGCCATCGCGCAATTTATTCCTGTGACCAAACTCGACGAGATCATCGGTCACAGCTTTCGGGTTCGACGCGCCGGTCGCATTTTCGATCTGATTCCATTACCGCATCCCTCAGGCGCATCGCCCTGGCACCGCATCCCGCCCGGGCGCGACCTTCTCCGGCAGGCGCTCGCGCTCGTGCAACAGCATCCGGCGCTGATCCGATCTGCCGGGGCCGTCACACGAACAACAGTCTGCTGACTATTTCCCGTGTCTAGTCGCTGCTTTGGGAGAGCTGAGGCTTTTACTGTAGAACCCAGACCGATCGAAGCAGCAAGGCCGGCGCTTCCCGGCCAGGAGCATCGAGCGGGCCTTCTCGATTCGAAGCCCGCGAGTCTCCGCCCGCTTGCCGGAGGTAATCCAGTGGATCCAATCTCGGCGCGCCATGGGCGTGATGTCCGACCACAACGCCCGCGCTTTCGGAGCGGCGGCGAGAGCTTTTTTCAGATCTGCCGGCACCCGGGGTTCCGGCTCCACTGTTAGAGGCGCGATCTCCAGCGTGACGACATCACCTGCATTGACGTGCGCCGCTGCGCTCAGCTTCCGTTCTACTTTGAGCCAGTGACTTTTTTGGCCGTCCGGCTCGAGCGTGGCGCGAAACGGGAAGGCATTGATGGTCCCTTCAACGGTCGTCATACCCCGCGATGGGAGCTTCGCACTGGCATTCCTGGGCAAGGTTAGAAAGCTCCAGGAACCAGCGTTCGTGGTCGCCGCTGGCCGCAAGAGTTTCGCTTTGAAGCGGATCTTAGGAGTGGTCTTGATTATTTTGCCCGGTTTCACCGATCCTTACTTTCGAACCTCATAACGAAGCCCCACCGTGCCGCTCTTGTAGGCTTTCACCTCCGCGAGATGCAGGGCGACATCCCGGTCGAGCTTGTCGAAGAACGGAATCCCATCACCAATCAAAATCGGCAGGATGGAATAACGAATTTCGTCGGCCAGTCCGAGACGCAGACAATCGGCGGAGACGGCACCGCCTCCCACAAACCAGATGCTCCGGAACTTCGGCCGCAGGCTCCCATTGACGAGCTGCGCGAGATCGCCCGAGCAGAACTCGACGCTCGCCCGGGTCCGCGGCAGTTCGCGATGAGTAAGGACGAAGGTGGGTTTGTCGCCGTAGGCCCACCCCAACCCCTGGGCTTCAAAACGAAGCGCCGTCTCATAGGTTCGCGATCCCATGACATAGCAGTCGATCGTCCTGAGGAACGCTTCGACGAATTCTGGGTCCATGGTGTCTCCGCCGGCGAACTCGTCTGAGATCTCGAGCCAATCGACCCTCCCGTCCTTGCGCGCGATAAAGCCGTCGAGGCTGGCCACCATGTGGATCGTTAGGCAAGAATCAGGATTTGGCATTGCTTCGTCCTCTCGTGGCATTGCATTAGTGCTCCGGGAACACTTTCTTGACGAGACGATCGATGCCCTGCTGGGCGAATTCACTCGCCGGATAAATTCTCTGCGCCTTAAGATACCAGGCGAGACTCGAGCCGACCTCACCCTTACCTTCCAACTGTTCCGCGGTGCGCAAGGTGCGGACAAAGTCAGCGGCTTCAGTCGTTAGGTTGGCGCGCAATTGGTTGAGCTTGCTGTCGTCGGGATTTTCTTTGTAGACTTTCTCGACAGTCTCCCATGCCCCGGCGTAGTCGCCGCGTTTCTCGATTTCGCCCGCCTGGATGATGGCGGTCTCTATGACCTGCATCTGGTCGAGGACTTTCTTGAGCTGCTCCTGCCGCTCGGGATAAAGCGCGGCCGCGGCGATGAAGCGCAGCTTGTCGTTGTAGATCTGGCGGTTGTTATGCTGGCTGATGAGCTGGTCGAGATCGACGAGCGCTTTTTGTTGCACGTCGGCCTGGGAAAAAATAAGCCCAGAGACGTCGGCCAGCGCAGGATTACGCGGCCAGATTTCGGTCGCTTCTTTCAGCTCCGATTCGAGGGTCGTCTTGTCGCCGCTGACGGCGGCATTGCGCGCCTTGGCCAGGTGCATGCCAGCGACGGTGCGCGCGGTCTCGATCGCGGCCAGCGGCTTCGAATCATCGAGATCCTTCGCGATGCCGTTCAACTCTTTCACCAGTTTCGCAGCGAGATCGTAATCCTTCACCTCGATCGCGGAAATGAGCTGATAATTCTTTTGCGAAAACTCGAGCACCTTGCGTTTGTCATCGCGCGACAGGGTCCGTACTTCTGGCAGGAACTCGCCCACGCTGAACGCTTCGGCCAGTCGTTTCGAAGCGCTTTGCAGCTCGTTCTTTTGCAGGAGAAACCGGAACGACTGGATGCTCTCGCGCACGTCGCGAATGGCTTCATGGGCGAGAGAATCGAGGGTGCCGACAGTGGGCGGCAGGCCGCTGCTCTTGGCAAAGAGATCTTTCGTGTCCTTGCCGACTTCGAGTTTGCTTTCGCCGCTGCCGAAGATGTCGCGATAGAAACGGGTGCCAATCAAGACATGCTGAAACCGACGTTGCAAAAATAGCTGCACGAAAAGCGCCTGGAATTCGATTTTCGCTTCCAGAACGCTCAACTCTTTCTTCGCCTGATTCGCTTTGATCGCAGCCACGATCTCCGTCAGGCGCGTGGTGTAGGGCTGCATCGCCATGTCGCGGGCGAGTTGTTGTTCCTTCGCCCACTGGGCGGCGGCGTTGGCGTCCTTCGAAGGCGGCGCGCTCTCGAGCTTGGTCTGCTGCGAGGCAACCTGCGCATTCCATTCATTGGCCTTGCGCTCCTGCTCGAGGGCGACATTGGCCTGGGCGAGGCGCTGGCTGGAATCCTGCGCGCGCCAGACGCTGTAAACCGCGTCGGCTAGCGCGTCGCAGAGGTGCGCGTCGATCTCGTAATTCGAAGCGCGCGCCAAAAGGCGAAAGGCTTCATCGACGCGCGGAGTGGAAGTCTCGGCGGGCGCGAGCCGGGCCAGGATGGTATCGAGAATTTTTTGGTAGGCCTGCGCCTGTGCATCCGTTTCCGCGGGGGCGTTCAAGTATTTTTCGAAACGCGCCTCGAAGATTCGGTTGTTGTTCAGGTTCCAGTTGTGGCCATCCCAGCTCACGACCTCGCTCGAGGGATCGAAAATCGGGACGTCGTTGCCGAGAAACTTTGACGCCGGTGGCGAGGCTGACTTGGTCGGGACGGGTTGCGTTACGGGAGCAACCGGTGATGCGGCGGGAGCCCCGTCCGGCACCTGAGCTCCTGCCCTAACGGGAAGGCAAAGAGCGAGAATTGCGACGAGACGCAGTAGGCGCGACTTCATACTTTGCGCAGATCGCGCACGCGCAGAATCCCCTTCTCGCCGACCTCAATTTTGAAAAAATAGTGCTGCCCTTTTTGGATGTTGAGGCTGTTGAAAGTCGCCGGGATGAGCAGCGCGAGGATGTCGTTGCGCTCATTCACTTCCACCGCATACAAACGTCCCTCACGCGGCGCCCAGGCAAGCTGCGTCCCGACGGTGCCGGTCAATTTATAAACATTGCCGCGCAAACTGTCGGCGCTGTCGAGATAGGTGGAGACGTCCAGCGGGGTGAGAGTGCGATAAGGGTCGCTGACATTCTTGTAAAAAACCCAGCCGCCCACCATCGCGGCCACGACGAGCAAAATCACGCCCGCCATCCACCACGGATTAACAGAAGAACTTGCCCGTCGGGCCATCCGCGCAGAGTAGCCATCGACATTTTATTTGCAATCATCGTCGCCGACGGGGGCGTTCCTGAGTTTCACCGTCCTGCGGCGTGTCGGGATGATAAGCAACGCGCGCGCGGCGAACACGCACCTCGCCCCTACTCCCAGCGGGAGTTTTGTGCGCCCAGATAGGCGACGACGATTCCCCCGACGATATGCATACCCAAAACCCACGCACAGAGGCCGAACGCGACCAGCTCAGTCGTGCTCATGCTCTGCACAAAATCGTAAAAGCGCGTGTCACGCATCGTCTGCCAGTAGCCGGACCAGCCCCAATAAGCGGCGATAAATGGCCGCGTCGCGAGGCCGATAAATTGCGGCAAAGCCAGGACCGCGCCGGAAAGTGGCAACTGCAACCCGACGAGATAGACACTGAGGAGCGAGGCGTTTTCGGCCGAACGGCTGATGCTGGAAATAGCAAGGCAAACGAAGGTCATGGCCGCATTCGTTAGGCCGAGAATGACTACTTGTGAGAAAAGATCGCCTGGGAAACGGCAAATCATGCTCACGAAGAATCCCATCCAGAGCGATTGCGCGCCGATCAGAACGCTGAGGAACGCGACCTTGCTCGCGACATAACTGGCCGCACGCAGCCCGGCGAATTTTTCCTTTTCAAAGATGGCCCGCTCGCCCGCGATCTCGCGCGCGGCGTTATTCGAGCCCATAAGGGTGAGCAGGATTACCTGAAACATGATCAAACCCGAAACGAGACTCCCGACCCGGACGGAGCGAAGCGCAAAGGCGGTTGTTTGCAGCAGTTCCTGAAGCGCGTTGGAGGAAGTGCCAGCCAGGTTCTGAATTTGCGGCAAACCGCTCCAGGCGAAAATCACGACGAGACAGGGGAATCCAAAGAGGAGCGCGACCTGGAGGGCGAGCTGCCCACGATTGCGTCGGAACAAAGTCCAGCGGCGACTCAGAAGGGTGAGGAATTGAGAGGCGAAGCTTGGGGTGTGAAATTGCGTCGGCTCGCGTTCTGCGGAACCTGGACGCGCGGGAGCGCGCCCCTCCGGAGAATCCCGCCTCGGCAAGCCCAGGGTGTACACCCGCCAAAGCTCTCGCCATTCGTCGGCCGAGCGCGTGCTCAACGTGGGAAAAAGCAGCTCCGGATTATCGATCTGAAAATAATCGCCTAACGAGCCCGGGGCGGCCTGGTAAACCAGCCGGCCTTCGTAAAGCACCGTGACGGTGTCGTGCAATTCGAGATGCCGCAGACTGTGCGTCACGGAAATCACGGTCCGGCCGTCGCGTGCGAGGTTGTGCAAGAGGTGCACGATTTCACTCTCCGATTTCGGATCGAGGCCGCTCGTCACTTCATCGCACAGGAGAAAGGGGGGCTCGTGCACCATCTCCAGCGCGAGCGCGAGGCGCCGCTTTTGTCCGCCGGAAAGGATGCCCACCCGACGCTCCGCAATTTCGCTCAGCCCGGCTGCGGCCAAAAAATGCAGGCTGCGAGCGTTTCGTTCTTCTTCGCTCAAGCCGCCGACGCGCAGACGCAAAGCCGTCTCAATACTCTCGCCCACGGTGAGCAGATCGAACGCAATTCCAAATTGCGGGACGTACCCGATCTCGTGCGGCGCAAGATCGTGCTCGTCCAGATCGCGCCCGGCCCAGTGCACGCTGCCCTCGTTAGGCTGACACACTCCCGCGATCACTTTCAGGAGCGTGCTCTTGCCACATCCCGACGGCCCGACGACGGCGTGCAATTGCCCCGGTGCGAAGTGCGCGTCGAGCGCCGCGAGGAGCCGCGTCTCTTCTCCTGCCGCCCGGCGGGAAACGACACTGACTTCGCGCAATTCCAGCATGATGGTTGGATCGTGGCGCATCTGCGTTAGCATTGCGAGGGGTCATGACAAATTTTCAGCGACGCGCGGCCTGGAGCGTTTTTTCTCTCCTCGGGCTGATCGTCCTCGCCGCTCTGGTCGCGCGGATCGGGGCGGGCTGGTACCTTTCGAGCGACCGTTTTCGCAATCAAATCGCGGCTGCGGTCGCGCACGAACTGAAGGCCGACGGCACTTTCATGCCGCTGCATTTTAGCGACGGCATTTTTCATTCCGATGGCTTTGTCGCGCAGGGAAAAGAACGGGCGTTTTTCTCCGATCTGCGCGCCGATCAAATCCGCGCTGTCGTGAACTGGCGCGGGCTCCTCGAGCACCGCTGGGAAATCGACGAGCTGAGCGTGCAAAATCTCGACATCCGATTTGCTGAGGGCTCGGCGCCGGAAACTCCGCCTGCCCAATCTCGACCGCCGAAGAAGAAAGATACTTCGTGGAAGCTCGATCTGCGCAGGGCCGACGTGGCGCAATCATCATGGCGCTGGGGGAGCAGCGAAGCGACGAGCGGCAGCATCACCAGGGCGGCCTTTACGCTTACTCCAAATCAAGGGGCCTGGCTGATCGCGGCCACGAGCGGGACGCTCACGCAAACCGGCTGGCCCAGCCTAACAATCGAATCAGCTAAGCTGCGTTACACCGGCGCGTCGCTTTTCGTGAACGAAAGCGTCCTGCGCGCCGGCGACGGCCGCATCAACGTCGCCGGCGAAGTCGATTTCAAGCGGGCGGCAAATTTGCAGGCGCAACTCGACCGGATCGATATCACACCACTTCTCCCTCCGGATTGGCGGGTTCGCCTGCACGGGAAACTCGCCGGCACGACCAAAGTCAACGCCCCGCTGCCGCACGGCGATCTGCAAATCGAAGGCGATTTGCGGCTCGTCGATGGCCAGCTCGAAGCTTTGCCGCTGCTCGATCAAATCGCGACCTTTACGAGGACCGAGCAATTTCGTCGCGTGACTCTGACTCGCGGCTCACTCTCCTTCACGAGCAGCGCCGAACTCGTTAGGGTAAAAAACCTGCTCCTCGAATCCGAGGGCTTGCTGCGCGTCGAAGGAAGCGCCACGATAGCGAACGACAGGATCGATGGCGTTCTTCAGGTGGGGGTGACCGCAAGCAGCTTGCAATGGTTGCCGGGCTCGCAGAGTCGCGTATTTACCGTGGCGCATGACGGCTATTTCTGGACGCCAGTCCACTTGAAGGGACCCGTCTCGCATCCGCACGAAGACCTGACCAAACGCCTCGTCGCCGCCGCCGCGGGTGAGCTACTGAAAAATTCCGGCGACACCTTGCAGGACGCCGCCAAGACGCTGCTCGATCTGATCCCTCACTGACTCGGCGGAGTGTAGGTCGCGCTTTTTCCTGACTCAAAAGCGCCCTGCGCGCTGGTAAAGATTTGTTTGAGCTGATCCTCGCTCTCGACTCGATACTCGATCGTGTGCGCGTGCGTAGTCGTCGGATAACTTTTCACCACCCGTTGCCAGACCTCTTCGGCCCCGACACGTTGCCCGGCTTCCCTGGCCAGATCGCTGATCCGGTCGATCGCCGACTGCCCCACGCCTAACGGGGACTTGGCTGCGGTCGGCTCGAGGTAATAAAACCGCGCCGCCATGTTGCCCTGCGTATCGACATTCACTTCATTCACGCGAGCAACGCCATCGACCACGTATTCGTGCACGCTGACCGAAACAATGGCCCGGAGCGCGACCTCATAAGTCCCGCCGGGCAATTCGCAGCGCCAGATCGCGAGGCGCGAGGTCGGGGTCGGCGCGGGCGATTCGGTCGGCGACGGAGATTGGGCGCGCGTCGCCACGGCGAAGGCGACAAAGATGATGGGGAAAAATTTCATCGCTCCACCTTGGGCGGTTTTTCGACGTGGCCGCCAAAGCCTTTGCGCATCGCGCTGAGCACTTTCTCCGCGTAGGTGTGGATCTGGCGCGAACGAAACCGCGTGTAAAGCGCGGCCGTCAAAACCTCTGCGGGCACGCCCTGATCGAGCGCCGCCTTGATTGTCCAGCGGCCCTCGCCGGAATCCGCCACGTGACCGCTGAAGCCGCTCAGCTCGACGTCCTCATTAAAGGCGAGCGACGACAAATCGAGCAACCACGAAGTGACGACGCTGCCCCGCCGCCACAACTCGGCCACGCCGCGCAGATCGATGTTGTAACGCGTTTCTTCCGGCAAATCCTTGCAGGTCGCGTTCTTGATAATGTCGAAGCCCTCGGCGTAGGCCTGCATCAATCCGTATTCGATGCCGTTGTGAATCATCTTCACGAAATGTCCCGCGCCACTGCGGCCGCAGAGCAGGTAACCCTTGGCCGCGGTCGTATTCGCGGTCACATCGGAGCTGGGCGGAATGCCGCTCGGTCCCGGCGCCAGGGTTTCGAAAATCGGCTCCAGCCTAACGAACGCTTCTTCCGGTCCACCGATCATGAGGCAATAGCCGCGTTCCAGGCCCCAGACCCCGCCGCTTGTGCCCACGTCCATGTATTGAATTCCTTTCTCGGCCAGAATTTTCGACCGCCGGGCATCGTCGTGGAAATTCGAGTTCCCGCCGTCGATGATCGTGTCGCCGGGCGCAAGCAGTTCTCCCAGCTTGAGAACGGTCTCCTCAGTTGGATCGCCCGCCGGCACCATCACCCAGACGGCACGCGGGACGGTGAGTTTCTGCACCAATTCCTCGAGCGAATTCGCGCCCCCACCGCCCTCGGCGATGAGTTGATTGACGTTATCGGCCGAGAAATCAAAGCCGACGCATTGATGTCCGGCGCGTAGAAGCCGCCGCGCCATGTTTCCGCCCATGCGACCGAGACCGATCATGCCGATTTGCAAAGTTTTCATAAGGTTTAAGGGACCGGCGATACTGAAACAGCCAGTGGCGAAACACAAGATCAGGGTCGTCAGTCGGTAGAAGCTTCATCCTCGCCATGCTCAATTTCCTGCTGGGAAAGCCCGGCCGCGCGCTTGCGCGCTGCGTTACGGCCTGCTTTCCTGATGCACTTTTTCTTCAGCCATGCCTGATCCAATCCGAGTGACTGTCTGGGGCGAGAACGTCCATGAACGCGAGAATCCAATCGTGGCGCAAATATATCCTGACGGGATGCACAATTGCATCGCTGAAGGTCTCCGCGAAGACACGGGCCTCGAGGTCGGAACGGCTACCCTGCAGGAAGCTGAACACGGCCTAACGAAAAGCGGACTGGCCCAAACCGACGTCCTTCTTTGGTGGGGCCACGCCGCGCACGGACAGGTCGAGGACGCGATCGTCGAGCGCGTCCTGAGCCGCGTCTGGGAAGGAATGGGGTTGATCGTGCTTCATTCCGCCCATTACTCGAAGGTTTTCAAACGCCTGATGGGGACGAGTTGTTCGCTCACCTGGCGTGAAGCAGGGGAGCGCGAGCGGCTCTGGGTTTGCAATCCCGGCCATCCGATCGCGCGCGGAATCGATCGTTTTATCGAACTCGAGAACTCGGAAATGTATGGCGAGCCTTTCGCGATTCCGGCGCCGGATGAAATCCTTTTCCTTTCCTGGTTTGAAGGCGGCGAAGTTTTTCGCAGCGGTTGCACCTGGAAACGCGGCAACGGCAATATTTTCTACTTCGGTCCCGGCCACGAAATCTATCCGATTTATTTTAACCCGGTCGTTAGGCAAGTGCTGAGGAACGCCGCGCACTGGGCGGCGTCGAAGAGTCAGCCGTGGATCGACGATTGTCCCAACATTCCGATCGGCAAAGCCAGCGAAAAGCTAGTTGCCAAGGGCCCGAAGCTGCACAAGGAAGGCGAAGCCGGTTTTCGTTAGGGGAGGTTGTCCCGGACGAATCAACGAATCAGGTCTTTTCCTCCAGATTCAAACGCTGCAGATCCCGCCCGAAACGGTGATGAATGCGGAGCAGGAGCAGAATCGCGACCGCGCCGAGCCCGACGACCAGTCCGTACCAGAGACCGACCGCACCGAGCGAGGTGTGGAACCCGAGGAAATAGCACAGCGGCATCATGACAATCCAAAACGCGACCAGCCCAATCACCATCGGCACCCGGGTATCGCCCGCGCCGCGCAGGACGCCGCCGGCCACCACTTGCAATCCGTCAAAGACCTGGAAAATCCCGGCCACAGGAATCAGCCGCGCCGCCATCATCAGAACCCCGGCCTGGGTGGTGTAAAGCGCGGCGAGTTGCGTCGGAATCGTGATAAAGGCCAGCGCGCTTAGAGTCATGAAAGCCGCGCCTCCGGCGAGAGCGGCTCCGGCATGCCGGCGCGCGCCAGCGGGATCATTCCGCCCGATCGCGTTCCCGACCAACACCGCTGCCGCCGCGCCGATCCCGAGTGGCACCGTGAAACTGAGCGCGGCGAGATTAAGCGCCACCTGGTGACCAGCGAGCTGTTCGGTCCCAAGCCAACCCATCAACAGTCCGACCACTGCGAACGCGCTGTACTCGATTTGGAGATGAATACCGACCGGCCCGCCCAAAGCGAGCATTCGCCAGAGCGGGGCGAGTTGGAATCCACGGAATTGGAAAAGACGAACGTGCGGGCGAAAGACACCCCAGCCAGCACCGAGCATTGTCAGCCCCATAAACCAGCGGCTAAAGGTCGTTGCCCAGGCCGCGCCGCCGACCCCCCCACGCGAAAATCCGAGGTGACCAAAAATCAGGGCCCAGTCGAGGCCGGCATTCACGAGATTGGCGACGATAATGGTAAGTACAACCGGACGCATCCGGTGTTGCGCCTGCAACGTCTGCCGTAGGACCAGGAAAGCGAAGAGCGGGAAGATACCGGGAATGGAGATTCGAGCGAAAAGCGCCGCGGCCGGAATGACGTCGGGTGGCTGACCCAGCCAGCGCAATATCGTCTCCACGGGGAGCACGACGGCGGTCGCCAGAATCGTGAGTCCGACGGCCAGTATGAGCCCTCGTTGGAGTCCGCGGCTGACACCGAGGTCATCCCCCGCCCCGACGGCCTGGGCGATGACCGGGTCGAGCGCCATCACTACGCCCCAGCCGAAAATGATGGCGCCGAAAAAATAAAGATTGCCCAGCGCCACCGCTGCCAGCGCCACGCCCGAGTAATGGCCCACCATCATGATATCGACCACGCCCATCGTCATGACCCCGACCTGCACGAAGGCCACCGGCGCCGCGAGACGCAAGGTGCGGCGCAGATCGTCACGGCGAGGAATGAACGGGCGCAGATTCAATGGGCAACTGGTTGGCGGTGCATTCGGTTCAAGCGCGAACCACTGCAACAAGTATTCCGTTGGCCGATAGCTCTTTCCCGCGCAGTCCCTCGACTTCGCGCGGGATGACGGCATTTTGCCACGATGGACGAAACAAAAACACCGACCCGCGACCAAATCCCCGAGACGGACAAGTGGGATTTGTCGCACCTTTTTCTCGATGCCGATAAATGGGGTGAGGATCTTGCCTGGATCCAGGCGACCTATCCCCGCCTAACGAATTGGAAGGGGCGGGTCGGCGAATCGGCCGCGACGCTGGCGGAGGTGTTGGAGTTCGAAAAGGCGCTCGATCTGAAAATTGAGCGTGTCTATCACTATGCCTCGCTCCAGTTGGCGGAGAACAGCGCCGATCCCGAGTATCTCGCGCGCATGGGGCAACTCCAAAATCTGCTTACCACCATCGGCGAGGTCACTTCCTTCGTCGCGCCGGAAATCCAGGCGATCGCAGACGAAGAGTTCGCGCGGTTTCTCACTGATCCCGTGCTCGAACAATGGCACATCAGCCTGCGCAAGATCCGCCGGATGAAGCCGCATGTTCTTTCCGAGAAAGAAGAGCGCCTTCTCGCCCTGGGAAGCGCGGCGCTCGACGGCTACGACGATGCCTTCGGGCAGCTCACGGATGTCGACATGAAATTCGGCGTGCTCGTGGATGAGAAGGGCGAAGAGCGCGCGCTCACACAAAGTTCCTACAGCGCATTTCTCGTGAAGCGCGATCACGCGCTGCGGAAACGGGCTTTTCACCAATTCTACGCCGAGTTTCAGGACCACCAGTTCACTCTCGCAACCGATCTTTCCTATTCGGTGAAAGCGGATGTTTTCCGCGCGCGGGCGCGAAATTTTCCCTCCGCGCTCGAGGCTTCACTCTTTAAGGACGATATACCGGCGGATGTTTACGACGCCTTGATCGGATCCGTCAGGCAAAATCTGGCGCCGCTATTTCGTTACTACGAGCTGCGCCGACGCGTGCTGGGGCTGAACGAACTGCATGTCTATGACACCTATGTGCCCCTCGTCGCTGAGATCGAGACCGACATCTCTTTCGACGAAGCCATCAGCGATGTGCTCGCTTCGCTGACGCCGTTAGGCGAGGAATACGTCGAGGCATTGGGCGCGGGTCTGCGCGGCCGTTGGTGCGATCGCTACGAAACGAAGGGCAAACGGAGCGGCGCTTTTTCTTCCGGGAGTTATGGCGCGCCGCCCTACATTCTGATGAACTACAAGCGCGACGTGTTCTCCGACGTTTACACGCTCGCGCACGAGGCCGGTCATTCGATGCACACCTGGTTCGCGCAAAGGAATCAGCTTTTCCAGGACGCGAATTATCCAATTTTCCTGGCCGAGGTGGCGTCGACGTTCAACGAAGAGCTGCTCAATCACTATCTCCTCGAACGCACGACCGATCCGAAGATGCGCGCCTACATCATCAATCGCCAGATTGACGACATCCGCGGCACGCTCTTCCGGCAAACGATGTTTGCCGAGTTTGAGAAAATCATCCACGCGCTGGAGGAAAGCGGCGCCGCTTTGACACTTGATGTTTTCAAGAGCGAGTATCGAAAGTTGCTCGAAGCCTATTTCGGTCCGGAGGTGGCGCTCGATTCCGAGCTCGATCTGGAATGTCTCCGCATCCCGCATTTCTATAATGCGTTTTACGTTTACAAATATGCGACCGGCGTTTCGGCCGCGATCGCGCTGGCCGAGCGCGTGCTCGCGGGCGCGCCCGGTGCAGTTGAGGCTTACCTCGGTTTCCTGAAATCGGGCGGCTCAAAATTCCCGCTCGAAACGTTGCAAACCGCGGGCGTCGATATGCGCACTCCCGCGCCGGTAGAAAGCACGCTGCGCCTCTTCGATCGTCGCCTAACGGAATTAGAAGCGCTTCTCGTCGCGCCCTGAAACACCACAAAAAGCGGCCTTTTCGGGCCTAGGCCCGGCACTTGCTTTTTAGGGGCTCGTGAGACTCGAATGGCAATTGCGCAGCGCCTGCGGCTACGCGGAACTTGGCATGGATCGCGAATCCCTGGCGGAACTCAACGCCATTCCGAAGGCGCTGCAGGATCGCCCGGAAGTTTTGCAGTTGCGCCTGCACCACTTGATGATTCGCCAATCCTGGCAGCGCGCTTTGACTCTCAGCCGCAAACTTTGCCGCATCGCGCCGGATTGCGGCGCGGGATTTCTGCACGCCGGTTTTTGTTTGAATCAGCTCGGTCGCACGGCGGAAGCGCGCGGGATGCTCTTGAAAGGTCCGCCCGCGCTCCGGCGCGAACCGATTTATTATTACAATCTCGGCTGTTACGAGGCGCTTCTCGGTTATGCGCAGGACGCGCGCCGGAACTTGGAAACCAGCTTTCGCATGGACGGAACTTTCCGCGAGCTGGCGAAGAACGATCCGGATTTGAAAAACGTGCAGCCGCTGTTGTGAGCCATGTCTGGCAGCGACCTAATTTCGAATCCGGGAAAATATTCCGGGTTTCTCCTTCCTGGCTTCCTGGTTTCCAGATTCTTCAAGTGATCTTGCTGAATCGACGACGTGGCGTTGCTCTGCGAGCTTCGGACATGGAGCGGGAAGTGGACCTAACGATCGACGACGTCGCTTTTGGCGGCAAAGGCGTCGGGCGCACCGGAGGCAAAGCGGTCTTCGTTCCATTCACAATCGAGCGCGAGCGCGTGACGGCGCGGATTGTGCGCGAGAAGAAATCTTTCGCCGAAGCACAGCTCGTGACCGTGCTGGAGCCTTCCGCGGAGCGCGTCACGCCGCCCTGCCCTTACTTTGGCCGCTGCGGTGGCTGCAGCTACCAGCACATGCGCTACGAGCATCAACTGCATTGGAAGTCGCGCCAGGTCGCACAAGCGCTGCAACGCATTGGAAAATTTCCTGAGCCGCCCTTGCGCCCGATCGTCCCCTCACCGCTCGATTACGAATATCGCAACCGTATCACGGTGCATGCCGAAAACGGTATGATCGGATTTTTTCGCCAGGACGCGCATCGCCTGATCGATATCGAGCGCTGCGCGATCGCGGCGCCGGCGGTGAACGAACAACTGGCTGCGCTCCGCGCCCGACGCCCGCGCGACGGCCATTACACATTACGGGCGCAAAGCGGTCCTCGCGTCTTTTCACAAACCAATGACGCTGTCGCCACCCACCTCGCCGACACGATCGACGGACTCATTCTGCCTAACGAGTCACTCTTGATCGACGCCTACTGCGGCGCAGGGTTTTTCGCGAAACGCCTTTTGCCAAAATTCACGCGTGTTATCGGGCTCGATTGGGACATCCACGCCATCGCCGCCGCGCAAACGAATGCGACCCCGGCCGAAACCTACCTTGCCGGCGACCTCGTCGCCCAGCTCGCCGAGCAATTGCAGCAGGCAGAGGCAAAGACCACCACAGTGATCGTCGATCCGCCGGCGACCGGTTTGGGCGCCGATGTGCGGGAAATTCTCCGCCGTCATCCCGTGGCGACACTTCTTTACGTCTCCTGCAATCCCCCGACGCTGGCACGCGATCTGGCCGATCTTGGACGGGCTTTCAAGCTCGAGAGCGTGACTCCCTTCGACATGTTCCCTCAGACCGCTGAAATCGAGGTTTTGGCGCATCTGAGGACGACCTGAGTTCGCGCGCGAGCGTCTTGAACAGCGCCGCACTGCACGAGGCAAGCGCTCGCTTACACCTCAACCCGCGCACCGAGCTCCACGACGCCGTTAGGCGGGAGGCAAAAATATGAGGTCACGTCGCCGGCGTTGCGCGTCATCCAGGCGAAGAGGGATCCGCGCCAGGGCGAGAGACCGAGCTTGCGCGTTGCGAGGATGGTTTCGCGACCGATGAAGAATGTCGTGCGCATCGGATCGAAGCGGAGGTGCCCGTGCTTGGCGAGGGCGAGCGCGGCCGGCACGTCGGGCTTTTCCATAAAACCAAAATGAATCTGCGCCCGCCAGAATCCTTCTTCCAGCTTTTCGAGCGCAACCCGGTCCTTCACATTCGCCAGATAAGGGACCTCCGCTGTTCGCACTGTCAGCAGGACCACCTGTTCGTGGACGACTTTGTTGTGCTTCAGGTTATGGAGGAGGGCGAGGGGCGTTCCGCAACGATTGCCCGACATGTAAATGGCTGTACCCGGAACGCGGCGAATGCGCTGGTTCCTGAGGTCGGGCAGAAGGGTGTCGAGCGGAACGCAAATGTCATTCAAATGTTCGCCCAGAACGCGCCGCCCTTTCCTCCAGGTCAGCATGAAGAAAAGAATCGCAGTTGAAACGAGGAGCGGGAACCAGCCGCCATGCGCCACCTTCAGCATGTTGGCGCCAAAGAACGCGAGGTCGATCGTGATGAAGAACGCAGCAACGGGCAGAGCCAGCGCCATGGGCCAATGCCAGCGGCGGCGCGCAACCACGTAAAACAGAATGGTCGTGATCAACATGGTGGTCGTAATCGCGACGCCATAGGCGGCGGCGAGACGACTTGAGGTGCGAAAGCCGAGCACCAGTCCGATGCAGGAGAGCAGCAACAACCAATTCACCACCGGGACGTAGATTTGGCCGACAATACGCGCGGAGGTGTAATTCACTTTCAGGCGCGGGCTGTAGCCGAGCTGAATCGCCTGCATGGTGAGAGAAAATGCGCCGCTGATGATCGCCTGCGATGCAATCACCGCCGCGGCCGTGGCAAGGATAACGAGCGGATAGAGTGCCCACGAGGGCGCCATGTGATAAAAAGGATTCACCGCCGCCGCTGGATGGACGAGCAGAAGCGCGCCCTGTCCAAAATAATTCAGGACCAGGGCCGGCAGCACGACCGCGAACCAGGTCAGGCGAATCGGCATTGTGCCGAAGTGACCGATATCCGCATAGAGGGCCTCGCCGCCGGTGACGACGAGGAAGACCGCGCCGAGAACCACAAAACCGCGGTGCCCATTGCTCACGAAAAATCCGACGCCATGCCAGGGATTGATCGCGGCTAATACGCCGGGTGCGCGCAGAATCTGGTGAACACCGAGGACGCTGATCGCCAAAAACCACAAGATCGTGACCGGGCCGAAAACCTTGCCCACGCCCGTCGTGCCGCGGGATTGGAAGAGAAAGAGCGCAACCAAAATCACGACCGCAAACGGAATCACATAGGGATCGAACAACGGCGTCGCGATATGCAAGCCCTCAACCGCGCCGAGGACAGAGATCGCGGGAGTAATCATCCCGTCGGCATAGAGCAGCGCGGCGCCGAACAATCCGAGTAGAAACAAATATTTGCCTCGGCGCACGACTTCACTGACGAGCGTGGCGAGCGCCAAAATACCACCTTCGCCCCGGTTATCGGCGCGCAGGATGAGAATGAGGTACTTGACCGAAATGATGAGCAAGAGCGACCAGACGATGAGGGAGAGCACACCGAGCACATTGGCCGGGCTTGGCGGCACCGAGTGTTCCCCGTAAAAACACTCGCGGAGGGCGTAAAGCGGGCTCGTGCCGATATCGCCGTAAACAATCCCCAGGCTGGCCAGGCAAAGCAGACCCAACCGCCGCTTTAGCACCGGCGGTTTTTCGACTGCCGGCGCGAGCGCGGCCGTCTCTGGAATTGCGGGAATTAAAGTCGACGGCATGGATTCACCCAATCCAAAACTTATTCGCTGGTGTCATCCGGGAGTAATTAAAACGGTACTAAAATCGAGAACCCGGCATTTCCCCCGCTCCCGGATGGCGTTACGCTGTGCGCGTGCTGGAACCTTCCAGTCCGCGGGATGTTGGGCCGCTCTCAGCGAAGGATTTGATCGCTGGGGCGGCCGCCGACGGCCGTGCCGTGTCACCTGTATTCGCACCGCTAAAGGAATATGCGGTTGCGGTAGCCGGCGTCGCCGCACTGATCGTTGCCTGCTGGCTGCTCACTCCGCTCATCGGCTATGGGCCTATTTCGCTCATTTTTCTCCTCGGCGTGCTGCTGGCCGGTATGGTCCTCAATCGCGGACCGGTACTGTTGGTGGCAGCGTTGAGTGCGCTCTCCTGGAATTTCCTTTTCATCCCGCCGCTCTTCACCCTGCACATCGCGAAATTTGAAGATGCGCTCACCTTCGCGACCTACTTTATCATCGCGCTCGCGGTCGGAAGTCTCACGGCACAACTGAAGGCCCGCGAGCATCTCGCCGCGCAAGTCCAACTGGCCCAGGAATCCGAGCGCCTGCGCAAGACTTTGCTCGATTGTGTTTCGCACGAACTCAAGACGCCGCTGGCCGCTATTGGCGCTGCCAGCCAGGAACTGGTGCGCGCCGCGCCTAACGTCCAAAACGCCGCCACGCTTAAACAACTGGCCGGCGAAATCTCCGATGGGTCGCGGCGGCTGCATCGAGTGGTGAACAATCTGCTCGACATGAATCGCCTCGAAAGCGGCGTCGTCCGGCCGAAACAGGAATGGTGTGATGTGAGCGAGTTGCTCCAATCGGCGGTGGAGAGTGAGCGTGAGTCGCTCGATGAGCGCGACGTTAGGCTGGATGTGCCGGACGACATTCCCCTCGCCTTGATGGATCACACCTTGATCGAGCAGGCGGTGGCGAAGCTGATCGCGAACGCGGCCAGCCATACTCCGTCGCGCTCGCCGATTGAGATTGATGCGGAATACGAAGCCGACCGGTTGCGGATTTGCGTGAGCGACCGAGGGCCGGGACTTTCGGAAGAATCGGCCGGTCGTGTTTTCGAAAAATTCTACCGTGGCGACGGACGCAAGACCGGTGGCCTCGGCCTCGGCCTGTCGATCGCGCGCGGTTTCGTGGAGGCGCACGGCGGCCAGTTAACGGCCGAAAACCGCGACGGGGGCGGCGCGCGTTTCATCATCAGCCTGCCCGTGCGCGTGACCGCCGCGAACGAAGTCGATGCGACCCCATGAAATCGACGGCGCTGCGCGTGGACTTCGCTCAAAACGTTAATCAGATGCCATGAAGTTGACTCGCACCGCCGTCATCATCGATGATGAGAAGCAGATCCGCCGGCTCCTGCGCCTCGCGTTAGAGGGCGCGGATCACGAGGTCTTCGAGACCGAGACCGGACAAGCTGGCCTCGAGGAAATCGCCTACCGCCGGCCCGATATCGTCCTCCTCGACCTTGGTTTGCCGGATATGGATGGCGTCAAAGTGCTGCGCCATCTGCGAGAGTGGTCCGATGTCCCGGTTTTGATTCTGTCGGTCCGCGACGAGGCCGACGAAAAAATCGCCGCGCTCGATGCCGGCGCGGACGATTACGTGACGAAACCATTCGACACCGCTGAATTGCTCGCCCGAGTGCGCGCGGCGCAGCGACGTTCGCTCAAAGAAAGTGGCGAGCCGGTCTTTAAGGCCGGCGCGCTCTGCGTCGATTTTTCATCGCGCCAGGTCAAACTCGACCGCAAGGAAATCAAACTCACCCCGACCGAATATTCGCTCTTGCGCGTGCTGGTGCAGAATGCCGGGAAAGTCGTCACCCACCGGCAGCTGCTCCGAACCGTGTGGGGCGAAAAGGCCGAGAGTCAGGCGCAATATCTCCGTGTCTATGTCACCCACCTCCGCAAAAAACTCGAGGCCGACGCGAACTCCCCGAGCCTGATCAAGACCGAAGTCGGGATCGGCTATCGCTTATCCGCCGAAGATCTGTAGCCGCGGGCGTCGACCCCGACGACCCCGCGTTTCCCGAAAGCGCCGGCGTTAACAATCTTTTAGCACTTGGAAGATGCATTTTAATTAACGGTCAACGCGCCGTCGGGGGCACGTTTGCTCATGCAAACGATCGTGGTTGGACAGACCCGAGAGCGCGAAATGACGCGGCCAAACCCGCCGGCCACCGACAACTCGCGCACGGCTCCGCCTGATCTGGACCGCGACGACGGTTGGGACCAACCCGAAAAACCAACACTGCCATTTTGGATGTGGTTCATCGAAAACCCGCGCGGCCGCGACGTGACCTGAACGTTTCTCCTACGAGCCACCCGCTCTCTTTCCGTCCGGCACAGCGTTTCCTGAATCGGGGTCGTCCATGATTGCGACCAACGTTAGGCGCCCGCGCAATGTCGACATCCCGCGCGCGGCCGCCATCCTTTATGGCGATTGGGGCACGAGCAAAGCCTACGTCATCGGTCTCGCCTTTGCGGTCGCGGGTTACGCTTCTTTTTGGCTCATCGCTGCGATGTGCATCCTCACCGCGCTGGTGGGAATCAACTACATCATTATCTGCCGGCTCTATCCCGATGGCGGGGGAGTTTACGCCAGCGTGCGACATCGTTCGGAGGTGATTTCGATCGTCGGCGGATTTCTATTGATTGCGGATTATCTGGTGACGGCCGCGATCAGCGCGCTCTCCGCTTTCCAATATCTTGGCCTGGCACATCCGGAGCGATTCGCGGCGGCGGCGATTCTGGCCATCGGCCTGCTCAACCTGCTCGGTCCGAAACATACAGGCGGCCTCGCCTTTCTCATTGCGGTTCCGACGGCGCTGGTCGTGATTGTACTCGGCGCTTTTTGTCTGCCGCATCTGAGCATCGCGATCCGACAGCTCCAGCCGTTGCACGGAAGTGTCATGCACAACTGGCAGGCCTTCGTCGGCATCGTCCTCGCTCTCTCTGGCGTCGAGGCCATCGCCAACGCCACAGGAGTCATGCGGCTCGATCCCGGGAGCACGGAGGATCGCCCATCGGTCCGGAAAACCGCCACCCCCGCGATCCTCTGGGTAATGGTGGAAGTGTGTCTCTTCACCGCTTTGTTCGGTCTGGCCGCGCACGCTCTTGGCGGCCTTCAAATCCTTCACGGCGACGTCAACGCGCCTCATGCTGCCGGCGTCCGCGACTACATGCTTCGTTACATGGGAGAGGTCTTCGTCGGCGACGCGCTCGGGCCCACCCTGGGCCACATCTTTGCGATTATCGTCAGCGTCGTCTTTGGCTTGCTTCTTCTTTCCGCCAGCAACACCGCGGTCGTCGATCTAATCGCTATCCAGTTTCTGATGGCACGCGATCGCGAGATGCCTTCGCTCTTTCAACGGCTCAACCGCTGGGGGGTCCCCGCTTACGGAATGATCCTCGCAGCGATCGTACCGGCCGTTCTGGTTATCGCCGTCAAGGACATGGCGGGCCTGGCGGATCTCTACGCGGTCGGCGTCGTCGGTGCGATCGCGACCAACCTTGGCGCGACCTCGACAGATCGACATCTCGCGATCAAGGCACCCGAACGCACCCTGATGTTCGCTACTTTTCTGGTCATGGCAGCGATCGAGTGTTCCCTTCTCATCGACAAACCGGGG
>Ga0070670_100000869_pt1 | contig 23766 bp, 41 predicted proteins | sample KBSS63metaG_FD_64665 | JGI IMG/M metagenome (GOLD analysis project Ga0070670, IMG submission 64665) | Switchgrass rhizosphere microbial communities from Kellogg Biological Station, Michigan, USA - KBS S6-3 metaG | ecosystem: Host-associated > Plants > Roots > Rhizosphere > Soil ... | reverse complement strand
AGCGGGGCGTGCTCGACTGCGGGAGCGCCTACATCGGGGCGTTGCAGCTCGCCTTCCGTGAGCGCAACAGGAACCCCCACCCGCTCATCAGACCCGGGGGCCGTGTGCATCTGCTCGGTGAGATGCCCGCGCCCGACGGTCGGTTGGGTTTGCTCTTTGCGTTGTCGACCGACTGTCCCTGCGGCTCTCGCCGTGCGATAGAAGACTGCTGCAGCGTCCGAAACTAGAAGCAACAACCCATCAAGGAGCCAGCGCATGAGCCTTGCTGAGACCACCACCCCGACCACTGAGAGCCGCGGCCCGTGGAAGTGGGCGCTCTACACGAGGGCGGAGACCCGCCAGTCGATCCCGGCGTTCCTGTGGGCGCTCAAGGACATGGGCGGGGTGTGCGCCGACAAGAGCGGGCGGGCGGTATCCAAGGTCGTCGCCCACGCCGAGAAGATGGGCACTCCCATCCATCCCCGCAGTCACCCCTCGGCGATGATCCGGGAGTTGGAATCGGGTGCCTATGCCGGGGCTATCGAGCGGGTCAAGGGCGTCCGCCAGAGCTATCGCATCACGCTCAAGCTCGCCGACGAGCAGATGCCGCCTAAGCCCAACGCCCGGGTGAAGGTGGTTTCCACGGTGGTTGAGGACGACGAGTGGATAGAGAAGCAACTGGCCAAGGCGTCCAAGGCGACCGACACGGTCAACATCCCCGCAGCCGGCGGGACCGGCCCCCGCCCGGCCGACCCGGAGCCAGAACCCAAGCCCCACCCCGGCCCCGAGCCCGGCCCCCGCCCCGACGACCCCAACGTCAACCAGGTGGCTCTCGCCGTCGTCCCGCCAGAGCCCCCTGTGAAGGCCGTAGAGCCGGCCCTGCCGCCGATCGTGGCCGTCACCGCCTCCGACCCGCTCAACACGCTCTTGGAGATTCAAGGGCTGGCCATGCAGGCCGTGCTCGGGCTCGCCCAACAGATGGGCACCGGGGTCGACCCGGCCGAAGCCGCTGAGCGGGACGAAGAGAAGACCCGCCTGGCCGCCACGCTCGAAGAGAACCAGCGCCTGCGCCGCAAGGTCAACGACCTGTCGGAGACGTTGGTGGCGAAGAGCAAGGAGAACGAGGCGATGCGCAAGGCGCTGATGGTGGCGCAGAACAACCTGCGGGCCATCCAAGAGGCCAGCACCGGCGCCCCCGACCGGGAACGTCAGCTCACCAACCTCAAGGCCACGCAGCGGTTCATGCAGGAGCGGCCCGTCGCCCGTGCCCGGTGACGGCCAAGATCGTCCTCGTGCCCGGGGCCAAGTTCCAGTTGATCCTGCTGGCCGTCATCACCATCGCCGGCCTAGTCGCCGGCTGGGCCGCCGGGAATGACATCTGGTGGCTCATGTCGATCTTCTGGTTCGTGTCCGTGTCGGTTGCCGCCCTCTACGGCCACGGCGCCTGTGCCCGCATGCTCGCCCTCACGTACCCGGAGCTGCTCGATGAGCAATGAGTCCGAACTGTCCGAACTGGTCAAAGCGGTGCGGGCCTATCTCTCCGTGTCCGATGCCGTCGCGCCGACCGATGATGACGCTGCCGCTTTCGCCCACGGTGCCCGCCTGCTGGCCGCCGAGGCCCGCCTGCGGCAGTTGACGATGCCGGTGGAGGCGACCGATGGGTGACGACGGGGACGTGGACCCCACCGGGGACCGGGTGTGGCGCGACATCGAGCGGGAGAACGACACATCAATGACCGATGAAGAGGCGGACGCCATCACCGCGCTGGTGGCCGACCTGCCGCCGGCCAAGCAAGTCGACTTCGTGCTGGACGTGCTGGAGAAAGTGCAGGCCGAGCGCGACGAGCTGCGGGCAGACCTCAAGATGGAGCGCGATATCAACCTGGCCAGCGGTTGCCCCGACTGCGGCGTGCATGACGGCTGCTACCGCGTCGTGGTCGAACGGGACCGGCTGCGGACGGTCGTGGATGCGGTGCGCGGTTACCTCTCCGTCGCCGACGTAGAGGACGATGAGTCCGACGTACATGTCGCTCTGCGCGAGATCCTTGCGGAACTTGACGCCAGCCCGACCGGGGAGGGCACGTGAACGCCGACGAGTTGGATGCCGCCCGCGAGGCCGTCTCCGCGACCAAGACGTGGCGCGATCAGATGCGGGCGGACTGGGGCACTTCCTTCCGCGAGCCGGAAGAGGTGCTGGACGAGGCCGTGGGCGAGTTGCTGGCCGAGCGGGATCACTGGCGCTTTCTTGCTCGCCGTGAGGCGGCCGAGCGGGACCGGCTGCGGACGGCGATCGTCGCCGTACATAATGAGCTGGTGGGCGCCCTCGCCGCCAACGCCTCATCGGACATCGTGGAATCGGTGCGGCGACTCCGGGCCGAGCGAGACCGGTTACGAGCGGTCGTGGATGCTGCACTCAGCGGACTGAGCTTGATGGCGGTTGAGGCCAAGTGCCACGACGACGTACTGATCTCTGCCGACCTGTACGCGGCCCTCAGTCGCCAGCTCGATGCAACCCCGACCGAAGAGGACACGTGAACGAGAAGCCGACCGACCAAGAGATGACAGCCGCCGCCGAAGCGATCATCGACCGCGTCGCCGCCCTGCGCCCAGACCATGACTATGAGACCAACGGTCTCGTCTGGGCTGTAGCTGGCTACGCGGCCGGACTACAAAGCATCATCGATGAGGAGCGGCCCGAACGGGACCGGCTGCGGGACGATCTGGCCGTCGAGCGACAGAACGCCAAAGTCTTGCAGGGGTACTTCGACCAGGCGATCGAGAAGGCCATCACCGCCGAGGCCGAACGGGACCGGCTGCGGGCGGTCGTGGAGATCGCCAACCGGGTCGTTGATCGTCGGGACCCCGAGCAATGGAGCGTCGACCACAACGCATTCGCTGAACTGGGCGCGGCGCTCGAACAACTTGACGCCGGTCCGACCGGGGAGGACACGTGAGCGACGAAACGGGCGTCGGGTTGACGATCCCCTGCCCCCTCGATCACCTTCCGAGCGGCGTCGGCGTCGGGGGCGCGACCGTGACGACGTGCATCCTGTGTGGCGAGACCAGCGAATCGACGGCCCTCAACCGGCACCGGCGCATCGTCGTGCACGAGCTGGTCGCTCGGTTGATCGCCGCGGTCGCGACTCCTGCACCTCACGACGACACCCTGCTGACTCTCCGTCAGGCCGCCGCGGTGCTCAGCGTCTCGTACTCCACCCTCACCAAGTGGACGGCTCGCGGAGAGTTCTGCCCGCAAGCATTCAAGCTTCCAAATGGCGAGTACCGCGTTCGTTACCGTGACCTCATCAGGTGGGCACTCGACTTCCGGGCACCTGAGGAGCCCCGCTCACGTCGGAAGGGGACCCGATGAGCAACGACGAGATCACCCGGCTGCGGACAGCGTTGGATGCCGCGACCTCCTACATCTTCGCCTTGGAGGGCCAGAAGGAGACGGTGGTCGCACGTGCCCGACGTTCGTACGAGGCCGCGCTCGCCGCGCTCGACCAACTTGACGTAAGCCCGACTATCGGCGGGCAAGCCGATGAATGAGCTATCGCTGGCTCGGTCCGTTCGCCGGATTGCCCACCGCCACGAGTGGCTGCCAGCCGTCGACTTGCACGAGGTGGTCGACGTCATCCGCCAGGACGACAACGACGCGTCGGACAACGCGCTGCGCACGCTGATCCACGTTCGCCACCGCGACGCCATGACGGTGGCGATGCACGCCCTCGCCCCACGGGTGCGTGCCAAGGTCCGCGACAACGACCATGAGTACGTACAGAACGTCTACGGCGACCTAGCAATGGTCCTCGCCGAAGGCCCCCACGATGGTGAACGCCTTGCCCGCCGGCTCGTCGGCCGAGCACACAAGCGCACCTACGCGTCGGTCCGCAGGGTCACGCGCAAGGGTGCCAGCGGGCAGGTGCATGTCATCCCGGTGGCCGATGTCAAGCGCGAGGTCAGCCAACCGGCCGACGTCGATGACTCGCCCCTGAACGATTCGCCGCTGAGCGAGCGGGATCGCGTGCTCATCGAGGCGACACGCGTTCGCGGGCTGCCACTGACGGACGTGGCGCTCTTGCTCGGGATGACCTATGAGCAGGCGAAGAAGCGCCGGCAGCGGGCTGAAGCCGAGTGGTACGCCTGGCGACGAAAGAGGGTTCACCGTGAGCAACGATGAGGCGCTGCGGGCCGCACTGGACGCAGCCATCTCCTACATCTTCGCCTTGGAGGGTCAGAAAGAGGCGGTGGTCGTTCGAGCCCGGCGTGCATACGATGCCGCTCTGGCCGCGCTGGACGAGGCCGAGCATGACGGAAGCGACAACAGCCGGTGCACGCGCTGCAACCGCACCACTTTGCAGTGCGCGACGCAGTTCGAGGACGTCGGGTTCGGGCCGATGTGCTGCGAGGACTGCTCGCACACGATCCGCGCGGTGCAAGCCGTGCTCGACCGGCTTGACGTAACACCGGATACCGGCGGTGAGGCGTGATCGCGCAGTTCGACGGCATCAAGGTCGGGCCGCTCGTCGCACAAGTGGCCGTAGTGGCGATCCTGTTCATCGCCTTCGGCATCGGCCCGGCCCGTGACCGTCTCCGACGGCGATCGCACTACACGTGCCCCGACCACGTCCGTACCGGGGGCTATGAGTCGTGCTGCGCGTGCGGCGGGTGGGCTGAGGGCGACCCCGACCGGGGGCGGCTGTGCAGCGAGGCGAAAGGGTGACCGTTAGCTATCACATCGGCGACGCCGCCTGGCCCGACCTCGATGGCCAGTTCGTCATCGCACACATCCTGTCCGACACCGGAGCGTACGGTGCCGGCTTCGCCCGCCAGATCGCCAACCGCTACCCCCGGGCCAAGGAGCAGTACCTGCGCTGGTACCGCGGCGAGGGGGCATCGTCGTTCCCGTTCCGCTTGGGCGCCGTGCAGTGGGTCGGCGTCGGGGCCAACGTCGGACGGGGACCGTGGTGGGGCCGGTGGGTCGCCAACATGGTCGCCCAGCACGGACTGCGCACCCCCGCCAACCGCCACCCGCTCGACCTCGATGCGCTCGCCGAATGCCTGACGCAGCTCGCCGGGGACGACGAGCACCTGATCGTCATGCCCCGCATCGGCTGCGGGCTCGCCGGGGGCACGTGGGATGAGGTCGAGCCGTTGGTCAGTTCGATCCTGTGGGAGAAGGACGTCCGGGTGTACGACACGGAGGACATGGCGATGGTGCCGGGGTGAGCGTCATCATCCACGCCGTGGGCGACAGGCTGTTGGTCGTCGGCGACCTCTCCTGGCCCGCAGAGATCGAGAGCGAGACGATCGACCACGGCACCGTGCTGGGCACCGACAGCAAGCACCGTTGGTTCCACATCCGCCGAGCCCGGGTGTGGTTCGAGTCCGGCTGGGGCGTGAGCATCGTGTGGGGCTCGGGCAACTACGGCACCAACTACGACACGTGGTCTGAGCGCATCAACGAAGAGCCCACCTCGGTGGAGGTCGGGGTCATCAGTGAGGACGGCCTGCTCGGTGGTCGGGTGGCCGGCTACATGAGCGCCGCCGACGTGAACGAGCTGTTGGCCGAGGTGTCCCGCTGGCCGTCCAAGGGGGCCATCCCCCTGCCGGCACATCTGGATGAGAAGTTCGATTGACAGAGGGGGAAGACGTGACCGACCAGGAGAACGCCTACGACACGATCGCCAAGCTACGGGCCGGGCTGGCCATCGAGAAGCAGAAGCGCCACATGGCCGAATCGGAGCTGGACGTGCAGGACGACAAGATTGCCGAGCTGCGCCTGCGCATCGACCGGGTGCGCGCTGAGCTGGCCGAAGCCAAGCGGGTGGCCGCCGTGGCCGACGAGCAGACCCAATCCATGCAGGAGTCCCTGTCGAACGCCCTGGCCGAGGTCGACCGCCTACGGGCCGCCATCGAAGCGGAGAGCCCCGCCGAGGCGCTCCTGTACGCCCTGACCGACCGGGACTCCGCACGCCGGGACGCGGCCGTACAGCGGGTGCGGGCCGAACGGGCCGAACGTCGAGCCAGAGACCTGGCCAACAGGAACGAGGCGGCCGGGTGAGGCGGGAGGACTGGATCAACGTGGCGGTGGCCGTCGCCTTCATCGTCCTGTCCGTCTTCACCGTGCTCTACGTGCGGGTGTAGATCGCCCTGCAGGGCCGGCCCCCGGGGAGTCCGCGCTCCCCGGGGGCCACTACCGCCGGGTGTCGTCCATGCCCTTGAGGATGAGCACGGCCACCAACACCAGGACGACGATCGACCCGATGGTGAGGGCGTCGTTCATTGGGTGTCCAGCCAACGCTGCAGCATCCCCGTCGTCATGGCCGTGGTGCTCTCCGGCGCCATGATCTGCAGCGTGGCCAGCATCGGGCCGATGTCCGCCTTCGGCTGGCCGGGGTGGCAGAACCGGCACCATGACGTGCCCGGCTCGACCGGCAGGATCGTGCAGCGCACGCAGCCCACCCCGGCGCCGTCGCCACTGTGGCGGGGGGCCGGGCGCTGGTGGCCCACGTCAAGGATGTCCTCGATGTTCACTTCCGGCGCCGCCGCTGAACGTCGATGCGCCGGGCACGCTTGACCAGTTCCTTGAACCGGTCGTCGTCGGCGAGCGCAGCCTCAAGGAAGTCTTCGCCGAGCACCTCGGTGAGGCTGGTCACGGAGCACCCGTTCTCTTCGGCGAACTCCGTCCAGCCCCGATGCGACGTCTCCGTCAGGTAGGCGTGCAGGGCGGGGCGGAGCTGGTTGGTATTGATGGCCACGGTGACCCTCCGGGCTACTGAGGTTGATGGTGAACGACCAACGCTACCAGTACCTTGTTGGTGGAGAGCGGACCGAAACTGGTCGGCTCAGCCCTGGTCACCTAGGCCTGATGTATGGACTCGTGGGTACGTTCCCGGTATGGTACAAGGCATGTCCAACCAGTCTCAGCTCCCCAACCTCCATTCAGACCCGCAGGCAGTGCTCGATGAGCTGCCGGCCGCCATCTACTCCCGCTACTCCGCCAACCCGAACGGGACCATCGACTCGGTCGGGAACCAGAACGACGGGGGCATCCACTACGTGGGGCTCACGTGGGAAGGCCGGGCCTACCGGATCTACGCCGACGACAACATCTCCGCGTCGCACGCAGAGACCGAGCGCCCGGCGTTCAACCAGATGCGGGCCGACATCCGGGCCGGCAAGGTCGGCGCCGTCGTCACCAAGAGCCAGTCCCGATTCATCCGCAATGAGATCGAGTACGCCAAGCTCCGCCAGGACTGCCTCGCCGCCGGCATCGACCAGTGGCATTGCTGGGGCAAGGGCGGGGTCGTGGACATCGGCAAGGGCAAATCCATCAAGTCCAAGATCGACATGGTCATCGACTCCGACTACGCGGAGACCGTGAGCTTGAACGTGCGCAAGGGGCAGGAGGTGCTGGCCCGCAACGGCAAGGCCAACGGCGGCGTGTGCTTCGGCTACGTCCGTGGCCCCCGTCCGACCAAGGGCGGCGCCACGCTCGTGCCCGACGAAGAGGTGGCCGGCATCCCTCAGGAGATCTTCGAGCGGGTGCTGGCCGGCGAGCCCATCAACGCCATCGCCGCCGACCTGACTGAGCGGGAGATCCCGACCGTGCGGGGCCGGGCGTTCTGGCGGCCCACGACCGTGCGTGCCCTGCTCCGTGCCCCCACGCTCACCGCCCTGCGGGTCTACCAGGCGGAGATCGTCGGCGAAGGCGACTGGGACCCCGTCGTGGACCGTGAGACGTGGGATCGGATGCAGGTGTTCTTGAAGACGGCCGGCACGGTGAAGACCCGGGACGGTCGACGGGTCAAGCGGGGCTACACCACCAACCCCGTCCGGTACCTCAACAGCGGTATCGCCACCTGCCCCCACTGCGGCACGACCCTGTCGGGCTCCGTGCGGGCCGGCCGCTCCGCCATGTACCTGTGCCCCACATCGAGGGGCGGGTGCGACCGGACCAGCGCGAGCGTTAAGGGCGTGGACGATGAGGTCGTCGCCCAGCTCATGGCGAAGCTCACTGAGCCCAAGTTCCGTAAGTGGCTGGCCCGCAAGGACGCCCACGGCGCCGACCGGGTGCGGCTCAAGCGGGAGCTGGATGACATCGAGGTCGAGCGGGACGAGAACCAGGCCGACTACGACGCCAAGGGCATCAGCCGCAAGACGTGGATGAGGGCCGCCGCGTCACTCGATGAGCGGGAGGCCAAGGCCACCCGGGCGCTCGACCAGTTGCCGCCGCCCACCGGGCAGATCGACCCCGACCACGTGTTGGAGGGCTGGCACGAGCTGACGCTGGCCGAACAGCGCACCATCCTGCGGGCCGTACTGCACCAGGTCGTGATCCACCCCGCTACTCGGGGCGGGAACCGCTTCGACGTGGCCCGGGTCGACCCCCGCTGGCGTCACCTGCCCTGAGGGCTCGCTTGGCATCCGCACGGGCGATCCCCCGGCGGAGGATCGTCGCAACCTGTTCACGCACGAGGGGGTCTTCGAGAACGAAGGCCCCCTCTTCGCGTCCGGGCTCTGCGTGGTCGTCGGGGTTCACTGTATGTGGCGGGTCGGGGGTGGTCATATTTGGGTGATAACGCACCAGGTCAAATCACAACGGTGGGGTTTGAGGTGCATCGCATTCTTATCGTCGTTATTGGCGCAAACATTTCAGACCTGAAGCGAATCCTGAATGTAAACGAGGGGTTGCACCTAGATGACTTCAGGGCTTAGATGGGCATATCGCCTGGTAGAAGCACTCTCTGCAACACTGAGCTTCTAGCGGACGCCTACTGGAACCACATGGGGGGCCGCCGTGACAGACCGCAACGGCGCGGTTCCGTGCTCGGCATCCTTTGCCGAAGTCACGTACCGGCCGCGCCTGTTACCACTCACAGAGATCTTGCTTCACCTGTCCATCTCACAGAACACCGCGTACCGGCTCATCGGCCGGGACGAGTTCCCGCTCCCTCTCGTCAGGGTCGGCCGGCGCTGGTACGTCCGCTCCGTCGACCTCGATGCGCTCGTCGGCGCTGACGACTCATCACCCTGACGACCCCACCCCTGCGCCCGGCGCTGTCCGCCTAGCCCCTCCCCTTTCCCCCCGGGCTAGAGCCTTCGCCGGCCCGCCGCCCGCGATGGACGGCGCTGGGCGCAGGGTTCCACCACCTCAACCACGAAAGCGACAGCCATGCCACCCGACGCGCCCGCCCTGCCGGTCCTGGGCGAAGAGCCCAAGCTCGTCGCCCCCGATGCCGCCGACGAACGGTACTGGTCGGTCACCACGATCATCGGATGTCTGGACAAGCCGGCCCTGGTCCCGTGGGCCGCCATCAAGACGGCCGAAGCCGCCGTCGACAAGCTCGACACCGTCCGCTCGATCCTCGACAGCGACGGCCGGGACGAGGCCATCCGGTACCTCAAGAACGCACGCTTCCGGGTGGGCAAGGGTCTGCGGTCGGCCAGTGAGCTGGGCAAGGCCGTGCACGCCGCCGCCGAGTACAAGGCCATCCACGGGCGCTACCGGCCAGAGGACGCCAACGACAGGGAGCTGCGACCGTTCCTGGTGCAGTTCGACCGGTTCTTGGATGAGTTCCAGCCCGAGTACATCGCGGCCGAGGTGACCGTCTTCAGCCCCACCTTCGGCTACGCCGGCACATGCGACGGGTTCCTGCGGATCGGCGGCACGGACTATGTCGTTGATTACAAGAGTTCGCGAGAGGACGTCGATGGTCAGGGGAAGCTGAAGGCGCCTTTCCCGGAGGTCGGGTTGCAGTTGGCCGGTTATCGCCATGCCGACATCGCCGCCATCTGGCGGGCACGGCAGGCGGAAGTCTTCAAGCGCAGGTACTACCTGCTGAGCGAATCCGAGCGCGAGCTGGCGGTGCCGGTGCCTTCCGTCGATCACGGGCTTGCCATTCTGCTCACCCCGACGCGGTTCGCCGTCCACCCCGTGCGGTGCGACGAGGACATCTTCGAGCTGTTTCTCCACTGCATCGACGCGGCGAGGTTCGTGCTCGACGTGGGTCGGACGATCGTGGGGAACGCTTTGATTCCCCCAACTGCATTTCATGACGCAACCGACGATCCCTTTGCGGGGTTGCCGACGTGAATTCCTATGGCGTGACAAGCCGGGGTCCGGCTAGGTCCGGTGAGGCGTGGCGCTGTTTGGCCAGGTCTGGTAGGGCGCGGCTAGCTCGGGTCAGGCGCGGCACGGCAAGGCATGGAAGCAGTACCGCCCCGTGGTGGCTCGACACCACCACGGGGCACGACCTCGGGCCACGGCGAGCATCGCCGGGGCGGGGCTGGGCATGGCCCGGCTCGGCAGGGTTAGGCCGGATCGGGCACGCCGCGGTCGGGCTGGGCATGGCTCTCAACACGCAAACCATCAAGGGAAGGACATCCTCCGATGCCAACAAGCCGAACGACACGCGCACGGAAACCCGCCAACGGCTCGACGCCAACGGCGTTGAGCCCCGTCACCAACCTGGCCGAGTTCACGCTCAACGCATCCGAGCCCTACCGCGTGGGGCTCACGATCCAGGGCACATCGACCCTGCTGTTCCACCGCTGGAACTGCGAGGCCGTCGACGCCAAAGCCAAGGCGGCCAAAGGGTCCGCGGCGAAGAAGACGGACGACGTCGAGTCCTACGTGTACCGCGACGACAACGGCGAGATCTGCATCCCCGGCGAGTACCTGCGCCAAGCGATCGCCGGTCCGGCCGGTGCTGCCAAGTTCCGGCAGGACCCACGGTCCACGCGCAAGTCTGCGCTCGACCTCTACAAGGCCGGCATCGTCTCACTCACCGAGCTGGCGACGCTCGGGGTGCAGGACTGGGACCTGATCGACCAGCGCCGCGTCACAGTGCAGCGGGCGGGCATCACGAGGATGCGCCCCGCGATGCTCGCCGGCTGGCGGGCCGAGTTCGAGCTTCAGGTGTTGCTGCCGGAGTACATCCCGCCGATGGACCTGCTCGACGTCGTGACCCGCGCCGGCCAACTCGTGGGCCTGGCCGACTTCCGGCCGACCTACGGGCGCTTCGCCGTCGTCAAGTTCGAGGTGTTGGAGTAGCGAGGTCGGCCGCGGTGCGGAGAGTTGTGGTTGGGCGAGCACCGGCCAGGTGGGGCAAGCCCAGGCCCGGTCGAGCACGGCCAGGCGAGACCCGAAGAGGCGCGCAGCGGTACGGCGCGGCCAGCTTGGGTTCGGTCCGGTTCGGTCTGGCGGGCAGTGGCAGGACACGCATCGGCAAGGCGTGGCGGGGTGGGCCAAGTCACGGTGAGGTCTGGCATGGCTTGGCCCGCAATGGTGCGGCGCGCCTTGTGCTGGGCCTGCTGTGGTTCGGCGGGCTTCGGCGTGGCGAGGTATGGCTCCACATCCATCTATTGAGAAAGGAACGCTTGATGAAGCTCGACCGCATCTTCATCGAACTGCACGACGGCGACGACCTGGTGCTCATCGACGTGGACCAGATCCACGCCATCGCCGGGGAGACCAACTCGACGGTGTACTTCGCCGAGTTCCCCAACGGCTTCGTCGTTGACGAGTCGCCCAAGGACGTCGTCGCACTCATCCACGAGGCGTACGTGAAGGCGAGCACTGCCCGGGTTGGCGGGAAGCTCATGCACGAGAAGCCCGTCTCTGATTTCGACAGGGCGCTGGGATACCCCCGGCCGCCGGGAAGGTGACCATGGCCATCATCGGCCTTCAACGCCGCTTCCGTGAGGTCGGCCGCATCCGCATGGGCGTGCAGGTGCCGACCCGTTCCGGCAAGCGTGCCCCCCGCAAGCTCGACCACTTCCGGCTCACGTCCCCCGACCGTGCCGTCATCGAAGCGGTGGCCGTCGTCTACGGCGGGGCACCCAAGGAGTGGGACAACGACGGCGTGAACGAATGGGAGGTGACGATCACCGCGTCCGAGCTGCGCATCGCCCTGCCCCCCAACGTCACCGACTTGGGCTTCTCGCAGTTCTATGAGGCGTGGGCGAAGGGCTACTGCACCCGGCGCTGCGACACCGTGCGGGACACCGTGCGGGACGTGGCCTGTGACTGCGACCCCGACGACCGCATGTGCAAGGCCACCACGAGGCTCACCGTGCTGTTGCCCGACGTGCCCGGCCTGGGCACGTGGCGCTTGGAGTCCCACGGGTGGAACGCCGCGGTCGAACTCTCCGGGGCCGTTGAGCTGATCGAGCAGTTGGCCGGCGTGCGCTCCATCGTCCCCGCCCGCCTGCGCCTCGATCACCGCGAGAAGCGCAAGCTCGTCGCCGGCAAGGCTGAGGTCTACCGCTTCGCGGTGCCCGTCATCGACTTGGACGTGAGCATCCAAGGCGTGCGCCAGTTGGCGGCCAACTCCTACCAGGCCGTGGGCGCGGTGGATGACCTGTCGGCGCTCGACGCCGCCCCGGCCACCGGGTGGAAGCCGATCGCTCCCGTCGAGGCACCCCTGGCGCTCACCGTCGAAGCTCAGGTCCAAGAGCACGAGCGGGCCAAGCCACCGGCCAAGAAGCGGGCCAACGCCGCGGCCCCGTTGCCGGCCACCGGTCGACCCCCGCGCACCGCCGCCCAGGCCGACGCTCAGGTCTGTTCGGTCTGCTCGAAGCCCTACGGCGCCGAGTCGTTGATGGCGAACCCCGACAAGTCTCCGGGTCAGTCCCGGTTCGTGCATCGCCACCACGACCAACCATCCGAGCCCGCTCAGGTGGCGGACGACGGTGGGGGCGGCACGTCTAGCGGGTCTGCACCTCCCGCTGAACCCGCCCCCGCCGTCGGGTCCCCGAAGATGATGTCCCCGAAGATGCGGGGCAAGGCGATGGCCATGATCGCCAAGCTGTTCCCCGTCCCCGAAGACATGACGTCGGCCGAGAACGACGACCGGTCCCGTCAGATCACGCTCGACATCTGCACGGCGTTGGGCTCACCCGGCTACACGTCGAGGGCCGACATCGACATGGACACCGGCATGGTCCTGATCGACACGCTCGAAGCGATCGAGACGGGCGACGTCGACTTCGACCTCGACACCCGGGTGCTCAGCCACACGGCGACCGGTGAGCCCATCGGCTTCGGGAAGGGGAAATCGTGAGACCCACCATCCGATCACTCTGCTCCGGCTACGGCGGGCTCGAGATGGCCGTGGAGCACGTCACCGACGGCGTCCTGGTCGACCACGCCGAGACCGACAAACGTGCCGCCATGGTGCACGACGCCCACTGGCCCGGCGTCCCCAACATCGGCGACATCACCACCATCGACTGGTCAATGCTGGAGCCGACCGACATCCTATGTGCCGGGTTCCCGTGTCAGCCGATATCGGTAGCTGGCCAACGGAAGGTCACCAACGATGCCCGCTGGCTCTGGCCCCACATCGCCCACGCCGTTCGTGTACTTCGACCCCGACACGTCGTGTTGGAGAACGTGCCGCCTCTCCTTCGACTTTGGCGGGACGACGACGGACGATGGAACCGGGCACCCGTCGAAGAGGTCGCTGGAGATCTGGCCGCCGTCGGGTACGTGGGATCTTGGCGCAGCCTACGAGCGGCCGACATCGGCGCCCCCCATGAGCGGGAACGGGTCTTCATCGTTGCTTCCGACACCCAACGCCTGGGATTGGAAGGACGTCGGGGACTTCGCCGTGCACCCCGAGAAGGCGAAGCTGGCGCACACCATCAAGGTGTTGCCGACGCCGGGAGCGGCCGACTCCAAGCGGGGCCGGGGATCGGACACCTTGCCCCGGAAGGGGACCTTCAAGCCATGGATGACCCTGACCGACTGGGCGTTCGGGATTGGGGCGCCTTCGCCGCCGCCATCCGACGATGGGAGCGACTGACCCGACCCGCCCCCGAGCCCAGCGACGAGAAGGGACGGCTCGCCCCCGCCTTCGTGGAGTGGATGATGGGTCTGCCCGCGGGTTGGGTGACCGACGTGGGCCTCTCGCACACGGCCCAGCTCCACGTGCTCGGCAACGGCGTCGTCCCTCAGCAGGCGTTCGCCGCCCTCAACGACCTCTTCCGTGAACGGGGCGCAGCATGAGGCGCCGCTCGCTCACCGACATGCTCCGGGCCGCCCTAGACCCGCAGCTCGCCACCATGGACGCCCTGACGGCCCTGGGGGACCTGAGCGGGTTCCTGCGGGAGCAGGAGGCCCACCTGGTGGCCTACGCCCGGGAAGAGGGCCATAGCTGGGATGAGATCGGTCAAGCGTTGGGCCGGTCCCCGTCCCTGCTGGCCCGCCTGCACCGATCGGTGGTCCGGCGATGAGCGACCCGATGGTGTTGGGCGTCGACCTGTCCTTGACCGCCACCGGCCTGGCCCATCCCGATGGGAGCGTCGAGGTGTTCAAGCCCCGGGCCGAAGGCGCCACGAACCTGGGGTTGGACCGCATGGTGGAGATACGGGACCACGTCATCGCCTGCGTGCCCCCCGACGTCGAGCTGGTCGTCATCGAGGCCCTGGCCTTCGACGGCCACGACCGCAACCGCCAGCAGGCGCAGTTGACCGGCATGATCCGCGCCGCCCTGTTCGATCGGGGCTGGGGGTTCTACGCCATCCCACCGAACACGCTCAAGAAGTACGCCACCGGCAACGGCCACGCCGACAAGCACGAGGTCATCAAGGCCGCCGACAAGCGGTTGGGTTATGACGGGCACAGCCCCGACGAAGCCGACGCCCTGTGGCTGAGGGCCATCGGGTGGGCGCTGTTGGAGACGCCCGTCGTGGAGCTACCGCTGGCCCACCAGAACGCCCTGTTGCCGTGGCGCAAGGCGCCCCCGGTGGGACTGGTGCGGCGGGTCCGATGAGCCTGTTCGCCGAGTACCCGCAGGGCGAACCGTCCGAACCGAAGCCGCCGTCGTGCTGCGCCTACCTGATGGCACCCGGCCATGTCGAGGCCCGCACGTGGGCGATGGTCCACGCCTACGGCCATAGCCGTGTGCCGGTCACCGTGTTGGTGCTGGCCATGACGGCCGACATCACCCCCGCCGCCGCCCGGACCGCCATCGCCGCGGGCCAGTCCGCCGGCTGGTTGGCCCCCGTCGGAGCCGAGCGCCATGAGCGCACCCCGGCGCCCCGCTGGATCGGGCGCCTCCCCCACAAGCGATAGGAGCACCATGGTCACCTTCGACAAGCTCAACCTCCCCGCCGTGTTGCCCCGGCCCCCGCGGGGCTTCGTGAAGACGCTCGATGCCAACTGGGACGACCTGAAGGCCGAACAGCACCGCCTCGATGAGGTCGCCCTGGCCGCCCAGCGCGTGGCCGACGAGTTCGGCATCGCCATGGCGAAGGTCCGTTCCCGCATGGAGCCCTTCCCCGGCATGACCGTCGAGAGCGTGCTGGCCATGCTCAACCGCAAGGCGTCGGCGTGATCGCCATGGACGACGGCACCGCCGAGCTGCGCTACCGGCTCAAGGCCGTCGAGGCCCAGGCGGAGAAGCTCGAAGGGCTCGTGCTGTTGATGGCCGCGGGTGTCGGGGCCGATGAGATGCCGGGCCGGTATCGGGAACTGTTGGCCAGCATCACGGGGACCGACGTCTGACCGATGAACGACCGCCAGCGCATCCGACTCGCTCAGGCCGTCACGTCCCGCGCCGACCTGGTCGCCAAGATCCTCGACACCGTCGAGCACGGCAGCACCGTCATGGGCCGCATGCGGGAGCTGCAGGGCAACCTGCGAGCCCGGTCCTACGAAGGGCCGGGGTCCACCATGCGCCACGACACGGTCTTCGCCGGCATGAAGCCTGATCAGGCGGTGGCCGATGAGCGCGACCTCGACAAGGCGCTCAAAGCCGCGGCGGTCGAGCTGACGAAGGCGACCGTGATCCTCAACCGGTACCCGACCCCCAAGCGGGTGTCAGCCCGCCAGCGCCGGGACCTGGGACTGGTGACCGAACCGGGCTGCGAGAGCTGCGCCCGCACCGAAGGGCCGGCCGGTGGTCCCCGATGGGTGGCACCGCATCCGAAGATCCGTCGGCCCTCCACCGTCGGGGGCCGGCTGCCGGTGGCCATGTTGTTGTGCCGCTGGTGCTGGGAGTGCGTGAGCCGTTGGGGGCGCCTGCCGACCACCGAAGAGATCGAGCTGTACCACCGCACCGGCCGGGTGCCGTGGCCCAACGACGTAAGGAGCCCGTGATGGCAGGAGACCCCCTCGACATGGTGCGGGACGCTCTCCTGGCGGCGGGCTGTGACCCCAAGGGGAGCCAGAAGATCACGGCGAAGTGCCCGGCCCATGACGATTCGAGCCCGTCCCTGTCGGTGGCCCGGGGCACCCAACAGCCGGTCGTGCTCCGCTGCCATGCCGGGTGCAGCCCCGACGCTGTCCTAGACGCCCTCAGGCTCACGTGGGCGGACCTGTGCGAGGACGATGACGACTGGGAGCCACCGGTCCAGCCCAAGCGCATCAGCGCCGTCTACAGCTACGTGGACGAGCAGGGGATGGCCCTGTACGAGGTCGTGCGCTACGACCCCAAGGACTTCCGGCAACGCCAGCCCGGGGGCACGTGGGGGATCGGGAACATCCGCCGGGTGCTGTTCCGCCTGCCCGCCGTCATGGAGGCCGTGACCAACCATCAGGTGGTCTACATCTGCGAGGGCGAGAAGGACGTGCTGGCCGTCGAGGCCACCGGGGCGGTCGCCACCTGCAACCCGGGCGGGGCCGGGAAGTGGAAGGCCGACTACGACCAGTTCTTCGCCGGGGCGCAGGTCGTCATCATCTCCGACGACGACGAGCCCGGCTACCGCCACACCCGCGACGTGATCCGCCACCTAGAGGTGGTGGCCGCCAGCGTCAAGGCGGTCCTGCCGGTCGATGGCGCCAAGGACATCGCCCAGCACCTCGGCATGGGCCGCACGCTCGATGACGTGCGCCCCTTCGATGAGCCGGAGCCGGTGAAGGTGCGGGCCGACGAGTGGGAAGCGCCGGTCCCGTTGGGCCAGACCGGCAAACCCCCGGTGTTCCCCGCCCATCGCCTGCCCCCGTGGCTCAACGCCTACGTGGTGGCCCTGGCCGAGGCCGTGCAGGTACCGGTCGACCTGCCGGCCATGTTGGCGCTCACCGCCCTGTCGGCCGCGGCGGGGGGTCGGGCCTTCGTGCAGGTCAAGCCGGGCTACGACGAGAAGCTCAACCTCTACACCGCCACCGCCATGGCCCCGGGGTCACGCAAGACGCCGGTCTTCATGCGGGTCACCGCCCCGCTCATGGCCTATGAGCACGACGCCATCGTGGAGGCCACCGCGGAGGTCCACGAAGCGAAGATCCGCCTGGCTATCGCCAAGGCCGACGCCGTCAAGGCGCAGATCGAAGCCGAGAAGGCCGGCACCGACGCCCGGGCCGGGGCCGCCCACTACGCCGCGGTCAAGGCGATGGAGGCCGAGTCGATCACCGTGCCCACCATGCCCCGCCTGCTGGTGGACGACGCCACCCCCGAAGCCCTCACGTCGCTGATGGCCGAGCAGGGCGGACGGATCGCCATGTTCTCCGATGAGGGGGATGTGTTCTCGATGATGGCGGGCCGGTACTCCAAGGGGGCGAACCTGGGCGTGTACCTGAAGGCGCACGTGGGCTCGCCAATCAGGGTCGACCGCAAGGGCCGTGACCCGGAGATCATCAAGAAGCCGGCTCTCACGCTCGGGCTCACCGTCCAGCCCGTGGTGCTCTCCCAACTGTTCACCATCGAGGGCGCCCGGGGCCGGGGACTGCTGGGCCGGTTCCTGTGGAGCGTGCCCCCGTCGAACGTCGGCTACCGGCGCTCCGATCCCGAGCCGGTGCCGGCCGAGGTGGAGGCGCTGTTCACCACGAACCTGCGGGCGCTGGTGGCCACCCTGGCCGAGTGGACCGACCCGTTGCCGCTGGTGTTCACCCCGGCGGCCAAGGCGGCGCTGACCCGCTACCAGGACAGCATCGAGCCCCGCCTGCGCGACCCGGGCGGGGACCTGGCCCACATCGGGGACTGGGCCGGCAAGATCGTGGGCCACGTCGCCCGCATCGCCGGCCTGTTGCACCTGGCCACCCACATGCAGGGCAACATCCGCGGGTCGGTCGACGCCACCATGGTGGACGACGCCGTCAAGATCGGCGACTACCTCTGCATCCACGCCCTGCACGCTTTCCAGACGATGAACGACGGCCCGGTGCACGAGAACGCCAGGGCTGTCATCAAGTGGGCTCGGGACAACGACGTGAGCGTGTTCTCCCGTCGCCAGGTGCAGCAGGCGTGCCGCCACCGGATGCCCACCGTCGAAGACCTGAAGCCGGTCTTAGAGCTTCTTGAAGGATCAGGCCATCTCCGTCGGGTCCCGCCCCCCGAACCGGGCACAAAGGGTGGTCGACCCCGTGGCCCCATCTACGAGGTGAACCCCCTGGTCCGCACCTGAGACTTCTTATACACAAAGGGTCATAACCAACAGTAGAGAACGCGTGTTTGGTTAGGGGTCCGGCTCTGTTGGTTATGCCTCAATGTGTCTAAGAACGGTCCGACGACCCCCCTGAAATGGAGGACCACTAACCGTGAAGCCCCTCGAACCTGAAGACATCACCCGTTTGTTCAAGACCACGGCCCGCACGCTCGGCGAGCACGGCCGGGCCATGCAGATGCTCACCGAGCAGTTGCTCAAGACCAACCCGTCCCCCGCAGAGCTGCTCAGCGCCCTGCAGCAGATGCGCAACGCCCGGGGTCCAGCCCAGGACACCATCGAGATGCTGGCCGACCACCTCGCCGACGCCGAAGGCTCCGACTGGCGCGTGGTCCGCCAACAGATGGGCGTCTCGCTCGGCTCGGGCCGCCACGACGGCGACGATCCTGGCGTACCCCCATGGGTCGCCGCCTTCAACGAACCACCCCTACCCGGCAACTAAGGAGAACCCCCGATGTCCACCAGCTATCCCCCGCTCAAGCTCAAGGTCGACCCCGCCCGGGAGACCGTCCAGTACCCGAACCCGACGGTCGGGTTCTTCACCATCACCCCCGCCCTCGCCGCTCAGCTCATGGAACACATGCTCAACCCCCGGTCGATCCGTCAGGTCGCCCTCAACCAGCGCAAGGCCGACCTGGCCGACGGCAACTGGTCGATGGAAGCCGGCTCGATCCTGTTCGACCGCTACGGCTGGCTCCGTGACGGCCAGCACCGACTGACGGCCGTCGTCGCCACCGGGGTGACCATCGTGGCCAACGTCGTCTTGGGCGCGTCGGAGACCGCCGTGCAGGCCACCGACACCGGCTCTAAACGCTCCTGGTCCGACCAGCTCAAGGGCCGGGGCGTGCACAACGCCATCACCATGCAGGCCGGCGTGACCCTCAGTTGGAAATGGGACCACGACCTCAACGGCATGGGCATGTATACGAGCCCGACCGTGGCGCAGCTCAACGCCTGGTTCGCCGACCATCCGTTCTGCGAAGAGCACGCGGTGGAGGCCATGCGGTGGAAGCGGGCGCTCAAGGCCGGCCGGCCCGGCGTGTTCTTCGCCCTCATCGCCCGCATGAACACCATTGACGCCGTCGCCGCCCGAGCGTGGGGCGACGCCATGGAGTTGGGCGCCAACTTGGACCCCAACGACCCGATCAAGAAGGTGCGGGACCGGACGATGACCTCGGCCAGCCGGCCCGGCCAGGTCTCCGACCGGGTCATCGAGCTGGGCGTCATGGTCAAGGCGTGGAACCTGTGGGTCCTCGGCCGCGAGGTCAAGTACCTGTCGTGGCGCCGGCAGGATCGCCGGGAAGCGTTCCCGCAGATGCTCGACCTCAACGGCGACGTGTACCCGTTCCCCGATGTCGTCACCCCCACCGCCGGCCGGGGCCTGGCCCATGGCTCCGGGCAGATCGCGTCGCCCAACGGGTCGGGCCGTGTCAAGGTGCTGGTCGACCAGATGGGGGAGGCCGGTGACTGAGGACGAACACGGGCTACTCGACCGCACCATCCCGGTCCTCGCCCTCCAAGCCTTCGGCCTGGTCTGCCTGCTCACCTCGGTGGCCGTCATCTACGACGGCTGGTACGTGGTCGGGGCGCTGGGCGTCACGTTCGTGTTCGGTCGCACCGACGACCTGCACGACGTGTTGGTCCTGATGCGGGGCGTAGCCCGTCGCCGACGCCGGAGACGTGAGGATGGCTGAGCGGTACGTGCTGACGGCCGAAGCGTGGTGGATGCGAGGGCTGCGCCAGGACCCCGAGGCCGAAGCCTGGCTCGACCGGGCATCCGGCGACGGGATCAACGGCACGGACTACCGCGCCCTCTACGGCGCCCTGGTCGATGAGGGCGTCATCGACCTGTTCGTCTTCGGCCGTCAGGTGCCGACCTTCTACGCCCAGGACGACCATCACATCGAGGTGCTCGCCATCCGCCGCCGCTACCGGGGGCCGGTCCCCCCGCAGGTGCTGGCCGCCTTCCAGCCGGAGCACCAGATGGCGGAACGGGTGTGGTTCTTCACCTAGCGTGGCGTCCATGGAGACTTCCCACGTGACCGTGAGTGCCCACCCGAACCTGACCGGCCCGGTCGGGACGGATACCGACGAGTTCCTGAGGGCATGGGCGCCCGTGCTCGGCCCTACGGCCGTACTGCTGGCCCATCTGCTGGCCGGCGACATGAGATCGGAGGACGAAGCCACCACCTACGAGGTCAACGGCCTGGCGGCTGAGATCGGTGTAGCCCCCGGCAAGCTCCGCTCGGCGCTCGCCCGGCTCGCCCGCAACCACATCGCCAGCGTGGACGGTGCCCAGGTGGCCATCAGGCTGAACGTGCACCGCCCCGGCCAGTCCCGGCCCGCCGCCGACTCGCTCACCCTCACCGTGGACGAGGTCGCCGAGATGCTGGGCATCTCCCGTTCGGCGGCCTACCAGGGGACACGGGACGGCACGATCCCCGCCGTCAGGATCGGTCGACGCATCATCGTTCCCCGGGCCAAGCTCATGGAGATGTTCGACCTGTAGACGCGCCGAAGGCCGGACGGGGAAACCCCCGCCCGGCTCTTCAGCCGTTGCCCACGGAGAGGTCAGCCGATGCGCTCCCACCGGCCGCACTTCTGCGACTTGAAGCCGACGTCGCCGGGCTGGATGGTCACCACGGCCAGGCCGGACATGACGAACTCGTTGGCGATCACGTCGTTGCCGGTGCCGGTGAAGTCGCGCAGGCGAGCCCAGTAGCAGCTCGCCGTCGAGGTCGACCGGTAGGTGCCGGGCTCGATGTCGACGCCCACCCGGTAGGTGCCGTCCTTGATGGCCGCCGGGGCGGTGGTGGTGGGCGCCGGGGCCTGCGTGGTCGGCGGCGTGGTCGTGGTGGTGGTCGGCACGGGGCTGGCGTAGGTGGGGGCGGGGCTGGCCGCCTTGGCCATCTCGGTGGTCGGGGTCGGGGCCGGGTTGGTGGCCGCCCCGACGGCGACCATGAAGACGGACCAGCCGACGAAGACGACGATGGCCGCCCCGACGGCGAACGGGCTACGCCAGGGCGGGTCGGCGGGTTTGGGGGAGCGGGCAGGGGGTGGGGGCAACGGATGTTCGGTCATGCCGGTCTATCGGCCAGACCGCCCTGCTCGTGAAGGCTTCAGATGTGGATAAGGCTGGGGACATACCGTGACGGTCATGCGTGGACCCGTCGCCCGCTGCGCCCGCTGCGATTGCCCCCGGACCACGACCCGGCCGCTCGTGCTGGCGCATTGGGGCCGGTCCTACTGCGGGCTCTGCTGCGGGTTCGTGATGGCCGACCAGGACCGGGGCGAACCCGTCCAACCCAACCCCCGGGACGAGCCACTGGTGCCCCGGGAGGGCGCCGAACTCATCGGCGAGAAACCCGTCGCCGACTGGCCGTGGAAAGAGATCCGGGCCGCTGAGCGCCAAGCCCAACAGCGTGCCCGGTCGGCCCCCAAGTGCGGCGCATGCGATGAGCCCATGCTCGTCGGGCAGACGGGCCTACATTGGACGTGCCGGCCGTCCTGAACCAACGGAGCCGCTCATGCGAGAGCTGACCTACTTCCCGCTCTTGGAGAGCTATCCCAAGACATCGGGCTACGGGTATCGGACCGATCCGATCACCGGGGCGCAAGGCTCCTATCACGGCGGTGTCGACTACGGCGCGCCGTGGGGTGTCCCGCTCATCGCCCCGTTCGACGGCTTGGTCACGACCGGGTACGAGAGCGGCGCCGGGAACTGGCTGTGGGTCGACAGCGGGGGCGACCGCTTCAAGAGCTTTCACCACGACAGCTTCGCCGTCGGCTCGGGCACGTGGGTCGCCGCCGGCACGACCATCGCCTACATCGACTCGACCGGCAGCTCGACCGGTTCCCACGCCCACCTTGAGCTGTGGGAGAACGGGACCCGCATAGATCCGACCGGCTATCTGGACAGGGCGCCCCTGCTGCATCACACGCCCGGAAATGAGGATGAGATGACCGACGACGATTGGAACCAGATGCGGACGATCCTGTCGAACGCGCTGGCCTCCAAGTTCGCGACCCACTCGACGCCGACCGCGTTGTTCTCCGAGCCCGGCGGGCAGTTCACGCTCGTGCTCAAGGACGGCAAACCCCACCGGTTGGGCATGTCGTCCCCGCCGGAGGTCACCCTGCTCAAGCGGGTCGGGTTCATCTGCCCGCAGAAGCCGATGAACCCCCCGGCCGCGTCGCCCGACGCCATCGAGGTGTCGAGCCTGTCGCCCGAAGAGCAGGAGATCCTCCACCGCTACCCGTGGGTGTGAGCGGTAGGTAGGATCGCGGTGCTGGCAGGAGCCGGCTGGTACGGACACCCGAGACGGCCCCCGGTCCTTCCCCCGGGGGCCGCTTGGCGTACGGGGTGGGGGGAGATCCCCACCTGGTGGGGGAGGACCCTGGGGGAGATCCCCCTAGCTCGACCCCCCGGAGGCACCCCCCAGGTACCACTTCGCCAGGAGCCCGCCACGGGCGCTGTAGAGCCCGTAGGGCGACGCCGGGGGTTGCGTGTGGGCAACGGGGTCCGACATCCCCGTACAGGCCATGACGGCCCGCCTAAGATCCCGCCCGACGCTGGCGGGGGTCCTGCTCCCAACTTGGCATCCCATGCGTCGGGTCGGGAGCGGTAAGGGGGTCCCGGCGGTTGGACCACGCGCCGGCCGTCGGGACCTTCACCATGTTGGGACTACAGGTCCCGGCGTTGACCCCTGTCCAGCCCACGCTTGATGAGGTGCAGGACGTCGGGGTGTGCGTGGACGATGGCGCCGAACATGAGGGCGTAGCAGATGACGACGTGGTGCTCGTCGCCGGCTTCGTACGCCTTGACGGCTTCGTCGGACCAGCGGGCGATCATCCTGAGCGAGGCAATGGGTTCCATGCCTGCCTGAAGGGTCGTTGCGCTCGGCGATGTCAACGCCGGCCGGCGAAGCTCGATGTCGACGGGAATCCGGTCGGACCGGGTTCAGGGCCGCGTCGAGCACGTCGACCGGGCCGATGAACTCGACCATCACCGAGCCGTCGAGGCTCATCGTGCGGTCGTCGGTCAACAGCACGTCGACCGACGAGCCGCCCCACCGGCGCCAGCCCTTGACGATGTCGAGCACGTCGTCACCGAGCTGCAGCTTGATCGGCCCGCGCACCCGGTCGAGCACGCTGGGAAGGTCGAGCACGTTGAAGGGGTGAAGCTCGGTACCCGCTTCGGGCTCGTTCATGAGTTCTGACATCGGGAAGTCTCCTTGACTGAAGGGAAGGTCTCTGGCACCCCGAAAGCCCTGCAGCTAGGGCTGCAGGGCTCGGGAAGGGTTAGGGCTCGGTAGGGCTAGCGCGGCGGCTTCGGCGGCTCGACGTTGTGTTTGATCGTGACCGTGATGCTTGCGTACAGAGTGTTTGCCTGGGAAG
>Ga0070670_100000862_pt1 | contig 23811 bp, 21 predicted proteins | sample KBSS63metaG_FD_64665 | JGI IMG/M metagenome (GOLD analysis project Ga0070670, IMG submission 64665) | Switchgrass rhizosphere microbial communities from Kellogg Biological Station, Michigan, USA - KBS S6-3 metaG | ecosystem: Host-associated > Plants > Roots > Rhizosphere > Soil ... | reverse complement strand
GGGTCGAGAATCGCCGCCAGGCGTGAATCGCCCTCAGTCGTGACCGCGATCACCGACCCGCCTCGGGCTTTTGCTTCCTGCACGTTGCCGATCATCTTTTCAAACACGTGGTCGTCTGGAGCAATTGCGACGACCGGCATACGCTCATCGATCAGCGCGATCGGCCCGTGCTTCATCTCTCCTGCCGGGTACCCTTCGGCGTGGATGTAGGAAATTTCCTTGAGCTTCAGTGCGCCCTCGAGCGCGATTGGATAATGGATCCCCCGACCCAGGAACAGAAAATCCGTTCGGTTGTAGAACTTCTCTGCGATGCGTTCTGTAGCCGCGGACGCCTTGATCGCCTGTTCAATGACATGCGGCAGCTGGAGGAGCTGCTCGATATGGTTGCGGATCTCGGCAGCCGAGAGCGTGCCGCGCACTTGCGCCATGTGAAGCGCCAGGATCTGTAACGCAACGAGCTGGGACGTGAAGGCCTTGGTTGACGCGACGCCGATTTCCGGCCCGGCGTGCGTATAAACCGTGCCGTCCGCTTCGCGAGTGGCCATGCTGCCGACCACGTTGCAGATGGCGATGCTGCTCGCGCCTTTGCGCTTGCTCTCTCTCAGCGCCGCCAGCGTGTCGGCCGTTTCGCCCGACTGGGTAATGACGATCGCGAGCTCATTGTCGGACACGATCGGGTTCCGATACCGGTACTCCGAGCCATAGTCCACTTCCACTGGTACCTTGGCCAGCGCCTCGATCAGATACTTGCCGACCAGCCCGGCATGCCACGACGTGCCGCACGCGATGATGGTGACTTTCTGGAGCGCCCTGAGCTTCTCGTCGGCGATGTTCAGGTCTTCGAGAAAGATCCGCCCGCGGTCGATCGACACACGTCCAAGGATCGTGTCGCGTGCAGACGTCGGCTGCTCGAAGATTTCCTTGAGCATGAAGTGCTTGTGGCCGCCCTTCTCCGCCGCGATCGGATCCCACATCACGCGCTGAGTGGTCTTTGAGACCGCGCGCCCGTCGTAGTCGGTGAAGTCGACGCCTGACCGTGTGATGACCGCCATTTCCTCGTCGCCGAGGAACACCACATCGCGTGTGTGGCTCAGGATGGCGGGGATATCAGACGCGACAAAGAACTCGTCCTTCCCCAGGCCGACGACGATCGGCGGCCCGTTACGCACGGCCACGATTTTTTCCGGGTCCTCGGCGGAGACGAGGACGAGCGCAAACATGCCGCGCATCAGCTTCAGTGCCCGTCGGACGGCGTTCTCCAGGCCGTCCGCCTTCATCTCGCGCTCAACGAGATGCGCGACGATTTCGGTGTCCGTCTCTGTCTTGAAATCGTGGCCCTGCCGCTGCAGTTCGGCCTTGAGTTCAAGATAGTTCTCGATGATGCCGTTATGGACGACGACGATGCGGCCCGTGCAGTCGCGGTGCGGGTGGGCGTTCTCTTCGGTAGGACGGCCGTGTGTGGCCCACCGCGTGTGGCCGACGCCGTACAGCCCGTCAACAGGCTCGTTCTTGATGGTGAGTTCGAGGTTGGCCAGCTTCCCTGCCGAACGGCGCAGCTCGATGCCGTGTTCCCCCACCAGCGCCACGCCAGCGGAGTCGTAGCCCCGGTATTCCATCCGCCGCAGGCCGTCGAGCAGTATTGGCACGACCGGTTTTGAACCGATGTATCCGATGATCCCGCACATCTGCGTCTGTCTCCCTGTCCGTCTACGTCTTATCCGTCGCCCGCTTGCGCGCGACCCAGCCTTCGATGTTCCGTTGCTTCCCGGCGCTGACCGCAAGTGCGCCTGGAGGAACGTTCTCGCGAACCGTCGTGCCGGTGCCGACGTAAGCACCGCGTCCCACGGTCACGGGCGCGATCAGCTGTGTGTCGCTCCCGATGAATGCGTCGTCTTCGATGGAGGTCTGATGTTTGGTCGTGCCGTCGTAATTGCAGATGATTGTGCCGGCGCCAATGTTGACGTTCGCGCCGATCGCGGCGTCGCCGAGGTAGGCGTGGTGATTCGCCTTTGACCCCGGCCCAAGCGTCGTGTTCTTCAGCTCCACGAAGTTCCCGACCTTTGCCTTCTCCCGGACCACCGACTCAGCCCGCAGATGCGCGAAAGGTCCGATCGACGCGCCGTCTGCAACCCTCGCACCAGCGATCAGACTGAAGCTATTGATCGCAACGTGGGCGCCGATCGTCGAATCGACGATCCTCACGTGCGCCTGGATTTCGCACGCATTGCCGATGCGCGTGTGACCTTCGAGGACTACGCCGGGATGGATCACGGTGTCGGCGCCCACTTCAACATCCGGGTCGATATACGTCGTTGCCGGATCAACGAGCGTCACGCCGGCCGCCATCAGCTCTTCATTCTTGTTCTGTCTCACGATCCTGCTCACTTCCGCGAGTTCACTGCGGCTGTTGATGCCACGGATTTCGTCAGGGTTGGCCACCATGAGCGTTTCGACCGGCTTCTTCCGGCGCCGATAGATCGCCACCAGGTCGGTCAGGTAGTACTCACCCTGGGCGTTCTGGGACGCGATCCCTCGCAACGCATCGAACAAGGGGTCGAGGTCGAACGCGTAGATACCGCTGTTGATTTCGTGTATCTGACGTTCTGCCGGGGACGCGTCGCGTTCCTCCACGATTCGGACGATCCGGCCGCCAGTGCGGACGATCCGGCCGTAGCCGTAGGGCCGATCCACTGTGGCTGTGACTACAGTCGCTGCGGCATTTGCGCGACAGTGCGTCTCCATCAGGCTCACCAATGTCTCCGGCCGTAGAAGTGGGACATCGCCTGAAAGGAGCACCAGCGTTCCGGAACGTCCCCGGAGCACGGGCTCCGACTGCTGTAGCGCGTGAGCGGTGCCCAATTGAGGGTCCTGCACGACCACTTGAAGGCCCGGCTCAACGGTCAGATGCTCGCGAATCCTCTCGGCCTGATGACCGACGACGACCGTCACCGTGGCCGGCGACAGCGATTGAGCGGTTCGCAGCGCGTAATCGATCAGGCTCCGGCCGCACAGACGGTGAAGTACTTTTGGTAGAGCTGACTTCATCCGAGTGCCCTGCCCAGCTGCCAGCACGACGACGTGCGTCTCGGCGGTCATTCGAACCGGCGAAAAGCTGCACGAGCTGAGCCAAGATGACCCAAACAGCGCGGCAGCCACCACGATTGGTCTAACAACCTATCTCTTGGTTCGCTCAATAGCCGCATACACCTGCCTCGATGGGATCCCGAGGCGCTGAGCCGTTGCGCGAACGGCCTCACGACGCGAAATCGGCTCCAGATCTGTTATATGACCGAATTCAGCCGCGATGTCTTCATCACTGGCAAATCTGGCCTCGACCTGCTTTGATTGTTGACCAATCTGCGAAATTACGACGGTAAATTCACCTTTAGGGCGAGTTGCAAGCATCTCAGCCAGCTGAGAGGCCGTTCCGCGTAAGAACTCCTGGTGGAGCTTCGTCAGTTCACGCCCCAACATTATTTGTCGATCGCCCAATGTTTCGGCAGCAGTGCGTAACGTGGCCCCAATTCTGTGCGGTGCTTCGAAGAATGTGACCGTCCCCTGGATCTTGGACAACGCTTGGAACCACCTTGTTCTGTCTGTTGACCTATATGGTGGAAATCCAGCAATAGTCAGTGGGATTAGTGGAAATCCAGACGCCACTGCAGCAGTCAACGCCGCGCTCACCCCAGGTATCGGTTCGACGGGAATTCCGCGTTCGATACAGGCACGCACCAGCTCGACGCCGGGATCTGAAATCCCTGGGGTACCAGCGTCGGTTACAAGCGCGACTGCCTTCGACTCCTCCAAACGCGAAATGAGCTTGGGTAGGGCCGTCCTCGTGTTGTGCTGGTGAAAACTTACCGTCGGGGTCGAGATCGCGTGACGGGCCAGAAGCCGGGCTGTTCGCCGGGTGTCTTCTGCGGCGATCAGATCGGCTTCGCGAAGGACCCTGAGCGCGCGGAGCGTAATGTCTTCAAGGTTGCCGATTGGCGTGGCGACAACGAAGAGAGTGCCGGGCATGACGCGTGGACGCCCGCGCAGGCGTGTCTCGAGCGGGTGGTTATTGTACCATCGGGAGATGTGCGCTCACGGATCGACCACACCGAGCGCCACCCATGACGCGGCATGTACCCATCGGAGCCATTTCCCCACTTCGTCGACGACTACCTAGCGTACCTGTATGAGGTTCATCCCACCCAGGCGAGCCTGGACGGAGTCCACGTACACGACGACCTGCTGGAGGATCTGAGCCGCCCGGCGGTCGACGCCGACCTTCGTGCCCTCTCCGGTTTCGGCCGACGCCTCCACCAGATCGACGCGTCGCAACTCCCTCGCGTTGAACAGGTTGAACATCGCATCGTCGGGGCGAACATCGAGTCCCGGATGTATGAACTGGAGGCGATCCGGACGTGGGATCGCAATCCTCAGATCTACGCGGATGCCCTCGGCATGAGCCTGGCTGGGCAGGCGCTCTTTTCATATTCAACGGAACCGGAGCGAGCGCGTCGCGTGGCGTCGAAACTGCGACAGGTTCCCCGCCTTGTTCAGGCCGCCCGCGAAAACATCAAGGAGACGCCTGGGATTTTCGTGAAGGTCGGCCTCGAGGCGTGGCGCGGGACGTTGAAGTTCATTGAGAGCGACCTGCCGAGGGCGTTTTCGTCGCTGGACGACCTTCACATCCTGGGCGACCTTGCCGACACGTCAACAGAAGCCGCGGCAGCCATCTCTGCGTATCTCGAGTACCTCGAAACGGATCTCGCGCCGAGGGCCAAGGCGTCCTTCCGGTTGGGACGCGAACGCTTCGAGCAGAAGCTGAAGCTGGAAGAGGGCATTACGCTCTCCGCCGATCGCCTGCTCGCAATCGCCATGCGCGAACTTCACGAGGTGCAGGAAGAGTTCCGGAGCGTCGCGGGGCGGCTGAACGGGGGTGACCCGCTCGAGGTCTGGAAGCGCGCGAAAGAGGACCATCCTGCGCCGGGCGCCCTCGTCACCGTCGCGCAGGCCCATCTCAAGGAACTCGAGGAGTTCCTTCAGCGACAGGCGATCGTCACCGTTCCGGCGAGCGAGCCAGTGGTCGTTGCTCCGACACCGGAGTTCCTCCGCTGGGCGTTTGCGAGCATGTGGACGCCCGGGCCGTTCGAGACGAAGCCAAGTCGCGCGTACTACTATCTGACCGACGTCGATCGCGCGTGGCCGGCGGATCGACAGGAAGAACACCTTCGCGATTTCAATGCCCCAACGTTGTGGAGCATTTCGATCCACGAGGTCTACCCGGGTCACTTCCTGCAGGCACAGCACTCTCGCCAGGTCGAGTCGAAGGTACGCAAGTCGACGCTGCTTGCGTCAAACGCGTTCGTCGAGGGATGGGCCCATTACTGCGAGCACATGATGATGGAGGCCGGCTTCCGCCGTGGTGATGCTGCGCTTCGCCTCGGACAGCTCGCGGAGTCTCTCGTGCGGCTGGCGCGGTTTGTGGTGGGCATTCGGCTGCACTGCGAGGATCTGTCGGTTGAGCAGGGGATGCGCTTCTTCAGAGACGAGGCCTTCCTCGAGGAAGCGACAGCGCGACGGGAAGCTGAACGAGGCACGTTCGATCCGGGCTATATCGTCTATTCGCTCGGCAAGCTGATGATGCTCAAGCTGCGGCGCGATTATCAGGAACAGATCGACGGCAAGTTTTCGTTGCGTACGTTCCACGACGCGGTGCTCGCACAGGGGACAGCCCCGTTGTGGGCCCATCGGCGCCTGCTGTTGAACGAAACCGCCGACGCGTCATTGGAGTAGCGATGCCGCTGTACGAATACGAATGCGACGCCTGCGGCGGCCGCTTCGAAGTGATCCAGAAGTTCTCCGAAATCACGGAGCAGTGCCGTCGGTGTGGCAAAGGTCCTGTTCGGCGCCTGATGTCGTCGCCAGCGATTCAGTTCAAAGGAAGCGGCTTCTACATCACCGACTACGCGCAGAAGGGGAAGTCGGAAGCGTCCGGGGAAGGCGGCGGCTCATCGGAGAAGAAGACCGAGACCGCGAAGTCCGATAGCACCACGAAGTCCGACGCTCCCGCCTCGACGTCGACTCCCTCGACGTCCACGAACTCGAAAGACTAGAGCACCGGCGTCTTCAGATCGTGCACTCTGTCGAGGTACTCACGGAACGGCACCGCGAGCTCCGGACGCTTTAACGCGAAGTAGACCAGCGCTTTCAAGAAGCCAAGCTTGTTGCCCGTGTCGTGGCGGACGCCGTCAACTTCGACGGCGTAGATCGGCCGTTTCTTCAACAGCTGGCGAAGACCGTTTGTCAGTTGAATCTCTCCGGTGCGGTCTGCGGAGATCGACTCGAGGGCTGGGAAGATGTCCGGTGTCAACACGTAACGGCCGATGATCGCGAGATTCGAAGGCGCTTCCTCGAGCCGGGGCTTTTCGACAAGATCCGTGATCCGATAGACACCTCGCCCGAGGTCCGCGCTCTCGTCGAAGGCGACGATGCCGTAGCTGGAAACGTCCTCCGTTCGAACTCGCTCGACGGCGAGGACGGGCCCCTGCAATCGCTCGTAGACGTCGATCATCTGACGCAGAGCCGGCGGATTCGCGTCGATCACATCGTCGCCAAGAATCACCGCGAACGGCTCGTCCCCGATGAGCGACTTGGTGACGAGCACGGCATGTCCCAGTCCGAGCGGTTCGCCCTGGCGGACGTACGACACCTGAATGAGGGAAGTGATTCGACGGATCTCCTCGAGCTGCGCCGTCTTTCCCCGCTGTTCGAGAAAGCTTTCAAGCTCAACGTTCACGTCGAAGTGGTCTTCGATGGCGTTCTTTCCGCGGCCGGTCACGATGACGATGTTGCGGACGCCGGATTCGACGGCTTCCTCGACGCCGTACTGGATGACCGGCTTGTCAACGAGGACCAGCATTTCCTTCGGTTGCGCTTTGGTTGCGGGAAGGAATCTGGTGCCGAGACCTGCGGCTGGGAACACGGCTTTTCGAACGACGGCAGCGCCCATGAGCGCATGGTATCTCAGCTAAACTTGCTGCGTGATTGATCCCGGGTTCGTCCGCGACAAGCCCGACGCCGTGCGCGAGGGGCTCGCCAAGCGCGGAGCTGACTATTCGCGCGAGCTCGAAGAGCTCGCGGCACTCGACATTCAGAGGCGCCGGTTGCTGCCGGAGGTCGAAGAGCTCAAGCGTCAGCAGAATGCTGCCGGCGATGAAGTGGCGCGGGCGAAGCGGCAGGGCCTCGATGTCACGACGATCCAGGAAACGAGTCGCGCGCGCAATCAGCAGATCAAGCAACTGAGCGCCGAGCTCGAAGCGATCGAACAGCGTCGTACTCGCGGACTGCTGGATCTCCCGAACATTCCTCACGAGAGCGTTCCAGTAGGGAAAAGCAGCGAGGACAACGTCGAGTTCCATCGCCGCGGCACACCGCGGACGTTCGACTTCGCGCCGCAGGCACATTGGGATCTCGGACCGGCACTCGGCATCATCGACTTCGAGCGGGGCACCAAGGTGGCCGCCGCGCGGTTTTCCGTGCTGGTCGGAGATGGCGCGAAGCTCGCGCGCGCGCTCATCAACTTCATGCTCCACCTGCACACCACCGAGCACGGCTACACGGAGATTGAGCCGCCGTTCATGGTCAACTCCGCGTCGCTCACAGGCACCGGGAACCTGCCGAAGTTCGAGGCCGATCTCTTCAAGATTGCCGGCGACTGGGATCTCTTTCTGGTACCGACGGCGGAGGTGCCGCTCACGAACATGCATCGCGGCGAAATCCTCGACGGCCGCGACCTGCCGATCAGGTACACCGCGTACACGCCATGTTTCCGGAGTGAAGCCGGCTCGTATGGGGCTGACGTGCGGGGGCTCATTCGCCAGCATCAGTTCGACAAGGTGGAGCTGATGGTGTTTTCGCCGCCAGGCAAGTCGTACGACGAACTGGAGCGGCTTACATCAAACGCGGAAGAGGTGTTGAACCGGCTCGAACTGCCGTACCGGCGCGTACTGTTGTGCAGCGGCGACATGGGCTTCGCGTCGGCGAAGACCTATGACCTCGAGGTGTGGCTGCCAGGGCAGAACACCTATCGGGAAATTTCCTCGTGCACCAATACCGAGGATTTTCAAGCCCGGCGCGCAAACATCAAGTTCCGGCCCGAAGGGACCGGCAAAGCAGAGTTCGCGCATACGTTGAACGGTTCCGGGCTGGCGGTCGGTCGTACCCTCATCGCGATCCTCGAGAACTATCAACAGGCCGACGGCTCTGTCGTCGTCCCGGAAGCCTTGCGTCCGTACATGAACGGCGTAGCCGTCATCCGCAAACGGTAACAGCGTGGCCGGCGAGGCCGCCTACCTCGACAAAGCCATCGATCGATACGTCCTCAGATCCGTGTTGTTAAGAGAGAACCGACGGGGACCGCTGTGGCAAACGAGTTACCATCGAGAACGGCCGACTACGGAGGGATGGCCGAGTGGTTGATGGCGACGGTCTTGAAAACCGTTGTACCCGAAAGGGTATCGGGGGTTCGAATCCCTCTCCCTCCGCCAGCCTTCGCTCACGCGGGTTGACGTCGACGCGTGAGCTTCGGCTCGGCGAGCCGACGAAGGCTGTCCACGCCGAAGCGCGACGCGTGCAGGCGGACCGGACCCAACTGAGCTTTGTATCCGGGAAACGACTTTGCACTCCGAACGTGCGGAGGGACTCTGATGAAGATTGTGTGTTTCGTTACCGCGGTTATTCTCCTGATGGGCTCGTCGGCCTATGCCGACCTTTCCACCAGTGAACTGGAACGCGTTCAGAAGGCCACTGAGGTGGTCAGTGCGTTACGCCAGGCGCCCGACCGGGGCATTCCTGAAGACCTGTGGGGCAAGGCTGAATGCGTGATCGTGATGCCGAGCGTGAAGAAAGCCGCCTTTGGTGTCGGCGGCGAGTTTGGCAAGGGTGTGATGAGCTGCCGGCAGGGCAGTGACTGGACCGCACCGGTCTTCATGGAAATGGGCAAGGGCAGCATCGGATTTCAGATCGGGGCGCAAGCCACCGACCTCGTCCTGCTGGTCATGAACCGTCAAGGCGTCAATCGCATGCTCGAGGATCACGTGACGCTCGGAACGGATGCATCGGTAGCAGCCGGCCCCGTTGGCCGCACCGGCGCCGCGGCGACCGATCACAAGTTCACCGCCGAAGTGCTCTCATACTCGCGGTCAAAGGGCTTATTCGCGGGCATCGACGTTTCCGGCGGCGTGTTGCGTCCCGATAAGGACTCGAACGAGCATGCCTACGGCACCGGAACGACCGCGAAGGCGGTGGCCACGAGCGGCGCAGCCACCCCGGCGCAGATGCAGGCGTTTGTGACTGCGCTCGGATCAGGCACGCGCGCGACGACCGGCCGGCGCTGACGCATGCCCTCGCAGCTCGAAGCAATCGAGATTAAGCGCAAGATGTACTTCGAGCACGAAGGGGCGCCATACCACTGCCTCGACGTGGAAGTGTCGAAGCCGACGGCGCGCGGCGGCCAGACGCTCGTCCGCCTGAAAATGCGCAACCTGCTGACGCGCGCGGTCTTCGACAAGACCTTCAAGGCCGGCGACAAGTTCAAGGAGCCGGACTTGGCGCGCGTCGAGGCGATCTATCAGTACGCCGACGGCGACGGCTTCCACTTCATGGACCAGGAGACGTTCGAAACGCTGACGCTTCGTCCGGAGATGGTCGGCGACGACAGCGACCTCCTGGTCGATGAGTTGATCGTGCAGATCAACAAGTTCAACGGGAATCCAATCGGCCTGCAGCTTCCGGCGCTCGTCGAGATGACGATCAAGGAGACCGAGCCGGGGACGCGCGGCGATACGGCCAGCGGGACAGTGACCAAGGTCGCCAGAACCAACACGGGTCTGGAGATCCGCGTGCCGCTGTTCATCAAAGAAGGTGAACGGGTGCGCGTCCACACCGAGACTCGTGAGTTTGCGGGCCGTGCCTAGCGGTCTCGTGCAGTTGTGCGCCGTGGTGGGGTTGATCCTTGCAGCCGCGCCGGGGACGCCAGCTCAGACGAAGAAGCTCTCCGATCCCTCGACGTTGACGGAAACGGCGCCGGCGGTTGTCCGGGCGCGATTCGACACGAGCAAGGGAACGTTCGTCATCGAGGCGCACCGCGAGTGGGCCCCGCTCGCGGCCGACCGGTTTTACAACCTTGTGAAGAACGGCTTTTACGACGGAACTCGCTTCTTCCGCGTCCGTCCGGGGTTCATGGCCCAATTTGGACTGAACGGCAATCCGGAGGTCCAGAGCGCGTGGCAGCGGGCGTTTCTGCGAGACGAGCCTGTCACTCAGAAGAACGTCCGCGGCTTGGTCACATTCACCACTGAAGGACGCCCGCAGTCGCGTTTCACGCAGATCTTCATCAACGTCGCCGACAACAGCCGTCTCGATGCCGACGGCTTTGCGCCGTTTGGAGTGGTCGTCACCGGCATGGATGTCGTCGACAAGCTGTATAGCCCGCCAGACGAGGCCCAGCCTGATCAACGCCGGATTCTGCGGGAGGGAAACGAATACCTGCAGAAGGAGTTTCCGCAGCTGGATTTCGTCAAGAAGGCGACGATTGTTCCGGTGACGCCGGCGGCTCCGGCGCGCCGACGGCCGTCCTGACGAACACACTCTCCGGCAGCGCGCCGAGCATTTCGATCGTCCCGTCGACAATGGTCTTGGGCACGCCGGTCACCCGATATCGCTGCGACAGATCGAGGAACTCGGTGGCCTCGACGCACGTGGCCCGGATGAGCGGACTCTCAATCGCCATCCGATGCGCGAGTGTGACGGCGCGAGGGCAGTGCGGGCAGCTCGGCGTCACGAAAACGAGCATTTCCATGGGTTTTGTGACGTGGGCGGCCACGAGCGCCTTACTTTCCGGCGTCAGGCCCGACTCGCCGGTTCCCGCCAGAATCACCGCCTCAATCAACGACATGAACTCGTAGCCGGCCGGGGCACCGAGGAACCGAATCCGCGTGTCCTCGCCGCCTCGCAGCAGCGCGACGGCCGGGATCCCGTCAATCCCGAACTGCGCCGCGCGTTCGCGATCCAGCACGAAATTGACCTCCTCGAGCGAGATCAGATCGCTAAGGCTGACGACTTCGTCGAGCACCTGACGTGCGATGAGGGCCGTGTCAGGCGCATCGATCGTCTGGGTGAAAAAGAGAATGGTGACCGGGGTTGTGATCGCGGCCAGATGCCCGGAGACAACGGCACGGTCCTGGTCCGAGAGCAACGCCACGGGTGGAAATCCTGTTCCTCAGAACTTGAACAAATCGTCGAACGCCTTTCGGGCGTCGTCCGTGCGTGGGGTGGTCGTCTCCCGCTCGACGGTCTTGCGCGGCGAGAAGAGCTCGCAGCTGTTTCGCGTGTTTTTGGGCGAAATTCGCGCTTTGATGGTCTCCATGCACTCGAACGGGCTGCCGGGATCGAATGATGCGCACTGCGCGCAGGCATGGAGATCGGTGCCGCAGCGTGGGCATCTGGCGTCGTAGCCGATGTCCGCCGAGCCAACGTTGCCGCACTGCGCACAGCGGACCACCTCCCGGTATCCGGGCATATTGATGGTCTTCGGTGCGTCGCCGGAGATGCGGCGCGCCCCGGCGGGCGCGCCAGGCTCGGGTGCGGGGCGGGCCGGCCTAGGCCCCGACGGCCGATCCCGTTCGTCGTCCCGGTAGCCACGCTGACGGTATTTCCTGTCGCTCATCGCTCCATCAGCTTACGCTCTTTCCCCGCCTGAGATAGACAGTCGGTGCCGCTGGCTGACAATGTGTCCCGCACGCCGTGGTTCGCTTGATCCTTTTTTCACAACATGGTACAAACCGGACTGGCCGCGGGGACATCTACCGGTCAGAAGCGAAGCCGCTCGCCGCGCCTCCGAGGTCGGCCTGCGCATCCGCCCACGCCGTGTTGAGGACGTCTTCGATGATGCGTCCCGCCCCGCCAGCACCCAATGCCGCAGATCTTCCATCGCAGCGCTAACACGCTCTCGAAGCTCAGTCTCGCCGGTCTGTTGATCGTCGTCGGCTCGCTGATATTTACGGCGATTCTCGTGGCGCGTTCGAACTACGTCACTCGCGCCCACGAGTATGTCGAACAGCCGGTTCAGTTCAGCCATCGGCACCACGTCAAAGACGACGGGATCGATTGCCGGTACTGTCACACGTCGGTCGAGACGTCGCCGTTCGCCGGAATCCCACCGACGAAGACCTGTATGAACTGTCACTCGCAGATCTGGTCGCAGGCGCCGATTCTCGAGCCGATTCGCGCCAGCTTCCGCGAGGACAAGCCGATGCGCTGGGTGCGCGTCCACGATCTGCCGGACTTCGTGTACTTCAATCACAGCATTCATGTGAAGAAGGGCATGGGATGCGAGACCTGCCACGGGCGCATCGACAACATGCCGCTCACGCTCCAGGAAAACACGCTGCAGATGGAGTGGTGCATCAACTGCCACCGCAATCCCGCGAATTACGTGCGACCGCGTGCGGAGATCTACACGATGGGCTACAAGCCGTCGGTGCCGCAGTCCGTGCTCGGCCCGCAACTGGTGAAGGAATACGGCATTCGCGGCAATACCAGCTGCTCAACGTGCCATCGGTGACCCGCTCATGACGCAACCGATCGACATCCAGTCGCTCCGCACGAAGCTCGAGGGCAGCCGTGGCCGCGAGTACTGGCGTAGTCTCGAAGCTGTCTCCGAGACGCCCGAGTTCAAAGAGTTCCTGCATCGCGAGTTCCCGCAGAACGCGTCGGAGTGGCTCGACCCCGTTGGGCGCCGGGGCTTTCTGAAATTGATGGGGGCGTCGCTGACGCTCGCCGGCGTCAGTGCCTGCACCCGTCAGCCCGAGGAAGCCATCATTCCGTACGTTCGCCAGCCCGAAGAGCTGGTGCCCGGTAAACCGCTGTTCTACGCGACAGCGATGCCGTTCGCCGGCGCCGGTATGGGTCTCCTCGTCGAAAACCATGAGGGGCGCCCGACGAAGATCGAGGGTAATCCCGATCACCCGACGAGCCGCGGGGCCACCGACCTGTTCGCGCAGGCCTCCATCCTCAATCTGTACGATCCCGATCGGTCGCAGACGATCACGCACCTCGGTGAAATCCGTACGTTCGAAACATTCGCGGCCGCGCTGAAGGATGTAGTCGCCGCCCAGAAGGGTTCTGGCGGCTCGGGAATCCGGATCCTCAGCGAGACGGTCACGTCACCAACGCTGAATGCGCAGATCGACGAGCTGCTCGGCCGGTTGCCGCAGGCCAAGTGGGTGCAGTGGGAGCCGTTCGGGAAGCACAACACGAGGGAGGGGAGCCGGCTCGCCTTCGGCGATTACGTTGAGGCGCAGTACGCGATCGAGAAGGCGGACGTCATCCTCTCGCTTGACGCCGACTTCCTGTGCACCGGCAGCAGCGGTTTGAAGAACGCTCGCGCATTTGCTTCACGGCGCCGCATCGAGGGCGACAAAGCGCAGTCCATCCGGTTCTACGCCGTCGAATCCTCTCCATCGAACAGCGGTTCGAAGGCGGATCAGCGGCTGGCGCTGCGGGCCTCCGAGATCGAGGCGTTTTCGCGTGCCGTAGCCGCGCAGGTCGGCGTCAATGCTGCAGGCGAGGGGGGGGCGCCGCCAGCGGCGCAGGCCTGGATCGCTGCGGTTGCGAAGGATCTGCAGGCAGCCCGTGGGCGCGGACTGGTGATCGCCGGCGACACGCAGCCGCCAGTCGTCCACGCGCTCGCGCACGCAATGAACGAGGCGCTCGGAAACGTCGGCGCTACGGTCACCTACACCCAGACCGCGGAAGCGCGTCCCTCGAACCAGCCTCAATCGCTCAAGGAGCTGGTTGGCGAAATGAACGCCGGCACGGTCACGTTCCTGCTGATTCTCAGCGGCAACCCGGTTTACACCGCGCCCTCGGACCTGAAGTTTGATGCGGCGCTGGAGAAGGTTGCGCTGCGAGCGCATCTCGGACTTCATCACGACGAAACCGCCGCGCGATGCCACTGGCACGTTCCGGAAGCGCACTACCTCGAGAGCTGGAGTGACGTCCGCGCGAGCGACGGCACCGTGTCCATCATTCAGCCGCTGATCGCGCCGCTCTACGGCGGACGTACCGCGCATGAAGTCGTTGCGGCGCTGAGTGAGAGTGGACCGCGCCCGGCCTACGAGCTGGTACGCGCATTCTGGAGTGGCGACGGCATCACACCGCGTCAGGCTGCCGCGCCTGCGGGCGGCGGTGCTGCGGTGCCACAGGCGACGCCTGCACCCGGTCGTGGCGTGCAGGCACCAGCACCAGCGGTGGTTTCGGCATTCGATCATGACTGGCGCCGCTGGCTGCATGACGGGGTGATGCCCAATACCGCGTTCACGCCGAAAGCCGTGACTGTCCAGGCCAGCGCGATCACCGCTGCGCCAGCGTCACCTCGAGCGCAAGGCCTCGACGTCGTGTTCCTGCCCGACCCGAGCATTTACGACGGCCGGTTTGCGAACAACGCCTGGCTGCAGGAACTGCCGAAGACGCTGACGAAGCTGACCTGGGACAACGCTGCACTCATTGGTCCTGGTACCGCCGCGCGTCTCAATCTTGTCAGCGGCGACATGGTCCAGCTGAAGCGGGGTGACAACGAAATCAGCATCCCCGTCTGGATTGCGCCGGGCCATGCCGCAGACACACTCACCTTGTTTCTCGGATATGGCCGCGAGCGAGCCGGCCGCGTTGGCAACGGCACCGGCTTCAAGGTGAACGCGCTGCGAACGTCGGCAGCGCTCGACATCCTGACAGGCGTTGAGCTCAAGAAGACCGGCGACAGCTACGAGCTCGCCAGCACGCAGGATCACTGGTCGATGGAAGGACGCAACATCGTCCGCGTCGGCACGAAGGAGCAGTTCGAGAAGGATCCGACCTTCGCGAAGAAGATGGAGCTCCAGCAGCCGACCGGCCTCAGCATGCTGTCCCAGCAGTACAAGTACGAAGGGTACGCCTGGGGCATGACGATCGACCAGAACGTCTGCACCGGCTGCAACTCGTGCGTGGTCGCCTGCCAGGCGGAGAACAACGTCCCGGTCGTCGGCAAGGGCCAGGTGCTGAACGGCCGCGAGATGCATTGGCTGCGCCTCGACCGCTACTACACGGGCGACATCGATAATCCGGACACCTACCACCAGCCGATGCCGTGCCAGCAGTGCGAAAGCGCACCGTGCGAAGTCGTGTGCCCGGTCGCGGCGACGACGCACAGCGATGAAGGCCTGAACGACATGGTCTACAACCGCTGCGTTGGCACCCGCTACTGCTCGAACAATTGTCCGTATAAGGTGCGCCGGTTCAACTTTCTGCTCTACTCGGACTGGTACACGCAGAGCCTCTGGCCTCTCCGCAATCCCGACGTCACGGTTCGCAGCCGCGGCGTGATGGAGAAGTGCACTTACTGCGTCCAGCGCATCAACCAGGCGCGCGTGACGGCGAAGCTGGACGATCGTCAGATTCGCGACGGTGAGGTGCTCACGGCATGTCAGTCAGCGTGCCCGACGGAGGCGATCGTGTTCGGGAACATCAACGACCCGAACAGCCGCGTGTCGCAATCGAAGAAGAGCCCACTGAACTACCAGTTGCTCGCGGAGCTGAATACGAAGCCGCGGACGACCTACCTCGCCGTGGTGCGGAATCCGAACCCCGAACTCGAACCCACGCCGCGGGCTGCTGAGAACGGCGAAGGCGGGCATCAGTAATGGCTGACCATCAGCACCCGCAATCCCGGATGAACGCTCAGGCCGAGAAGCAGCTGCTTGCGCGGACGCCAGAGGTCATCGCACCCGGCCACACCTTCGAAACGGTCACCGAAACCATCAGCCACGTCGTGATGAGCAAGCGCACGCCGCTGGGGTGGTTCCTCGGTTTCGGCATTGCGTTTCTGCTGTTGATGATTCTGAACCTCACCATCGGCAACCTGCTGATGACGGGCATCGGGATCTGGGGCAACAACATCCCGGTTGGCTGGGCGTTCGACATCATCAACTTCGTCTGGTGGATCGGTATCGGCCACGCCGGCACGCTGATTTCGGCGATTCTGCTGCTCTTCCGCCAGCAGTGGCGCACGTCGATCAACCGATTCGCCGAAGCGATGACGCTGTTCGCCGTCGCCTGTGCGGCGATGTTCCCGCTGCTGCACACCGGTCGCCCGTGGCTGGCGATCTACTGGCTGTTCCCGTACCCCAACGTCATGGGCCTGTGGCCGCAGTTCCGCAGCCCGTTGATCTGGGACGTCTTCGCCGTCTCGACCTACGGCACGGTCTCGGCTCTGTTCTGGTTCACCGGGCTCGTCCCCGACATGGCGACGCTGCGCGATCGCGCGAAGTCGCGTGCGGCACAGACGATCTACGGGATGCTGTCGCTCGGATGGCGCGGATCGGCCAAGCATTGGCAGCGCTACGAGACGGCGTACCTGCTCCTCGCAGGCATCTCGACGCCTCTCGTGCTGTCCGTTCACTCGGTGGTGAGCTTCGACTTCGCGGTGTCGGTGTTACCTGGATGGCACGCGACGATCTTCCCGCCGTACTTCGTTGCCGGTGCGATCTACTCCGGCTTCGCCATGGTCATGACGCTCGCCATCCCGCTGCGGAAGTTCTACGGCCTCGAGGACTTCATCACGATGCGCCACATCCACAACATGACCAAGGTCATGCTGGCCACCGGGATGATCGTGGCCTATGGCTACGCGAACGAGGCGTTCTTTTCGTGGTTCAGCGGCAACCCGTACGAAGCCTTCATGATGACCAACCGCATGACGGGCCCATACGCGTTCTTCTACTGGTCGCTCATCGCGATCAACGCGGCGATGATTCAGCTCTTCTGGTTCCGCAGCGTCCGCGACAACATCCCGCTGCTGTTCGTGCTGTCGTTGTTTGTCAACGTCGGCATGTGGCTCGAGCGCTTCATCATCATCGTCACGAGCCTGCACCGCGACTTCCTGCCCTCGTCGTGGGACATGTATGCGCCGACACGATGGGACTTCGGCATGTTCGCCGGAACGATCGGTCTGTTCCTGGCGCTCTTCTTCCTGTTCATCCGCTTCCTCCCGGCGATTGCGATCTTCGAAATGCGCACGCTGGTCGAGGAGGAAACGGGCGAGCTTGAACGGCCGGGGATGGTGTGATGAGCCACGACGCACCGACACCCACGATTCACGGTCTGATGGCCGAATTCGAGAACCCGAAGGCACTCGTCCACGCAGCGGAGAAGGCGCGCCTCGCCGGCTACAAGCACATGGACGCCTATACGCCGATTCCGGTGGAGGAGCTCGACGAAGCCCTGGGCCTTCGCCGGACGCGTCTGCCGATTCTGGTGTTCCTCGGCGGCGTCTTCGGCGGCTTTGCCGGTTTCGGCCTTGAATACTGGACGCAGGTCATTGCCTATCCGATGAACATCGGCGCGCGGCCGTACAACAGCTGGCCGCAGTTCATTCCGGTCACATTCGAAATGACGGTCCTTGGTTCTGCGTTGACGGCGTTTATCGGCATGTGGGCGCTCAACAAGCTGCCGCAGCCGTATCACCCCGTGTTCAACGTGCCCGAGTTCGCTCGCGCGTCCACCGATCGCTTCTTTCTGTGCATCGAAGCAACGGATCCGCGATTCGACGTGGGCGGCACGAAGCAGTTCCTCGAGGGCCTCAAGCCGGTAGGAGTATCTGAAGTTGCGCCGTAGGCTAGCGATCGTCATCGTCGCGCTCAGCAGCGCGCTCGTCGCCTGTCGGCAGGACATGCACGACGCGCCGCGGTACGAGCCGCTCGAGGCCAGCACATTTTTCAGCGACGGTCGATCGTCGCGTCCGCTCGTCGCCAACACCGTGGCCCGCGGCCAGCTCCGCGAAGACGAGCTTCTCTATACCGGCAAGATTGGCGGACAGCTGGCGACGGAATTCCCGATGCCGGTCACCGCCGAGATGATGGCGCGGGGGCAGGAGCGGTTCAACGTGTTCTGTTCACCGTGTCACGGGCGGACCGGCGATGGCACCGGCCTGATCGTGCAACGCGGATTCCGTCAGCCGCCGTCCTATTACGAAGACCGGCTCGTGAACGCGCCGGTCGGCTACCTGTTCGATGTGATGACGAACGGGTTTGGCGCGATGCAGGACTATTCGGCACAGGTGCCGGTTGCCGACCGCTGGGCGATCGCGGCCTACATTCGCGCGCTGCAGTTCAGCCGGCGCGGCACGGTCAACGACGTGCCCGCCGATCGCCGCGAGGAACTCGATCGCAGCCCGGTGACGCCGCCGCCACCACCGCCACCGGCCGGGGCCGCAGCACCAGCCGCAGGACCGGCTCCCGCGGCAGGCCCTGCTCCTCAGGCACAGCGCCCCGCGCAGGAGAACCGGTAGCGTGGAGATGACCTACACACCACCCGTGGCGGAGATCGACAGCCGTCGCTCGCGCGCGCTGATCGTTGGCGTCGTCGGCCTCGCCCTCTGTGCGCTCGGCTTCGTTGTCAACCGCGATCAGTTCTTCCGCTCGTGGCTGATTGCCTATCTGCTGTTCCTCGGAATTGCGCTCGGATCGATGGCGCTGATGATGATTCAGCATCTCTCCGGCGGCACGTGGGGCGTGTTTCGTCGCATCTTCGAGGCGTCGAGCCGGACGATCCCGTTCATGTTCGTGCTCTTTCTCCCGGTGATCCTCGGAATGACGACGCTCTACGTCTGGACTCATCCGGAACACGTTCAGGCCGACGAAATCCTCCGGCATAAGTCGGTGTATCTGAACTCACCGTTCTTCATCGGCCGTGCGGTGCTTTATTTCGCCATCTGGAGTGGCCTGTCGATCGTGCTGAACCGATTGTCGGCGCGGCAGGACACGGGCGAGGTGTCGGTCAACCGGACGATCCAACGCCTCAGCGGTCTTGGTATCGTGCTTTACGCGTTGACCGTGACCGCTGCGGGCATCGACTGGATCATGTCGATCAACCCGCACTGGTACTCGACGCTGTTCGGCTTCCTGATGATGGGCGGTCAGGGGCTCGCCGCGCTCGCGTTTACCATCGTCGTTGCGACGATGCTGTGGAAGACCGAGCCGCTGCACAGCCTGCTCAAGCCAAGCCATTTTCACGACCTCGGCAAGCTGATGTTCGCGTTCGTCATGTTGTGGGCCTACTTCAACTTCTCGCAGTTCCTGCTGACGTACGCGGCGAACCTCGTTGAAGAGATCCCGTACATGGTCACGAGGCTGACCCACGGCTGGCAGTATCTGGCGGTGTTCCTCATCACCTTTCATTTCTTCGTTCCGTGGCTGCTCCTGTTGTCGCGCAAACTCAAGCGGACCCCCCAGCGCCTCGTCGTCATCGCGTTGTGGCTGTTGTTCGCGCGCTACGCAGATCTCTACATGATGGTCACGCCGGAATTCACGTCGGCGGGGCAGAACGTCCACATGGTCGAGGGCACTGAAGCCGTGAGCCGGTTTTTCGTGCACTGGCTTGATCTGGCGGCACCGCTGGCCATCGGTGGCCTCTGGTTCTGGATGTTCCTGACCGAGCTGCGTAAGCGGCCGATGCTGGCGATCGGTGATCCGTATCTGCGTGAATCGCTTGCCGGCGGAGGGGGTCATCACTGATGGCACATGGGCCTTCGTACCAGCCGCTCCCTTCATCGCTCCCACCGGGCCACCACCCGTCAGCCGAAGACGAATATCTCGTTCAGCCGCCTGGCGCTGCGCACGAGCACAGCGACGCAAACGTCTGGATCATCGTCAAGTTCGGTCTCTGGCTGGCGATTTCCGCCGCTGTCATCAGCGCCGGGATGGGGCTGCTGTTTGGACTGTTTGTGAAGCAGAGCGAGGAAACCAATCCGCAGTACCCGCTTGCGATAGGCCAGGAGCAGCGATTGCCCGCAGCGCCCCGGCTGCAGCAGTTCCCGGGGAATGAGTTCGTCGACTTCCGCGCCCACGAACAGGCAATCCTGCAGAACTACGGCTACGTGAACAAGGAAGCCGGCGTCGTGCGCATGCCGATTGCTGAAGCCATGCGCCGCGTGGTCGAGAGCGGGCTTCCCGCCCGCGCGCAGCAACCAGCGGCCGCGTCCGCTGAACCCGCGGCGAGCAAAGAGGCGACTCCGCAGCAGACAGAGACCCTGGGACTGATGCCCGCCGATTCAAGCGCCGGGCGAACCATGGAACGAAGAAGGCAGTAAGGAAATGAACGTTGTAATTCAAGATGCGAGATGCCACATGCAGAATGCGCGATGGGTCTGCGCGGCCGTCGTGTGCATTTTGAATCTTGCATTCGGCATTTCGCCGGCGTCCGCCCAGCTCCAGCCCGGGACACCAGGTCAAATGGGCCATCAGACCGGCATCGTCGCCTCGAACGTGCCGCCGCAATTCAAGGCCGTGACGTTCGCACAGCGGCTCAATCATCAGATGCCGCTGGACACGATGCTGAAGGATGAAGCCGGACGGTCCGTGCCGTTGCGCCAGTACTTCGGACAGAAGCCAGTCGTGCTCACGTTCGTGTATTACCAGTGCCCGATGCTCTGTCCGCTGACGTTGAACGGCATCTCGTCGGCACTCAAGGCGCTCCCGTTGGAGCCAGGCAAGGACTTCGAGATCGTCGTGATCAGCTTCGATCCACGAGACACCCCGGAGTCCGCAAATGCCAAGAAGCAGGCGCACCTCGCGCACTGGAGTGCGCAACACACCGCCGCGGCGTGGCATTTCCTGACCGCCGACGAGGCGACGATCCGCGAACTGACTGCGGCTGCGGGGTTCTCGTATCAGTGGGATCAGGTCACCGGACAGTTCGCGCACGTCAGCGGCGTGTTGACGCTGACGCCAGATGGCAAGCTTGCCCGCTACTTCTATGGTGTCGAGTACTCACCGAAGGAGCTTCGACTTGCCCTCGTCGAATCCAGTCAGGGCCGGATCGGCTCGAAGGTTGAGGAACTGCTGCTGTACTGCTTCCACTACGACCCGACGGTCGGGCGCTACGGATGGGCGGTGATGACGTTGGTTCGCGCGGGCGGAGTGCTGACCGTGGCGCTCATGCTCGGTTTCATCGTGATGATGCGGCGCCGCGACAAAGGCGCTCCTGTGGAAAGGCACGCCTGAGCCCGTATGTCCCACTTGTCGATCATCCCTGCGCAGGCGTCGACGATAGCGCCACAAGTGGACCAGCTGTACTGGTTCATCATCGGCGTCACCGCCTTCTTCGGCATTCTGACGAGCATCCTGGTGGTGTACTTCGCGGTCAAGTACCGAACCAGCGATCCGCTGGCCGTCGGGGCGCCGATCACCGGCTCGATTCCGCTTGAACTTGCCTGGTCGATCATTCCGTTCCTGATCTCGGTCGTGATCTTCGTCTGGGCGTCACAGGTGTTCTTCAACATCTACCGTCCGCCCGACCAGACGCTCAACATCTACGCCACCGGCAAACGCTGGATGTGGAAGTTTCAGCATCTCGACGGCAAGGCTGAGATCAACGAACTGCATGTTCCGGTAGGCCGTCCGGTGAAGGTGACCTTCACGTCGGAAGACGTGCTCCATTCACTGTACTTTCCTGCGTTTCGCACGAAGGCGGACGCGATTCCGGGCCGCTACAGCAGCGTCTGGTTCGACGCGACGAAGGTAGGCGACTACCACATCTTCTGCGCTGAGTACTGCGGTACCCGCCACTCGGGAATGATCGGCACCGTCCACGTCATGGAGCCCGTCGACTATCAGGCGTGGCTGAGCGGCGGCAGTGGCGGCGGGACGCTCGCCTCGCGCGGAGAGCGGTTGTTCAGCGAGCTGGCGTGCAACACGTGCCACATCACCGACGGTTCGGGCCGCGGCCCGTCGTTGCACAACAAGTTCGGCATGCAGGAACAGCTGGCGAACGGCTCGGTCGTCAACATTGACGAGACCTACGTACGCGAATCGATTCTGACGCCGCAGAGGAAGGTGGTTGCCGGCTATCAGCCGGTGATGCCGACCTTCCAGGGTCTGGTGAACGAAGAGAACGTGATGGCGCTGATCGAGTATGTGAAGTCGCTGCGGTCGTCGTCCGGTGGAGCAACCGCCGCCGCGAACACTGCCGCTCCGGCGGCGGTCGCGCCAGCGCAGGAGAACAGGTAACACCATGGAAATGACGCTAGCCGAACCCCGCGTCGACTACCTGAACGTGAGGCACACGGTCGCGTCGTGGCTCCTCACCAAGGACCACAAGCGCATCGGCATCATGTACCTCGTGGTCGTCAGCCTCGCGTTCTTTGTCGGCGGTCTGTTCGCGTCGATTATCCGCATGGAGCTGGCGACGCCGGCCGGCGATCTGGTCAGCTCCGACACCTACAACAAGCTCTTCACGATGCACGGCGTGGCGATGGTGTTCTTCGTCCTGATCCCCGCCGTGCCCGCGATCCTCGGCAACTTCGTCCTGCCGCTGATGCTCGGCGCCAAGGACGTCGCCTTCCCGAAGATCAATCTTCTGAGCTGGTACGTATTTGTGATCGGCTTCCTGTTCACCCTCTACGCGATGGTGACCGGAGGCGTCGACACAGGTTGGACGTTCTACACGCCATATAGCAGCCGCGCCTCGAGCAGCAACGTGATGATGACGGGTATCGGTGTGTTCATCACCGGCTTCTCGTCGATCCTGACCGGCCTCAACTTCATGGTCACGATCCACCGCATGCGCGCGCCGGGCCTCACGTGGTTCCGGCTGCCGCTGTTCGTGTGGGCCATCTATTCGACGAGCCTCGTGCAGGTCCTCGGCACGCCGGTCATCGCGATCACGGTGCTTGCCCTCGCCGTCGAACGCGGGTTGCACTTCGGCATCTTCGATCCGGCTCTCGGCGGCGACCCGGTGTTGTTCCAGCACCTGTTCTGGTTCTATTCGCACCCGGCGGTCTACATCATGATCCTGCCGCCGATGGGCGCCATCAGCGAGGTGCTCGCCTGCTTCTCGCGCAAGAATATCTTCGGCTACTCGTTCGTGGCGTTCTCGAGTCTTGCCATCGCCATCTTCGGGTTCCTGGTGTGGGCGCATCACCTCTTCATCGCTGGCATCTCCGTCTACTCGGCGCTGGTGTTCTCGTTTCTGACCTATGCGGTCGCCATCCCGTCGGCCGTGAAGACCTTCAACTGGACGGCCACCTTGTACAAGGGAGCCATCTGGCTGAAGGCGCCGATGATCTGGGCCATCTGCTTCCTTGGCCTGTTTCTGGTCGGTGGCCTGACCGGATTGTTCACCGCGGCGCTCGGTGTCGACGTGCACATTCACGACACTTACTTCGTTGTTGCCCACTTCCACTTCATCATGGTCGGCGGCGCGATCATGGGCTACTTCGCCGGATTGCACTACTGGTGGCCGAAGATGACCGGGCGCATGTACTCAGATGCAGCCGCGAAGACGGCGGCAGTCATCGTTTTCGTCGGTTTCAACCTGACGTTCGGACCGCAGTTCATCCTCGGCTACCTCGGCATGCCGCGCCGGTACCACATGTATCCGGAAGAGTTCCAGGTGCTGAACGTGCTGTCGTCGGCCGGAGCATCGATCCTGGCGGTAGGCTACGTCCTCGTGGCGATTTACCTCCTCGTGTCGCTGTTCAAGGGCGAGAAGGCTGGCGACAACCCGTGGCATGCCACGGGACTCGAGTGGACGACGCAGTCGCCGCCGCTGCCGCACAACTTCGACGTGCAGCCGGTGGTGACCGAAGGCGCCTACGAATACTCGAAGCGGGAGATCAAAGTTGTCTGACGCGGCAGCGATTCCGGCCGACGCTCACGCGCACGGCCATCATCCCGACCTGCAGCACCACTTCGACTCGCTGGAACAGCAGCACGAAGCGGCAACGCT
>Ga0070670_100000859_pt1 | contig 23823 bp, 19 predicted proteins | sample KBSS63metaG_FD_64665 | JGI IMG/M metagenome (GOLD analysis project Ga0070670, IMG submission 64665) | Switchgrass rhizosphere microbial communities from Kellogg Biological Station, Michigan, USA - KBS S6-3 metaG | ecosystem: Host-associated > Plants > Roots > Rhizosphere > Soil ... | reverse complement strand
TGCCGAGCCCGCCCTGCGAGCGACCGAACGAGTGATCGACCTGGGCGAACATCTCGAACACGTCGGGCAGGCGATCGGCCGGAATGCCGATGCCGGTATCGGCGACGGTGACCACCGCCTGCCCGCCCTCGCGCCGCGCCGCGACCGTGATCCGCCCGCCCGAAGGCGTGTACTTGGCGGCGTTGTTGAGCAGGTTGGCGACGACCTGGGTCAGCCGCGTCATGTCGCCGTCGACGACGATCTCGGGCCCGCTGCCCGGCGCCAGCACGAGCTCGTGACGGCCGGCATCGATCACCGGCCGGCTGGTCTCGATCGCGTTGGCGATCACCGCCGCGAGCTCGATCCGTTGCCGGCGCAACTCGACCTTGCCCTGGGAGATGCGGCTGACATCGAGCAGGTCGTCGACGAGATGGACGAGCTGGCGCAGCTGGCGCTCGATCATGCCGCGGGCGTTGTCGTGGGCGGTGCTGTCGGCCGACATGCGCATGATCTGCAGCGCGTTGCCGATCGGGGCCAGCGGATTGCGCAGCTCGTGGGCGAGCGTCGCCAGGAACACGTCCTTCCTGCGGTCGGCCTCGCGCAGCGACTCCTCGGCGGCGTGCCGCTCGCGGTCGGCGACCTCGCGCTCGGTGACGTCGCTGGCGATCGACAGCACCGACTCGACACCGCCCTCGGCCGAGATCTCGGGGATCAGGCGCGCCTCGAAGTGGCGCAGCTCGCCGTCGCGAGTGCTGAACGAAAAGCGCGCGTCGCTGCTCGAGCCGGTGTCGAAAGCGTTGCGCAGCAGGCCGCGCCATTGACTGGCGAGGGCGGCCGGCATGCCGGCCTCCTCGTGGGTCTTGCCGATGAACGCGCTCGGCGGCCGGCCCGTGACCTGCTCGATCAAGGGACTGACGTAGACGTGGCGCAGGTCGCGGTCGAAGCGCGTGAAGATGAACGGCGAGTTCTCGACCAGCGTCGCGAACTCGCGCTGGCTCCGGCCGAGCTCGCTCATCGCCTCGCGCAAGGCGGCCGCGGCGCGGTAGCGCTCGCTGACGTCGCGACTGACGATGAGTCGCCCGTCGGCGGGCGCGCTCGCCTCGCGCAGCACCGTCACCGTCGACTCGACGTGGATCTCGCCGCCGTCGTGCCGGACATGGACGCACTCGCCGCGCCAGGCGCCGGCGTCGCGCATGGCCGTCGCGGCCACGGCGTCGTCGTCGACGCGGTACCAGCGAACCGCGAAAAGATGGCCGAGCGGATGGCCAAGGACCTGCGACGAGGCCTGGCCATACTGCGCCTCGGCGGCGCGGTTGAGGTAGATCACGCGCTCCTCGGCATCGACCGCGACGACCGCGTCCTTCATCTGCGCCAGCACGTCGCTGCGCAGCCGGTTCGAGGCGGCGTTGGCGCTGTCGAGCGTGTAGACGTCGTCGCCGACGATCAGCGCGTCGACCTCGCCCGAGCGGATCGCCTCGAGGGTCTGCTCGGCCTCGGCGAGACGGCTGCGCAGCGCCTGGAGCTCGGCGCGCGGATCGAGGCCTTGCGACTCGGCCATCTCGTCTTCAACCGGCCGCGGCGACGACGTCGAGCCCGGCCAGGATCCGTTGCGCGTTCGACATGTCGCCGATGAAGCGGCGCTCCGGCAAGGGCTGCTCGCGCACCAGGGTCGGCGCGGCGATGATCTGGTGCTGTGCCGCCAATGCCGGCGTCTGCGAGAGGTCGATCACCGCCAGTGTGTAGCGGCCGGGCAGGTTCTCCTCGCAGAGCTTCCTGACATTGACGATCGCGCGCGCCGAACGCGGCGTCGGCCCGCTGACGTAGAGGCTCAGGACGACAAGCGCGTCGCCGGCGGGCGCGCCCGCGCCGGCGTCGTGGCGGTGCGCGCTTCGCGTCACGTCACCGGCACCGGCTTGACGTCGAGCCCGACCAGGACGCGCTCTTCGTTCGAGAGGTCGCCGATGATCTTCCTGATCGGCTCGGGGAACTTGCGCACCAGCGTCGGCACCGCCAGGATCTGGTCGCCTGCGGCCAGCCGCGGATTGACGAGCAGGTCGATCACCTCGATCTCGTAGCGACCGGCCAGGTGGGTCTCGCACAGGCGCTGCAGGTTGCGCAGCGCCGCCGCCGACTTGGCGGTCTGGCCGGCGACGTAGAGGCGCAGCTGCCACTCGGCCTTGACCGGGCGCACCGGCTTGCCGGATTCGACAGCGACGCTCTTCTTCATCGCCTCGCCTTGCGTTTCGCCGGCGCGGCGACGGCAGCGAGCGCGCCGCGGTCGGCGACCGGCACCCCTTGCGCGCCAAGTCGCAGCCGACCGGTGAGCACCTTGCCCTCCGCGGCGAAGACGTCGATCAGCTCGATGCCCTGGTCGGTGAAGACGAACTCGCGCACCTGGTTCGAGTGCGGCATGCCGCGCGACTTGATCACCTGCAGTGCGCGCGTCCGCTCGCCGTTGGCTTCGAGGTTCGACAGCAGCAGCCACGTGTCCATCAGCGACGAGACGCCGATCTGCGACTCGGCCAGCGCCGCGCCGGTATCGCCGATGAGGCTGGTGAAGACGGCGGTCACATGGCTCTGCTTGAGGAAGTCGATCAGTCGCATCAGCGTCGGCTTCAGGCCGCTGTCGTCGCGGTCGAGCGACAGGTTGCTTATCGGATCGACGACGACGACGCGCGGCTCGAAGTCGCGCACCGCCTGGTACATGAAGACGAGGTGCTGCTCGAGGCCTTGCAGCGTCGGCCGCGAGGCATGGATGTGGAGCCGCCCCATCTTGACCCAGCGCTCGAGGTCGATGCCGATCGACCGCATGTTGCGCGCCAGCTGCGCCGCCGACTCCTCATAGGCGAACAGCATGACGCGCTCGCCGCGCGCACAAGCGGCGTTGGCGACGCTCGCGCCGACGCTGCTCTTGCCGGTTCCGGGAGATCCCGAGACCAGCATGCTGCTGTCGCGATAGATGCCCTTTCCTGCCAGCATCCGGTCGAGTCCGGGAATGCCGGTGGCGACGCGTTCGGCAGGCGCCGGATGGTCGAGCCGCAGCGACGTGATCGGCAGAACCGAGAGCCCGTTGGTGCCGATCAGGAACGGGTATTCGTTGGTGCCGTGCGCCGAGCCGCGGTACTTGACGACGCGCAGGCGCCGGGTCGAGATCTGCTCGTTGACGCGATGGTCGAGCATGATCACGCAGTCGGCGACGTATTCCTCGAGACCGTAGCGACTGAGCGAGTTCGCGCCGCGTTCGCCGGTGATCACCGCCGTCATGCCGCGGTCCTTCAGCCAGCGGAACAGGCGGCGCAGCTCGGCGCGCAGCACGGCGTGGTCCGACAGCCCCGAGAACAGCGCCTCGACCGTATCGAGGACGACCCGCCGGGCGTTGACGGTCTCGATCGCGTGGGCGAGGCGGATGAACAGGCCGTCGAGGTCGTATTCGCCGGTCTCCTCGATCTCGCTGCGCTCGATGCGAACGTAGTCGAGCGCGACCTTCTTCTGGCGCACCAGCTTGTCGAGATCGAAGCCGAGCGAGCGGACGTTGGCGGCGAGCTCCTCGGCGTTCTCCTCGAACATCATGAACACGCCGGGCTCGCCGTGGCGCACGGCCCCCTGGACGATGAACTCGGCCGCCAGCATCGTCTTGCCGCAGCCGGGACCGCCGACGATCAGCGTCGGCCGGCCGCGCGGCAGGCCGCCGCCGGTGATTTCGTCGAGCCCTTCAATGCCGGTCGCGGCCTTGGCGATCGATGCGGGGCCGGGGTCTTTCTTCGCGGTCATGAGGATGGGAGATGGCGAACCGATCGATTATCCGGGCGCGGGGGCCGGCGGCCTGTCAGCGAACACCCCGCCCTGGTTTGCCGGACCGGGCGGCGCACGGGCGCTCAATCGCTCGCCGTGCCGCGCAGGCGGGCGCTGAAGCCGCGGTTCGAGGTGAAGGCGATGTCGACCTCGTTGCCGTGAAAGGAGTGCAGGTAGGTCGTGACGATGCCTTCGCCGACGGTGCGCGCCGTGACCTCGAATTCGTGGTCGTTCAACCAGTGGCCCTTGACCGCGAGCGGGCCGTCGACGCCGACGTCCTGGGTGCGGAACCGGCCGTCGAGCCCGATCAGGCCGGCAATCCGGCGCGGCGCGGCGCCGGCCCAGCCGTCGAAAACGATCTCGTAGTGCGGCTCGACCGCGGTCAGCTCGACCCTGAGCGAGCGCAGGCCGATCAGGTTCGATTCGAATTTCCAAGTGCGGCCCGAGACCGTCTGCGCCAGGGGCGGCGGCGCCATGACAGGCGTCGCCCGTTCGACCGCCGCCTCGCGGATGCGCGCGGCGAGGCGCGCGCCGGCGGAGGCGTCTGCAGGCAGTGGCGAGCTCGACCGCGCGGCGGCGACGATGCGGTCGATCAGCGGCAGAAACGAGGACCGGCGGCGGCCGGTGACGACAGCGACGACGTCGACCTCGGGCAGGACGATGATCAACTGGTTCAGGAAGCCGACCGCAAGGTAGGCGCGCTTCTCGGGCACCGTCCACCAGCCGTTGGCGTAGCGAAGCGCCGGGGTCGAGCCGAAGCCCATGTCGACCGAGGCGTGGAAGACATGCTCGCTCCACGCCGGCGGCAACAGCTGCTCGCCTGCCCAGCGGCCTCGGTGCAGATAGAGGTAGCCGATCTTGGCCATGTCGCACGGCTGCAGGTAGAGGCCGAAGCCCCCGGTGCGGATGCCCTGCGGGTCCTGGTGCCAGGTCGCTTCGGCGATGCCGAGCGGCCGGAACAGCGCCTGGCGCGCGTAGGCGAGCGTGTCCATGCCGGTCTTCTTGGTCAGGATCGCCGACAGCAGGTGCCAGGTGCCGCTGTCGTAGTTGAACGCGCGTCCGGGCGGCTGCGCCATCGGCCGGTCGAGAACGAAGCCGACCCAGTCGCGGCTGCGTGCCATCTGCAGCATCGTCTCGGGCGGGGCGTCGCTCAGCGGCTCGTTCCAGTCGAGGCCCGAATTGGAGTCGAGCAGCGACTCGATCGTGATCGCCTTCTTGGCGGCGTCGAGCCGGGCGATCTCGCGCTCGAAGAACAGATCGACGACCGGCTGATCGAGCCGCCCGATGCGCTCTTCCTGGACGGCGACGCCGACCAGCGTGCCGACGACCGCCTTGGTGACCGAGTTGACGAGGTGTTGCTGACCGTGGCGAAAGGGCGCGTAGTAGGCCTCGGCGACGATCCTGCCGTGGCGGACCACGAGCAGGCTGTCCATGTCGCTCGCCGCGCCGAAATCGACCAGGTCGGCGGCCGCCGACGACGACATGCCCTCGGCTTCGGGGGTCGACGTCTCCCAGCCCGCGGTCGGCCAGGGCGTCGCGGCGCTGTCGGCGGCCGCCGCTGCCGCACCAGCCAGCAGCGCGCCCGCGAGGCCGAGCGTCGCCAGGAGGCGCATCGGCGCTACCGCTTCCTGCGACCGCGGCTCGCGCGTTGGCCGATGCTGCGCAGGCGGCCGACGACGCCGGTCGGCAGGTAGTACACCGAGAGCACGAACAGAATGCCGAGCCAGAGCAGCCAGCGATCGGGCGAGACCAGTTGCGCCAGCACCGGCACGCCCTCGACCGCGGTCGCACCGAGCTTCATCAGGTCCTGCAGGTAGTTCTGCGCCAGCACCAGCAGCACGCTGGCGACGACTGCGCCGTAGATCGTTCCCATGCCGCCGATGACGACGATCAGCAGCACGTCGAGCATGATCTCGAACGAGAGGGTCGTGTCCGGGCCGTTGTAGCGCAGCCAGAGCGCGAGCAGGACCCCGGCGAGGGTCGCGAACAACGCCGAGACGACGCTCGCGATCGTGCGATAGACGACGGTCCGGTAGCCGATCGACTCGGCGCGGAAGTCGTTCTCGCGGATCGCCTGCAGGACGCGGCCGAACGGCGAGTTGACGATCCTGAGCAGCATCAGCACCAGCACCGTCGCGGCGACGAACAGCAGGTAGTACGTGACCAGCCTGCCGTCGAGCGAAGCACCGAGGAACGGCGCGTCGGCGTACGCCGTTCCCGGCTGCAACGCCTCGGGCACCTTGAACGTCAGGCCGTCCTCGCCGCCGGTGATGTCGGAGAGCTGCGAGGCGAGGGTCGCGAACGCCGAGGCGACGGCGAGCGTGATCATGGCGAAGAAGATGGCGCGAACGCGCAGGCTGAACAGGCCGATGACGAGCGATAGCACGAGCGAGACGGCGAGCGCGCAGACGACGCCGCCGGCGAGCGCCGGCCAGGTCGGGCCGATCCGCGTCGCTGCGATCGCCACGCCGTAGGCGCCGATGCCGAAGAACATCGTGTGCGCGAAGCTGACGATGCCGGTGTAGCCGAGCAGCAGGTCGAAGCTCGCCGCCAGGACGATGAAGACGATCACCTTGGCGGCGACGTTGAGCGCCTTGGTGCCGGGGAAGATGAACGGCGTCAGGGCAAGCGCGACGACGATCGCGATCAGCGCCAGCGCCAGCCAGCGGTTGCGCGGCAGGTCGTGCGAGAGCAGGCGGCTCAGCATCGTCGGCGACCGGTCAGCGATTGGTGACCGGATAGAGGCCCTGCGGCCGCCACAGCAGCACCGCGACCATCAGGCCGATGCTCGAGAACATCGCCAGCTTGGGCGCGAGGAAGCCGACGTAGTTGCTGATCAGGCCGACCAGCAACGCGCCGAACAGGCAGCCGAGCGTCGAGCCGAGGCCGCCGATGATGATGACGATGAAGAGCAGCACGTTGACCTGGCCGCCGATCTGCGGCACGACGATCTGCTGGTTCATTCCCCACAGGCACCCGCCGAGGCCCGCGAGCGCCGAGCCGGCGGCGAAGACGCCGACGAAGAGACGCCGGATCCGGTAGCCGAGGCTTTCGACCATCTCGCGGTCCTGCACGCCGGCGCGGATCAGGAGGCCGATCTTGGTCCGGTTGAGCGTGTAGAGCAGCGCCACCAGGACGACGACGCCGATCGCGACCGAGACCAGGCGGAGCTTCTCGACGCTGGCGGCGCCGATCAGGATCGAGCCGCGCAGGGCCTCGGGCGGCGGCAGCGGAATCTGCGCCGGGCCCCAGACGACCTTGATCAGTTCCTCGCCGACGATCGCGCCGCCGATCGTCACCAGGATCTGCTTCAGGTGTTGGCCGTAGACCGGGCGGACGATGACACGCTCGAACACCAGGCCGATCGAGCCGGCGAGCAGCATCGCCGCGATCATCGCGACGGCGATCGCGGCGAGGTTTTGCGCCAGGCTCGTTGCCGTGGCCCAGTTGCCGAGCGACGTGAACACGCTGGTCGCGATGTAGGCGCCGAGCGCGATGAACAGGCTGTGGCCGAAGTTGAGCACGTCCATCAGGCCGAACACGAGCGTCAGCCCCGAGGCGGCGATGAAGATGATCATTCCCATCGCCAGGCCGGCGACGGTGAGGGTGAGCCAGGTCGAGGACGACCCGACCACCGGCCAGGCGGCGAGCGCGATCGCCGCCATCAGCGCCAGCGGGCGCAGGTCGAAGCGGGTCTTCGCGAGCGCTTCGCCGGCGGGCGCGGCGGCCGTGGCCACCGCGCCGGGGCTTGCGGTCTCGCTCATTGATGCGCCCCCAGCGACAGGCCGAGCAGGCGATGCTGCAGCGCCTCATCGCCGGCGAGCTCGGCCATCTGGCCGCGGTGGACGACGCGGCCGTCGTCCATCACCGCGACCCGGTCCCCGAGCGCCTTGGCGACTTGGAAGTTCTGCTCGACCAGCAGCACCGTCGTCGCCGTGCGTTTGAGCTCGCGCAGGGCGGCGATCAGGTTTTGCACGATCGCCGGCGCGAGACCCTTGCTCGGCTCGTCGATCAGCAATAGCCGGCGTGGCTCGACGATCGCGCGCGCGATCGCCAGCATCTGCTTCTGTCCGCCCGAGAGCTTGCCGGCGGGATGGAGCCAGAACTTCTTCAGCGCCGGAAACAGGCCGAACAGCCACTCGAGCCGCGCGCCGTCGAGCTGCGCCAGCGTGCGCGCCTTTCTCGCCGCGAGCAGCATGTTCTCGGCGACGCTCAGGTCCGAGAAGATGCCCATGTTCTCGGGCACGTAGGCGATTCCCTGCGCCGCGATCTCGGGCGTTCGCAGCTGGCTTGCGGCGGCGTCGCCGTCGCCCTTGCCCTCGGGCCCGCCGATCTGCCGGCCGTCGAAGACAACCGACCCCTGTGACGCCTCCCACAGCCCCATGATCGTGCGAAGCGTCGTCGTCTTGCCCGCGCCGTTGCGGCCGAGCAGCATCGTCACCTCGCCGACGGGCACGTCGAAGTCGACGCCGTGCAGGATGTGGTACGCGCCGATGTGCGTGTGCACGCCCTTCAGCGCGAGCAGCGTCTCGCTCATGCCGGCTCGGCCTCCGGCGCCAGCCCGAGATAGGCTTGCTGGACGATGGGCGAGGCGATCACGGCGCCAGGCTCGCCGTCGGCAACGAGCTGGCCGTTGTGCAGGACGATGATCCGGTCGGCGAGCTCGCGCACGACGTCCATCTTGTGCTCGACCAGAAGGATCGTCTTGTCGCTCTCGGTCTTCAGGCGCCGGATCAGGTCGAGGATCACCGGCACGTCGTCGACGCTCATCCCTGCCGTCGGCTCGTCGAACATGTAGACGCTCGGCTCGAGCGCCATCAGCATCGCCACCTCGAGCTTTCGCTGGTCGCCGTGCGGCAGGCTCGCCGCCGCCGCGTCGGCGCGGTCGCCGAGGCGCACCGCCTCGACCAGCGCGCGGGCGCGCCGCAGCGTCGCCTGGCCGTCGAGCCAGACCGAGAGCAGGTTCAGTCCTTCCTTGCGCCGCGACTGCACCGCCAGGCGGACGTTCTCGAGCACGCTCAGGTTGGGGAACAGCTGCGTCAGCTGGAACGCGCGGCCGAGGCCGCGGTGGGTTCGCGCCGACACGGTCTCGCGGGTGATGTCGGTGCCGTCGAGCCAGACCGATCCGGCGCTGGCGCGCAGCTGGCCCGAGATCAGGTTGAAGTAGGTCGTCTTGCCGGCGCCGTTGGGACCGACGATCGCGGTCAGCGTTCCGGGCGCGAAGCTGCACGAGACGCGATCGACGGCCACGTGGCCGCCGAAGCGGATCGTCAGCTCCCTGGTCTCGAGCACGGCCTCATTCGCCCGCTCGCCGCCCGATCAGCGCTTGTTCTTGATCGGGATCGTCATCTCTTCCGGCTTGATCTCGTGCACGAGCTCGGGAACGCCCCAGGCGAACGCCGGGTCGTTCTTGATCTTGAAGTGGTACATCGACTGCATCGCCTGGTGGTCTTCCGGGCGGAAGGTCATCTTGCCCTTCGGCGTCTCGAAGCTCATTCCTTCCATGGTCTTGATGAGCTTGTCGGTGCCGGTGTCGCCGTTGGTCTTCTTCAGCGCCTCGACGATCGCGATCGCGGCGCTCATGCCACCGGCGGTGAAGAAATCGGGCGGCGCCTTGAACTGCTTGTAGTGGTTGGCGACCAGCCACTCGTTGACCGGGTTCTTCGGCATGCCGAAGTAGTAATAGGCCGCCCCTTCCATTCCCGGCAGCTGCTTGTAGGCGACCATCGCCGGCAGGATGTTGCCGCCGGTCGCGATCTCGATGCCGTTGCGCTTCAGGTCGTCGGCGATCTTGAACGGGTTGGTCGCGCCGGCCCAGATGATGAACACCACCTTGCGCCCGGGCTTGTCCTTCAGGGCATCGATCAGACGCTGCGTGCCGGCAGTGAAGTCGCTCGTGTTCTGCGGCAGGTACTCCTCGTGGACGACCTTGGCCTTCTTGATCGCGTCCTTGAACGCCTTGACACCGTCGCGGCCGAACGCATAGTCCTGTGCCAGCGTCGCGATCGAGACGCCTTCCTTGTCGAGCGCGACCGCGTTCGAGATCGCGTCCTGCGAGCTGTTGCGGCCGGTGCGGAAGATGTAGCGGTTCCACTTGTCGCCGGTGATCGCGTCGGCGACCGCCGGCTCGACCAGCAGCAGCTTCTTGTACTCCTCGGCCACCGGCAGCATCGCCAGCGCCACGCCCGATGAGGTCGGGCCGATGGCGAGGTCGGCCTTGTCGTCGCCGTAGGCGGTCGCGAGCAGGCTCTTGCCGACGTCGGGCTTGCCCTGGTCGTCCTTCTCGATCACGACGATCTTCTTGCCGGCGACGGTCATCGTCCCGCCGGTGGCGTACTCGAGGCCCATCATGAGGCCGGTCTGCGTCTGCTTGCCGTAGGCCTCGAGCGGGCCGGTCTTGCTGTAGACGTGAGCGATGCGAACCTCGCCCTTGGTCTGGGCGAACGCCGAGGGCGCCAGCGCGAGCGCGGCCCCCGCAGCGACGGCGAGCAGGGTGCGGCGACGGCCGGGACGAGCAGGCTTGAAGGGGGACGACATCGAAAGGCTCCTGGACGAATTGCGCACGGCTCGCGCTGGGCGAGATCGGCGCGAAGTTTAGGGGAATGGTCGACGTTCGATGGGCTGAACGAACGTGGCGGCACTCGGGCCGGGCCACGAATTTCGAGCCACGACCAGCTACAGCTTCATCTCGAGCCGCAGCTGCACATTGATGAACGTCGGCGCCGTCGTCTGCGACGTCTCGAGCACCGGCACGTTCTGGAGGTTGGGGCCTTCGAAGGAGCTGCCGACGACGTAGGCGCGCGGATCGATGTTGCTCAGCGACAGGCGCAGCGCCAGCGCCGGGTTGAAGGTCCACACGCCGTACGCGTCCACCACCAGCTTCCTGCCGACCGATGCCGTCTGCACGTCGCTGATGCGCGTCAGGTAGCCCGGGGTCCAGTTGACGTTGCCGCCGACCGTCAACGGCATGCCGGCGAAGCGGTAGTCGGCGCCAACGTTGGCGGTGTAGTCGGGCTGCTGGTCGAGCCGGTTGTCGGGGCCGGGAACGCCCTTGACCTGCGAGTGGAAGAAGCTCGCGTTGGCGCGGACGTCGATGCGTGGCGCGCTCGCCCACAGGTCGCTGGCGCGGAACTTGGTTTCGAGCTCGAGGCCGCCGGTCGTCGCGTCGCCGACGTTCTGCGGCATCAGGACGTAGCGCGGCACGGTCGAGTACGACACGGTCTGCAGCGTCGTGACGCCACGCATGTAATTCGTGATGTAGCGCCAGAAGACGTTGGCGCTGATGAGCCCGCTGCCCGGCAGATAGCGCTCGAGCGCGACATCGACGCCGGTCGCAAGCTCGGGCTGGAGCTCCGGATTGCCGGCGCGGTCGGGATGGGTCGGTGTATTCGGGCCCGGGACCGGATAGCGCGGATTGACCGTCGGCCGGGCGATCAGGCTGACGAGCGCCGGCGCGCGGTAGCTGCGCGTCAGGCTGATGCGCACCTGGTCGCGCGCTGTCGGCTCGGGTTTCCAGACCGCGTGCAGGAGCGGCGTCCAGACGCTGCTGCGGTTCGTGGCGTCGGGCTCGCCCAGCGTCGTCGAGCCGCGCGTGCGGATCCCCTCCCAGCGAATTCCGGCATGCGCCGCCCATTGCTCCGAGACTTTCCATTCATCCTGCACGTAGGCGGCGACGCGCACGACCGAGGCGTTGACGTCGTCGCCGAAGTCGCTGAGATAAGGCTGGCCGTCCTGCAAGCTGATGCGGGTATCGGTGCGCCGGTTCGACTCGCCCTCGAGCCCGGAGACCAGGCTGTGTTCCTCGAGGATCGTCGCGATCCACTTGCCATTGGCGGTGATCGTCGTGTCGTGCGAGTCGCTCGTGTCCTCGAGCGTTCGCGACTCGCTGCCGCCGGTGAACTCGGTGCGAAAGGCGTGCACCGGCAGGCGTGCCTGGCCGATGCCGAGGCGCAGCTCGGTGCGGCTGGTCGGCGCGAAGCGATGGGTCCACTCGCTGTTGAGGCGGACCAGCGAGCTGCCGGTGGTCGCGTGGGTGACGGCCTGGTCGTACGGCGGCGGCGTCACGCCCACGCTTTGCGTCAGCGTGCCGTGGCGCTCGGAGCGGAAGTCGTGCACGAAGGCGATCGGCGTCAGCGTCGCCGAGTCGACGCCGTCCTCGCTGCGCCACTGGAGGCGCGCCGTCGCGTTGACGCCGCCCCCGCGCACGCGCAAGCGCCCGTCGTCGACCTGGGCCAGCGTCACCGCGCCGTCGTCGAGCTGCTGGTCGACCGTGGTGTTGGTGCTGCTGCTGTCGCGGTCGTAAGCGAACGCGCTCAGCGAGTAGTTGACGATGAACGGGCCGTCGCTGAAGTTGCGGGTCCACGAGGCCGAAGGCTGGAGATGGCCGTTCTCGTAGGCCGCGGTCAGGCGGACGTCGTTGACGCGCCGGCTGTAGCCGCCACGGGTGACGATGTTGATCGTGCCCGCGATCGCTCGCGCGCCGGTCTCTGCCGTCGGCGCGCGCAGGATCTCGATTCGCTCGATCTGGTCCGGCGTCAGCGAGTCGAGCGAGAACCCCGGCGGCACGCGCTCGCCGTCGAGCAGGATCTGGGTGTAGCCGCTGCCGAGGCCGCGCAGCCGAATCGCGCCGCCGCGGCCGGGCCGGCCCTGGATCGTCACGCCGGGCAGGCGCTTCAAGACGTCGCCGAGGGTCGAGTCGCCGAAGCGATCGATCTCTTCGCGGCCGATGATGATCTTGGCGGCGGTCGAATTGCGCCGTTCCTGCACGTCGTCAGGCCGGCTGCCGGTGATTTCGACCGGCGCGAGGCGAGTCTCGCTATCCGTGGTGGGCTCAGGCGCAGCGGCCGCTGGCGGCGCGGTCGCCGGGGCCGCCGACGGCGCAGCGGCGTTCTGCGCCCGCGCCGCGAACACAGCGGCGATCAGCGCGACGACGGCGAGCAGGGGCGGCGCACACGCGCCGACGGGCGTGCGCGCGCGTTCGACCCTCACAGGGCGGCGAGTCTAGCGACCCGAACCGCTTGTGAGCAGCGGGCTCACCCTGTCGGCGCCGGCAACTGCGGCGCGATCGCGTCAACGACCGACCGCGCGCTCGAGCTCGGCCTTGGTCATCTTCGAGCGGCCCTTGACACGGGCCTTGGCCGCTTCCGCATAGAGCTGGGCATAGGTGCGACCGCCTTCACCGCGATGCGAGCGCAAGCCGCCGCGCCGCTCGGGCGAGATGTCGTCGAGCGACGTCCGGCTCGCGGTCTTGCTCTCGCCGTGCTGAGCGCGGTCCTTGTTGACGGTGCGCGCCGCGATCTCCTCGGCGGTCTTCTCGCCCTTGCCGCGCTCGAGCAGGCTGTCCTTGATGTGCTCGTACTGGCGCTCGCGCTTGTCGCTCCATTGGTTTCGGGGCATGGCTGTCTCCCGTTGCAAGAGGTCGCCTCATCTGGCAAACCGGGTGCCGGCGTCTCGGCAATCAGCCGGATTGACGGACCCGGGCGGCGCGCAAGAATCGTCCCGGTTCGCCCCTCGCCAGCACCTCGATGTCAGCCATCGCCAACGCCAACCTGTTCGTCGCCCTGCGCGGCGGTTTCCCCGACGATCTCGAGCAGGTCGCGATCGAGACCGTCGAGTCTTGCCTTCGCTACACCTGGCGCGACCTCGAACGAGCGACAGCGATGCTGGCCAACCTGCTCGATTCGCTCGACCTGCCCGCATCGAGCCGGATCGCGGTGCAAGCCGAGAAGTCGGTCGAGTCGCTGCTCTTCTACCTCGCGGTGCTGCGCGCCGGCCACGTCTACCTGCCGCTCAACACCGCCTACAAGAGCGACGAGATCGGCTACTTCGTCGGCGACGCCGAGCCCGCGGTCTTCGTCTGCCGGCCGTCGGATTTCGTCTGGGCATCCAAGCTCGCCTTCGCCGCCGGGACCCGCTACGTCTTCACCCTCGGCGACGACCGCAGCGGCAGCCTGCTCGAGCGGGCCACGCACTTCGGCGACGCCCACACGGCGGCCGGGCGCAGCGCCGACGACCTGGCGGCGATTCTCTACACCAGCGGCACGACCGGGCGCAGCAAGGGCGCCATGCTCAGCCACGGCAACCTGCTCTCGAACGCGCTGACGCTGAAAGGCTATTGGCGCTGGCGCACGCCGGCCGAAGGCGGCGACGTGCTGATCCATGCGCTGCCGATCTTCCACGTCCACGGCCTGTTCGTCGCCTCGCACGGCGCCCTCCTCGCCGGCGCCAGGATGCTCTGGCTGGCGCGCTTCGACGCCAAGGCGGTGGTTCGCGAGCTGCCGCGGGCGAGCGTCTTCATGGGCGTGCCGACGCTGTACGTCCGCCTGCTCGACGAACCGACGCTGACGCGCGAGGCGTGCCGCCACATGCGCGTCTTCATCAGCGGCTCGGCGCCGCTGCTGCTCGACACCTTCGTCCGGTTCGCCGAGCGCACCGGCCACACCATCCTCGAGCGCTACGGCATGAGCGAGACGGTGATGCTGACGTCGAATCCGTACGACGCCTCGGACGGCGCGCGGCGCGGCGGCACGGTCGGCTTCCCGCTTCCCGGTGTCGAGCTGCGCGTCGTCGGCAGCGACGGCATCGCGTTGCCGGCCGGCGCCGTCGGCGCGATCGAGGTGCGCGGCCCGAACGTCTTCGCCGGCTACTGGCGCATGCCCGAGAAGACGCGCGAGGAATTCACCGCCGACGGCTGGTTTCGCACCGGCGACGTCGGCCGGATCGACGACGACGGCTATGTCTCGATCGTCGGCCGCAGCAAGGACCTGATCATCAGCGGCGGCTACAACGTCTATCCGGCCGAGATCGAGAGCGTGCTCAACGAACTGCCGGGAATCGCCGAGAGCGCGGTCGTCGGCGTGCCGCACCGCGACTTCGGCGAGGCCGTCGTCGCCATCGTCGTTGCGCGCGCCGGGGTCGCCCTCGACCCGGAAGCGCTGACGCAGACACTGAAGGCCAAGATCGCCAACTTCAAGGTGCCGAAGGCGATCTTCGTCGTCGACGAGTTGCCGCGCAATGCGATGGCCAAGGTGCAGAAGAACCTGCTGCGCGACCGCCACGCGACCTTGTTCGCCTGAGCGCTGAGCCCGCCGCGGCGAGGCGCGCGCCAAGAAAAAAGGCCGGCGCTTGCGCGGCCGGCCTTTGCATCGCTGAACGCCTCGATCAGCGGTCGTGCGCGTAGATGTCGACGTCCTTGGTCTCGCGGATGAAGAGCATGCCGATGACGAAGGTCATCGCCGCGACCACGATCGGGTACCAGAGGCCGTTGTACATGTTGCCGGTGGAGGCGACGATGGCGAATGCGGTGGTCGGCAGCATGCCGCCGAACCAGCCGTTGCCGAAGTGGTACGGAACGCTCATCGAGGTATAGCGGATCCGGGTCGGGAACAGCTCGACCAGCATCGCCGCGATCGGCCCATAGACCATGGTCACGTAGATCACCAAAATCACCAGGATGGCGACGACCGACCACCACTGGCCGCTCATCAACTCGATCGGCTTGGCCTTGGCCGGGTAGCCGGCGGCGCCCAGGTCGGCGCTCATCTCCTTCTTGAAGGCGGCGATCTTGGTGGCACTGTCGGCGTCGAACTTCTGGTTGACGACGGTCGCCGCCGGCGGCGTGATGGTCTTGTCGCCGATCTTGACGGTGGCCGGCGAGCCGGCCGGGGCGTCGACCGAGTCGTAGCTGACCGAGCTCTGCGCCAGGAAACGCTTGGCGATGTCGCACGAGGTCTTGAAGTCGATCTCGCGCGCCACCGGGCTGCCCTGGAACGAGCACTGCGCCGGGTCGGCCTGCACGATCACCTTGTTCTTCGCTTGCGCCTCGGCGAGCGCCGGATTGGCGGCGTTGGTCAGGGCATGGAAGAGCGGGATGAAGGTCAGCGCCGCGAGCAGACAGCCGGCCATGATGATCGGCTTCCTGCCGATCTTGTCGGAGAGCGTGCCGAAGACGATGAACATCGGCGTGCCGATGAGCAGCGACGCGCCGATCATCAGCTGCGCCGTCGTCGGCTCGACCTTGAGCTGGGCGGTGAGGAAGAACAGGGCATAGAACTGCCCCGTGTACCAGACCACGCCCTGGCCGGCCGTGAGGCCGAACAGCGCCAGCAGCACGATCTTGAGGTTGCTCCAGTTGCCGAGCGCCTCGGTGAGCGGCGCCTTCGAGGTCTTGCCCTCTTCCTTCATGCGCTTGAAGGCCGGCGTCTCGTTCAGGCTGAGTCGGATCCAGACCGACACGATCAGCAGGATGAACGAGAGCCAGAACGGCACGCGCCAGCCCCAACCGTTGGTGAAGACCTCGTCGCCGACCCAGGCCTTGACGGCGATGATGACGATCAGCGACAGGAACAGGCCGAGCGTCGCCGTCGTCTGGATCCACGACGTATAGGCGCCGCGCTTGCCGTGCGGCGCATGCTCGGCGACATAGGTCGCCGCGCCGCCGTACTCGCCGCCGAGTGCGAGGCCTTGCATCAGGCGCAGCGCGATCAGGATGATCGGCGCGGCGATGCCGATCGACGCGTAGGTCGGCAGGATGCCGACCGCGACCGTCGACAGGCCCATGATCAGGATCGTCACGAGGAAGGTGTACTTGCGTCCGATCATGTCGCCGAGGCGGCCGAACACCAGTGCGCCGAACGGCCGCACCAGGAAGCCCGCGGCGAACGCCATCAGCGAGGCGATGAACGCCGCCGTCGGGTCGAGCCCGGAGAAGAACTGCTTGGCGATGATCCCGGCCAGCGAGCCGTAGAGATAGAAGTCGTACCACTCGAAGACCGTTCCGAGGCTCGAGGCGAAGATGACTTTTCGTTCCTCGCTCGTCATTGGCCGATCGACGTTCTTTCCGACCGGCACCGCTGCTGTGACCATTGAAATACCCTCCGTCATGAAAAACCGGTCGCTCGTGGCGACGCAAGGCGAATATTGACGGTTTTTGTTGCCGCGGCAGCGTGAAAACCGCCCGCCGATTCTTGGGTGAAACCCCGAGGCAACGGCCGAACGATATGAGTTAGCGCGCGCTTCAGCTGCGCGTTATCCCGGATCGCGCCGCGCCTTCTCGCTGCCAGTGCGGCTCGTCGAACCACGGGTCGCCGCGCATGAAGGCGGCGGCCATGTCGAGCGCGTCGAAGCCCCAGAACAGCTTGGCGTCGATGCCGAGCGTCGGCACGCCGAAGACGCCGCGGGCGAGCGCCGCGTCGGTCTCGGCGCGCAGGCGCTGCTTGACCTCGTCGGCTGCGGGATCGAGGCGCGGCGCCAGCTGCGCGGCGAGCGCGGCGACGCGCTGCGGCTCCTCGGCGTCGCCGCCGCCGCGCCAGACGTGGCGCAGCACCTTCTCGCAGGCGAGGCGACTCGGGGTCGCGCCCTCGGGCGCCGTCGCCCACGCCAGCCGCGACAGCGCGATCGGGTTGAATGGATGGCGTTCGGGCGTCTCGATCGCAATGCCGGCGCGGTGGGCGAGCCAGTGCACCTGGCGGAAAGTCCAGGCGCGCTTGGGCTCGATCTCGGCCGGACCCTTGTGGTCGAACGCCTTGAGCAGCGCGGCGAAGACGATCGGCCGGTAGGCGACTCGGTACGACAACCCGACGAAAGCCTCGGGCAGGCGCTCGAACGCCAGATAGGCATAGGGCGAGATCGGATCGAACCAGAAGTCGACGGTGTTCATCGCGTGGCCTCGGGCCGAGTGGCGTCACGCTTGACGCGCCGCGCCGGCAGACGCTGCCAGATCTCGCGACGCGCCTGCTCGTCGAGCGCGCCCCATGCTGCGATCTCGTCGATCGTTCGCAGGCAGCCCTCGCACCAGCCGGTGTCGGGATCGAGCGCGCAGACGCCAATGCAGGGACTGAGCAGCGGCGGCGGCGTGTTCACGACGGTCGGCCGAAGGCCCGCTCGGACTCGGCGGCGCTGTAGTAGCCGAGCGCGACGTCTTTCGCGCGCGCCTCGGCCGGCCGCGCCTCGGCCGGCCCGAAGCCGCCGCCGCCCGGCGTCGACACGGAGATGACGTCGCCGGCGCGGATCTCGATGTCCTGGTCCTTCGAGAGATGCGGCGGCACGTAGACGACGCCGTTGCGGATGACGCTGACCTTGTTGACGCCACCGGCGCCGCCGCCCTGCGATCCCGGCGGGCCGGCGCGGCCATGATCCATCACCATCGAGACGCGCGCCTCGCCGCGAACCAGGCGGATGCGGTAGTTGACGCCGAATCCGCCGCGATGCTCGCCGGCGCCGCCCGATCCTTCGTGCAGCGAATACTCCTCGAACAGCACCGGATAGAGCTGCTCCATGATCTCGATCGGCGTGGTTTTCGAGATGCCGATCGTCGAGCAGCCGTTCGAGATGCCGTCGCCCGCCGGGCTGCCGCCGTAGCCGCCGCCCGAGATGACGTACATCACGTAGGCGCGCTTCTTCTCCGGGTCGTAGCCGCCGACGCCGAGGTTGCCGCTGGTGCCGGCGGGCGCGCCGAACAGCTGGTCGGGGATCGCCTTGGCGAGCGCCGCGAACACCGCCTCGGCGATGCGCTGGCTGACCTCGGCGGCGCAGCCCGAGACCGGGCGCGGGTAGTGCGCGTACAGGAACGTGCCCTCGGGATCGACGATGGCAAGCGGCTCGAAGGTGCCGGCGTTGATCGCCGCTTCCGGGAACACGTGCTTGATCGCGAGGTAGATCGACGAGCGCGTCGTCGCGATGACGCTGTTCATCGGTCCCTGGCACGGCGGCGAGGAGCCGCTCATGTCGAACGACAGCAGCGCGCGATCGATGTCGGCGCCGCCGCTCTTGGTGATGCGCATCGCGATCCTGAGCGGCTGGTCGACGACGCCGTCGGAATCGACGAACGCCTCGCCTTCGTAGCTGCCGTCGGGGATGGTCGCGATTTTCTCGCGCATCTGCCGTGCGGCGCGCCGCTTCAGCTCGACGATCGCGGCGTCGACGGTGGCGTCGCCGTAGCGGTCGAGCAGCGCGCTCAGGCGCTTTTCGCCGGTGGCGAGCGCCGCCGACTGCGCCTTGATGTCGCCGATGCGCTGGTCGGCGATGCGGATGTTCGACAGGATGATCGCCAGGATCTCCTCGTCGATGACGCCGCGCTTGTAGAGCTTGACCGGCGGCAGGCGCAGCCCCTCCTGCTCGACTTCGGTGGCATTGGCGGAAAAGCCGCCCGGGACCATGCCGCCGGTGTCGGGCCAGTGGCCGGTGTTGGCGAGCCAGCACCAGAGCCTGCCCTCGCGGAAGAACGGCTGCACGAACTTCACGTCCATCAGGTGCGTGCCGCCGAGATACGGGTCGTTGACGATGAAGACGTCGCCCGGATCGAGCGCGATCCTCAGCCGGCGGACGCGCTCGATCACCGCCTGGACCGTGAACTGCATCGTGCCGACGAAGACCGGCAGGCCGAGCTCGCCCTGGGCGATCAATTCGCCGCTGTCGCAGTGATAGATGCCGTCGGAGCGGTCGAGCGCCTCGGCAATCACGGGCGAGAAGGCGCTGCGGACGAACGCCAGGTCCATCTCGTTGCAGACCTGCATCAGGCCGTTCTGCAGGACCGAGAGGGTGATCGGGTCGGGCGTGTCCACGGCGCTCATTTTCGTCGCTTCAGACGGTGACGATCAGGTTGCCGATCGGGTCGACCGCCACCCGGTTGCCGGGCTCGATCACGGTCGTGCAGTCGAGCTGCTCGACGATGGCCGGGCCGACGAAGGTGGCAGCGAGTGGCAAGGCTTCTCGCACGTAGACCGGGGTCTCGAGCCAGCCGCCGTCGAACCATACGGCACGCGTCGTTCGCCGCGCCTCGGCGAGCGTCGCCTGGGGTCGACCGGCGGCGATCGTTCGCAGCGCCACCGCCTTGCGCTTGCCGATCACCGCCGTGTGCAGGTTGACGAGCACCGGTCGGATTTCCGGCAGCTCGACGCAGAAGCGCTTCCAGTACGCCGCCGCGAACACCGCGCGCAGCTCGTCGAGGCTGATCGCCGCCGACTCGATCGCCACCGGCAGGATGTGGCTCTGGCCCTGGAACTGCATGTCGGCGCGGTGCAGCGTGACGATGCGCTCGACCGCAACGTTCTCGCGCGCGATCAGCGCTTCGCCGCTCGCGACCTGAGCCGCGAAGACTTCGGCGATGCGGTCCGGGCGAAGCGCCTCGAGCGGCGCATTGACGGTGGCGACGAAGTCGTGGCGCAGGTCGGCGACGACGCAGCCGAGCGCGTTGGTGAGACCGGGCCGCGCCGGGATCAGCACGGTCGGGATCGCGAGCTCGTTGGCCAGTGCTGCCGCGTGCAGCGGTCCGGCGCCGCCGAACGCGAACAACGCGAAGTCGCGCGGGTCGTGGCCGCGCGCCAGGCTCACCATGCGGATCGCGCCGGCCATCTTGTCGTTGGCAACGCGGACGATCGCCGCCGCGGCGGCGGTCGCGTCGAGGCCGAGCGGCGCGCCGACGTGCTCGACGATCGCGGCGCGGATCGCCGCCATCGAGACCGCGTGCTCGACCGCGAGCAGGCGATCGGGATCGAGCCGGCCGAGGAGGAGGTTGGCGTCGGTGATCGTCGGCCGCGTGCCGCCGCGGCCATAGCAGATCGGCCCCGGCGTCGCGCCCGCGCTCTCGGGGCCGACCCTCAGCATTGCCGAGGCATCGACCAAGGCGATCGAGCCGCCGCCGGCGCCGATCGTGTGCACGTCGACCATCGGCACGTGGATCGGCATTGCGTACTCGAGCTCGAGGTCGCTCGACACCGACGGCATGCCGCCGAGGACGAGCGCGACGTCGCTCGACGTTCCGCCCATGTCGTAGGTGACGACGTCGGCGAACTCACCCGGGCGATCGCCCGCCTGCAGCGCCGTCGCCGCGGCCGCGATCACGCCCGACGCCGGCCCCGACATCACGGTTGCGACCGCGTGCTCGGCGACGATGCCCGAAGCCACCGTGCCGCCGTTGCCCTGCATCACCAGCAGCTCGCGCGCGAAGCCGCGCCCGGCGAGCTCCTTCTGCAGCCGCTCGATGTAGCGGTGCAGTACCGGCTGGATCGCCGCGTTCACCGCCGCCGTCGTTCCGCGCTCGTACTCGCGGTACTCGGCGACGACGCTGTGCCCGGCCGTGACGTAGCGGTTCGGCCAGAGGGCACGCACCAGCTCGGCAGCGCGCAGCTCGTGCGCCGGATTGAGATAGCTGTGCAGAAAGTGGATGACGACGCTCTCGGCGCCGAGCGCGACCAGCTGCCTGGCTGCTGCCGTGACCTGCGCCTCGACCAGCGGCACCAGGACACGGCCTTCGGCGTCCATGCGCTCGTCGACCTCGAGCCGCAGATGGCGCTCGATCAGCGGCACGAACCTGCCCTTCAGCCCGTACGGCGTCGGCCGGGTTCGACGGCCGAGCTCGAGCACGTCGCGAAAGCCGCGCGTCGTGATCAGGCCGACCTTGGCGATCTTCCGTTCGAGCATCGCGTTGGTGGTCGTCGTCGTGCCATGGACGATCGCGCCGAGCGACGCCGGATCGACGCCGGCCGCGTCGAGCGCGGCCAGCACGCCGAAGGCCTGGTTCTCGACCGTCGTCGGCACCTTGGCGATCCGCACCTCGCCGCTTTCGTCGTCGACGACGATCAGGTCGGTGAACGTGCCACCGACGTCGATGCCGGCGATGCGACTCATCGTTGAGGCCGTGCCGTCATGCGTTGTCGACCATGACGACGTGCGCCTGGATCTTGGCGTCGACGGTGCCGGTGCCGAATCGCCCCGCGATCGCTTCGGTCGTCGCCTGGCAGGCGCGGTCGAGGCCGCCAGGCGCGCGGGTCTCGATCTCGTTGCGCAGCGGCGTGCCGAGGCAATAGCCCGTCGCCGCGCTGCGTGCCGAGGCGGCGATGCTGCGCGCGGCGACCGTCCAGGTCTGCGCCGGAGCGGCGAAGCCGCCCTGCTGCACGTCCGCGACGATCGCGGCCAGGTCGTGATAGCCGTGCGGGACGCGCGCCATGAAGCGCGGCGGGTCGGCGGGATAAAGCGCGGCCAGCGCCGCCGTCACGGTGTCGGCGATCTCGTTGTCCTCGATCCGGTCCCAGGCGTTGAACAGGAACACCCCGCCCGCAGCGAGAACGCGTCGCGCCTCGGCGAACGCCTTGGCCTTGTCGGGAAAGAACATGACGCCGAACTGGCAGACGACGGCGTCGAACGAACGGTCCGGGAACGGCAGCTGCATCGCATCGGCCTGGCGCCACTCGACCGGGCGGGCGGTGCCGACCGACGCGGCGTGGTCGAGCATCGCCTGGTTGAGGTCGGTCGCGACGATCGTCGCCCCCGCGGGCAGCCGCGCCGCCAGGCGACGCGTCACGACGCCGGTGCCGGCGGCGATCTCGAGGACGCGGCGCGGCGACCGGGGCGCGAGCCGATCGGCGAGGTCGAGCGCGTACGGCTCGAAGATCAGCGGCACCATCAACGTTTCGTACATCTCGGGCACCGCACCGGCGAATACCGTGTCGCTGCCGGTCTTGTCCTTGGCTGGCTCGTTCATCGTGCCCTCACATGCTGAGATGGGTGCGCAGCAGCGCCGCGTCGCTCATCAGCGCTTCCATCGCGCCTTCGAACCGGACCTCGCCCTTTTCGAGCACGACCGCGCGGTCCGAGACGAGCCGGGCGAAGTGCAGGTTCTGCTCCGAAAGCAGGATCGCCACGCCCGCGGCCTTGAGGGCGACGATCATGCGCGCCATCTCCTCGACGATCAACGGCGCGACGCCTTCCGACGGCTCGTCGAGCAGCACCAGATAGGGGTTGCCCATCAAGGTTCGCGCGACTGTGAGCATCTGCTGCTCGCCGCCGCTCATGCGGCCGCCGGGACGATCGGGCATGGTGCCGAGGTTGGGAAAGAGCGCGAACAGCTGCGCTTCGTCCCAGGTCGGCGCACCTTCGCGCGGCGGCTGACGGCCGACGGCGAGGTTCTCGCGCACGCTCAGGTCGGTGAAGACGCGCCGGTCCTCGGGCACCCAGCCGAGACCGAGACGGCCGATCCGGTATGGCGGCAGGGTCGAGATGTCGCGGCCGCGAAAGGCGACGCGGCCCCGGCGCCGCGCTATCAATCCCATGATCGCCTTCATCGTCGTCGACTTGCCGGCGCCATTGCGGCCGACGAGAGCGACGCACTCGCCTCCGTTCACGGCCAGCGAGACGCCGTAGAGGATCTGCGCCTGGCCGTACCAGGCGTCTAGGGCGCTCACTTCAAGCATGGCCCGCCTCGCTCGCGGCGAAGGTCGTGCCGCCGCCGAAGTAGACCTCGCGCACACGCGGGTCGTCGCGCACCGCCGCCGGCGGTCCTTCGGCGATCAGCTCGCCGCGCGCCAGGACGATGATCCGGTCGGCATGGGCGAAGACGACGTCCATGCTGTGCTCGGTGAAGAGGACGCCGATCGACTGCTCGTGGGCGAGCCGGCGCGCCAGCGCCATCAACTCGTTCCGCTCGCGTGGCGCCATGCCGGCGGTCGGCTCGTCCATCAGCAACAGGCGCGGCCGATGGGCAAGGGCGATCGCCAGCTCGACCCGCTTGACGTCGCCGTAGGCGAGCACGCTGGTCGCCCGTTCCCCCTGCTCGGCCATGCCGACGCTCGCCAGCAGCGCGTCGGCCTCGGCGCGACCCTGGGGGCGCGCCGGGCGCCAGAAGCCGAGCACGCGATGCGCATGCGAGAGCAGGGCGAGCTGCACGTTCTCGCGCACCGTGAGCGAGGCGAAGGTCTCGGCGATCTGGAACGTGCGGCCGACGCCTTCGCGCCAGATCGCCTCGGGCTTGAGGCCGACCAGCTCGCGGCCGCCGAGCTGCACCGAGCCGCGGTCGGGCACGAGCTGGCCGCCGACCATGTTGAAGCAGGTCGTCTTGCCGGCGCCATTCGGGCCGATCAGCGCCAGCATCTCGCCGGCGGCGAGGTCGAAGCTGACGCCGTCGACCGCGCGAACGCCGCCGAACGCCTTCGACAGCCCTCGCACCGAGAGCAACGCTCTCGACGGCGCGGCGGCCAGGGCCGCGATCGCGCTCACGTCAGCGCCGCCTCGCGGATGAAGAGCCGCTTCAGCCCGCCGGCGACGCCGAGCGGAAAGACG
>Ga0070670_100000857_pt1 | contig 23833 bp, 32 predicted proteins | sample KBSS63metaG_FD_64665 | JGI IMG/M metagenome (GOLD analysis project Ga0070670, IMG submission 64665) | Switchgrass rhizosphere microbial communities from Kellogg Biological Station, Michigan, USA - KBS S6-3 metaG | ecosystem: Host-associated > Plants > Roots > Rhizosphere > Soil ... | reverse complement strand
TTCATATCCGGCCGTTTGGCCGGTGCGCACTGCGCCGCACTTCACCGTCGATCAATTTGAGAATTGACGGCGAGCGATGATCTTTCCTGGGCAGGCGACGTTGGGTGTGCGATCGGCAAATATAGACGAGGAGCGCAATCATCATGGCCTGGATATAACGCTGATCCGAGCCAATTCAACGTAACGCGTCAGCGCAACCGAATAGGCCTTCGGTGTTTGCTAGCGGGTCCCCGCAACTCGCGTTAGAAGGAAACGCGGTGTACGTCAGGCGGCGCGCAATAAGAGGCGCTGAGATACTTCTAACGCTGTTTGCGCGTCCCCGCAACCAAGTGGGGACTGACAGGAACGTACTTGAATAACACTCGCCACTTCGGGCGATCCGCCAGATTAGAAGCGACGCCAGTGCGCGACTTTTGCGCGACCGCGTTGGGCGCTGTGGGGCTGAGTTGCAAGAGTTGTGCGACGGACGGTGTAGCTCATTACGTTAAATTACAAACACTTGCGTGCCAGGCCTAAAACTGCGAACCAAGGGGTGGGGAGTTTGAATCTCTCCGGGCGCGCCAGTATTCTCAGTGGGTTAGGTGCTTAAGCACCTAACCCATTTTGTTTCCTGCAACAGTTTTGCAACGGTTTTCATGCTGCAGCCCCCAGTACGGTGATGGCCGGGGTTTCAAGACGCCGATCAATCCCGTTCACTGCTGTGATGAGCTCGACTAACTCAGCGGCGGACAATGTCCGATTAACACCTTTCGTGTTTCATCACGGACACCGGCGGCCGCAGTCGCCTTGCAAACGTATGCTTAAGACGTGCACGCGAACATGCGCGAAGCCCCAAGGTGCTGCTCGCCCGAACCGCTCTGTGTACCATTTCGCCACTCGTCTGCTCGCGGCCAGCGTGATCTCGACGACGACCCTCTCCAACGTCATTGAGGCATCAGCAGCTTCTAAGCCAGTCAAGGGAACCACTCCTGCGCCACCACAAAACCGGACGACGCGGTTACAGGCGATGTGCCGAGCAGGCACACCAAGATGGCACGGAACCTGCGCATACCCATCAGCGATCAGGGTCGTATAGATAACAACTTCTCGTCTGCGTGCCAACGCCAGGTACAAACGCGAGCCGCTAACATCATTCAACACGCCAGGGGATTCACTATGAAGAAGGCTGTACTGTTCTGCGTTCCGCTTACGACAACGGCTGGTGTGTGCTGGCGATGGCGTTCCACTGACGGAAACACGGACTCTGCACAGTCATTCATGCATTACGCGGACTGTGTTCACGACGCCGAGTCTCACGGCTACCACGCCGACGCCACTCCACCCATGCTATGCCAGTGCCGCTAGATCCGCAGGAACAGTTGCCAAGGGTGGTTGACGCTCACACCTTGAGGGGATGCGCCGCATGCGAAGCCATTCGAGAAGGGGCCGAACGGCGTATTGGTGATCCCGGTCACGGCAGTTAACTGTCCAGTCGGGCTAATCAGGTTAATGGAATCAGGCATGAGGTCAAGATTTAAGGCAAAGCATGTTGAGGCTCGCCCGTGCTATCGAATGGCACGCCGCCCGTCAACCACACATTTACATCCACTTTCATTGACACCGTTTTGAGTGAGCGTCACCGTTCCCAGTGTTGTCCATTGCGATGCAATCGCGCTGCTCCAGACGCACATGCAGCTGCAGAAAGTGGAGTCTCGCTTCCCGTGCCCGAATGCTCACGACACTGTCGCAGGCATAACAATTGCGATGCTGTCATAGAAGCCGCTCAAGCGTGCGACCGCTGATGAAAGCGTCGGGATGTCGACATTGCTGTCAGCTAACGCTAGTTGCTTGTAGTGAGCGGGTTTGCCTTATGCGCATCTACAGAGGAAGTGACAATGTCTTCGAATCAGCTGTGTGTCGTGAGCTATATCGACGATGGCGCAATCTATTATGCGAGATATGTCGTCACGGACGGCGTCATGACCGTATCGGGCCAGTTCGGCTCCAGGACCGCAAAAGTCGGAACGAAGAATCATCAAGCTGTCGCGAGACTGATGGTGCAAGGGATGATCTGCGCGTCGTCGAGCGGGCCGGCTGTTAGCAGTAGCCAGCTTCTAGAGTTATCGGTGGTCGACCCATGGTAGACGCCGTCAGATGTGAGAAGGGAATCGTCCTGTGCCGCAGCGAATTCGCGGCTGCACAGAAGGCAGACTTACGCGGAGAGCCCCGCGTCCCGCTAACCCGGAGGGCATGGCTGTCATCAGCGAGGGGCTGGCTACCGTGCTTGATTGAGAACATGAGCACCCAAGGCTTCCTGATCATGTCCAACGACGCGCTTGCTGTCGGCGCGGTCATGGAACTGAAGTGCGAGCTCTACCCGGAACGCATTCTTCAGTGCAGCATTGAGGTCACGCATGTCACCGATTCGTGTATGGGAACTAAGATCGTACAGATCAGCGGCTACGCGGCAAACTTATGCCGCGAGTTCATTACCGAGCATTATTCGCTAGGCAAACCCGTCAAAGTATCGGAAGACAGTAGCGATGTTGAGTCTGAAGCCGACTGAGTGACGGGGGATGCGAGCACTTTGCCGCATTGATACCCTTTGTAGTTGGACTGAACGAACGCTAATACGGCAAGTCAAGTGAGGGCACGGTGCTCGACGAGACATCCATCTGCTGACCACGAGTTGCAAGCTCTTCTAGCAAAGCGTTGCGCCCAGTTCGGCACTGTGAAGTTTGTGCGTTTACTGCCGATAGCAAAGAACGAAGTCCACCGGTTTTCCTTCGTGCAGTACGTGAGCCCGGCGCCTGGGAAGCACACAATCTGGGGGCTGCGATCGGCTTCTTAGCCGCTCGCCTTTACGGTGCGTCTATCGCTTCCTTGAAACGCACACTGACGGTCACCAAACAAGGCCTGACCTCGGCGCCGAAGATAGATGAATATCGAATCGTGGCGAATCTGCGCCAGGCATTGGCCGCAGCAGATGTAGTAGCACTGAAACCCTGAGGGGGTTGTTGTCTCTGGTAAGACCATCCACTGAATGTGGGCTGGTCTACGACGTGTGAGTCGCTGCCACCAACTAAGGCTTGTGTTTCAATCGAACACGCATGCAAATGCCGAAGTTCGATCCGCGCAAGCGTGCAGCCAGGTCGGCGGACTCACTGCGGCGTGACATTTCGATCAGCGCAAAAGGGTGCGGCAGCCGATAGACTGTTACGGACGTCACTTGGCCGATCTCTGAGCAAGTGTTAGTAATGAACTGCTGAAGCTCCGCATCGGCGTGAGCGAGATTGACTTCAAGCATCGCGTCCCCCTATAAGCATAACGTGGACTTGAGCGTGCACAACGCTTAACAAATTAAGTGTCGAGTGTTGGGCGCCGGTATCGGCGCTCATTGCAGGATCTACTCGACCGGTTTAAGCGTGGCAACTGCGGTGTCATCTCCTGCGCCGACATCAACGATAAACTCAGTGCCGCGAATTCCGATCGTCGACGACAGCGTGCGCAGATCGACGCGATCGGGCGCGTGTTTCGCAATCAAGCCACTCACTACCATCACCGTGCCTTTCAAGAACGAAACGCCGATACTGCCCTGGTAGGTAGTCGCGTCGAAATTAAAATCGCGAATCGCAAATTCGCTTTTGGGTCCGATGGTGAATCGGCTGTCGTCACGCATGGTGACGCCCACATAACCGTCGTTGCCGGTAACAATGCGATCACCGGCGAACACCCGTTGCCCGACCGAGATGGTGAGCGGCGTTCCTGCACCTCGTATTACTGTAACCGCACCGGATGCCGTCTTCACTATTCCTGCGGTTTCGGTACACCAAGAGGATGACGCTGTGGCAGCGAACAGCAGCAGCCCAATACCGAGCGACTTAAATCCGTGAAACGCTTTCCTTGCAGCAGCGTGGCCGGCCATGCTATTGGACGACCCGCAGATGTTCGACCGAGGCTAGCTTCGACTGCGACGCATCGCGCACAGGCACATTGGCGCGCTGCTCTCGACGTAGTCGCGCGAATGTTTTGCGCAGATCGGTGCTTGTGCTCGGCGTGTAGCGAAAGGAGCGATCGAGTATCGATTTCATTCATTCACCTATCTGATTGGTTGGTCAAGTGCAGGTTCTTATGCACTTCACGTGCCAGTGCCGAAACGCTAGATACGCAGCTCTAACGAGCCTCGAATGCGGAAGGTGAGGGTCAGAGTGTGAAGCAATGCCCAGATAATGCGATACCGAATACTCATCACGACGACGTCTCGACAGCGTGCAAAACGAGTTACTTGCTACACCCTGAAATAATCATGAGATGAGGGCGCGCCTCCATTTGCCGTCACTACTGAGTATCGTGCTGATCTCAGCATGCACGACGGCACCGGTTTCATACGCACCACCCGGCGCTCTCAATCTCCAAGTTACGCAGGTCACGATCGATCAAACCATCTGTATCGCGGGATCAAGTGCGCGCCGACCCGCGCCCTGCGAACCAAGGGGTAGGGAGTTCGCATCTCTCCGGCCGCGCCAGTGTTCTTAGTGCGTTAGGTGGTTAAGCACCTAACCCATTTTGTTTCCTTCAACCGTTTGGCAACAGTTTTCATGCTACAGCCGTCAGCACGACGATGGCCGGGGTTTCTAAACTCCGATCAATCCGGTTCACTGCAGTGATGAGCTCGGCTAACTCAGCGGCGGAGTAGTGCGTGGTGATATCGCCGTTCTTATGGCCGAGCGGTCCCTTGCGCGTTTCCTCGCTCACGGCCCAGTTGGCGACGATTGTTGATATGCGCGCTCCCGACAAAGCCAGGGATCATTTGCGGCAGTGATGTTCAGCGGGCAAAATCACTCTGTTTATTGAGACGTACGAGCGCGGTACGATCGTTGCAAACGTGACAGCGGCTGCCCGGTCGGACGTATCGCTGAGCGGCGGCGACCCACTTCGCTCTGCCTCGTGGGACTTGAGCTATCAGGTCTGGCGTTTAGTCGCCGTCGCAAAAAACAGTAATCGCAGTATTTCGGCCACAGCCCGCTTCGGCAGGTTATGTGGTGCGCTGGCTGATGAATCTATAAGCGTCCGCGCTGTCTCACTGGCGCTATGGATTTATGCAAGGACTGCGCGGCCGCGTTGGAAGGCCCTTGCAGTGTAATTCCATCTTAACGCGGGTCGCGCGATATCGCTGTGATTGTTTGCAATGCTTTGGAGGACTAATGAACGACTTCTACTTCGGCGATGTTGCCGCCTGCCAGCGACTGATTCAGCAATACGCCCACGCGCACGGCCGTACCTACCTGGACGTGTTCACTCTGACGGAAGACACCGTAAAGTTGTTCGCTATGCTGATCCATGACGGCATGCGATCACAGCAGGATGGAAGCTCTGATGACACGCTTTGATCTTTGGTGGCGAAATGGCACCCCAAGTGTGTACTACCTGAGATTGCGGTGTCGTCGCTGAGCTCGAAACGTTGGTAACGCTGGTGCCCATTTCGCCCGACCAGAGATAGCGGCTTGGTGCCGGAAATCGCGCTTGCGGGCGACAAAGCAAGACAAAGAACCCGCCTCGGCGGGTTTTCCCTTGTCTGTCGGGCGAATTTTATCGCGGCAGCGCTGTCTCACGAGCGCTATGGATTTATGCAAGGACTGCAAGGCCGCGATAGACGGCCTGCTGCAATCGGCGCAGCGACATGTAATCGTGCCAGTTCACGCCACACATTTAGAGTTTGACGCTAGCGGTCGGGCAGAGTGCAAGGAATGCGGCCTGGTGTGGTGTCGCGATACCCGCTCGATCCATTTGCTCCGTGAGCGCCGACGTGCAGAACACGCCAGCACTGAAAACCAAGTCTACGGTTACATACCGGAACCGATCCGCGATGCACTGCGCGCCTATATATACGGTGTTCGACCGATACCACTAACGGAACGAGTCCGCATACTCGCCGACACCTGGCTCTATCGGCTCGGACTGAGCGAATGGCCGCCCGCATACAAGTTCATCACGCGCCTGATGGAGTTACACGGCTACCGCAAGCACAGCGACGATAACTTACTTGATAACGGGCATAGTGGTTAAGACGGACGGCGGCGCGCTTCTCGGTTTAACACAATGGTCTGAGGCTTGCCCATCTGGCCTTCTGTATTCACATGATGGGGGCGAGGAAATGCAGCTTGGCGGTTGGGCACACCGTGTTCTGGGATCGCGATGGAATGCCTGATGGCTAACGATGCCTGTAGGGCGTTGGAGTAGTGCCTTGGCGCTATTGTTAACCCCGACCTCATCACATAGTGTTTGAGGCTTCGGCGGATGAACGTTGTCACGCCGCACCAGCACTCTGTATCGCCCGAGCAGTTACATGATTGAATACACTACGGCGGTCACAAGTGCGCTTGGTCATGCAGGGCACCCGCGCTCGGTACTAAGCGATGACGATGTAAAAGACCTCATCATCGCAGCGCTGCCCGAACCTGACTATGAGCGCCTGCGCCCTCATCTTGAATTGATTCATCTGGCGGCGGGCTCGACCGTCTATGAGCCCAACGAACGTTTGAGTCACGCGTATTTTCCAACGACGTGCGTGATCGCACTTATCGCAGTTATGGAAGATGGGACTTCGGCACAGCTCGCGTTGACAGGGTACGAGGGACTTATTGGTACGTCGCTATTGATGGGTGGTGGAACAAAGTCAAGTCGCGGCTCGGTGCAATGCGCCGGATATGCTTATCGGCTTCCCGCCAGCATCCTGAGACGACAACTGCCGCTTGCGAGCAACCTGCGCCACTGGGGACTCCGATTCACGCACGCCTTGGTTACCCAGATGGGGCAAACCTCTGCGTGCAACCGGCACCATACCATTGACCAGCAGTTCTGCCGTTGGTTACTGATGACCTTGGATCGCGTCGCCGGCAACGAAATCAAAATGACGCAGGAGCTGATTGCCAACATGCTGGGCGTTCAGCGCGAACGAGTAACGGAGGTCGCGACCCAACTGCACAGTGACGGCCTGATCCAGTGCAGAAGCGCCACCATCACAGTAATCGGCCGCCCTCGGCTTGAACGGCGGGCGTGCGAGTGCTATGCGGTGTTTAAGAAGAGTATGACGCGTTATTTTGCGATTTACTGCCCGAACCACGAGGCAGCGAATACGGAGTATGGTGGCTTGCGTGAAAAGCCTGACGAAGCGACGTGGGAGCGACGGGGCCGCCTTCCTGAACACCCATTGTGAGGCCACGGATGAGTCAATGCGCAACGCCTTCGTCAACCCGTGTGTGTCTATGTTGATAGCGCCGACGAAGTGAGTTGATATTGCTAACCCGGTGGTCGAGTCAAGTGAGTAGACGCACTTAGGGAACGCATTTCGCCCGACGCTGAACGACTCTATGTCGCGCCCAGCATGTCACGCCTTTCGATCGAGAACGTAATCACATGGGCTAATGCCGTCGGCGGATGGGCCATTGCCTGGGGCATCATCAATCTCCTTGTGGTTGGCGGTATCATCATATGGCGATGGCGGCAATCGCGACGCGTGCGCCGTCGCCCTTATTTCTATTTCGAAGACGTGAGACAAGATAAGACTATGGGTGCCATGCCCGATGTGAAAAAGCGCACCGGCCGTGGAGCGTCGGGTAACGATGCATCTTCCGACCCAGGTAGTGTTGCCTCGGCCGAAAACCAACAACGCGATCGCCGCAATTGAGCGCGCACGCAGACGCGGATCTGCCGCCTTGATTCATCCGCTGGCCGAAACATACGAGTGAGTACCTGGCTCCTTTCGTGGGGCCGATACCTAATTGGCTGACATGCCAGCCGCATACGACACTCTCGACAATTCGGAGACCCGTAATGAAAGACATACGGATAGTGCTGACAATGGATTGCGAACCGACGACTGTAACCAGCGACGCGTCGGCGTCGGGACCCGCGGACTGGACCGTTGGGGAGCGAGCGGTGCTTGGTTACTGGGATATGGCGCGATCACACGGGTTTCCAGTGACCTATTTCGTACACCCTGAAACCGCGGTCGCGCAAGCTTCCATGTTCAACCAACTGGCCGACCAAGGCGCCTGCCTCGGCCTGCACATGCACCCATGGAAGTACTCGATGTGGCGGCATGCCGGCAAACGCTACATGGGACACTATGGCGACCTGCCGGCAGGCGAGCAACACGAACTTTTGCGCGAGGCGAGTGCGATATGGCAAGAGGCGATCGGGGCCCCGCCACTGTACTTTCGACCAGGGACGTTTTCGGCGAACGACGCGATTTTCAGGATCCTCACCGAATGCGGTTTTCGCGGCGGTTCATGTTCCGCGCCCGGCCGAGTGCTGCGGGAATTTCGCGCGATCTGGACCGGCACGGAACCCGACCCGCATCGCGCCAACGCTGAATTTCGGCAAGCTCCGGGCGAGCTCGACTTCGCCGAGATGCCGCTCTCGGCGGATTTTTCCGCCCTGCTCAGTGGACGTATGGAACGCCGCATGCACGCCGACCTGCGGCCGGATACGGACTGGCAAGCCCAATACGGGGTGAGTTACAAGACCATTGCGCGCAATATCGTTTCACAAGTGATCGAACGCAACCCCGCCGTGCCCGTTATCAACCTAATGACGCATAACCACTACGACTATCGCGATGAGCGCGCAGGCGCAACGCAACGCCTGCGGGTCGTGTTCTCCGAACTCGAGGAGGCATGCGACTCGGCTGGCGTGCGCGCGGTTGGCGCCACGCTGGCCGATGTTGCAGATGCGGTGCTCGCGGCGCCACCGGTGAAGGAAGCTTTTGTTTCCGAGGGCACGGTGTTCGAAATGACAGTTAACGCCGCGCCGGAGATCCGCAAATCATGAACAACGTCGTGTATTGTTTGTCCACTGTCGCGCTCGTCTGCGCGACCGCGCATGCCTTGGCGCAAGCTGACAAATATCCTACCAAGCCCGTGCGCATGATGCTTCCATTCACCGCGGGCACCCAGACGGATGTCCTGGCGCGGTTGATCGGCCAGAAACTGACAGAGTCTCTTGGCAAGCAGATCGTAGTTGATAACCGAAGCGGCGCCGGCGGCATGATCGCCATGCAGACTGTAGCGAATTCGGTACCTGACGGCTACACATTGTTCTTCGATTCATCGGCGTTTGCAATTAGGCCGCACCTCTATCCCAAGGCGGCCATAAACATCTCACGCGACTTCCAGGCGGTCAGCCTCGTCGCCTCCTCGCCGCATGTGCTCGTCGTATCTTCCCAGCTCGGCCCGAAAACGCTCAAGGAGTTTCTCGATTACGCCAGGCGTAAGGGCGATCTGTTGAACTGGAGCCACGCCGGGATCGGCACTTCCACGCACCTGGTAGGCGAGATGTTCATGCGAGAAGCCAGGCTCAAGAATACTGGCATTCCATTCAGGGGCGCACCTGAAGCGATGACAGAGGCAATCGCGATGCGTGCGTCGATTTTTTTCGCTGCGGTCGGCCAGGCGCTTCCATTCATCCTCGATGGCAGAGTAATCGGCCTCGCGGTAACCAGCACGGAGCGCTCGCCGGTATTGCCGAAAGTGCCCACTGTCGCAGAGCTGGGAATGCCCGGCTTCAATTACGAAGTGTGGTTCGTCATTGCCGCACCCGGCAAGACACCTAAAACCGTCGTCAACACACTCTCGACGGAGGTGCGGCGCGCGCTTGGCCTGGCTGACGTCAAGTCTACGCTGGAAACCATGGGATCAATCGGCCGGCCGACGTCACCCGAAGAGGCACGAGCGTACGTACTGAAGGAGTACGAAACGCTTGGAAAAGTTATCGAGATCGCTAATATACCCAGTAACTGATCTAGCGCCGAAGAAAAGACTTCTCGCGCTGTAGCAGTTGATCGTTTGTAAGGAAACCAGAGCAGTCTGATCCTACTAAGCGCGTCCGAGCAAGCGACCATGCGCTGGCGCGTTGAGCAGCGTGACCAGTACTGTTTTTATGAGTAGAGCGAAATGGCTTTTTTCCGAGATCCCACCGTTGTACGGGGAGGTAAAGCCGTCTACGGCGCGCCGCTGGGCATACTAATGCTGGAAGCACGCTTTCCGCGTATTCCGGGGGACATGGGAAACGCCGTGACTTGGCCTTTTCCCGTGCTGTTCCGCGTGGTCCGCGGGGCGAGTCCCGAGAAGGTCGTGCTGCAAGGCGCCCGCGGACTGCTGCCGGATTTTGTAGAGGCGGCGCAAGACCTCGTTCGTCTTGGTGCGGAGGCCATTACGACGAATTGCGGTTTCTTGTGTGTTTACCAGAAAGAGCTTGCGGCTCAGGCCGGCGTGCCGGTAGCGACTTCATCGTTAATGCAGGTACCCTGGGTTCAGGCTACGTTGCCTCCAGGAAAGCGGGTGGGAGTGATCACGATCAGCAGTGCGACGCTCACACCAGCACATCTCGAGTCCGCAGGTGTGCCGCTTGATACACCCATCGCCGGCGTCGAGAACGGCCGTGAGTTTTTTCGAGTGATTATTCTCGCCGAGAAAGACGATTTAGACGTTACGCTTGCCGAGCAAGACATCCTGGACGCGGGTAATCAACTTCTGGCTCGTCACCCGGATGTCGGTGCCATTGTGCTCGAGTGCACCAACATGCCGCCGTACTCTGCAGCGCTTCAAGCCGAAATCGGTTTGCCGGTTTATGACATATATTCCATGATTAACTGGTTCCACAACGGATTGCGCCCGCGTGCGTTCGTGTGATCAGTCCGGACGCGATGCAATGCGAAGGTCTCGCAGACTTGCCATTACGCCAGTGCTCGATCCGGTTCTGTACTAATTGCATGGCAATGCCGGATATGCAATATGCAGTCCGCATATGTGTACTGGACGCCCGGCCAAGCCAAGCTTCGCGTGTGGACGAAAGCGGAATCCACCTTTGGCGGCGTGAATACCTCGGAGATCTCCGCGCTCGGCAACTCACAATAACCAACTTACTGCATAACCACTAACACTACGGAGCGTTCTCGTGGCAAAAATCGAACACGTTTTTGTTCTCATGCTCGAAAACAGGTCTTTCGATCACATGTTTGCGTTTTCGGGTCTGGCTGGCGTCGTGCCTCCGGCGAACCCGCAGTTTGGAGCAAATTCTCCTGATCGGGTGCCCAGCGATCCACCTCACGAGTACGAGGATGTCAAGAAGCAGATAAGTGGTGGCTCGATGAACGGCTTCGTGGGTGATGGTCTGCAGGGATTGAAACCATCACTCATTCCCCGACTCATGGAACTGGCACAAAACTTCGTTCTCATGGATAACTGGTACTCGTCGATGCCAGGTCCCACTTGGCCAAACCGAATGTTTGCCCATGCGGCTTCTTCGTGCGGCTTGGACAATAGCCTTAGCAACGGCGAGACTCTTAAATCTGTTATCAGTCCCTCTGCGTACCTAAATACACCAAATGGTCACATCTTTGAGCGCTGCGTTGCCGGGAACGTTACGTGGCGAATATATAAGTCAGACCCGTTTGTTCAGACGATGGCAATGCACGGCATGGTGGACCTCGCCACGGCTCCGGGCAACCAGGACAAATTCTTTCGGGACACTTACTGGTTGGCTTCCGACCTGAAAAGCGGCGACGCTGCACAGTACACGTTTATTGAACCGCGTTTTAATATCTTGAACAACTATCGAAATGGCAATTCAATGCATCCCCTCGGTTCTGTGGCTGCGGGAGATCAATTTGTCTATCAAATCTACAGCGCGATCCGAAAGTCGGCTGTTTGGGAAAGCAGTTTGCTTGTCGTTAGCTGGGATGAGCACGGCGGTTTCTATGATCATGTAACGCCACCCGCGGCGCCTCCGCCCGGAGAGTCTGCCGTTGAGCAGGAGAAGAACCACCGGAGAGAGGCGGCACCCGGTGACTGCAAATTTGACGCGCTAGGTCCTCGAGTCCCGGCTCTATTGATTTCACCGTATATGCCCAAGGGAAAACTTGGCTCAGCGTTGTTTCCAGGAAGCCTATTCGATCATTCGTCCATCGTTGCCTCGCTAAGGGAGACATTTCCGGCGTTGGGAGCGCCGTTAACGGATCGAGATCGCAACGCGCCGACTTGGACGTCGGGCCTACAGCCGAAGATCCGAACAGACATTTCCATGCCGACAGCGGTCGCGAAGATTAAGGCCATGTCGACGGGTAACGTAGCTGCGAGCCGTGCTTCAACGAAGCAGAAGTTAGACGGAAATTTGGCTGGCTTCGGCCATGTGGCAGCACTTGTTGATTGGAGCATGGCGAAACACGCAAGTCTTCAACCGCTCGCGGTGAGTCACTTCACGGCCAAGCGCATGACCGCCCACGCGCTGTTACAGGGCCGTAAGACCCTGGATCAAGCTCCGGTCATTTCGCGAAACGACATGCTGAGATACATTGCAGCTGTCGAGAGGCGGGCGAACACATATATAAAGTCGCAGACCACGGTTCACTTCACGAAACTTACTGGCAACGCGCCCAAGAAGCGAGCTAAGAGCCGCCCGGCGAAGAAGAGACGTCAGCTCACTGCGAAACGAGCTTCGTAACTTTGCTCTGCCGGTCTGGCGGTATCCGCGATGGACAAGCGAGAGGCTGTACTTCTGGACAGGATGCTGCCGCTTTTGTTTCTCGCTCTTTATCTTTTCGGTGCCTCCACCGCTGTGCCGGCTGCCGATATGTCAGACCACGACGCGGTCGCCATTCGCGCTGTCATCGCTGAGCAGCTCGATGCATTCGCACGCGACGACGCCCCACGTGCGTTTGCGTTGGCAACCACGGGTATTCAAGCGCAGTTTGGCACCCCGGAACGGTTTATTAACATGGTCCGCTCCGCCTATCCGGTCGTGTATCGGCCTAGAGACGTGCAGTTCCAGAAGCCCCAAACGATCGACGGAGAGACTATCCAACCGGTGAGAATGACCGATTCCGAGGGACGCGGATGGATCGCGCTATACCCGATGCAACGACAAGCGGATGGTGTGTGGCGAATCAACGGTTGCCAGCTTGCGAGATCATCGGAGTTAGCGACGTAATCAGCAAGTGAATTGTAGGCACGAGTCTCTCTTCGCGCGCATATATGCCACTTGGGGGCGGGAACGCGACGCCTACAGCGGTCCCATACGATAAAGCGACGCCGAGTGATCGAGAATTTTCTACGGAGTGGGCGGAGAGAACATGATGGCTAGATGTGGTTGTGCGTTATGTCTGCAATGAGCGCGGTCTGCAATGAGCGCGTTTGATATTATATAGATGGCGCATCGGTCTTCTCGCGGCTCGCAAGCGCGTAGTGGAGTACCTAGCTTCTGCACCACAACAATTGTTAAGACGACGAGCGCAATGATTCCGTTCACTCAAGCCTCGATCGCAGGCCGACATGAATCGTGCGTCGGTAGCAGTACTAATCAAGGAGGTTCATATGGCGCGTGTACGGAAGAACGTTTGGAAGTTAAAACCCACAGATAAAACTTTAGAATGGTACGAGCGCGCGGTGACCGCGATGAAGGCAAGACCCATCGCTGAAGCGACGAGCTGGCGCTACCAGGCCGCCATCCACGAATACAACCGGGCCACTGACCCTTTCCGGCAATCAAACGATGTGTTGCCCACGGCAGGGGAGCGCCAGAAATATTGGACCCAATGCCAACACGGGTCGTGGTACTTCCTCTCATGGCACCGCATGTATCTGTACCATTTCGAGACTATTGTGGCGGCTGAGGTTGAGAAACTGGGAGGGCCCGCAGACTGGGCGCTTCCCTATTGGAATTACAGCGATGACCGCGACGCCAACGCGCGGCTGCTACCCACGGCGTTTCGATCGCCGAAAAAAAACGACGGATCGGACAACGCCCTGTTTGTGAACACGCGCACGCCCGATTGCAACGCCGGACGCCAGTTTGCCGATGATTCGGACGTCGCCATTGCAGGTCCGCTGCGCGAGCCGGACTTCGTGAGCCTCTCTTTTGGTACCGGCTTCGGCGGTCCGCAGACAAACTTTATGCACAGCGGAAACTTGATTGGCTCCTTAGAGCTCACTCCGCATGGCAACATGCATATGGCCGTTGGCGGCCTCATGCAATCGTTCTCTACGGCGGCGCTCGACCCGATTTTCTGGCTGCACCATGCTAACATCGACAGGCTGTGGCAGGTTTGGCTGGATCGGGATGCGAGTCACGCGAATCCCACATCGACCTGGGGGACAAAGGTCAAATTTGCGTTCAGGAACGCCGCGGGCAAGGCAGTGACGATGAGCTCGCAGCAGGTCGAGAAGACCTCAAACGCTCCGCTTTTCTACACCTACGACGATACTAGCGATCCATTGGCGAAAACAAAGTTAGGTACGGTAGCAACTGTGGGCGGAGTGAAAAAGAAAACGACCGTGCAACAAATGGTCGGTGCGACCAAAAAGTCATTCATGCTGGACCAGAGGGAAGTCAACGCCAGCTTGATCGCAAAGCCCGAGGTCGGTGCCCGCGCGGCGACGAAGGCAACCGCCGCCAGAGAGTCACGGCGGATATTTCTGAATATAGAAAAGATCGTTTCGCAGGAGCCCGCGCCCTCCTATGATGTTTACCTGAACGTTCCGGAAGGTCAGGATCCGCGCAAGCACCCGCAACTATTTATTGGCCGCCTGCCGATGTTCGGTCTGCTCGAAGCGAGCCGCAAGGCAACCAGCGCCGGGCGCGGTCTGCATTACGCATTTGATGTTACCCACCTCTACGCGCACATGTCGACGTTGCCCGGATGGAATCCGACGCAGCTGCGTGTCTCGTTCGTGCCTGCGCGTGGCAAGGCGCCGGCGAAGGTCACCGTCGGGCGCGTGAGCTTGTACACCGCGTAAGTGTGATCGCCACTCGCTATGCACCGGCTGTTCGGGACGCACTGGCAGGCTGTCCCGAATGGTGGGTACTCGGGCTCGGCACGATAGCGTGGCTTGCAACGGTCTCGCACGGTCTTTCCAACTGGGGGCATTACGGGCATCGCGATCCTACTCTTGGCACCGGTATCCTTCATTGGCAAATAATGGTCATGGCGATGATGCTGCCCGTCATCGCCTATCAGGCGCGGACGGTCGCGCAGCGCTGCTTCGCTGAAAGACGTCATGGCGCAATAGCAGCATTTATTGTGGGCTATATGTTGCCATGGACCTTGTTTGGCACGGTTGTCATGTCCGGCCCAGTCAAACTATTTTTCAGTTCCACATGGACTGTGCCGGCACTGTGCGGCATAGCTGCCATTTGGGCTACCTTACCTTTACGCGAACGAGCGATGGTGATGGTCTATGGCCACGAGCCAGTCATCGCCCCAGACGGAGTCAGACGTGTATGGGACTGCACGACCAGCGGCCTCTTGGTTGGGACTTGCTGTGTCGCTAGCTGCTGGCCTTTGATGTTAGCGTGCGCCGCTTCGGGTCATCACTTACTGATCGTCGCAGCAGGCGGCGCGATTTCGCTCATCGAACGCACGTCTTTTCGTCCGCCTACGCGTTTCGTCGTTCTCGCGTGCTCGGCTCTGGTAATTTTTTTCGCGTATCCGAATAACTAGGCTTGCCAACTGCCTCTGGTTTATTCAGAGCGTACTGCCTAGTAGTAACTCGTGCACCGAAGCCGTTCATTGCATCAATGTTGGGAACCCTCTGAATCGGCTCGGGGCGTCACCGCAACGCACCTGCTCAGTCAGCGCTGCGGCGATATCCCACATCAACAACGTTTCGCTATACCGGCCGTCACTGACATCAATTGAACGATCGCATCGCTGATGCCATTCGTTACGCCGCAACTCATGCGGACGTGATTTCTTGCAGTTGGGCTGTTCCGCGGCACCCGGACATCGAAAGCGCGATAAGTTACGCAGTCACGCGAGGCCGCGGCGGTCGCGGTTGCCTGGTCTGCGTCGCTACGCGCAACGAACAAGCATCGCGCATCGGCTTTCCATCGAGCGACGAGCATGTAGTTGCTGTAGGTGCGTGCAACGATCCGGGCCGACTCTCTCATACAGTAACCGCGGTCAAGGGGTAACACTCGTGGCCCCGAGCGACGACAATCGCGGCCAGGGAATCACCACTACTGATGTGAGTTTGCGCGGCAAGGGGTATAGCGCCGGCGCATATTGCAATGATTTTGGTGGCACATCTTCCGCCACCCCGCTGGTTGCAGGCGTGGGCGCGCTTGTGCTGTCGGCGAAGAAGTCGTTACGGTGGAATGAAGTACGAGACGTTTTAACGTCCACTGCCGAGAAAATCGATCTGACGGGCCGTGGCTATCGGAGCGGGTACAGTTTGAGGTACCGCTTTGGTCGGGTTAATGCTGAAGCGGCAGTGGCCAAGGCTAAAGAATCACGACCTGGTCGGCGCCGTAAAGCACCTAAGAGGTAATGACGCAAGCGCGAGCGATCGACAACCTTGACCCGGGGGGAACCAGGGTGCCTCACACGTCTCAGTCTAGTGACGCTGGGCGGCACATTTGTTGCTGATTTGCGCGTGCGCTAGTACATGAACCTTATTGTTCTAAGCGTATTCCTGGCTGACAGTTTGCGGTTTGACCCATGAGTCCAGGGCGCGAACAAGATCTTCGCAGTGCCTGGTTGGGACCTGACGAAGAGGTTCAGCTGACCGTTCGCGAATCTTCCAGCGATAGATACCATTCCTGACATCCTCTGCCATTTGTATTCGCTCCCAACCGGTTCCGCACTCAAGGCAATCATATGTTTCAGAGGCGTCCAGAATCCGCATGATGACGCCGCGTCGAACTAACGAGGAATGCGCTCCGGACACGTGGGCGTTGTGCTGGCCATCGCATTTTTTACATATAGTCATTGGGAACCCCTCTATGTCGTTGACATCTCTTGCCGCAATTATCGCCACGGTGTTTGAACTCTGAGAGCGCGCAAGGTCAACTAACGTTGTCGCTGGTAGAGACCATCACGGATTAGAGTGTGAGCAATGTACGTACCAATTCTTGGACAATGTCCAAGCGACGCTTTTACGGTATCGGGAGGTGACAGAGCCGCGAGCTTCGGCACCAGCCGTCATTAGCTTCAAGAGCTTGCCGGCCTTGTGCTCGGCAGGCACGGGTGTCGTTGCCTGGCGCTTGGCATATCTTCAGCTACGCGGTACCAAAACGGGTGCAGCCTCAATCAGTGAAGACTAACTGGTTGTCCAACACTCGAGCGACCGAGGCAGGGCCGGTTGTCTCTAGCCTGGTCCAGTTGTAGTTCTGCTTCTGGCCGGTTGGAGGCATGGGGTCCAGAATAGAAAACCGGCGCATAGCGGACATTGCGTGTCTGATGGAGTCCGTGAGTACTGCCAGCGTACCGATTGCGCTCAGTGATCGCCGAGGTCCGTAACCGTTGGTGCCATGAAACCTGCACGCTGACGGTTTGATTTTCGATCGCGCCGCGTGTCGGCCGCTGGGCAATTTCCTTCATTGCCTGCAGCAGGTCGTTCGCTTTGCGCTCGCTGTCGACGTTCTTCGATCGCTGCACGCACGCTTCCGGCGCTTTCACCTAGTCTCGTCTCAAGCGTCCTAGTTGCGATGCTTGCTCTTGGCGCGGACCGGCGTCGCGTGGGCGCGGGAGCCTCGGGCGGCAAGCTTGTGAACGTTATCTATTTTCGGGCGCACCATACTCGCGTCATCCGCCGTCGTGACAGTGGCTTTGGACAACAACTGCTCACTCGCTGGGCGGAGCGCTGCTGGTCCACGCGTGAAGCGTAAACAGGAAGCTGCCGAAGTCCTGAACGGAAAAAGCGATCGCGAGCGGGGCAGGAATCACGTTGTAATACCACATCACGCCCATCACAATTGGCACGAGCGGCCGATCGAGCAATGATGCGAAGACAAACCCCTGCGCGTTTAGCCGTGCGCTGATCACATAAAGCATGCCAAGCCCACCGACCAGCAGCCCGATCAAACGAAAATAGTTCGCGCTCTGTTCTGTCAGTGACGGTAGATGCAGCAGCGATGCCACGAAATCCGGCGCGAACAGCATGAACGGCGATTCAAGCAAAATCAGCCAGCCGAAAAGTTCCACGGTCTTGGCCGCTCTAGTCTGTCCGGAGGCTTTTAACAACCGGCAAAACATTTCCTTGATCGGTGGATTCTGCGTCATGATTCCTGTTGTCCTTTTGTATTATCGCCCATCGCTGCCCGGAGACTGGCCGTGTGGTATCAGTCAAATTGCCACCGATTGCCGACTCGATTCGCTTTGGTAGAGATGAGTCGTCGCGAAGAAAGCGCTGACCTGTCCGCTCGGTTCGGTGGATCCACCTTTTGCCACCCCGGGCGTTGGTGCATGTCGAACACAAGATCACTCAGAGATTGCACGACGCGTCGATCAAAGAAGGTGCATGAGGAACCGGTGACAAGCCGGTAGAGGTTACCCAAACATATCCGGAGCGGTTTTAGGATAAAGTGGGCAGATAACAAGGGGAGGTTATATGCGCATTATTCTCTGGCTGTTTGCCGTGGTATCCGTATGTGCTCTCGTTGGGGCATTTGTACTCGTTCCCGTTCTCAAGGCGCTGCTCGAAGGGACGCCGCCCCAAGACTTCGAACCGCCCGCATAGCCCAAAGTATGGATACATTGTAGGCACGACCAATTACTTTGCTGTGCGTGCGTTTTTTCCCAACACATCGATTTTCAATTGTCTTTGCCGCGCACTTTCCACACATGACGAGCGCCGAACCCGTCCTGACGCACCAGCCGTTCCCACCGCGTGCCGCAATTCTTGTCGGTGCAGACAAGGACGTGGAGGACTCCCTGCTGGTGTGAAAACGCGCCTTCTTCTTTCAATCCCGCATGCGGCTGAACTTCTTTGGTTGACTGGTAGAGAAGGCCTAGACATGCCCTGCACATTGCCATCGTTCGTCCCGGAGTACATGAGCGGACAAGTTTCGCACCAAACTACGCGTGCGCCATAACCGAAGTGGCTCATAATGAACTTTGCTCGAGTGCGCATTGACATCGCCCGGTTGCGCTGGTACGCGGCACCCCTCTATGGACAATTGAATAGATCGTTACACGCCTGACATACGTTACGCGCCTCAAACAGGCGTCGTGATCGAATTTCTGTGAGTCGCGTGCGGTGAAGCTCATGCAGTTAGCCTTCCGTCACCGTGTCGCGCACGCGAGAGGCAAAGGTGACATAGTCACAATCCTTTTCCACTCGAAAGCGATTCGCGTCTAATTCTTTCAACAGACGAGTGGCAACGAACCGTAGAAGCTTGCCTTGAGCAAACGCCCGCCTCTATTTGATGCGTCAGCACCACCGCGCTTCCTTCACGGGCCACAAACTTAGGGCACAATGTAGCCGCCAATACGATTACTGCGAAAGATAAACACATGCCTCGAAAAGAACCCGGTTTCGCGGAACGCTTGCAGACCGCAGCCAAGGCGAAGCAAGCGCAGTTGGAAAAGATACGCGCAACGGCGCTTGCCAACGGCCCGCAGTCCCTCGAGCGGCACGCGGCACGAGTGGAGACGGCAAAAGCTCGGGATATCCGCGCGGCCGAACGCAAACAGGCAAATCGGACCTCCGCTGAACGGAGAGACGCAGAACGAAGGGCTGAGAAGGTTAGGCAGGAATGCGCTGCCACCGAAGAAAGGGCGCGCAAGGATGCCGAGCGCGTTGCCCAAGCGGAGGCCGACGCAGCGCTTAAAAAAGATCAGAAGGCGGCGCGCGACTCCAAATACGCGGCACGCAAAGCGCGGCAAAAATAACAACAGCGTCTTAAAAATAGCGTTCGTTGTTGCGTTGCTAAACGCCGTCACGCGGAAGCGGGCACACTTCCATGGCCTGGATCAAACCGTCTTGGATGATGAAACGGTGACCAACGCGTTCATCACCAAGAACGGCCCCGGCGAGGTCACGCACGACCTGATGCACGTGCACCAACATACTCCCAGCACCCTCCGGCTGGAAGGAAACGGGCTCGACGTGCGGATCGATCTCCGACCACTGCTGCGTCCAGTAGGCGCGGACTTCCTGATGCCCATGGACGAAGCCGCCCTTGAACGCCATCGGCCAAGCCACGTGCGGCGTCATGGTAGCGAGGGCGGCGTCGATGTCTCGCGCATTGAAAGCAGCGTAAGCCTCGCGCAGCAAGTTTATTTCTGGCGTCGATTGATCTGGCATAAACAACCGCAAGTACTTTCGTCAGAACAGAAAGCGATTTGCTTGTAACGACAAGGTAATCCTGCGCTCGGGACGTGTCCAGCGCTGATGCCTGAGCTCCGATTTTTACTGCGTCACGCGCTACGATACGCCGGTCGGGTCAACCGCCGGCTGCGTTGCTGTCATCGGCGCTGCTGGTTGTCGTGACCAAGACGGCGTTTGTAGTGCGTTACTTACTCATCTCTTACCAGATTCTGGAGGTTCGCTCTCTTTATGCGTTCTATTGTGCGGGATCTGCCAAGTCCTGAGCAGCGTTCGCTGCACCTTCGTTTCGGCACCTACTTGTTTCAGTAGCGCAAGCGGTTTCCCATAGCGATGTTGTCCGACGCTCCAAACAGACGTCAGGGACTGTTCATGAACCAGCCACTCGCGCACTCTTAAGTTTCGGTGAGGAAACGTTCAGGATGGTCAACGATATAAAGCCGGGTGATTTAGTGGCGCTCGTGCGCGGCCACGCTTGCGTCCTAGGCGAGGTCGGCGGCGTACCTTTTACAGTCGAAAGCGTATATCGAACGCTGGCGCCCTGGGCTAGATTCGTTTGCAATATATGCGGACATCGAGAGAACGCTGTTGCAACGCGCTACGTCCTGGATCCGCGTGGCAATACGTTACCACTAAGCTGGCTAACAAAGTTTGCGCCACTAATTGATATTGAAATACTCGAACAAGAGGTCGAAGTGCTACGTCGTTATGCGGCTGCTATTTGCGACGACGCTCGCGTCAAGCGGTCCCCAAGCACACGAAGATCATAGCTCGCGACACTCTTAATCGCGGAAGCGTGTCCGTACGATGTGGACTACTTAGTACAGCGACCTGTCTAACGCTTACGAATCATTTCAACGCTACGCGCGCCGCAGAGCAATAACATGCTTGGCTTTGACCCGATCATGCGCAGCGCCGCATTGAGAGCCGATGACTCCGCTGGCTTGACCACGTGGGTATCGAACTTAGCGTCCAAGGCGCGTCGCACGTCTTCGGATTGGCCGTAACCGGTCATACGACGACCGATACGCGCTGACGACGGGACGTCCGCTCGACAAATTTGCGCGCGACGTTGTTCGTCCTCTGGGCATTGCCGGCGTACACTGGAATCGGGTTAGCGGATACCGATGCCGGCAGGGCGATTGCGCTTTCGACCGCGCGACGATCGCGAGCGTACAGTTAAGCGTGACATGGTTCGGCCTATGCACGAGTGCCGCAGTGTAATCGCCCCGTTATAATCGCCAATCCAACTGCACGAACAGAACCCTCTCTGCTCAAAGCGCTGGAAACATGCCGCGAGCGCGTGCAGGAAAATAATCATCCGGCGGTTCATCGAGGAGCAACCATGATTTTCAACGCGCGCTTTCCCAGCAACATTGCCGCGTGCGTGTGTCTCGCGACTTGCTGGATGCAGGCGATCGCCGCCGACTATCCGAACCGGCCCGTGCGCATGGTAGTTCCGTTTGCAGCGGGTTCCAACATCGACGGCACTGCCCGACAAATCGCACCCAAGATTTCCGAATTCCTCGGTCAGCCCGTGGTGGTGGACAATCGCGGCGGCGCTGGCGGCACCATTGGTGCGGCGCTTGTCGCGAAGGCGCAACCCGACGGTTACACCATCCTTATGGGCAACGCACCTACGCACGGTATGGCACCGCATCTTTACACCAATCTTGCCTATGACCCGATCAAGGACTTCGCACCGATCGGCCGCATCGACAGCGCGAGTTTCGTGCTTGCCGTCAGCGCTTCGCTTCCCGTGCAGTCGGTTGCGGAACTGGTGGCCTATGCGAAAGCGCGCCCCGGGGCGCTCAATTATGCTTCCTCGGGCAACGGCACTACAGCGCATCTCTCGGGCACGCTCTTCAACAATAAAGCCGGCGTTGATCTTAAGCACATTCCCTATAACAGCGTGCCGCAGGCGCTGGTCGATCTTTCAAGCGGCGCGGTAGCGATCATGTTTTACCCTTATCAGCCGCTAATACCGGTGGTACAAACCAACAAAGTACGATTGCTTGCGACGACGGGCCAGAAGCGCGCATCGTATCTGCCAAATCTGCCGACGGTGATCGAGGCGGGAATTCCGGATTTCGTTGCGCTCGCATGGCACGGCTTCTATGCGCCTGCCGGGACGCCGAAGGCCGTGATCGACATAATCTATGCGGCGCGATGGCCGATCCGAAAGTAATCGCGGGCTTAGTCGCGAGCGGCATTGACGTCGATCTCGCGCCTGCGGCGGAGTTCGCCAGGTTCACCAGGCAGGAAGTCGACCGCTATCGTGTTTTGATTGCGCTGGCGGGCGCGAAAATCTAGCACTTCCATCGAGGAGACTGACATGATCGAAGTGAAAAAACTCGATGCGCCGCTCGGCGCCGAAATCCGCGGTCTCGATCCGCGCAAGCCGCTCGATCCTGCTGCCGTCGCAACCGTCAATCGCGCTTTCATCGACAACCTTGTCATTCGCATCCGTGACGTGCCGATGTCGATACCTGAAGTGCGCGACTTCAGCAGCCAGTTCGGCATCCTGCGGCCGCACATCGCCAAAAACTACCGTAATTCGGAGACTCCTGAAGTGGTGGTGATGACAAATCAGGATGCCAACGGAAATTTTGATCCGGTCGGCGCGGGCCGCGGCGTGAGCTGGCACGTTGACGGTACTTTTCATCAGAACCCGCCCAAGGCAACGTTGCTGCACGCGGTGACGCTGCCGGACAGCGGTGGCAACACTGGCTTCTCCAACATGTACATGGCATACGAGACGATGCCGGCGGCGCTCAAGAAGCAGGTCGACGGCCGCTACGCGATGCATCGCCTGCGTGGTCGCAAGAACAACGGCGCCGAGCTCGTCGGTGCGGAAGCTCTGAAGAAAATGGCGGACGTTATGCATCCCGTGATCAGGCAGCACCCCGAAACCGGCCGCAAAGCGGTGTTCGTCAATCCGCATCACACGCTGTCTATCGTCGGTCTGCCGCCTGACGAGAGCGAAGACCTGCTGAATGAGATTTGTGCATGGTGCTCGCGCGACGAGTTTCAATGGGATCAGGTGTGGGAAGCGAACGACACCGTGATGTGGGAGAACCGCTCCGCCTGGCATATCGGCCGCGGCGGTTATCCGCAAAATCAACTGCGCAGGTTTTATCGCACGCAGCTCTATGAATTCGGCAGCAATGCCGCTTAGCAGAAGATAAGCATATGCGTCCCAATCCCCTGCGTGAGCGCTGGGCACGCGGCGAACCGGCATCCTGTTTGTGGATCGACATCGGCTGGCCGGTTTCGGTCGAAGGCCTTGTAAAGCTGCCTTACGATTCGTTCACACTCGATCTTCAGCACAGCCTCATCGACCGCGGCACTGCAGTGAATGTCTTGCAGGCGCTCTCGCTCGGCAACGGTGTGCCGCTCGTGCGCGTTACGCAGAACGACCACGCGGAGATCGGCTTCGTCCTCGACGCCGGCGCCTATGGCGTGATCTGTCCGCAGATCGAGACCGCCGAGGATTGTGCGCGCTTCGTCGCCGCATGCCGCTACGCTCCGCGTGGAACGCGCAGCTGGGGACCGGTGCGCGGCCTGCTTTATGGCGGCGCTGATTACTTTCAACGCTACGAGCAACAGATCGTCAAAGTCGCGCTTATTGAAACCGTCAAAGGCGTTGAGAACATGCGCGCGATTGCAGCGACGCCGGGCCTCGACATGCTCTACGTGGGTCCTAACGACCTGACGATCGATTACGGCGGCGCGCCGACCTACGTCGC
>Ga0070670_100000856_pt1 | contig 23839 bp, 22 predicted proteins | sample KBSS63metaG_FD_64665 | JGI IMG/M metagenome (GOLD analysis project Ga0070670, IMG submission 64665) | Switchgrass rhizosphere microbial communities from Kellogg Biological Station, Michigan, USA - KBS S6-3 metaG | ecosystem: Host-associated > Plants > Roots > Rhizosphere > Soil ... | reverse complement strand
GAGCTCGGATACCCGATCATGGTCACCCCTTTCGCTCAGTTCGTCGGCAGCCAGGCAGCCATCAACGTAATGACGGGCGAGCGCTACAAAGAAGTCACCGATCAGGTGATTCAATATGCGCTGGGACTTTGGGGCAAAGAAGGCGCGGATTACATGGACCGCGATGTCAAAGCGAAAATATTGGATCGCCCGCGCGCGCGGGAAATGGAAAACTTCGAGGTGCCGGACGTTTCTCTGGAACAGGTTCGCAAAAAATACGGCGGACCGAGTCTCTCGGATGAAGAGCTGATCTTACGCTACTATGCCGGACCGGAGTTCGTCGACGCGCTCAAAACCGCGCCGCCAAGAAAAGAATACTTAGACGCACGCAAACCGCTTGTGAAACTGGTCGAAGAGCTGATCCAAAAAAGAGATACAGGGCACATCTATATACGACGCGATAATTTTACCTTGAGCGCTGGCCGCCGAGTGTAATTAACATTCCAAGTTAAGAGCTGAGAGATTTTTTAATCCGTTTTCTCCAAGAATTTTGCGTCTTGGCGGCGAATAAAGCCGGGCGGATTGCCTCGTCTGGAGTGAACCTCCAACCAATCCCCCTTCGAGCTGACCACCTCGACTCGCGTTCCCGGCGGAATATTGGCCACCACCCGAGAAGAAGAAGACGCCGATTCAAAGAGGGGCGTCGAGTCTCTGGTCTCATACGCTCCAGTGCCGGAAGCGCGCCGGGATGTCGGCGTAACCTTCGCCGAACGAGTGGTATCCGTTGATTGTTGCTCATCCGTTTTGACCGGCGCTTTACGAGACGAAACTTCCGGTGCTTCGGTATTGGGCCGCGCCTTCGAAACGACATTCGGCCGTTGCTCGGAGGACTCGAAAGGAGCCGATGGCGACGGCTGGGGGGACTGCGACTGCGGTACCGACATAGGACTATTTTCAACCGGTTCACCCGCGCGATTGATCTCTTCCCGCGATAAAGAGCCTGGCGCCTCTGCATCATACGGCCGATCGGGTTTAATTTTTTGCCTGAGCACATTTGTTCCGAAATAAACTCCGGCCGCTGCGACTGCAATCAAAAGAACGACGCCAAAAAACATTGTTGTAGGAGTACCCTTGCGTTCCTGCGGTCGTGCAAACGCGGCGTCACCAGTCGCTCCGGATGGCAGCGTTTTCGGCCTAGACGAGCTTGCGGCGGAAGTAATGATTTGAGCACGTTCGCGCCTGGAACTCTCATCGCCTGCGGCTCTTCCAGCAGATTGGCTCAGCCTCACGCCGCAGTTTCTACAAAAATTGTCCACCGGCTCGAATTGCGAGCCACATCGACTACAAACCATTAAAACAAGCCTCCCTGCGTCACTTCTATAAACCTACGAATACCGGACCAATCTGTCAATTAGCTGTCGAGCATTGAATTGAAATTGCCAACCGGATAGAAAATCGTTTCTATGAACAAAGTGTGCAACCTTCGTGAAGCCATCGAGCGCGACGTACAGGACGGCACAACGATCGCGATGGGCTGCGCGTTGGAATCTCTGATACCCTTTGCTGCCAGCCATGAAATCATTCGTCAGAACAAAAAGAATTTGACATTGGTTGCGCCGATCTCCGACATGCAATTCGACCAGTTGATCGGCGCGGGAAGCGTCAAAAAAATCATCGCATCATGGGTGGGAAATGTCGCCGCCGGCCTCGGCCATAATTATCGACGCGCCGCCGAAGCCGGTATCCCACATCCGATCGAGATCGAGGAACACTCCAACTTTACCATTGGGCTCGGTCTTCAAGCAGGTGCGATGGGCGTTCCCTTTCTGCCGACCCGCACGATTCAGGGAAGTGATTTCGCTCAATGCGAGCAATTCAAGCAGGTGGCTTGCCCGTTCACCGGCGAGCAGCTAATCGCGGTCCGTGCCATTCGCCCGGATGTGACGATTCTGCATGTGCAGCGGGCCGACGCCGAAGGCAACGCGCACGTCTGGGGCAATTTCGGTGTCATGCGTGAGGCCGCTTTGGCCGCACGAAAAGTTATCATCACCTGCGAGGAATTGGTCGCGCACGAAGTCATTCTAAGCGATCCCAATCGCACCGTTGTTCTGGGCTTCGTCGTATCGAGCGTCGTGGCGCAGCCTCTGGGTGCATATCCCTCGCCGACGCAAGGGTATTCGCGCCGCGACGATGAGTTTTATTTCGAATATCATCGGGCAACCCGCACGCGTGAGGGTTTTGAACGCTGGTTGCGAGACTGGGTGCTCGATCTCGCTGACCACGAAGCTTTTCTTGATCGACTCGGCAACGCTCGCACTGAAACTCTGCGACCCAATTCCAACGCGCTCGCGGCGCCGGCGAGCTTCAACTACTGATCGCGACAAAGGAGGACGACATGAAAACTGTGCCATCTTTAAAACTCAGCGAGGAGGGCTGCGATATTATCGTCAAGGCGGCCATCGACAAAGCCAAGGAGCTGAAACAGATCGTCAGCATCTGCGTGGTCGATGCCGGCGGACATCTGATGGCATTCAAGCGCATGACCAATGGCCGGACGCACAATACGCTCATCGCCCAAGCCAAGGCGCGCTGTGCGGCGCTTACCACCGCAGCGACGGGAAAGAAGGGGCGCGATGGAGCCGAAATTCCTGATCACCAGGTGCTCGCGCAAACTCTCGCTGTCGGTCCCGGTTGGTTCATCAGTATCGAAGGCGGCTTGCCGCTTACAGTCGAAGGGCAGTGCATCGGCGGCGTCGGCTGCAGCGGCGCACCGGCGGCAGTCGATCGACAGATCGTGCAGGCAGGAATCGACGCGTTCAGCAAGGCGTAAAACAAAATTTGCTGACCTTAATGCCGTTACCCAGATGTCGTACCGGCGAAAGCCGGTATCCAGGCCCAGATTTCAAAATTCTGGATTCCGGGTCGGGCAACCCCGGACTGGATCCGGGGTTGCCCGAATGACGAGCAAACTACTGGACTCAATTATCCAATCACGACAGAGCGCGAGGCGAGTTTGTCCACTAAGACTTCAGTGAGATTTGCGACGCCAGCTGCTAGTGCGAAATAATATCAGGACGTAATTTCCCACCAGTTTTTGCTGACATCGCTCACCAGAAAATGCGCGCGCCCGTTGGTCTGGAGCTCGCGTAAATCGCTAATCCCGAGCTCTTTGCCTTTTCTGGAGAACTCTTTGTGCGCGTCTTCAACTTCCTCGGGAGAGGCGACCTGGAGGGTAAAGCGATTGGCTTCGGTAAGATAATCTCGATGCGGCGTCGGCAGCACGACGACGTACCACGGACCGCTCGGCACTGTAATGTAGGTCGACATGCGCCCACCACCGATGATCGAGAGCCCCAGCACGTTAGCTAAAAAGTTATCACTGGTCTCCTTGTTGTCGCAGTTGAGCGTACCGTGGGTCATTGCCTGCGGTATGTAGCCACGTCCGGGAAACTGCTCTTCAGTGAGCGGCGTGGTCCACTGCGGCGCCGCGATCCTGCGCCCCTGCTTGATGGCGGCCGGATTGTAATATTCGATCTCGAGATCGTTGCCGCCCGGCTCTTTAAAATAGATCGAATACGCAAAATGCGCTTCGTGCGGTGGGGTCACGCTTTTGATCTTGTACTGCTCCTTATGGGCGGAAATATATTCATGAGCTTTCGGAATTTCCTTGGAATTTGCGACTCTGAAGCCGTAGTGATTGGTATGCGGTTTGTTCTTCGCGTTTGGGCCGGCCTCGTGAATGACCAAACGCCATGCAGTATTGGGATGCTTGACGATAGCCTGGTGCTCCGTGCGTTCGATCACCTGGGCCGCCAAAAGCTCGGTAAATATTGGCAGCGTCTCATCGAGCGAACGGCACTCATAATGACCCTCGGTCAGCGCAATCGGCTTTAACATCGTTGTCTCCTTGGAGTTCAATCTTTTAGCGATCTTACCCTTTAATTATTCAGGAGGCCGTTGCGCTTGTCAATTGGCCGGTCCGCGGAATCGACGGCATGCGCACTTCCGCGCCGGATTTTGCGCACTCCTCTTCGAAGATTTTTCGGATGATCGGATCTTCGTCTTCATATTCGATCTGCCAGCCGCCGTAGGCCAACGGCACATCCGATTGAATCTTGCCCGGCTGAAGCTTGTACTTGCGGCTAAGGATCTTCAATGCGAGATAACGCGCCGGTTCCGCGCTCGAATTGAAGTGTTGGTGAAACCAACCTTCCGGGGGAACCACGATCGACCCGGGCTTCCAATCCACCCGCGTCATCTCTTTTCCCTCCGGCCAGAGAAGCGAGTAGCCCTTGCCGGTCAGAATGAAGACGTGCGCGCCGGGACCATGCCGATGGGCCTTCTTGTAAATCCCGACCGGAAAGCGGGAGACGTGCGAGCCCATCATGCTTTCCGACATCTCGAAAAAGATCGTCGCGTTGCCTTTGCCTCGTTCCGTCCAAGCCACCGGCTCGATGTTGATCGCATCCGCGACGAAATTTGTTTCAACGACGCGATCGCTATAAAGCTTACCGCTCCCGGCGAAATAACCGTCTTCGCCTTTGAACCGATCGGTAAATGCATACGGATTGTTGATAACGAAATCTTCACAGTGAAATAAATTGAACACCAGCGGTGCCGTTGTCACCGCGAGTAAGCGCGCCTCGCGATCACCCTGGCCGTTGAAATGCTGGTAGGAAGCATTGAGCGGAATCGCGAAAAGGCTCCCCGTTTGCCACTCAAAGCTTTGCTTCGCCCCATTGCTCTGCCACACAGTGGTGGCACCTCGGCCATCGAGCACGTAGTAGAGCGCTTCATAAATATGGCGCTGCGGTTTTAGATTCCTAGCCGGAGGAATACCGACGACATAAGCGTCATCGAGATAACCCGTTCCATCGAGCATGATGTAGACGCCGGTGCCACCCACGCGATCCCAAGGCTTGAGCGGAATCGTGTAAAGATCTTCCACGAAAAAACCGCGAATGACGTCAATGCCCTGCGAGCTGATCCAGCGATCGTACGGCGTGTCCATCACCTCGACTTTGCTCTCGACCTTTTCGTAAGACGGACGCGTAATGCTTTCTGCCATCAAAACCTCCACGGAACTATTACCGCTTTTTTATCCTGGAATCGCGCGCGTCATCAAGCGCAGCCGCCGTTTGTTGACGTCGTATCAGCTGAGCGCCAGCCAGCTTGTGTGAAAAATGGGCGTTCGTGGTCTGACAAAGCTCAGGATGTCCGAGTACGGCCAAGTGCAGCGCCACGGGGCGCTAAGCGGAAACTTCGGTTTGATCCGATTTGCCGACTAGCACGGAGCGCGTATCGAGGGATACATCACGATCAGGGTCACGACTGTTCAATGTTGACAATGCTGAACCATTAACCTCATATGAATAGCTAGACGCAAAATCCAGGAGACCGCGATGACTGAAGAAGCAATGAGCAACTTCATCGCGGCGCTGAAAACCGGCGCCGGACTGAAGGATGAATTTATCTACTACATGTCCTTCGAGGACTACAAAAGCTTTCCTGATCCGTTTCCCCGCACAAAATTTACGGTTCGGGAAGTTCAAGAAAGCATCCGCAGATACGCGAATCCAGAAAAACCCGGCGAGCTTTTTCAGTGGGATATTCATGGCCGGCTATTCACACCCGCTGAGATTTCCATTCCCAATACCGCAGTGGTGATGATTCACGGCGGCGCGGTAAACGAATACGAGTTTATTTTCACCCCGGACGGACCGGAAGACTATCTCGACTTGACCCAAACAGATCCGGCAAAAGCGCGCGTCGGCGTCGCGCAGCACATTGCATCCCTTGGAGTGCCGGTGCTGGCGATCTCGCTGCCGGGCCATTACAGCCGCAAAGCATGGCCGCCCATTGCTGAGCGGCGCCCTGAATTCGTGATCGGCGAAACCCCAAGCGATGAGGAGCTCAAAAATCGTCTCGCCGTTTACACATTCAGAATGTGCGTGGAGTCGATCAAAACACTCGTCGAAGAAACTCTCGAAGAATCCATTTTCATGTGGGGCCATTCGACCGGCGGTGAATATTTTTACCTGATGGAGCAGTTCGGCCTCAAGAACAAATTGATCGGCGGATTGGGTTTTGGAACGGGCATGCCGGCGTGGGTGCGTAAGGAATGGGATTTGGCCTGCGCCAAAAAATCTCCCGAAGAGCGTGCCGCGCCGTTTCGCAACCTGACAGACTTAAGCCGCCGCTCACCGAAAGGTTACGTGAAAAGCGGCTACATCGGTCCGAATCAGCCGTGGGGCAGCGCCGAACGCTGGTTCGAGCTGGAAAACCACCGTCGGCCGCAGTTCAAACCATTTTTACAAGACATCGAGCATAGCGCGCATGATGTGCTGCTGCCGGAGATCAAGAAAATTTCCGGGCTCGCCGACGAAGAATTGTTCATCACCTACCAATCCGACCTGCATCGTCTGCGCGGCAAAAAGCTACTGCACATTGTCGGGGAATACGACAAGGGACACTGGATCGAGGGCGGCGAGCGCGGATTGCCGTTCCGGCGCGAAGTGTACGCGTTTCAGCGCTTCAAACCGTACGCCGACGCTCTCCGCCTGATCGTCGTGCCGAACCTGACACATTACGGGCACGTGGAAAGTTATAACGAGCGGTTGGCAAACTTGATGGTCACCGGCTTCAAGGAATATTTCTGCGGCTAAATTCTCTAAGAGTCGCCAGCTTCAACCATTTGCTTGACAGGTTCGGCCATCTAACCTACAGATTGCTCTCGATGAAAAGTTGCCCGCAGCGCGCTTACACGAAATTCCGCCGCATACTTTCGCACTGCTTGGCGATAGCGTTTGTATTCTTTGCGGTTTGCGCGGCGGCGGAGCCGCTGCGCATCGCCTACACTTCGATCGCAGTAGTCTATGGCCCGTTATGGCTCACCAAGGAAGCGGGCATTTTCAAAAAATACAATATCGAGCCGGAGTTCATCTATATCGCCGGCGGTCCACCGTCCCTGCAGGCGCTGATTGCCGGTGACGTCGCGATCTCTTTCACTGCCGCCGGCGCAACCGTAGCAGCCAACCTTCAAGGTTCAGACGTCGTGCTCCTCGGCGCGACGATCGATTCATTGCCGTTCGAGCTTTGGTCCGTCCCGAGCATTAAACAGCCCGAGCAGCTCAAGGGAACAAAGCTCGGCGTCAGCCGCATCGGTGCAACCACTGACTTCATCGCACGCTATTTATTGAAGAAATGGAATCTCCAGGCGGATAGAGAAGTGGCGATCTTTCAAACCGGCTCAGGACCGCAGGTGTTCGCTGCACTCAAGGGCGGCGCCGTTCAAAGCGGCGTGCTCTCCACCGGACCGGAAACGCTCAACGCTGAAGCCGCCGGTTTTTTTCGTCTCGCGGATATTTCGACTTCAGGGTTGGTTTACCCATTCGGCCCGTTTGCCGCCCGTCAGTCATTTTTGAAAGCCCATGCGGATCTGGCCATGCGATTCATGAAAGCCTATGTAGAAGGGCTCCATCGGTTCAAGACCGACAAAGCGGCGGCCCTATCGGTACTAGAAAAATATATGAAGCAAAAGCCCACAGCCGCCGCCGAGAAAATTTATGAACTCTATGCGACCCGATATTTCAAGCGCGCTCCCGAAGCGACCTCTGCCGCGATCCAGACGATCCTCGAAGAACTCTCCGCCACGCGTGCCTTACCCGCCGGCATTACGCCGCTGCGCTTCACCGAATCGAGATTTATCCGCGAGCTAATAACCGACGGTTTTGTTGATTCGCTCTACAAAACCCGCTGATCGTTTCGCGCCAGGACGCCTATGCCGATCAAACCGATTGTGGCGCAGCATGAAAACCGTCTGGGCGAATATGACCGCGGCCTGTGGCACGCAGCGCTTGTCCCGATCTTCCCATGGGTGGTAAACACGGTGGACGTGTTGATCTACGAGCCGTAATGCACCGGCATCTCGCAACTAAGGAGCAATCGCCATTTCGATCGTGATCGTCGCCATGCCGTACGGCATTCTGGATCCGGAACGGTTATCGAAGGCGTCGCGCATCAGCATGGAACGGGCCATCGATTGGTGGCAAAAATCCATGCTCACGTCCAAGCACAAGACCTATTTCGTGCTGGCGGGCTACGATATCGATCAGGGACAGGAAATTAAGCTGCGCCGGGCGATCATCGAGGAGACGGTCCATGAGCCCGAGCTGTTGGCTAACCTGGTCGAAGTTTCGGCGCGAAACGAAACCGCTCTGGCACAAAAAATTGCCCGCGTCCGCGCTCTCCTGCCGGTGGAAACCATGACCGTATTCGTCGAATCGCGAAATGCCGTAAGCGTCAAGGCCATCTTTAAGCGTAAGTTCGGTAAAACGCTACAAATCCGGAAATTTAAAGCGCAATTTGAATTCAACCACCAGTGGATTACGACCTCGACATCCTTCGCCTGGTTCTCCCGCAACTGGTTTTTACGAATTTGGTTCGAAGCGAAACGACGGATGGGACGAGGACTGAGAAAGAAGCTGCGCTACTGGTTTCGCTCGTGAGAGCCCGTAGGGGCGCAGCATGCTGCGCCCCACATCGCAATCGTACTTTTATGCCACCTTGGAAATCTTGGCGTTCGCCTCAGCCGAAAACCCGTGCTCCAACCACCAATGAGCGATTTCACTGCCGGTCGCAAACCATACCCCTTTATGCGATTTCATGTAGCCGATGATTTCAGCTAACGTCTTCGCCCGGCCGGGACGGCTGGAAATGTACGGATGAAATTGGAACGGGCAGAAGGTCGGGGCCAAAACAGATTCCTCATAGAATTGATCGAACATCGCTTTCCAGACCGCCAAAGTATCGTTGGGGTTTCCTGAATCACGATGTCCATACGTACGCCCATCGCCGAACGGTTGACGCGGCAGCTCGACCAGTTTTTTCTTCCCGTTCTGCCAAACAAACGGCAAATCGTGCGCGAAAGAATTGCTATTCCACAGATAGCCTTGCTCCAACAACAGCTCCAAGCTGTTGGGGCTCTGGGTACACGAGCGCCAGCCAAACGGCCGCTTCTGCGCGCGATTGAGAATCATGTCCGTGGCTCGTTTGATCACGTCGCGCTCTTCTTCTCTGCTCAAATCGCGGGCCACTTCATGATGATAACCATGACCCGCGACTTCATGGCCTTGAGCGGCAATCGCCGCCAGAGCTTCGGGATAACGTTCGGCGATGCCGCCGCAGGTAAGAAAAGTTGCTCTGACTTCCTGACTGGAAAGAATCCGCAGAATCCGCCAGATCCCCGTGTTGGGACCGTATTCGCCCTGGGTGTATTCCTCGTGATTGATGCGGCCGTTCTTGTCAGGCTTCACATCTTCTCCGCCCTGAAAGTCGAAGCTCAAAAAAACCGCGATGCGCGCATCGCCCGGCCATTGCACTTTGCCATTAGAGTGTAGTTCTTGAAGCGCCATTCAACCTCCTTGATTTTCGGAGTTAAGAGTATGTTAACTGAACATCGAATAGGTTCGGCAGAGCATATTGATAAACCAGCACTCCTTTGGTTGCAAGCTGTTGAATTCACATTGTGAGTCGCCGGAAAAGATTATATAGAGGTGGCGAAACGATCTTTGGAGGTGCGGTCATGTCTGAAGTTGCTGCAAAGTTCGATGTTGGAGGAGTTCTCTTAAACCAACCCTTCAAGATACGCCGTCTCGGTCATTTCGGTTTTAATCTTTCCAACATGGAAGACGGCGTGCGGTTTTATGTCGACCTGCTCGGGTTTCGTATTTCCGATGTGATGGACTACTCGCGGCGCGCTAAAGATCCGGCCAAGGTCGCCGGCCTCGGCGATCCCAACGGCTACTTCACCCGGTATGGCACCGATCATCATGCCATGGTGCTCTTTCCCAAGCGTGTGCGCGATGCGCTTGGGCGACAGGAGCGGCCGGGAATTACCGTCAATCAGATCACGTGGCAAGTCGGCAGTCTCGCCGAGGTCGGCGCGGCAATCAAATGGTTCAATGAGCGAGAAATCAAGCAGCAGCGTTCAGGCCGCGACATGCCGGGATCCAATTGGCACACCTATCTCTATGACCCTGACGGTCAGAGTAACGAGCTATACTACGGCATCGAGCAAATCGGCTGGAACGGCCATAGCAAGCCGCGAGCGATGTACGATCGAGGCTTTGACAAACCACCGGAGCTGCCGCAGGTTTCTGAGTTTCAAGAAGTCGAGCAAGCTAGAGCTAACGGCATCGATATTTTTTCCGGCTACCGATATGTCGACAAACTGCCCGCCGATTACGACGTTGACGGCGTTCTTCTGCCGCGTCCGTTTAAAATTGTCCGTCTCGGCCCGGTGTACTTATTCAGCGAAAACATGGATGCTGCGGTAGAATTTTACCGGGATACTTTGGGTTTTACTTTAACCGAAGAGGTCAGCTGGCAAGGTGAACGCTGCTTCTTTTTCCGCTGTAATACCGAGCACCACTCGCTTGCGCTTTTCCCTCTCGAGCTGCGCGATGCGCTCGGCTTCAGCCCGCATTCCAAGTGCGCCGCGTTCGGCATCCAGCTGGCGAATTATCGCCAGCTCAAAGACGCAGTGAAATTTTTTCGTAAAAACGGCGTCACAGTCGCGGAATCAATTCCCGCCGAGCTACACCCCGGCATCGAATATTCTGCTACCGTGCGCGATCCGGACGGCCACACTATTCAACTCTATTGTGCGATGGAACAGATCGGCTGGGAAGGTAAGCCACGGCCCAAAGAAGCGCGCAGGCCGCGCAGTCTCAGGGAGTGGCCAGAATCCTTGGACACCGACGCGAATGCATACCTCGGAGAACCGTTCCTGGGCCCGTGGGGATGAGCACCCCCATCGTGAAAGAGCTCAGTGTGATATCAGCAAACATTTCTCGCCCGGTCCAAATTCTGTTCTCTCCCCCTCGACGGGGGAGAGCCAGAGTGGGGGTACCATCTCGTTGGAATAAGAAATTAACTCCTAACCTAACCCTTCGCCATCAAGATGCACGGTCAACTGCCCGTCGCCGCATCAAACTCTTTTTTGCCTTTACAACGCTGGCCATCACCTTCGCCGGCGCGAGCGCTCAGGCCAATCCGTACCTCGCCAAGGCGGGCGAGGCACCACTCAACGCCAGGGTTGGAACCTGTTCCATAACCGGCGGATTTATCCACCTATATACTGCGCTGTACAACGGGATTTTCGAGAAGTATGGCCTAAAGATCGAGCATGTCACGTTGCGCGGCGGTGTCGTGAGCCTTGCCGCCCTTTCGGCTGACGAAATCCAGTTCATCTACTGCTCTGCGGATCCGATGATTCCCCGGATGGCCGCGGGCGCTGACGCTAAATTGATCGGCTCGCCTATCGTTGGTCTTCCTTGGGTTCTCATGGGTCGGAAAGAAATCAAACGACCGCAAGAATTGCGGGGCAAGACGATTGCGCTGTCGCGTCCCGGTGGCCTCACAGATCAGTTGGCAAAAGCAGTGTTGAAAAAGTTCAACCTGACCACACAGGAAGTTAAGCTTCTGCACATCGGCGGCACCGGTCAGCTCGAACCCTACAACGCGATGTTGCAAGGGCTCACACAGGCGACCTTTCTCACACCGCCGATGGACGTGCGCGCTAAACGCGATGGCTTCGCGCTTATTTACAATCTGAACGAACTCGACGTACCGTCGGTTTACAGCTCAATATTTACCAATTCGAAAAGCCTGAAAGAACGGCCGGCGCTGGTCCAGAAGTTCGTTGCCGCCCTGGCCGAAGCCGTGCACTTTGTCGAAAAAAATCCTGATAAAAGCAGGACCGCCCTCGCAAAAATCCTCGCGATCAACGATCCGGAAATCTTGCAGTCCGCCTATGATGCTTATGCCAAGACTCTGGTCAACCGGCGCTTGTCCGTGCCGACAAACGCGGTGGCGCACGCGGTTGAGATTGCGCGCGAGGATGGAGCACAGATCCGTAAAAAGCCAGCGGAGATCATCGACAACAGTTTTGCCGACCAACTCAGTAAAAGCGGATTTTTAAAAGAGCTTTGGGGCAATGAGTTTTTGCCGCAGGAAAAAAGGAGCTAGCGCGATGGAAAAAATTTCATTTCAATCCGATGGTGTGAAAATTTCCGGTTTGATCGACACACCGCCCGATTATAAACCCGGCGAGCGCCGGGCGGCGTTTATCGCTTTACATGGCTTTGGCGGCAACAAAGACGGGCAGGGCCAGGCGGTGGTCGCAAAACAATTCACTCAATGGGGATATGTCACGTTACGTATCGATTTTCGCGGCTGCGGCGAAAGCGACGGTGAGCACGGCCGAATTATCTGTCTCGACCAAGTGGCCGACACCCGAAACGCCATCTCGTATCTCGCCACTCGGCCGGAAGTCGATGCCGACAAAATTGCGCTCGTTGGCAGCAGCTTCGGCGCCGCGGTTGCGGTGTTTACGGGCGGTGCGGATCGGCGAGTTGCAGCGGTGATTTCATGTGGTGGTTGGGGCAATGGCGAGCGCAAATTTCGCGGCCAGCACCCGACCCCGGAGGCTTGGGCAAAATTCATGCAGATGCTCGAAGAGGGCAAGCGGCACCGCGAACGCACCGGCAAGTCGCTCATGGTGCCGCGTTACGATATCGTGCCGATTCCCGACAAGTTGCGTAATCGTATGAGCAGCGGCTCGATTATGGAATTTCCCGCCGAAACCGCGCAGAGCATGAACGATTTTCGCGCCGATGATCAAGTGGGGAATATTTCCCCACGCCCGCTGTTATTGCTTCACAGCGCTAATGATTCGGTGACACCCACCTATGAATCCATCGAGATGTTCAAGCGCGCACGACAACCGGCCGAGTTGCATTTGCTCGCCGATGTCGATCACTTTACCTTCAACGAAGAAAATCCGCGTTTGACGAACATCGTTCACGAATGGCTGCAGCGATATTTTCCGGTGCGGCAGAGATAAGAGGAACCGCCGTGCCGAAGCTGCATCACATTGCACTGCGCGATTTCTGCACGGCACTGCTGGGTGCCGGCGGAATGCCCGGAGCCGACGCGGGATTCGTTGCCGAATTGCTCGTGAAGGCGGAACTCCGCGGTTACGCAGGCCACGGCGTCACCCGAGTCGGCCAGTATTTGGGATTCATCAGAAATAACACCTACGATCTCAGCGCGCGTCCGCAAATCGAGCGTGAAGGCAAAATCACGGCAGTGATCGATGGTCATCACTACATTGGGCAGATCGCAGCTCGTATGGCGATAGAGCTTGCGATCAAGAAAGCGAAAAAGCACGGCGCCGGAATCGTGTGCGTCCGTCGCGCCGGACACACCGGCCGTCTCGCCGATTATATGGAAATGGCAACGACGCAGGGACTTATCGGCATGGGCACCGTCAGCGTCGGCTCTGCGACCACCACGCTCTACGGCGGCATGAAACCGATCACCGGCACTAACCCGATGGCATTCGGGATTCCAGCGCGCGAAGGCAGATCAATTATCCTCGATTTCGCGACCGCATCGATGAGCATGGGCGAGATCCAGAAGCGAGTGGCGAAGAATGAAGCGATTCCGGACGGCGTTATGCTCGACGGTCATGGGAAACCGACGACAGATTTTGCAAAATTTCGCGGCCCGCCGCGCGGCGTTTTTTTGCCGTTCGGTGGCTATAAGGGTTCCGGCGTCGCCCTCGTCACTGAAATTCTCGGCGGTCTGCTCTCGGGTAACGGTCCGGGAAGAGAGTGGTGGAAGAACGGTGGTCACGGCGTCAACGGCGTTTTTCTTCAGGCGTTCTCGGTGGAGGAGTTTCAGCCGCTCGAAATTTTCTATGATCGCGTCGACGAATTTATCGATTTTATCAAATCGACGCCGCTGGCGCCCGGTTTCAGCGAAATTCTTTTACCGGGTGAAGCGGGCAGGCGGCGAGAAGAGAATCACCGGAACGAGGGCGTGGAGCTGGACGACGAAACGTGGGCGGAGCTTGTTGATCTCGCGGGCGAGCTCGGGGTAGGCAAAATACCGGCAACCGCTTGACTTGCTCAGTCCCTGGTTGAGGAATACAGTCGAATCATTCGGCGTGCGAAATAAGCCACTGATGAAGGAGACAAGCTATGGTAATTCGTGAACTGAAGGATGGCCGTTGCTATGTGGCCTTGCAGGAAGATCACGCGGAGCTCGCAGCACAGTTTGCCGCGCACTGGGGCAACGATCGTTTCTCCAAGCTGCGCCCCTATCAAACCATGGTGTTCGCAACGACTTATCATGACAGCGGTTATCGCGAATGGGAAGGAACGCCGCCGATGAACGTGCAAAAAGGCCGTCCCTATGCGCATCGCGAGGATGTTCCCAACTTTGAATCCGTCGAGCTCAACGCCTACGCCAAAAACGTTGACTGGCTAAGTTCTCAGGACCGCTATGCCGGGCTGCTGGTTTCGATGCATCGCACCGGACTTTGGCACAACCGTTACAATATTTTTACGGAACCCGCCGGGAGATTGCGCGAGCGCAGTCAGGCCGTGCAGAATGCCAAAAAAGAATTGGAAGCAAAGCAGCAGGAAGTCAAGAAATCATTGGCTGCCAAGCATTCGGGCTTTGAGAACGAGCTCGCCTACAATTACATGGCGCTGCAGATCTTTGATCTGCTGTCGCTCTATTTCTGTTGTGACGGCTACGCTTCGACTAACGAGTTTAAAGAATATGCCATCGCACCGGTGCGCGTTTCATACGACAGCGATGAAACCGTTCGGTTAACGATCCGTCCAAACGGCAGCGACGCAGTCGTGATCGATCCGTATCCCTTCGATCTGAGCCCGCTCAGCTTTTCGGCACGCGCGCGCATTATCGCGCCGCCCAAAGAGAAAACGGAATCCGCCTGTATGGACGCTTATCACCGAGCGCCCCGCCAGATGCTGACCTTCGAAGTTTCCGCATAATCCCCCTCCTTCATCCTCCCCCGCCTTCGGGGGAGGACAGAGGTGGGGGTGCCGGGTCACAGAGAACAGAAAGTTTCTCCGTGTCCTCCGCGCCTCAGCGGTGAAGTATCGGAGTGTTAGCAATCGTAAATTTCCACACGAATCGCCTGTCCTCTGCCCGACTCGGGACAGGCGCTCGCCGCTACCAGCAAATCCATTTCCGCGCGAAAATCCACGTGCGCTTCCTCCTTCGGCCGGACCATAGTGTCGTACATAATGCCGGTCTCCGGATCGATGCGCATGCACTGAAATATGTTGAACGGGCTCGGCACGTCATCCGGAGCGATGTTCCACGGCTTTACGGCCTCGCTCAGATTTTCCCAGCAGCCATGATCGGGAATTTGATCGGCCTTTTTGGGATTGATGTCGACGCCCTCCGCGAACACACGCTGTGATTCTCCGCGCGCGACCATTTCAAAGCGCCTACGGCTGCACATGCCTTTTTGCAAATCGTGGTGGCCCTCCACGAACGTGTCCTCGACAATCAAGAGCATCGGGTTGTTTCTTTTTGAATAGAGCACGTCGCCAGTGCTGATAAAAATTTTCACCTGATTGGTCTTGGTCCGCGCTTGATCAAACCGCTCAGCCAAATCGCGCAGGTTAAAGGCCACAAAATCGACGATGGTCTTGCCTGCGATCCGCAGCCGCTGGCCTTTTTTTATTTCGAACGCCGCGCCTGAATTCTTAGCGATGACTTCGGTCTTCAAGAGAGTCACTTGAAACTCCTCCCTGCGCAGACGTCCTAAGGATGGCCTTACTTCTCTCGGCAGCGTCGACCTGCAGGAAAAGCCATGTCAACGGCACAAATTGAAAAGCCATGCGAGCGCTATAAACACCCGCATGGCTTTGCTGGCCGAGATAGCGCTGGACTATCCCCAAATCGGCTTGACGTTGGTATCCAGCCACTTTTTCGGATCTTCAAGAAAATTTCGATCGGTGACTGGGATAGGTTTGGTGTTCTTGCCAAATGCAGCTTCAATGGAAGTGTGGGACTTGAAGTCATTGCGTGATGTTTCCCGTCCAACCGAATCGATCGCCTTCTGGCCCTCTTCTGAAATCAACCATTCGGCGAACAATTTAGACGCATTCGGATCTGGCGCTTTGACGTAAATGCCCGCTTGGCGTGGAAAGACCACTGGAGCCACTGCCTTGTTGTAATTCACCGGGGTTCCCTTATGAATTTCCTCAAAAACATCGTGCAATAAAGCCGGCATGCAAATCGAATACTCGCCGGATATGACCAAACGAAACATCGCGCTGGTGCTCTGGTGCACCGGCACATTAAGAGCTTTCAGACCCTTGACGAAGTTATTGTATCGATTGTCGTCTTTCCACTCGGTTTTGAGCCCGGAGAGCATCGAGCTCAGAGGCCCGGCTCTCATTGGATCGTCCAAAGCGACGATCCCTTTGTACTTGGGGTTCGCCACGTCTTCCCAACTCTTGGGCAAGTCCGCGGGCTTCATTTTTTTCGTATTATAGGCCAACGCCTGTACCTGGAGGCTCACGGTGGGCATCGTCGGATCGTGCAGATAAAGAACATCGCGCTGGACCGTATCATAATTCATGATCGCTCCCGCCGCCCGTATCACCGGCGGAGCATTGTCCGACAGCACAACGTCCCAACTCGCCTGTCCGCCCTGAAATTCGGTGAGCGCGCGGGTGACAATTTCTGGATTCCTTCCCTGCCAGTAGGTCGCTTTGATGCCAGGGTAGCGTTTCATGAAAGCGTCTGTAATCACTTTGAGATGCTCGACATCCCAGACCGAATAAACGATCAAATTGCCTTCTTGTTTTGCCTTGGGATAGAGCTCAGCGCTCACTTTTTCGAAAGCCTTCAGCGCTGCTGCAGTTGCAGAGGCGCTGCTCGTCTCCTTTCGCACCTGCTCCTTGGAAGGAGCTTTGGTAGCGGCTTTCTGATCCTTTGCCGCGTCTTTCGTGGCGGCCTTCTCTGCCGCCGGCGCCGCTCCCGCGATCAAAAAGATCGCCAAGAGCGTAACTGCTATTTTGGATGTTCTGACCATGCTTGTTTTCCCCTTTCTTGAATTCTATTGGACGCGAGAATCACAGGCTGAATTTCATTTTGAAGGCAAACTTAGCGATCGAAACCGCGGCGATCAGCACGATTAAGTAGATAACGCCACCGGCCGCGGCTTCAGCCCATTGTCCGACCCGAAAATACTCGAACAGGGTCACCGGACCATACTCCTTTCCAGGCGAAGTGAGCAACACCGCGACATCGACATTGCGGATTGCCTCGATGAAAATATAAAAAAGCGCGCCGCCAACCGATGGCTTCAAAATTGGCAGAGTGATTTTGAAGAACACGTGGCGCCAGCGCGCGCCGTGCACCCATGCGGCTTCATCCAATTCTTTATGAATATTGACAATAGACCCGGAAGCATTACGAAAAGCGTACGGAAAGTAAGCGACGAAAAGACCTATGCCTAGAGCCCAGAGGCTATTGTACAGCGGAGTACCTAGAAAAATGATCACCAAGCCAACAGACAAAACCAGCGGCGGAAAAGCCAGCGGCAACGTTCCGATGAACTCAAAGACTCTCGCCCCTGACGCTCGCGTTCGGTAGATGGTGAAGGCCATAACGATTCCGGCCAGGACAGTAACGAAGGCAATAGTGACCGACAAAACGAGCGAGTTATAGAAACCCGTCACAAAGCTCGGATGGCGCATCACCGTGTAATAATTTGTCAGCACCGCGTTTGTTGGAAACTTCATGAAGGTGTCGTAGTCGAAGTACGGAATCATTGACACGACGATCAGCACGACAAAAGGTATCGCGATGCCGACCAAGAAGTAGATGAATACCATAAAGAACGTCAGGTATTTCCACGGCCCAATGTCGATAACCTTGACGCGATACCCTTTCCCGGTAATCGTCGCGTAGCGCTCGGAAAATCGGGTCGCGCGCACATAAAAGTAGAGCGTGACGACCGAGAGCGCCACCAAGATCACGCTGTACGCCGTCGCCAGACCGGTGTTGAACTCCAGCGCGATGGAATCGTAGATGCGGCTGACAAACACTTTGATATTCGCAGGCGTCCCCTGCAGAACCGGCGTTTCAAACGAACGCAGACCGCGCAAGAAATTCAGCACGAACGCGGAGAGAAATGCGGGCACAGCCAGCGGGAAAGTGATCTTCAGCATCGTGTTCACGGGTTTACTGCCGGCAATATAGGCGCTTTCTTCCAGCGACGGGTCGAAAGATAAAAACACCGGCAGCAGGAACAAGTATCCCAACGGCACGCACGCCAGACCAAAAACCCAAATCATTCCGGTCATACTGAACGCATTGAAGATCGGCGTCTCAATACCCAAGAACTGCTGCATCATCCCGTTCAGAATTCCCGAGCGCGGCGCCAGCAGTAAAATCCACGCGATGTTCTTCATGATCGGCGGCATTAATATCGGATAAAGCGGCAATAGTTCGACAAGCGTTTTCCCCGGGGTGTTCGTGCGCGCAACGATCCACGCCAGCAGAGCGCCCACACCAGTGCCGAGCAGCGCCGATCCGCCCGCATAAACCACCGAATTGCCGAGCATCGCCATAATGTCCTTGTCTCCGAACACGCGGAGATAGTTGGCGATATTGAAGCCGACGTTGAATCCCAATCTTCCGGTGGTGAAGCTGCGCCAGAGGACGACCAAAACCGGTGTGATAATCGCTGCGCCGGCAATTGCGCTTCCCATCAGCGGCATGAGAGTGCCCTGTCGAAAGGCATTTTTGACGGAATTTCCCCTAAACGTACGAATCTCCTCGATGGCTTGAGAAGGATTTTTACAGGCTAGCGGATTTCATTGGGCGAGGATCACGCTGATTGCCGAGCGGTCGATCGACACAAAAGTTTTTCCGCCATCGCCGTTCACGCGGATCATCGGGCAAAACTTGTGAGAAGTGACCACCAGCTCCTTGGAACCGATCTGGATCCGGTGATCCGTCAATCCACCGCGATACTCGCGGCTCGTCATCATGCCTTCGAGCACATTATCGGCGCTTTCGGGAAATCCATCGGGGCTGAGTTTGACTTCGGTCGTGCGGATGACGACCTTGCAAGCGTTGCCTGCAACTGCACTGCGCGGCGCGGGGGAGACGAGATTGGCACCGTTGAACTCCGGAACATGGACCAGACAATTCTCTCCTTCAACCCGAAGCACTCTGCCATCCACCAGTGCCGAATGGCCCACAAAGGACGCAACGAATGGATGCGCCGGCCGGTTATAAATCTCATCGGGTGCGCCGTACTGAAGAATTTTTCCCGCGTCCATCACCACCACCGCATCGGAGATAGTAAACGCTTCTTCCTGATCATGGGTGACGTAGAGCGCGCTGATGCTCACTTGCTTGATCAGTTTCTTCAACTCGACGCGCATTTCCTCGCGCAATTTGGCGTCGAGGTTGCTCAGCGGCTCGTCCAGCAAAATCAATCTCGGCTCGAGGGCGAGACTGCGCGCCAGCGCCACCCGCTGCTGCTGTCCACCGCTGAGCTGCGAGGGAAAGCGCTGCTCACGCCCTTGTAAGCCGACAAGCTCCAGCGCTGCCATCACTTTGCGTTTGATGTCAGCTGCGGACTTCTTGCGCAATTTGAGACCGAAGGCCACATTGTTGAAGACCGTCATGTGCGGCCAGAGTGCGTAGTTCTGAAAGACGAAGCCAATTTCGCGTGAATAAGGCGGTACTAAAATTCCGTCGGCGATCGACGTTTGTATTTTATCGGCAATCGCAATGGATCCGCTATCGGGAATTTCCAGTCCGGCAATCGATCTGAGCAGCGTCGTTTTGCCACAACCCGATGGCCCTAAAAAAGAGATAATTCCCTTCTCGAACTCGAAGGTAACATCGTCGAGCGCCTTCACGTCCTTGTAAAACTTCGAAACGCCGGCGACATTAAGGATCGACATCGTTTTCCATCCGTGATCCAACGGCGCAAAAGGTAGGCCAGGCCCGTCGAAACCGCATAATCTATTATTTTACTTACTCTAATTGCTTAACAAATGGAAACAATCCGCAATCGTGGAGAAGCTCGGGTGAGCATAGCCAGTTGGCGCGCGCTCGCGCCACCTGGCCGCTGCTACTCAGCTTTTGGCAATTGGTGCATGGAATCTAAGCGTTCGGCAATAAAATAATCCGCAAACCCTTCATCACGCAAACTATTGAAGCGAGATCTTCTGCTGGTACTTCGCCACTTCGGCTTTCCAGCTGAGCCGTTCGCGGATCAATCCAACAAAAGTGCTCGCCGCCGCGGGCTCGCCATGAACGACATACGTCATCCGCGGCGGCTTTTTGAACGTCCGGAGCCAGCGAAGAATTTCTTCTTGATCCGCGTGAGCGGAAAATCCATCGAGAACCGTGACTCTGGCCCGGACGGGAACAATTTCGCCGAGCATTTTTAACTCTTTCGCGCCATCCTGCAACGATCTGCCCCGGGTCCCCTCCGCCTGATAACCGACCAAAAGCACTGTCGTATCGGGATCGGGTAGGCGATGTTTGAGATGGTGCAGCACCCGGCCGCCCGTCGCCATGCCGCTGGCGGAGATAATAATGAGAGGCCCTTTGAGATTGTTGATTGCTTTCGATTCTTCCGGTGTGCGATCGATGACCATGTGGCGCGAGCTGATCGGACAACGCTCACGGCTGCTCAATTGCGCCATCTCGAAATCGTGCTCCTCTGTATGGCGGCAATAAATATCCGTGGCCTCGATCGCCATGGGACTATCGATGTGAACGGGAATCGTCGGAATCTCTCCGGCATCCTCCATTTTGCGGATCACGTAAATGAGGTCTTGCGTTCTGCCCACCGCAAAAGCCGGCACAACCAAACAACTTCCCCGCGCCGCGATGTCTTTGATAATCTCCCGTAGGTCGTTTTCCGAATCTTTTGGATGCACGCGATTGCCGTAGGTCGACTCGATCAGCAGCCAGTCGGCATTCGGCGCCGGCTCCGGATCCTTTAGAATCGGCCGCCCGTAGCGGCCGAGATCGCCGGAATCGAGCAAGGTTCTTTGTTGGCCGTCTATTTCGAAGGATAGACGCGCCGATCCCGCGCCGAGAATATGGCCGACCCGGCCGAATTTGAGCGAGACGTTGGGCATCACTTCCACGGACTGCGCATTTCGGATCGGTCGTAAAAGCTGCAAAGACCGGTCGGCGTCCTGCACGGTATAGAGCGGTAATGCCGGTGCATGCTTAGAATACTCCTTGCGATTGGCATACCGAGCTTCTTCTTCCTGCAGGTGTGCAGCGTCCGGCAGCATCACCTTTAGAAGGTCGCACGTTCCGGGCGTTGCGAACACCGGTCCCCGATAACCTTGTGCAACGATTCGTGGCAAGTACCCGGAATGATCTATATGAGCATGGGTTAACACGACGGCTCGGAGACGAGCCAGATCAACCGGCACCGCTGTCCAGTTCCGCTGGCGCAGTTCTTTCAAGCCCTGAAATAAGCCGCAGTCGATCAGCAACTGATCATCGCCGTAAGAAAACAGATACTTCGACCCGGTCACACCGCCAGCCGCGCCGAGGAATTGCAAGGAAACGGGCGGCGAATTAGTCATCGAATTCTCCTTTGTGGCAGGCGACCCCGTAGGTCTGTTATCCCATCACTCAGTCAATCGTATGGCGGAGGGGGCGGGATTCGAACCCGCGGTCCACGGAGTGGACGCCGGTTTTCAATGCGTGCGTCTAGTTCATCCAGCATAACCCATCGAACTCTACCAGAGGCACTTGCGGGTAGAAACCCGCCACTGTGTTGCCTTGCATGCCCTATGTCGCTGTTGGTTCGGGCACAACTACGGGCACAGTCTACCAAAACAACAACCGGTTCAAACCGTTGCAGAAAACCGCAGCATTCATCATCCTGCAATCGATTCAACCAAACGAGAACGGAATTGGATTTATGGAATCGAAAAGAGTGGCGAAGGTTAAGAAGAACGGATCCACACTGAGACTCACTACATGCAATCCGACCTCCGATGATACCCGGGCAGTGGCGCGAGAGCTCACGGCAAGTTTTATGGCGGATACACCGCCGGAGAAACGGTCCCAGCAGGCATTGGATAAGTGGTGCGCTGAATTTGAAGAGGGTTCCTGGCGGAGCGTCAAGCATTTGACGCCGAAAAGGCGGCAGCGGACGCATCGCCGATTCGGCGGCTGAGAAGAAAAACAGAATCAAAACCGAGCGCGGCGGGAAAATTCGGCTGGCGCCAAAAGCCAAGCAATGAGAGACTTAGCGGCCGAACCCCATACTGCCAGTGCCCGGCGTAGTCGTAATACCCCCGCTTGTTGTCAAGTTATAGGGAGGCTTGTCTAGTGCAAAATAATACTCGTGCTCAGGATGCTCCTGCTTCGGATTATTCAGTTCGTGATGAGCAAGAGCAATTGTTTCGGCGCTGATGACGGTTGCTACCACGCCTATTGCAGTGGACTTCAAAATTTTTGGGTTCATATGACGCAATGTAGCATAAAGGGGGATTTTTGACGACCGGGAGAGCGCCCAACAATTCGGTCCAAGCTGAACCGAATGGTAGCGAATACGAACAGACCCAAAAGAAGGCCAATATCTCCGACACGCAAGCGAAGCACCTGGGAAATGGAGGACAAATGCTATTCACTCCTGATGAGCAAGAAAAAACGGTGAATATCCCAATCCACGTCCGCGACGGCCAGATTCACTTCTACTTCGATGGCCCGATGCCGGAATAGAGGGAAGGCATCATTGGCGACCTGGTGGTACCCTACGACGCTGTCCGCGACCCGAAGGCACGTAGGCTATTCTCAGAGGAGCGGAAAATCCCGTTATTCAAAAAGAAGACCCTGCTGTGTGTCCTGCTCCGTCCAGAGGCTCCGGACGCGAAGTGTTTCGCCAACCACCTTCTTCGGCCGTTCCCCAAAGGTATCCGGTTCTATGTTCAACTCGACCACGAAATGTCCGTCGCTCAGATTCATGATCACTCATTCGATAGGCGGCGTGTCTTTGCGACAATCGAACTTCAGGATGTTCTCTATCTGCAATTGCGAGGCACCAAAGCGCCTACTCTCAGTGAAACCGCGTGCGAAATACCGGCTCTGAACAAAGAGGCGCGCAGCGTGAACCACGCCTGCACTTTGCTCTCTGCGGCGATCGAACAGCATCGAATCTCGCACAGTACAACGTGTTCAGGACAGCGTACTTCCTTAGACACCCAGATCGCTTACGTCCCCTGGACCATGTGAGACACGATCGAACCGTGCTATTCGAGGAGCGATTCGGTCTCTGACTAATTCCGGTTTGAGAGCAGTTCCGCGGATCAAGCCTTTCGGCGTTTGCGGCCGGTTTTTCTCACTGGCTCCCGAGCCGCCTCACGTTTCGACGCAACCGCTCGAGGCTTTGTTTCAGCGCGGCGAAGATATCGACCACCTTGCCGCGGCCGCGTTCGGGAGCCGACGGCGCAACTGTGATCTCCTCGCCCTTTACTTTCTGATCGATCATCGCCAGAAATCGCTCGCGGTATTCATCGTGATATTTTTTCGGCTTGAACTCGTCGGCTGAAAGTTTCTCGATCAGATCACGGCCGAGATCGATCTCACGCTTTGGCACCTTCTCGCCCTTCCCTTTCGGGACCTGCGCGAAATCGCGGACCTCATCTTTGAAATACATTAAATGCATCACGAGGCCGTTTTGTACCGAGCGGACGGCGACCAAGCTCTCCTTCTCGTGAAATACGATTTGCGCTAAGGCAACGCGGCCGGTTTTCTCGAGAGTTTCGGCAAGGAGTCGGTACGGCTTCTCGGCGCCCTTCGACGGCGCGAGATAATAGCTGCTCTCGAAGTAAACTGGATCGAGCTTCTCGACTGGGATGAACTCGCGGAACTCGATTGCGCTATTCGCTTCGGCTTCCAGGCTCTCCAGCTCCTCCTCGGTGATCTGCACATAATTGCCTTTGGAGAGCTCAAAGCCACG
>Ga0070670_100000854_pt1 | contig 23855 bp, 19 predicted proteins | sample KBSS63metaG_FD_64665 | JGI IMG/M metagenome (GOLD analysis project Ga0070670, IMG submission 64665) | Switchgrass rhizosphere microbial communities from Kellogg Biological Station, Michigan, USA - KBS S6-3 metaG | ecosystem: Host-associated > Plants > Roots > Rhizosphere > Soil ... | reverse complement strand
CTACATCACGATCGCGTGCGAACCGCCGCACGCCGCGGAAACCGTGACCTCATTCGAGGCCGCCAGCGCTGCGGCCGCCGAAGAGTGGCGGACGCTGCGCGCCGACCGGCCGCACCTGTTCACCTCCAGCGAGCAGCTCAACGACTGGCTTGCGCGCTCCGACGCGGACATTCACATGATGGTCACGCGCATGCCGGAAGGACCGTTTCCGTACGCGGGCGTGCCGTGGTACAGCACGGTGTTCGGTCGCGACGCGGTTCTCACCGCGCTCATGTGTCTGTGGATGGACCCGTCCATGGCGCGCGGTGTGCTCGGCTATCTCGCCGACCACCAGTCGCACAAGAGTGATGCGGAACAGGACGCGGAGCCGGGCAAGATCCTGCACGAAGAGCGCAGTGGAGAGATGGCGGCGCTCAAGGAGATTCCGTTCGGGCAATACTACGGGAGCGTCGATGTCACGCCGCTTTTCGTGGTGCTGGCCGGTGCGTATTTCCAGCGCACCAACGATCTGGAATTCGTGCGCCGGCTCTGGCCGCACATTCAGGCCGCGCTGGACTGGATCGATCTCTACGGCGATGCGGACGGTGACGGGTTCGTGGAATATCAACGACGTTCCGTCAAAGGACTGACGGTGCAGGGCTGGCGCGATTCCTTCGACGCCATTCATCACGCCGACGGCGCGCTGGCCGAAGGCCCGGTGGCGTTGTGCGAGGTTCAAGGCTACGTGTACGCGGCGAAGCGCGCCGCCGCCGAGCTCGCCGTGCATCTCGGTCGCAACGATCACGCGGCAGGACTGCTCGAGGAGGCGGAAGCGCTGCGCGTCCACTTTGAAGAGGTTTTCTGGTGCGACGAGCTCTCGACATACGCCATGGCGCTGGACGGGGACAAGAATCCCTGCCGCGTGGTTTCGTCGACGGCGGGCCACCTGCTCTTCAGCGGCATCGCAAGCCCGGCGCGCGCCGAGCGCGTGGCGCACACGCTTCTCTCCGAAGACTCTTTCTCCGGCTGGGGTATTCGCACCGTGTGCGCGAGAGAATCCCGCTACAACCCGATGTCGTACCACAACGGATCGGTGTGGCCGCATGACAACGCCATCATCGCGTCGGGCCTGGCGCGCTACGGTCTTGTCGACGAAATGCAGAAAGTGACGTCGGCGCTCTTCGACGCCAGTGTGTTCGTCGACCTGCACCGCATGCCCGAGCTCTTCTGCGGCTTTACGCGCCGCATGGGTGAAGGACCCACCCTGTATCCGGTGGCGTGCGCACCGCAGGCGTGGGCCGCCGCGGTGGCATTCTCCATCATCCAGTCGATGCTGGGCCTGAAGATCGACGCGCCGCATCGCCAGGTGCGCTTCGTGCGACCCGTCATGCCCGAGTCGGTGAAGGAAATTCAGATTCGCAATCTGCGCGTGGGCGACGCATTGGTCGATCTCTCCCTCGAGCGCTTCGCGCGCGATGTCGCCATCGAGCTCATCCGCCGCGAAGGCAATGTCGAAGTGATCTCGGTCAAGTGAAGCACGCGCGACAGCGCGTGTTATAATGCGGCGTCATGACGCCGGAAAACCTCATTGCTCTCGCTCCGCGCTTTGCGCGCGTGGTGCTGCCGCTTCCCATCGAGCAGGCGTTCACGTACGAAATTCCTGAAACCATGCAGGGACGCATCGCCGTGGGGTGCCGCGTCGAGGTGCCATTCGGGAAGCGCTCTCTCTCCGGCATCGTGGTGGAGCTCGCCGAGAAGGCCGACTACGCGCGCACCAAACCCATCTCCGAGCTCCACGAAACCTTTGTTCCCACGCCGCTGCTCGAGTTGGCGACGTGGATTGCCTCCTATTATGGATGCTCGCGCGGTGAGGCCCTGCAGTCGGTGCTGCCGCCCAGCCTGAGGCGCGCCAAGATACGTGCCAGGCCCACCGGCATGGCGCGTGTCGCCGACGTGACACTTCGCCGGGCCGGTGAGAGCAGTGACGAGTATGCAACAGTGCAAAAAAAGCTCTCGCGAGCGAAGAGACAACTGGCACTGCTCACGGAATTGTTGAGCGCCGGTGGTGAAGCGCTCGTGCCGGTCATTCTGGAGGAATGGGGATACGATCGCGAGATACTCGACGGGCTGGTCACGAGAGGCATGGTCACGATCGAAGCCATCGAGAGGATTTCACCGCTCGATGCACTCGAAGGCAGGGTCGAGGTGCTGACCGCGGAACAGAATGACGCGCTGTCGCGCGTCGGCGATGCCCTCGCTTCGCGAGTGTTCTCTCCTATTCTCATCCACGGCGTCACGGGCAGCGGCAAGACCGAGGTGTATCTGCGCGCCGCGCGCCGCGTGCTCGACGACGGTGGCGGTGTGATCGTGCTGGTGCCCGAGATCGGACTTCTGCCGCAGGCGACCGCGCGTTACCGGCGTGCCTTCGGCGACCAGGTGGCCATCATCCACAGCCGGCTCACGGGACCGGATCGTTTCGACATCTGGGAACGTATCGAGCGCGGCGAGCATCGCGTGGTGGTGGGGCCGCGCTCGGCGGTATTCAGCCCGGTGAAGGATCTCCGCCTCATCATCGTCGATGAAGAACAGGACGAGTCGTACAAGCAAGACGACAAGCCGCGCTATCACGCGCGCAGCGTGTCACTCGTGCGCGGCCGCGACGAGAATCTCACCGTGCTGCTTGGATCGGCCACGCCGTCGGCGGAGAGCCTGCGTCACGCGGCCGAGAAAAAGTACGCGCTCGCCACGCTCCCGGGGCGTGTGGGCGGCGGTGCGCTTCCCGAGATCGAGCTCGTCGATATGCGCGAGGAGCACTCGCGCGGGCAGATTTTTTCACCCCGGCTGCTCGAGCGTCTCGAAAAAACTCTGGGCGACGGCCATCAGGCCATCCTCTTTCTGAACAAGCGCGGACATGCGCGCTACGTGCAGTGCAACGCGTGCGGAAACGTCGTCATGTGCAAGAACTGCGACGTCTCGCTCACCTTCCACCGCGTCGGCGACCGGCTCAAGTGCCACCTGTGCGGCTACGAGCGCGCATCGCCGCAGTCGTGCGAAGCGTGCAAGAGCCGCCAGCTCCACTACACCGGCGTCGGCACCCAGCGCGTCGAGCTCGAGTTGAAAGCGCTGTTCCCGGATACCGGCGTGCTGCGCATGGACGCAGACACCACGTCGGGCAAGGAAGGACACCGCCACATTCTCGAAGAGTTCAGCACGGGGCAGTATCCCATTCTGCTGGGCACGCAGATGGTGGCCAAGGGGCACCATTTTCCAAACGTGAACCTGGTCGGCGTGGTGAGCGCGGAGGAAGGGCTCAACTTTCCCGACTTCCGTTCCGCCGAGCGGACTTTTCAGCAGCTCACCCAGGTTGCCGGCAGATCGGGACGGGCGGGCACCCTGGGCGGTGTGGTGATCCAGACGTATTCACCGGAGCACGCCGTCTTCCGCCATCTCGTCGCGCACGACTACGACGGTTTCATGCGCGAAGAGCTCGAGACACGGCGCGAGTTGAATTATCCGCCCTTCGCGCGCCTCGTGCTCGCGTGCTGCAGTGCACCAGATGCCGGCGCGCTGAACGCGTTCATGGAAAGCTGGGCCTCGGCGGCGCGACAGCTGCTGGCCCGGCGCAACGTCGCCGTGCTCGGTCCCGCGCCGCCGCTCGTGCCGCGCGTGAAGAATCGCTATCGCGAGCAGATCCTGTTGAAAGGCGCCATCAACCAGGGCGACAAGGACGCCGTGATGGCCGCCTACAACGATCTCAAGGCCCGCGGTCGCGGGCGGAGCGCCATCGAGTTGCGCTGGGACGTGGACCCGGAAACCTTCCTGTAAACGGCACGCCGTTCCGCGATTCCGGGCCCCCGCCGGGAGTTACGAGCCAGAATCGCCTTGACACCCGCCTGCGCGTCGCTTTTAATGATGGGGTATTCGCTGGCCATCCCCAGTACACGTGATTCCCTGACAACCCACCAAGGCAGCCCCGCAGGGGGGCATGTGCCACCCGGGATTCAAACTCACAAGCTTGATTCGCTCATCAACCCGCCGGGAAATGGGTTGCTCTCAAAAAGACTGATGAAGTAATGGTTCGGCCCGTGTACCGCGAACCGCCTGCCGGAGAGCAGGTCAGATGACTCGAGCACGCGCCCTCTGCATATACGCCGGTTTGATTGTCATTGCGGCGTTTGGATGCCAGTCGGTCAATACCACCAGTGCCAAGCTTCGCAATCAGGAAGGCAACTATGAGATGGCCATCAAGCTTGCGCAGGAGGCCGTCGCCAAGAATCCGAAAGATGCCGAAGCACACTTCCAACTGGGCGTTTCATACAGCTATCTCGACAGTGTGGCGCTGGCGTACCAGCACTTCATAAAGGCGAAAGAGCTCGATCCCGAAAAGACCGCCGACGCTGACAACAATATCCAGAGCAATTTCGCGAAGCATTACAAGCTGGGGCAGAGCTCGTTCAACCGCTCGGACCTGAAAACCGCTGCTTCCGAGTTTGAACTGGCGACAAAAGCGAACCCGACGCAGGCGGTTGCGTATTACAACCTGGCGGTCGCGTACCAGCGACTCGCGGAAGGCGATTCGGGCCTGCACGTAAAGGCGCTCAATGCGGCCGACAAGGTGCTCTCGCTCTCGAGCCCGACCGAGGCGAACTACACCAAGGCATTGCGTGTGGCGGGCGAAGAGCTGATCGTTCTGCATCGCGAGGACGAAGCAGCCCAGAGATTCAAGCGCCTGATCGACGAAGATCCGGCGAGCTACAAGATCATCGAAGATATTGGAACCGAGGAGCTCGACCAGAGAAACTACATAGCGGCGGCTGAATTCCTGAAGCTCGCGGCCAAAGCGCGCGAGAAGGTGGGCTCGCCGGATGCAAAGGTTTACTACAACATAGGCGTTTCTCTGTACAATTTGCGCAAAGAAGACCCGTCGCGCATCGACGAGGCCATCTCTTATTATCAGAAAGCGCTCGATCTCACTCCCGACGATCCCGACACGGTTTTCAACATTCTGGTCGCATACGCCGCCAAGGAAGACTGGTCGAACGCCGCACAGTGGGGCGAAAAGTACGTGAATGTAAATGCGAGTGACGCCAATGGATGGAAACTGCTCGCGCGCAGTTACACCGAGCTGGGCGAGAACGACAAGGCCGCGGAGGCCATCAAACGTTACGACATGTTGAAACAGCAGTAGCGGGGCCGGGCGCACCCGCGGGCAAAGATGGAACGCCTCTTGCAGGAATCCGAAGCCAGCGACGCGACCTCCCCGCTTCACAGAACCCGGCCACAGGCCGAAAGCATTGCTCGCGAATCAATTACTCTCTAAATCCCGGATTTTCAAGCAGGCCGCAGAACGGCGCATTTTCAATCAATTCGAAACGGGACGTCATCACCGTTAACAATTCACCTCTCACCATTCGGGTTTGTTAAGCACCCGACCCACCTATCGTGTCAGCTACCGGAGCAAAAAGAATGGATATCGCGGAGCTCAAGGGGAAAACCATCTCCGAGCTTCTCGATGTCGCCAACTCCCTCGAGCTAGAGGGAACCAGCAGCTTGCGCAAGCAGGAATTGATTTTCAAAATCCTGGAAGCGCAGACCCAACAGAACGGGCTCATCTTCGCCGAAGGCGTGTTGCAGGTCCTGCCGGAGGGCTACGGCTTTCTCCGCTCGCCGGACTACAACTACCTGCCCGGACCGGACGACATCTATGTGTCGCCGTCGCAGATCAAGAAATTCGATCTGCGCACGGGTGACACGGTTTCCGGCCAGATTCGAAGCCCCAAAGATTCGGAGCGCTATTTCGCGCTTCTGCGTGTCGAAGCGGTGAATCACGAACACCCCGACGTCGCGAAGACGAAACCCTTCTTCGACAACCTGACGCCCCTGTATCCGCAGGAAGCGTTCAACCTGGAGTACGATTCCGAGGATCTCTCCACGCGGCTCATGAATCTCATGTGCCCGTTGGGTAAAGGGCAGCGCAGTTTGATCGTCGCCCAACCGCGCACCGGCAAGACGATCCTCCTCCAGAAAATCGCCAACGCCATCACGGCCAATCACCCCGAGGTGTACCTGATCGTGCTGCTCATCGACGAGCGGCCCGAAGAAGTGACGGATATGGAGCGAACCGTGAAGGGCGAAGTGATTTCGTCGACCTTCGACGAGCCGGCCGAGCGTCACGTGCAGGTGGCCGACATGGTGATCGAAAAGGCCAAGCGCCTGGTCGAGCACGGCAAGGATGTCGTCATCCTGCTCGACTCGATCACGCGTCTCGCGCGCGCCCACAACGCGGTCGTGCCTCACTCCGGGAAGATTCTCTCCGGCGGTGTGGACTCGAACGCGCTGCAGCGCCCCAAGCGCTTCTTCGGCGCGGCGCGCAACATCGAGGGCAACGGCAGCCTGACAATCATCGCTACGGCGCTGATCGAAACCGGCAGCCGCATGGACGAGGTCATTTTCGAAGAGTTCAAGGGCACCGGTAACATGGAGCTCGTGCTCGACCGCAGGCTCTCCGACAAGCGCATCTTCCCGGCCGTCGATATCTTCAAGTCGGGCACCCGCAAAGAAGAGCTCCTGATCGACAAAAACGACCTCTCCAAGATCTGGATTTTGCGTAAGTTCTTGAACGACAAGCCTCTTATGGAGGCGATGGAATTCCTCCTGGAGAAGCTGTCCAAGACCAAAACCAACGCCCAGTTCTTGAAATCCATGAATTCGTAGGGGTTCACCTTGTATATTTGTCCATAGTGCAGGGAAGAGGCCCCTCCCCTCCGGTGGGGCCTCTTTTTTCAAGCTCAGATTCAAAGGTGGAGAGACAACAATGAAGCGACAGAGTGTGTTGGTTATCGGGCTGCTTCTGGTGGCGACGGCCGCATTTGCCGGTCTTCATACCCGAAGCGGCTGGGTGTACATCCAGAACAGCCAGTGGTCCGAGGCCGTCCGTGAGCTCAAGCTTGCGATCGCAGAAGATCCCAAGGATGACAAGGCTCAGTTCGGGCTGGGTGTAGCGTACGCCAGCATGGACAGCGTGGCTGCCGCGTACAAGCACTTCACGATCACGAAGGAGCTCGACCCCAAGAAGGCGAGGGACTGCGACAACAACATCCAGAGCCTGTACGCGAAGCATTACCAGGCGGGACAAAAGCATTTCGCCGGACAGAACATGCAGGGCGCCGCGCACGAGTTCGAGCTCGCGACGCTGGCGAGCCCGAAGCAGTCGGCCGGCCACTACAACCTGGCGGTGGCGTATTCGCGCCTCGCCATGAACGACTCCACGTATTACGACAAGACGCTCAAGGAAGCGGATACCGTGTTGGCGACCGCCGAAACGAGCGATCCCAACCACATGCGTGCGCTCCAGCTTGCTGCCAACACGCTGGTGTACATCGGCAAGCCCGAGGAAGCGGCAGCCCGCATGCAGAAGACGATCGACGAAGACCCGTCCAAGTACCAGCTCGTCGAGGACATGGGCAAGGACCTGATGGCGCAGAAGCCGCCCCAGTGGGCCGGCGCGGCGACATTCCTGAAGATGGCAGCGGACGCGCGCGCGAAGGTTTCAGCGGATGACGCCAACATCCAGCAGGCCATCGGTGTGTGCGAGTACAACCTGGGCAAGACCGACCCTGCGCATCTCGATGAGGCCGTCACGTGGTACCAGAAGGCGCTCGACATCGGCGGGGACAACAAGGAGACGGTGTTCAACATGATGGCCGTCTACGTGATGAAATCCGACTGGGAAAACGCCGCGCTGTGGGGCGAGAAATCCGTGTTACTCGACCCGAACAGCAAGGAGAGCTGGAAAATCCTTGCCCGCGCCTATACCGAGCTGGGACAGAACGAAAAGGCGAACGACGCCCTCGGGCACTACCAGACGCTCAACGGCCAGTAATTCCGCCCCGGGGCCCGGCCTTGCGCCGGGCCCTTCGGGCAGGTATAATGCCGGTTTCCAATTTCCAATGGTCCGGCAGGAGTAATCCAGAATGAAGAAAGAAACTCATCCCCAGTACCACCCGGTGGTCTTTGTCGACCCCAGCGTGGGCGCCGAATTCGTCACCCGTTCCAGCATGAAGAGCAACGAGACCCGCGATATCGACGGGGTCAAGCACTTCGTGATCAAAATGGAAATCTCTTCGGCGTCGCATCCGTTCTTTACGGGCAAGCGCAAGTTCGTCGACACGGCCGGCCGCGTGGAGCGTTTCCGCGAGAAGTACAAGTACAAAGACACGTCGACCAACGAGACGTAGTTCGCGGGTTCCCATGTCTGATCAGCGCTTCAGCGTCGGTGGCCAGGCGGTCATCGAAGGCGTCATGATGCGTTCACCAACGTATTATGCAACTGCCGTTCGAACCCCGCAGGGCACCATTGTCATTCAGAAGACCCGTTACGAGGCGCTGACCCACCGCTTCCGGTTTCTCAACGTCCCCATCGTGCGCGGAGCCGTCGGCCTCGTCGAGATGATGTGGATCGGGATCCAGTCGCTCACGTACTCGGCCGCGCAGGCCACCGACGAGAACAGCGACCCCAAGCCGAAGAAATCGGCGGCGTCGAACCTCATGGTGTTTGGCTCGGTGCTGTTCGCGCTGGGCGCGGGCTTTGCGCTGTTCTTCTACCTTCCGCTCTTTCTCACCGAGCTGACCGGCGTCCAGGGCAGCATTGCCTTCAATCTGGTGGACGGTGTATTTCGTCTCACCATCTTCCTCGCCTATCTGCTCATGATCGCGCGCTGGAAGGAAATGAAGCGCGTGTTCATGTACCACGGCGCCGAGCACAAGACCATCTACGTGTACGAGAACGAGCAGGACCTCACGGTGGCGAATGCGCGTCCCTATACGACGCTGCATCCGCGCTGCGGCACGAGCTTTCTGCTGGTGGTGATGCTTGTCAGCATCCTCGTGTTCTCGTTTCTCGGGAAGCCCGAAACCTGGGGCGACCGGCTGCTGCGCTTCGCCTTCATTCCGGTGATCGGCGGGCTCTCCTACGAGTTCATCCGCCTTTCCGCCAAAGAGCGCTTCGCGCCCTACCTCAAGGGCGCCGTCTGGCCGGGGCTCATGCTCCAGAAAGTCACGACGTCGGAACCGACCGACGACATGCTCGAAGTCGCGATCGCCGCTCTGGAGGCGTGTCTCGATTACGAGGATGTGGCCCTCAAGATTCCCGCCAACAGCTAGCTACCGGTCTCCCGTGCAAACGCGTTTTGACGAACGCGTACCAATTTCCGTATTGTGATCCCGTCAACCGGCGTAGCCAGTCCGGCCAATCCATGGCAACCAAATACGACCAGATACTCACACGCCTCGACGAGCTCACCACGCAGCTCGCCGATGAGAAGGTCATCCGCGACAACCAGCGCTGGAGAAGACTGGCCAAGGAGCGTTCCGACATGGAGGAGCTGGCCGAGGTGGCCGGCAAACTCAAGAAGCTCGAACAGACTATCGCGGACAACAAGTCGGTGATCGCGGCCAACGAGGACCCCGAGCTGGTGGAAATGGCGGCCAGTGAAATCGAAGGGCTCGAGGCCGAGCACGCCGCTCTGGACGAGCGCTTCCAGGTCCTGTTGGTTCCGCCCGATCCTGCCGACGAGAAGAACACAATCATGGAGCTTCGCGCCGGTACCGGCGGCGAAGAATCCGCGCTTTTCGTGGGCGACCTCTACCGCATGTACACGCGCTACATCGAGCGCCGGGGCTGGAAGCTCGAGATCCTCTCGAGCAACGACACCGGCAAGGGTGGATTCAAGGAAGTCATTCTGCTCGTGAACGGTGCCGGCGCCTACGGCACGCTCAAATATGAGAGTGGCGTCCATCGCGTGCAGCGCGTTCCGGAAACCGAGGCGAGCGGGCGCATTCACACCTCGGCGGCGTCGGTGGCGGTCATGCCCGAAGCCGAGGAAATCGACGTGACGATCAACCAGGAGGATCTGCGCATCGACGTTTATCGCTCGGGCGGCAAGGGCGGCCAGGGCGTCAACACCACCGACAGCGCGGTGCGCATTACGCACATTCCCAGCGGGCTTGTGGTCACGTGTCAGGACGAGCGCTCGCAGCTCAAGAACCGCAACACCGCCATGAAGGTGCTGCAGACGCGGCTTTTCGATCGCGCGCGTTCCGAGCAGGACGCCAAGCTGGCCGCCGAGCGGCGCAGCATGGTGGGCTCGGGCGACCGCAGCGCCAAGATCCGCACCTACAACTTCCCGCAGCAGCGCATCACCGATCACCGCATCAACTTCACCACGCACAATCTGAGCGCAGCGCTCGACGGCGAAATCGACGAGCTGCTCGGTGCGCTGCGCAAAGCCGACGCGCTCGAGCGCGCGGGGCAGAAGTCGGAGTGAGCGTGCAGCTGCGCGCGAGCAACATCCGCGAGCTGTTGCGCCTGGCGGAGCAGATGCTCGAAGCGCACCACGTGCCCAACGCGCGCAACAACGCGTTCTGGATGCTGTGTGACCTGCTGGGCTGGAAACCTGTCGATGTGTACGCCCACCATCGCACGCGGCTCTCCGACGACCTCCTCGACATCTACTGGGACATGATCGAAAGGCGCGCGGGTCGTGAGCCGCTGCAGTACATCGTGGGCTCGACCGAGTTCATGTCGCTGCCGTTCGAGGCGCGTCCCGGCGTTTTCATTCCGCGGCCCGAGACCGAGATCCTGGTCGAGCACGCCGACCGCATGCTGCGCGCATTTCCCCTCCACCAGCCGCTCTCAGCGCTCGATCTGTGCTGCGGAAGCGGCATCATCGGCGTCGCGCTCGCCCACCGCATCGGCAATCTCGACGTCACCTCCGTGGATGTTTCCGCCGACGCAGTCGAATTGACGGCGCTCAACGCACGCAAGAACGACGTGTCCGCCCGCGTGCGCGTCGTGCAATCGGATGCGTTCCGCTATCTCGAGAAGTGGGCGGAACAATTCACCGCCATTCTCTGCAATCCGCCCTACATCGAAAGCGCCGGCCTCGCGCGGCTGCCGCGCGAAGTGCGCGAGCACGAGCCCATGCTGGCGCTCGACGGCGGCGCCGACGGACTCGACTTCTACCGCCGCGTCATGCCGCTCCTCTGCCCGCGTCTTGCCGCGGGCGGAATGGTCATGTTCGAGATCGGCGACACCCAGGCCGACGCCGTGATGGAGCTCGTCCGTGGCGCGGGATTTGCGAAGGTTTTCGTGATTCAGGATCTTTCCGGCCGCGATCGCGTCGTGGCAGGACGACAGGAGCTCAATGGATAAGTTCATCGTCGAAGGACCGACACCGCTCTCGGGCAATGTGCGCGTGGAAGGCGCCAAGAACGCCGTGCTGCCGTTGATGGCGGCGGCTTTGTTGGCGCGCGGCAAGAGCGTCATTTCCAACGTGCCCGATCTGCGTGACGTCACGACGATGGTGAACATGCTCGATCTGCTCGGTGCCAAAACCACGCGTGACGGCGACGTGCTCACCATCGACACCACGCACGCTGACGGCATCGAAGCGCCTTACGACCTGGTGCGCACGATGCGCGCCTCGATCTATGTGCTGGCGCCGACTCTGGCCGTGCACGGTCGCGCGCGCGTCAGCATGCCCGGCGGCTGCGCGTGGGGGCCGCGTCCCATCGATCTGCATCTGATGGCAATGGAGAAGCTCGGCGCGCACATCGAGCTCGAGCACGGATACATCGAAGCGCGTTGCGAGCGCCTGCGCGGCGGCGAAGTGAACTTTCCGATTTCGAGCGTGGGTGCAACCGTGCAGACAATCATGGCGGCGTCGCTCGCCGAAGGCACCACCGTCATCGGGAACGCGGCGCTCGAGCCCGAGATCGCGGATCTGATCCATGCGCTGCAGGAATGCGGCGTCGAGATCGAAGGCACCGACACGCCGCGCGTCGTCGTGCACGGCACGACGTCGGTCAAGCCGCTCGTGCACCAGGTGATCCCGGACCGTATCGAGGCGGAGACTTTCGCGGGCGCGGCGGCGGTAACCGGCGGCGATATCACCATCACGCACTGCAATCCGGGTCACATGGCCTCGGTGCTGAGTGTTCTCGAAGCGTGCGGTTGTCGCATCGAAAGCAAGGAGAACACCGTGCGCGTCATGGGACCGAAGCGTCTCCAGGCGACCGACGTGATCACGCGCGAATATCCCGGTTTTCCCACCGACATGCAGGCGCAGATCATCGCCGTCCTGTGCTGCGCCAAAGGCGTGAGCACAGTGAAGGAGACTATCTACCCCGACCGCTTCACGCATGTGCCGGAGCTGCGCCGCTTCGGCGCCGACATCCGCCTCGATGGCAACCTTGCCGTCATTCGCGGTGCCGACAAGCTCGAAGGCGCGCCCGTCATGGCCACCGACATTCGCGCCAGCTCGGGACTGATTCTGGCCGCGATGGCCGCGCAGGGCCGCAGCGAAATTCTCCGCGTTTATCACATCGATCGCGGCTACCAGCGCATCGAGCTCAAGCTGCGTGCTCTCGGCGCCAATATCGAGCGCGCCGTACAGCAGTAGCGTGGGCGCGCGCGAGCACACCGGCGCACCGGCAGCGCGCCACTTCATCCTGGGCACCGCGGGCCACGTCGATCACGGCAAGACCGAGCTCGTGCGCGCTCTCACCGGCCACGACACCGACCGTCTCAAAGAGGAAAAAGAACGCGGTATCTCCATCGAGCTTGGCTTTGCTCCGCTCGAGCTCGCCCCCGGCCTGTTCATCGGCATCATCGACGTGCCCGGGCACGAGCGCTTCGTGCGCCAGATGGTGGCGGGCGCAGGTGGTATCGACATGGCCATGCTGCTTGTCGCCGCCGATGAAGGCGTCATGCCGCAAACCGTCGAGCACGTCGAAGTATTGCGCTCGCTCGGCATCGCGCACGGCGTGGTCATCATTTCCAAGTCCGATCTCGCAACCGATGACATGCTGGAGTTGGTGCGCGAAGAAATTGCATCGCTGGTGCGTGGCACATTTCTGGAAAACGCCGGCGTCATTCCTGTGTCTGCGCGAACCGGGGCCGGCCTCGACGCGCTGCGCGCTGCAATCAGCGCTCTGGCGCGCGGGATCGATGTGCGCACGGCCGAGGGGCCTTTCCGTCTGGCGGTGGACCGGGTGTTTCACCAGAAGGGAATCGGCGTGGTCATAACGGGCAGCTGTTATGGAGGCCGGGTCCGTGTGGGAGATGAGCTCGAGCTCCTGCCGCGCGCGCTGCGCGCGCGTATCCGGGAGATTCAGAGCTTCGGTGCGAAGCGCGAAGAGGGTGTGGCCGGCGAGCGCCTCGCGCTGGCGCTGCACGGTGTGAAACTGGAAGACGTGCTGCGCGGCGACACGCTTGCCACACCCGGTCATTTTGCGGTGAGCGAGACCCTCGACGTTCGCATGGCGCTGTCCGAAGCGGGCGAGGTCGAGCTGGCCAATCGCGAGCGCGTGCGCATTCACCACGGTTCGAGCGAAGTGCTCGGACGTGTGATTCTGCTGGAGCACGATGCGCTGCACCGGGGCGAAAGCTCGCTGGCGCAGCTGCGTCTGGAGTCCCCGCTGGTGTGCGATGCGGGCGACCGGCTCGTGGTGCGCACCTATTCACCGCCGCGCGTCATCGGAGGTGCGGTGGTGATCAATGCGCGCGCCAACGCGCATCGACGGTCCGACACTTCGGCGGTTGAGCGGCTCCGGCATCGCGAAGCGGGCGAGCCGGACGACGTGCTCGAGAAAACGCTCGAGCGTGCCGGAATTCAGGGCCTTCCGGAAACGGAAGCCGACCGTTCGTTGGTTGCAATACTTGAAGCACGCGGCTCCGTCGTTTCCGTTTCCGGGCGTATCTACCACCGCCGCGTGTTCGCTGATCTGGCGGCGCAGGCGGTAGAAATGACCAATGCACATACCGCGGCGCATCCGCTGCAGTGGGGCATCGACAAGGAAGAGCTGCGCCGCCGGCTCGCGTTTCCGCACAGCGCGGCCGTGTTCAACCGCGTAATCGAGCTCATGGCGCAGTCGGCGCCGTTGTTCGTGCGCGAAAGCCGGGTCCGGGCCGGCACTCCTGAAATGACGCTTTCGCCCGCGCTCGCGCGCGCGGTGGAAAATCTCGTGGAGAGAATTCGCTCCGCCGGCGTGTCGTTTCCAACCCGCGACGAGCTGGCGGCCCAGTGGGACGTGCGGGAGCCGTTCGCCGAGGCAGCGCTGGTCCTGCGCGGCCGTCCCGAGATCGTCGAGCTGGCCGATGGCTGGATTCACCGCGACGCGCTCGAACGCACCATCTCGGTGCTGCAAACGGTGTTCGCGAGCCGGCCGGAGATTGCGGTGGGTGACCTCAAGGACGCGCTCGGCATTACCCGAAAACATGCCATTCCGCTCCTGGAATACCTCGACTCCGTGGGGTGCACGGTACGGAAAGGCAACGCCCGCATGGCCGGGCCGGGGCTTTCGGACGCAAAGAAACGCAAAGAAACTGGTCGATAATCGCAAGTTGCCACTACCCGGATCGCGAGAATCCTGATATAGTAACTCTTGTCATGAAACTCCTCTCTCGCGTCCTGCTCGTTGCTGTGGGGCTGGCGGTCCTCTCCGTCCATGCGCCGGTCTCCCGCGCCGAGCAGCTTCCCATGGAAAAACGGGCCGTTTCAGGCACCGTGACCCTCGAGTACGCGGGCCAGTCGTTCCGTGTGAACGCCACGGCTGCGGTCAAGATCCGCTTCGAGCTGATCGATGACACGACGATCCATCTGACGCTCGCCTCGGACGATTCCTCGCCCGGCAAGGTCTCCATCTACTGGGTGAACTTCTCCAAGTACGTCTACCTCGGTCAGATCCCGCTCAGCGAACCCTGGACGGGCGATCTCAATACCGAGGGCGGCTTCGTCGATCGTTAGACCTCTTCGACCGCTTCTTTTCCTCGCTTTTCCTGGCCTTTCGTAAAGTTTTTTTACGCTCCGTTAATCCCTTTTACGCACGGCAAATTTGACGCTTCGGGCAGGCGCCTGTATGTGTCTATAACATGTTGTTATAGTGTTACTTAATGAGATTTAGCGGGGAGCTACTTGGCATGCCGATTGCAAAATGCACTATCGGCGGACGCTGACGCATTCGAAGGAAGCTCCAGCAGGAGCGACGGGATACAGGAAGATGTGTCAGATTCTTGCCAACTGGAGGCTGGTGTATCGGAGGCTGCGTGCTCGAAACTGATTCTCGTCGGTGACGGGCGCCTTCCCCTGAACGGCTCGCCAAGCCAGTGAATCATAGCCCTTGCCCTTAGCGTGATTCCGAACGGCACCACCTCCAGGAACGCGAGAAGAGGGAAACACCCCAAAGTGTTTCCCTCTTTTTTTCCCCTCTTCCGGTCCGCGGCTGTGCCAGAGTCGGCTGCGGACCGGAGAGGCTTTTTTTTAAACGGAGCTCGCCGGGAGCTTCGGCGGGACCATCACCATGGTTTCGCGCTCGCACCGCACCTGTCCCGGAGCCGCCCCGCGAAATTTTCTCACGTAACGACGCCGGGTATAAATGACCGGCACCAGTCCGCTGTGTCGCGCGCGGGAAAAGTGCGCGGCAATCGACGCCGTCTGTTCGATGATGCGTGCCGGCGGGGCGTTGGTGCCGCCGCGCGGACGCAGCACGACGTGGGATCCGGGAACGCCTTCGGCGTGAAACCACCAGTCGGTCGGAGCCGAGACGTGAAATGTGATCTCGTCGTTCTCGGAATTGTTGCGGCCGACAATCACGAACCACTGCGGGTCGAGATCGAACGTTCGATAGGTCTTCTCCTGCACCGCCTTGCGCGGTGAGCCGGGTGTCCGCTGCGCGCTGCGCTCGAGCGCGATTCCGAACTTGGCGCGCATGACTTCGTAGAGCTTGAGCGCATCGCCGAACGACTTCACGTCGGCGAGCATGCCGAGCGCGGCTTCCAGCTCCGGAGCCTCGCTGCTCACGGTCTGGTAGCGGCGCGTGAGATGTGCGAGACCCTTCTCCAGCTTGGCCGCGCGCCGGAAGCGCTTCTCGACCTGCACGTGGATGGGAAGCGCCGGATCGAGCTTCACGCGCAGCGTGCGTTCTGAATCGTACAAATCCGGAATTTCAGCCGATTCGCTTCCGGCCCGGATGCGCGTCTGGTACGCCGCCAGCGCTTCCGCTTCGCGACGTTCCTCCGCGTGTGCGTTCGCACCCGCGATATCGCTCTCCAGGTTTTGCGCGAGACGGCGCAGCGTGTCCAGCTTCTTGCGCGCCGGGCGCGCGATCCGATGCAGCATGAGCGTCTGCGCTTCCTCGAGAATGAGCTCGCCGGCGTGAGAACATGCGGTGCGCGCATCGTTGAAGGTACCGAGCACATTGGCGTCGGGGGGAAGTTCCGCGCGCGGCGGATAGGGTGCAGCGGAGGCCACACGGCGGGTGGCCACGAGCGCGAACCGCCCTTCATGTGACTCGTCCCGGGCTGCTTCGCTGTTTGGAGCATGTGTCCGCGCTGTCGCGCGGATATCCGCTGTCGCGCGGCTTTCCCAGCCGACCATTTCCAGCCGCGATTCGCCGGCGAAGAGCGCCGCGTTGCCGTTGGCGCCGAACAGGCTGATACGCAGGCGCAAGCGTTGCTGCTCGCGCTGCGTGGCAATGTCGATTTGCAGCACGCGGCCCTCCACGGAAACATCCTCCACCTGCGCGCCACGCACTGCCGCGAAGCGCGCCGGCGCCGACGCACCGCCGAACGGTGATGCTTCACGCAGGAACACGAACGGCCCCGGGTTCTCGAGCACGACGACGAGATGGTTCTTGCCGCGGTCGAACGGAAGCGAAAGCACCGGCGCGAACCAGCGTGGCTCATCCAAATAGTGCCAGCGCAGTGCGGCGCGTAGCTCGTCGGCGAAACGTGCGAGGAGGGTGGCATTCATGGGGAAATGTGGTAGCGTCCGTTGCGCGTGGTCTATAGTATAGGCCGCACCAGTTCTAAGGAAGCGAGGAAAAGCCACGATGTTGATAAGCATGACGGGATTCGGACAGGGCGAAGCGACAAGCGCCACATCGTCCGTCACCGTGGAAGTCCGCTCCGTCAACCATCGCTTCCTCGACCTCGCCTTCAAGCTTCCGCGCGTCATCCAGAATCGCGAAGCCGACATCAAGGATATCGTGCGCGCGAAGCTGGCCCGCGGCCGGGTCACCATCACCATCAATATCGAATCGCCCATGTCGGGCCGCGCCATCACCATCAACGAGCACGTGCTGGAGACGTACCTCACCCAGCTGCGCGCCTTCGCCAGGAAGCACAACCTCGACGAGCACCTCAGCATGGAAGCGCTCATCCAGCTTCCCGAGGTCGTCACCGCCAAAGAGCTCGAACCCGGCGAGGACGAAGTGTGGCCGCTGGTGGAGAAGAGTCTCAACGGTGCGCTGGATGCGTGCACCAAAATGCGCGTCGACGAGGGAAAGGCGCTGGAAAAAGACCTCGTGCACCGCATGCAGATCATCGATCGCACCGTGAGCGCGATCGAGAAGCTCTCGCCGGAAGTGGCGAAACAGCAGGTGGAGGCGTTGCGCAAGCGCGTGGCGCAGCTCGCCGGCGAAGTGCAGGTGAACGAGGACCGCATCGCGGTCGAGATCGTGATGCTCGCCGACAAGACCGATTTCACCGAAGAAATCACGCGGCTGCGCAGCCACGAGGCGCAGTTCAACAAGGCGCTCAAGGACGGCGGCGAAGTGTCCAAGAAACTCACATACATCCTGCAGGAGATGCACCGCGAAGCCTCGACCATCGGTGCCAAGGCGTCGGGCTCGGAAGTGATCCAGCACGTCGTGGTGCTCAAGGAAGAAACCGAGAAGCTGCGCGAGCAGGTGCAGAACCTGGAGTAGAGCGCGTGGCGCGTCAGTCGATCCCGTTTCCCATCGTCGTATCCGGGCCTTCGGGAGCGGGCAAGACCACGCTTGTCGACCGTCTGCTCGCCGCCGACCCCCTCATCCACCGCTCCATTTCGACTACCACCCGTGCCCCGCGCCCCGGTGAAAAAGAGGGAACGGACTACTTCTTCGTCGACCGTCCCAGATTCGATGAGCTCAAGCAGAACAACGAGTTGATCGAGTGGGCCGAGGTCCACGGGCAGCTCTACGGGACCCGCCAGACCTACGTCGAGGAGCACCTCGCGGCCGGCTTCGATGTTCTCCTCAACATTGACATACAGGGGGGAGATCGAGTAAAAAGGATGTTTCCCGGCGCCGTCATGGTGTTTATCTTGCCGCCATCCTTTGCCGACCTGGAGCAGCGCCTCCGCGGCCGGGGGGACCTGGCGGCGACCGACTTTACCGTCCGTCTGGCGGCGGCGCGGGTCGAAATCGGCGCCAGCGCCCGCTACGATTACCTGGTCGTCAACGATGACCTGGCACGCGCCGGCAAGGACCTGCAGGCAATCGTGATCGCGGAAAGATGCCGGCGCGAACGCGCGCTCGCCGACACGATTGACCGTCTGATCGAGTAGTTCACTTAAAGGGAGACCAGATGTCTATTCCCATCGAGAAGCTTGTAATCATCGAGAAGATCACCGAGAGGATCCAGAACCGTTACGAGGCCGTGCGCGTCATGGCGCGCGAGGCGCGTCGTTTGAACTCGCTGGTAATTCGTGGCGCCGAGCCCGAACCGGACTTCAAGCCGACGTCGACGTCGGTGAAGCGCCTCATCAACGGCAAGATCAGCTACCAGTTCGTCGAAGAGACCACCGGGTCCGGCGACTTCTTCCAGGAATCCTAGTTCGCATTCAGGTTGAGGCGCGCCCGTCGCGGGCGCGCCGCGCCTCTCCATGAGCATCCGCGGCAAAAATATTCTCCTCGGTGTCACCGGCGGAATCGCCGCCTACAAAGCTGTATTCCTGCTTCGTCTTTTGAAGAAGGCGGGCGCCGACGTGAAGGTCGTCATGACCGAGGCGGCCGCGGGCTTTGTCACGCCCCTCACGTTCGAATCCCTCTCCGAGCATCCGGTGCACCTCCGCATGTTCGAAGGCGAAGGCAAATCGGCGGGAACGGTCTCACCCATCGAGCACATCGATCTCGCCAAGTGGCCCGACCTTATCGTGATTGCACCGGCGACCCAGAACACGCTGGCCGCGTTCGCGCACGGCCGCGCCGATGATCTGCTCGCCACCGTGGTGAGCGCGTATCGCGGTCCGGTGATGCTGGCGCCGGCGATGAACGACGTGATGTGGGAGAACGCCGCCACGCAGGAGAACATGCGCATCCTCTCCGAGCGCGGCTTCCGCGTGGCGCCTCCCGAAAAGGGCGATCTGGCGTGCGGCTACGAAGCGACGGGCCGGATGGCCGAGCCGGAGACGATTTTTTCCGCCATCGAAACCTTGTTCAGCTCGCCGTGGGCGGGCCGGCGCGTGCTCGTGAGCAACGGTGGGACGGAAGAAGACATCGATCCGGTGCGGGTCATCTCCAATCGCTCGAGCGGCAAGATGGGTTTTGCGGTCGCGGAAGCGGCGCGCGATCTGGGCGCGCAGGTGACTGTGGTGGCGGCGCGCACGGCGGTGGCAGCACCCTACGGTGTGCGCATCGTACCCGTGCGCACGTCCGATGAAATGTCGAAGGCGCTGCAGAGTGAATTCAAGAACGCCGATGCGCTTTTCATGGTGGCCGCGGTGAGCGACTTCAAGCCTGCATTCGTCAATCCGCAGAAGAAGAAATCCGGCGAGGGGTGGAGCCTCGATCTCGTGAAGACCGAGGACGTGCTCGCGACGCTCGGCAAGGACAAAGGCTCACGGGTGGTGGTTGGCTTTGCGCTCGAAACCGAGGACGAAGAGCAGAACGCAAAAGCGAAGCTCGCCAAAAAGCACTGTGATCTCGTGGTGTTGAATCGTCCCGACGCCGCGTTCGGCCAGGATACCAATGTGGTCTCGATCTACGACGCCAGGTCGCGCGTGTACGAGAGCGCCGCACCGGAGAGCAAGCGCTTGATTGCGCGCCGGCTCATGGAAATCAGCGCTGCCCTGCTGTCTCGTTCGTAGCCCCGCCCGTCTCTCTCCCCGCCAGTATTTCTTCGAACCGTTCCACCAGCGCGGCGACGTTTCTATCCAGATCGAACATGGTTTCCACGCGTGCGCGTCCGGCCTGACCCATGGCGGTACCGCGTGCCGGATCGCGCAGCAGTCTCTCCAACGCAACGGCCAGTGCATCGGCATCGCGCTGCTCGACGAGCAGACCGGTTTCTCCTTCCAACACGAGCTCTGGAATTCCGGAGAGCCGCGATGACACCACCGGCACCGCCAGCGCCAGACTCTCGATCAGAATATTCGGAATTCCGTCCATGAAGCCGTCGTGCGTCTCAACGCTCGGCAGCACCACCATGGCCGCGGTACGCATTCGCTCCATGAGCTCTTCGTGCGGCATCGAGCCCACGAGAAACACATGCTGCGAGAGCTCGAGCCCCTGGATCTGCTGTGCGAGCTCATCCCGGAGCGGGCCCTCGCCCACGATTTCGATGCGGAAATCGAACCCGCTGTCGCGAAGCATCGCGGCGGCGTCGATGAGATAGCACAGCCCCTTCTGATCGACCAGGCTCCCGCCCGCCACGATGCGATTGGTCTCGCGCGACGCGGCGGGGCGGTACAGCGACAGATCGAGCCCGTGATGGTTGAGCATGATCTTGTCGCGATCTTCGGGGAAGCAAAGCTGCCGCAGAAGCCGTGCATTGAACCCCGTGCAGGTGGCGTCGAAGACGGCGTCGTGAATCTTCTCGGCGAGCCCGGCTTGGTTGCGCGGCACGAAGATGTCCCACGCGTGTCCCGTGAAGCTGTAGCGAATGCCGAGCACGCGCGCGGCGAACGCGGCCGCGGTGGTGGGAATGTTGGCGAAATGGCCGTGAATGTGCGCCACCTGTGCCCGCTCCATCTCACGCGTGAACAGGAGCATCTTGGGCAGCGCGATGAGATTTTTCACCACCAGCATGGGATGGCCGGCGTGCAGCATGCTGTCGTGCAGGAGAAAGCCGATTCCGCGCGCCACGCCGGCGGGCCTGCGCACCGTGAGCGAAATGCACGCGGCGGCGTGCGCGACTCCGATCCACGGCGCGTAACGCGTCTTCTCCAGGTAGGGAAGCGCGGCCGCGTGCATCTTGGTGGTGGGCCGCGGCCGGATGGAAAACAGCGACACGGCAAAACCGCGCCGCTCCATCTGCATCACTTCGCGCAGGATGAAGGTCTCGGTGAGCTTGGGAAACTGCGATGCGACGTAGGCAATCCGCTTCATGATCGCACGCTCGCGGTTGACCGCATGCTGCGCAGCCAGACTTCCAGGCACAGGAGCTCCCAGATGCCGAGGAAGAGATGGTCTTCACCGGCGAGATAACGCTGCACGACGTTGCGCACCGCGCGCGGCTCGAGCCATTCGCTGGAGAGCGACGCGGGATCGAGCAGGTGCTCTTCCATGAACGAGCGCAGACTGCCGCGCAGCCACTCGCGCACGGGCGGCATGAAGCCGTGCTTCTGCCGGTGCACGATGGAGTGCGGGAGCACCTGCGCCGCGTAGGATTTGAGGAGTACTTTGCTGCGACCGTCGTATTTCCAACGCGGCGGAAATCCGGACGCCATCTCCACCACGCGATAGTCGAGAAACGGCACGCGCGCTTCGAGTGACGCCAGCATGGTCATCTTGTCGACTTTCATCAGCAGATCGTCTGGAAGCCATTCGTTGGTGTCGGCGCGCAGCACGGCGTTGAGCCCGTTGCTGCCGCCCGCGAAATGCTTCGCCATGCGCGAGGTCAGGTGGTCACGCGCAATTTCGGATTGCACCTCGGGGCGCAGGAGAAGTTGTCGCGCGCCGGGCGGGATCACCGATCGAACGAACACAAAACGCGCCGGTGCGCTCATGCCGGCAGCGATGATGGCCTTGCGCATCTTCGCGGGCGCGAGCGGCAGCACCGGCCCGCCCACCGCGCGCCACGCGGCGGGTGGCAGCCATTGCGTCCGGTCCATCATCCATTCCAGTCGATAGTGGTCGTAGCCCGCGAAGAGCTCGTCGGCGCCTTCGCCCGTGAGTGCAACCGTCACATGTTCGCGTGCAAATTTGGCGAGGAGGTACGTGGGAATCGCCGCCACGTCGGCCAGCGGTTCATCGAGCTGCGCGGTCACCTGCGGGAGCAGCGTGCGCATGTCGGGCGCTTTCACGGTGAGGGTGTGGTGTTCGGTGTTGAACTTCTTCGCGACCTCGGCGGCGTAGGGCAATTCGGAGTACCATCCCGTGCCCTCGAAGCCGATGGAGAATGTCTTCACCGGCCGGTCCATGGCTTTGGCCATGGCCGCGACCACGAGCGCGGAGTCGATTCCACCGGAGAGAAACGCGCCCAGGGGAACGTCGCTCATCAGGCGAATGCGCACGGCGTCTTCGAACAGCTCGGCGAATTGTTCGCGCGCGGCCTCGAAGGTGGCCGGTGCCGGTCGCGGCTCGAGCGTCCAGAACGGTTCGATCTTCATGTCGCCGTCGGCGGTTGCTATGAGCACGTGCCCCGGCGGCAGTTTGTGGATGCCGCGATGAATCGTGCCCGGTCCGGGCACGTACTGAAGTGCCAGGTAACTGTCGAGCGCGGCGGGATCCAGACTGGTGTCGACGCCCGGACACAAACGCAGCGCCTTCATCTCCGACGCGAACGCGAGGGTGCCGTTGGCAAGACGCGCATAATAGAGCGGTTTCACGCCGAGGCGATCGCGCACGAGCACCAGGCGGCGTCGTTTTGTATCCCACAGCGCAATCCCGAACATGCCGTTCAGACGGCGCGCAAAGTGCGGTCCCTCTTCTTCGTAGAGGTGCACGATGGTTTCGGTGTCGGTCCGTGTGCGGTAGTGATGCCCTTTTTTCTCCAGCTCCGCGCGCAGCTCGAGGTGGTTGTAGATTTCGCCGTTGAACGCGATCCACACCGAGTCGTCCTCGTTGGCCAGCGGCTGGTGGCCGGTGTGAAGGTCGATGATGGAGAGGCGCCGGAAACCGAGGAAAGCGGGAGGATCGGTGTGGAAGCCCTCGTCGTCGGGACCGCGATGCCGCATGCAGTCGGACATGCGGCGGACGGTCTCAGCGCCCGCGCGCGGGTCGATGCTGCCAAAAAGTCCGCAGATGCCGCACATCGCGCCCAACATACCAGACGCACAGAATTCGCGCGAAGCCAATCCCAGTGCTTGCTCTTGCCTCGGAACAGCGCTTAATCTCCCGCGCATGAGCAATCGCATCGATACGCTGGAAGCCACCCTCGCCGTCCTCAAGCGCCTCGAGAAAAAGGGTGTGCGGTCGGTCTATCTCGACGGGGTCGAGATTCCCATCGACACCGCGCCGGGTGTGGCGTCGGCTGCGCCGGTCTCGGTCGCGGCTGCGTCCGTGGCGGCATCCCCCGAGACCGTCGCAGGGCTCGCCGATCTGGCGAAAACAGTTTCTGTGTGCACGCGCTGCGCGCTGCATGCGACACGCAAGCAGACAGTCTTCGGTGTGGGCAATCCGCGCGCGAAGCTCATGTTCATCGGCGAAGCGCCGGGTGCCGACGAAGACGCCAAAGGCGAGCCGTTCGTGGGCCGCGCCGGCCAGCTGCTCAACAAGATCATTGCGGCCATGGGCATGACGCGCGAAGAGGTTTACATCGGCAATATCTTGAAGTGCCGTCCGCCGCAGAATCGTGATCCGCTGCCGTCGGAAGTGGAATGCTGCGAAGAGTACCTGCGCGCGCAGATTGCACTCATCCAACCGAAGTACATCTGTGCCCTGGGACGCATCGCCGCGCACTGGCTTTTGAAGACCGAAGCGCCGCTCGGTGCCATGCGCGAGCAGATTCACACATACGAGGGCATCCCCGTCGTGGTGACGTATCACCCGGCAGCGCTCCTGCGCAATCCGGGCTTCAAAGCGCCGTGCTGGGAAGACATGAAGAAGCTGATGGCGCTGCTCAAGGACGCGTGAGCGGTGCCCGGCATCACACGCACCATTCTGCTTCTGTGCGC
>Ga0070670_100000850_pt1 | contig 23893 bp, 22 predicted proteins | sample KBSS63metaG_FD_64665 | JGI IMG/M metagenome (GOLD analysis project Ga0070670, IMG submission 64665) | Switchgrass rhizosphere microbial communities from Kellogg Biological Station, Michigan, USA - KBS S6-3 metaG | ecosystem: Host-associated > Plants > Roots > Rhizosphere > Soil ... | reverse complement strand
GGAAGCTCGGTCTGTTGCAGCCACTTCTCGATGTCCTCGGCGGGCTGCGGGCGACTGAACAGGAAGCCTTGCATGATCCCGCAGCCGAGGCGGTGCAGAACTTCCATCTGGCGCAGGTTCTCGACGCCTTCGGCGACGACCCGCAAGCCGAGCGAGCGCGCGAGCGCAATGATCGCGGTGACGACCGCAGAGCTCTGTGGCGTCATGCCGAGGTCGCGAATGAAGCTGCGGTCAATCTTCAATTCGCTGATCGGCAACGTCGTCAGGTAGGCGAGCGACGAGTAGCCGGTCCCGAAGTCGTCGATCGAGATCTCGACACCGATCTCATTGAGCCGGTGCAGCGACGGAATGACGTTCTGCAGGTCCTTCATCAGGCCCGTCTCGGTGATCTCGAGCTCGATGGCGTGATGCGGAACCCCGTATGTCGTCACGGCGTTATGGATGTACTCGACCAGGTCGGTGCGCTCGAACAGCCGACTCGGCAGGTTCACCGCGATCGACTCGGCAAAGCCGAAGTTGTCCTGCCAGACACGGGCCTGGCGCGCGGCTTCTCGAATCGCCCATTCGCTGAGCGGCGTGATGAGGCCGGTTTCTTCGGCAAGCGGGATGAAATCGCCCGGCGGGACCAGCACGCCGTTGCGGCGCCAGCGCATCAACGCCTCGACGCCGACCATCTTGGCGGCGCGCACGTCGACCTTCGGCTGGTAATGCAGCACGAGCTCGTGGCGCTCGATCGCCTTGTGCAGCGCACTCTCGAGTTCGATCTTCTCGCGGCCCTGTCCGGCCAGCATTGGGTGGTAGAGCGACGCTGCATTGCGACCGGCCGATTTCACGGAGTACATCGCCACGTCGGAATTGCGCAGCAGGTCGACGACGTTGGTGCCGTCGCGCGGGAACAGCGCGATGCCGACGCTCGCCGTGACGAAGCATTCCTGGCCCATCACGATGATCGGCTGGCGCATCAGGTCGAGGATCCGCGAGGCCACGCGCTCAGCATCGCGCTCGTCGACGACCTCGGGCAGCAGCGCGACGAACTCGTCACCGCCCAGCCGGCCGACCGCCTCGAGCGAACGGTGCGAACGCGCGCCCATCGATTCGAGCGAGCTCTCGAGGACCTGATCGGAGTGCCGAACGCACGATCGCAGGCGCCGCGACACCTCCATCAGCAGCTCGTCGCCGGCCCCGTGGCCGAGCGTGTCGTTGATGACCTTGAAGCGGTCGAGGTCGATCAGCAACAGGGCGACCTGGTGATTCAGGCGGCGCCCCTGCTCGAGCGCGCGTTCGGCGCGCCAGATCAGCTGGCGCCGGTTCGGCAGGCCAGTCAGTGTGTCGAAGTTGGCCAGGTGGCGGATGCGGTCCTCGGCCATCCGACGGTCGGTCACGTCCTGCACGATGCCGGTGTAGCCGACCAGCGTGCCGTGTTCGTTGAACTCAGGCTCGGCCTCGATGTGGACGATGCGCTGCCGGCCGTCGATCAGCTTCGCCGACAGGTCGGTCGCGAGCACGGTGCTGTTGGCCATCGCATCGTGGAGCAGTTCGACGAAGGCGCCGCGCTCGTCCTCGGGCAGCATGCGCAGCAGCGCGCGGAAGTCGAGCGCGTCGCCGGGGCCAAGGCCGAAAACGCGCAAGCCTTCGGCCGAGAAGATCGGCCCGCCGCCGCCGCGCTTCCAGTCGAAGCTGCCCATCCGCGCCAGGTCTTGGGCGCGGGCAAGTCGCGACTTGCTGCGCTCGAGCTCGACCCGGGTCCGCGACGCGCGCAACAGGTAGCGCAGGCGCCCGGCCAGCAGGCTCCATTGCGTTGACTTGACGAAGAAGTCGGTGGCGCCCGCCTCGTACGCACGGGTGATCGAGGCGTCGTCATCGAGCCCGGTCAGCATGAGCACCGGCAGCGATTCGAAGCCAGGCAGCACCCGGAGCTCGCGGCAGGTCTGGAAGCCATCAAGCCCGGGCATCAGCGCATCGAGAACGACGACGTCCGGCAGCCAGTCGGCCAGGATGCGGATCGCCGTCTCGCCACTGGTCGCTTCGGTGATCGTGAAGCCGCGCTCGCGCAGCGCGACCGACGTCAGCAGCAGGTTCACCTCGTCGTCGTCGACGAGCAAGACCTTGGGCTGTTCGGGGAGAAAGTCAATGTTGGGAGCTTCGCTGGCGTTCACGTTTCGACGCCCCGAATCTGCTTCAGCGCCTGCAGCACCGCGTTCGTTTCGCGGTCCATGCGGCCGACCCTGTCGGCCAGATCGTCATAGGTCTCGAGCCGGATCATGTTTTCAATTTCGGCACAAAGCTGCGACAACTTGATGGCGCCGATGCTCGCGGACGACGACTTGAGCGTGTGAACCACATGGCGGACGCCTGGATGGTTCGACACGGAGAACGCCTCGTGCATCTGCGGCAGCAACCGGAGGGCGGAAGCCTCGAAGGCCTGGAACACACGCTCGAGAAGCCGGTTGGCACCGGTCGGATCGAGTTCAGACAGGCGCTGAAGAGCCTCGGCGTCGAGCACCGATCCGGCGCTCGGCAGGGTCAACGCCGGTATCGCGCGAGGGCTCGAGGGTGGAGACGACACGCCGTTGCCGACGGCAGCGAACCGACGACGCGGAGCCTGAAAGTTCAACATGCGCTGCGCTCCTCGTTCGCGGTGCCGTTCAGGCGCACCCGACACCCCGTCGCCCCGCGGGCGATCGAAGGGTCTGAGGACGGTCGCAGCATGTTCTGAATTTTCAAAAGAGAAAGTTTTCAAGGATACCGAGGCCCGCGGCAACTGCGGGCGCAAGCGCCGCCCTGCACGGCCGACGCTCCGCCGGTTTTCGGAAATGCGCCACGAAACTTGAATCCGGACGCCGGCCGACACTATGCGCCGCCCGCCGCGCCGGCATCCGTTCCCCCGGGGCCGGTGCGTCTCAGTCGGACGAGCGCCTCTGGGTTTCCGGCACCATCATTCCAGCTCGCTCGCCGCCATCAATGCGCGCAATTCGGCGCGGTTGATTTCGCTGACGCTCATCATCAGCTTCTCGGCCGACTCCCGAAACTCGAACAGCGATTCATTCTCGATCGCCCGGACCAGCTCGACATAGGGCTGATACGGGCCGGCGTTGTCGACCAGCGCCTCGTAGACCCGTTGAGGAACCGGCAGCGAGCCGAGCAGCTCCTTGAACGGCTGCTGGAACATCCGGTCGAGGAGCGAAAACACGCCGCAGATGAACATCTCGCCGCGCAACTCCTCGTCGCCGTTGCCGCGCACCAGTTCCTCCATCAGCAGCCCACGCCGGACCGCCGCAAACATGATCGGCTTCTGGTTGACGTCCTTGCTCGCCGTGGCGAGCAACAGCGCCAGCCAGCGCTTCAGGCGCTGATAGCCGAGCATCATGATCGCGTGGCTGAACGAACTGATCTCGACGCGCAGACCGAAGGCCGGCGAGTTGATGTAGCGCAGCAGCTTGAAGGCGAGCGACGGATCGCGGCGAAGCGTGCTCTCGAGCTTGTCGATCGGATCTTCGGCATCGACCCGGCGGATCAGCTCGACGATCACGTGCAGGTCGCCCTGCGGCGACTTGTTCGATCCCTTGGCCGCATTGATCGCGTCGTCGATCGGCCAGCCGAGGACGGCATGCGCGCCCCTTTCGAAGCTCGCCTCCATCTCGGCCATCGTACGGACGCCCGATTGAACGTGCGAGATCGTGCGCGTGACACCTGGCGGGGCAAGCGCCGCTTCGCCGATCCGGCGATCGTCGGCGAGATCGATGATCGAATACTTGAAGCACGGCAGCACCTCGCGCGGCAGTTCCTGGAGCGGCCGGCCCTTGATCAGCAAGGTGGTGCCGGCGGCGTGGAGGCGCTGCAGTGACTCGACGTTCGCCGGGTCCGAGGCCATGAAGGCCGGCAGCTCGACCATCAGGTTCGACGACGGCTGGGCCCGCAGCAGATCCTGGAGCAGACTCTCGCTGACCACATTGAGCGACACGCGGCTGCCGCTCGCCGGCCAGACATCGCCGACCGCGTGCAGCAATTGCGCCACATCGAGGACCGAGTCGGGACGCAACGGAAAGACGGTCAGTCGGGTCGCGGAGACGCTGCGATTGCGATCGATGAACGGGGAGTAGCCCAGCGCCACCTGGCCGAGGATCGCGACATCCAACACGAAAGTGGGCTCCGAAACAGGGTCAGCCGGAGAGGTACTGGAACAGCGAGAGCCGCTGCACCATCGAATACGACTTAAGTGCGGCATCGTAGCCGCTTTGCTTTGCCTGGAAGGCCGAGATCGCCTCGACCATGTCCATATCTTCCGCGGCGGATTGCTCGGTCTGGCTGATCAGCTTCGCCGAGGCCAGCCGATCCGTTTCGCTGTCAGCACGATTGAGCATCGCGCCGACCAGCGAGCGCGCTGCCTGCATCGTGCCCATCACCGAATCCATGTCGCGCAAGCCATCGGCCGTCGATCGCGCGATCTGGTTGTTGGTGCGACCCGGTGTCGAGAGATCGGCGATCGCCCTGTCGAGCGTCGCGAAGACACTCAAGGTCGGCGTCGACGGCGCAATCTGAAATTGATCGCCGTTGGCCGGCGCACCCTTGACGCTGACCCGCATGCCGTCGATGTCGATCGATTGCCCGGACACGTACGGCGCTGCGGTTATCGCCGTCGGCAGACCGTCCTTCATCACGGCGTACGTCGTGATGCCGCCGCTCGAGGCGAACTGCAGCGTGTAGTCAGACCCGGTCAGCAGCGCCGGCTTCAGTACTTGGCCGTTGTCGATGGTCGCATTCGTGACGCCGGCCGAGGTGCGGGTCTCGAACACGCCGTTGCCGGTCGGTGCCGACATCCAGGCGGCCGAGCCATCGCTCGACAGCGGCAGCGCAGTCGACCTTTCGGTTGCGAGCTGGCCGGTGGTGGCGACGAACTGCACCCCACCCGGTGCGTCGGCGAACGGCTTCTGCGTCACACCCTGGCCGGCGAACAGGTAGGTGCCGGCACCGTCGCTGCGATTCGCCACGGCGAGAAGCTGGCTGCGGATCGCCTTCAGCTGCTCGGCAAGCGATTGCCGCTCGGGGTCGCCATAGCTGGCGTTGCCGGCCGCAATGATCGCTTCGCGGGCCTGCTGGAGCAGGTCACCGGCATCGGAGAGCGCCGTCTCGGTTTGCGACATGGCGGTGCGAGATGCATCGACGGCGCGCTGGCTGGTGTCGCTGCGCAGAATGCCGGCCAGCGCGTGTTCGGCACGGGCCGCCGCAGCAGGATCGTCGCTCGCCTTCGTGACCCGCTTGCCGCTGGCGAGCTGGACCTGGGCCTCACTCAAGTCGGATTGCCGGCTCATCAAGGTGTCGATGCCGGCGTCGAAGGCGTTGGCAGTCGCGATGCGCATGGAGATGACTCGCTGGAATAGGAGGGAACGTTCAGCCCGCGGCCTGCAGCAGCGTGTCGAACAGCGACTGCGCGACCTGCAACATTCGGGCGGCGGCCTGGTAACTCTGCTGGAACTGGATCAGGCGCGCGGCTTCCTCATCGAGGTTCACGCCGGTCGCCGAGCTCTGCGCCAGCTTGGCGTCGGCGGCGATGCTCGCCGACTGATCGGTCGAGAACTTCGCGCTCTGCACCCGCACGCCGACCTTCGCGAGGGCGGCCGCATAGGCGTCGGTGACCGTGTCGCCGGGCTGGATGACGCCGCCGGCAAGAGTCTGCTGGCCGACGAACGGGACGTCGCGCAGCGCCAGCAGCGCATTCGCGTTGCCGTTGTTGCCGGCCGGAAACGCCGTCTTCTGCACGCCGATCACGTCGCCGCTGCGTGGGACGCCGCTCAGCTCCATGGACCAGCCGTTGAGCTTGACCGGCTGTCCGGCGATCCACGTGCCGGTGCCTGAGGTCGTCGGCAATGCGCCGGTCGAGTCGACCAGGCTGTAGCTGTAGCCGCCGGCATCGTCGGTGAACGTGATTGCCGCGGTGAGGTTCGGGTTCAGCGACGGGCTGATTGCGCTCAGCGATGCGACGGCAGCGGTTCCGGTGTTGGCATTGGCGACCGTCGCGGTAACCGGCGATGCGGCGGCAAGGCCGGCCGGGTCGTCGAGCACGCGCCGGATGTGCGAGATCGCCCGTGCGACCGGCTGTAGCAGGAAGCGGTCGCGCGCGACCGGCAACGGAGTTGCAACGTCGACCCGGAAGCCGTCGACGACCGCGCCGCTGACGACGCTCTGCGACGTGCCATCGCTGAGGCGGGTCAGCCGGTAGGTGCCGGCCGGATCGGCGGGATCCGAACGCAGGTCGTAGTCGCTCGCGCGCAGCGCGTCGGAATCGACGATCGTCAGGCTCACGCTCGGGACACGCACGCCGCTGCCGTTGATGTACGAGGCCACGGCGACGCCGCCCGCCTGCGCGTTCGTCGATGCCGGCGAGACGCCGGGCGATCCGACCGAGAGCAACGGCGAACCGCTGCCGGGCGGCTGGCCGAGATCGAGGCCGAGCGCCTGCTGCTGGTTCAGGCGGCCGCTGATCGCAGCCGCCATCTGGCCAAGCAGGTTGCGGGCATCCGGAAGGTCGGAGTTCTGGAAGCGCAGCAGGCCAGCCACCGATCCGCCGGTCACGAAGCCGGGCGGCAACGTGCGCGTCTGTCCGGCCTCGGTGATGCCGAGCTGGACCTTCGCCGGGTCGTAGGCGTCGGGCACTGCCGCGAGCGTGGTCGCCTGGCCACCGAGAACGAGGCGCTGGCCGCCGTTCATGAAGACACTCAGCGAGCCGTCATCGGCCGCGATCGTCGACACCTGCAGGTACTTGCTGAGCTCGTTGATCGCCACATCGCGCTTGTCGAGCAGGTCGTTCGGATCGTGGCTGTTGCCCTGCATGCTGGCGATCTGCTCGTTCAGATCGGCGATCTGGCGGGTCAGCCCGTTGACGGACGTCACCGCCGTCTTCAGGTCGACCGTCACGCCCGCCTGCAAGGCGTTCAGCTGTTCGTTCGCGGTGCGAAAGAGCGCGGCGAGGTCGCCGACCCGGGCCAGCGCGACCGATCGCGCCGAGGCGTCCTGCGGCTTGTTCGCAACGTCCACGAAGGTGTTGAACGCGGTCGCCGCTGCATAGCCGATGCCCGCCTCTCCGGTCGGGAAGACCGCCTCGAGGCGCTGCAGCTGCTCGCTGCGCGCCGCGTCACCCGCCGCCATCGACTGCGAGGTCGCCGCCTCGCGGGTCAGGAAGTCGCTGTGCGCCCGCGTCACGGTGGAGACGTCGACGCCCTTGCCGAAGTAGCCGGAACCGCTGAACTGCCCGACGCTCGTCTCGAGCATAGCGCTCTGGCGCGAGTAGCCGACCGTGTTGGAGTTCGAGATGTTGTTGCCGGTGACCTGCAGAGCCGCGTAGCTCGCGGACATGGCCTTCGACCCGATCGTCAGAAGTGGCGACACGCTCATGCTGTTCGGTCCTCGTCAGTCGCGGCCCGCGCGGCGCAGCTCAGGTCACGACCCGCTGCAGCCGCAGTGTCGTGTTGATGACACGCGTCAGCTTGTCGGCGTAGGCCGGGTCGGTCGCATAACCGGCGCGCTGCAGGCCGAGTGCGAAGGCCTGCGGCGACGCCGACGCCGACGTGGCCTGCGCGAACACGCCGGCATAGCGCGGGCTCTCCTTGATCATCCGCGCATAGTCCTGGAACGACTCGGCGTACGACGCGTAGGCGCGAAATCTCGCCGTGACTTTTTGCGGTTCGCCGGCGACGTACTCGGTCGTCGTGACTTCGGCGACTGGTCCGCTCCAGCCCGGACCCGCCTTGATGCCGAACAGGTTGTGCGACGGGCTGCCGTCGGCATTCCGAATCTCGCGCCGCCCCCAGCCCGATTCGTGCGCGGCCTGCGCGACCATGAATGCCGCCGGAATGCCGCTCTGCAGTTCGGCCTGGCTGGCCGTGTCCTGATGCTGGCGCAGAAAGTCGGTCTGCCGCTGGGAGACCGCCAAGTCGGCGCCGGTATCGACGGTCGGCATGGATACCGCCGGCGGAGAAGGCGTCGAGGGTGCCGATGCTGCCGGATTGCTGCCGGTGATCTGACGTTCGAGTTGACGCGCCATCATCTCGCCGAGACCACCGGGCAGGCCGGTCATCTTGTTGGCGAATTGCGTGTCGAGCAATTCGTTGCCGAGCTTGGTACCGGCGTTGTCGAGCATGCCGGACGCGATCGTGGCCTCGCGCATGCTCTTCATCAGCTGCTGCAGGAACAAGGCCTCGAACTGCTTCGCCGCTTCGCGCACCACCGCCTTCGGATCGCGCGCCGCGGCCGAGCGCAGCGCGTCGAGCGAGCGGCTTTCGCCGATCGGCAGCGACCCGGTACCCGAACCCGACAGCGGCGCAGCCATCAAATGACCTCGAGCTCGGCGACCAGCGCGCCGGCCGACTTCATCGCCTGCAGGATCGCCAGCAGGTCCTGGGGCGTCGCGCCGAGCGAGTTGAGTGCCTTGACGACATCGGCCAGCTTCGCGCCCGCCGGCATCTGGACCAGCGAGCCCGCCTGCTGGGTGATCGTGATGTCGTTCTTCTCGGTGACGACGGTCCGGCCGGTCTCCGAGAACGGATTCGGCTGGCTGACCTGCGGTGTGGAATTGATCGTCACCGATAGACTGCCGTGCGCGACCGCACAGGCCGCCAGCGTCACCGACTGGTTCATCACCACCGAACCGGTGCGCGCATTGATCACCACCTTCGCCGACGGCGTCGCGCGGGCGACGTCGAGGTTCTCGATGTCGGCCAAGAAGGCAACACGTGCATCCGTCGACTCCGGCATGCGGACGCGCACGACGCGGCCGTCGAGCGCGTGCGCGGTGCCGCTGCCCATCCGGTCGTTGATCGAGCGCACCACTTCGCGCGCGGTGTTGAAGTCGTTGGTGTTGAGGTCGAGCTGCAGGAACTCGCCCTGGCTGAGCGGCGTCGGCACGCTGCGCTCGACCGTGGCCCCCTCGGGAATGCGTCCGGCACTCAGGTGATTGATCTGGACCTTCGAGCCGCCGGCCGAGGCACCGGCCCCGCCGACGATCAGGTTGCCCTGCGCCAGCGCATAGATCTGCCCGTCGGCGCCCTTCAGCGGCGTTGCGATCAAGGTGCCGCCGCGCAGGCTCTTCGCATTCGCGAGCGACGACACGTTGACATCGAGCACCTGTCCAGGCTGCGCGAACGCCGGCAGCTGCGCAGTGACCATCACCGCCGCGATGTTCTTCAGCTGCATGTTGGTGCCGGGCGGCACCGTGACGCCCATCTGCTGGAGCAGCGCATTCAGGCTCTGCGTCGTGAAGGGTGCGGACGTCGTCTGGTCGCCGGTGCCGTCGAGTCCGACGACGAGGCCATAGCCGACCAGCTGGTTGCTGCGCACGCCCTGAATCGCGGCGACTTCCTTGATGCGCACGGCCTCCGCCGACGCCGGCCACCAAAGCGCGGCGCTCGCGAGCAGCGTCGCGATCCAGATCGAGGCGCGAAGCAGGCGGTCAATGGTGTTCATGCGCGGCATGGGACAGTCGGTGACCCGCGCTGCACCGGCTCCGTTCGCGAAGCCGGCCTGACCCGGGATAAATCCGGCGGGGATCGCCGTCATCCCATTCTGGGCAGGCTCAGATCGGCAGAACGTTCAAAAAGAACCGTCCGAGCCAGCCTATTCCTTGCGCGTCGGCCTGCGCGCCGCGGCCGCGGTGCTCGATCCGCACGTTGGCGATCTGCGCCGAGGCGACGACGTTGCCCGACTGGATCGCCCGCGGATCGACCTGCCCGGAGAAGCGCAGGACGTCGACGTTGTGGTTGACGCCGATCTGCTTTTCGCCGGCGATCAGCAGATGGCCGTTCGGCAGCACGCCGGTCACCGTCGCGGTGATGGTGCCGGAGAAGTCGTTCGTGTTCTCGGTGCTGCCCTTGCCTTCGAAGGTGTTGCTCGAACTGCCGGCGGCGCTCGCCCGGTTGAACGAATTGACCGACAGCCCCGGCAGCGCGGTGATCGAGGCGGCGACCTTCCCGCCCTTGTCGATCGAGCTGGTGCTCTTCTGGCTGGCCGACACCTTCTCGACGATCTGCACCGTCAGGCTGTCGCCGACCAGGCGTGCGCGATGGTCCTCGAAAAGCGGCCGGTACTGCGTGGGTTGGAAGATCGCACCGTTGCTCATCACGGGTTCGGGCACCGGCTCGGGTCGCGCGTAGGTGACCTCGGCGACGTCGACCGGCGGACGCGGGTAGAGCGTCTGACAGGCCGACAACAGGCCGAAGGCGAGCAGCGTCAGCATGCGCGCCGTTGAACGACGCAGGCCGCGGAGCGTCGGGGCGACGAACATCTTCATGTCGAAAGGCCTCAAAGCTGCGCCAGCTTCTGCAGCATCTGGTCGGAGACCTGGATCGCCTTCGAATTCAGCTCGTACGCGCGCTGCGTCTGGATCATCTGGACCAGCTCCTCGACGACGTTGACGTTCGAGGTCTCGACGAAGCCCTGCTGCAGCGAGCCGAGGCCGTTCTGCCCGGGCGTGCCGGTGTTCGGGGTGCCCGATGCCGCCGTCTCCGTGTAGATGTTGCCGCCCTTCGGCTCGAGGCCGGCGGGGTTGATGAAGCTGGCGATCTGCAGCTGGCCGACGCTCTGCGGCAGCGCCTGGCCCGGCAGCCCGACGCTGACGGTGCCGTCGTTGCCGATCGTCACGCTCTGTGCATTCGCCGGGATCGTGATGCCGGGCTGCACCGTGAAGCCGGTGTTGGTGACGAGCTGGCCCTGCGCATTGACCTGGAACGATCCATCGCGCGTGTAGCCGTTGGTGCCGTCGGGCAACTGGATCTCGAAGAAGCCGCTGCCGCGGATCGCGACGTCGAGCGGGCTGCTGCTCTGTTGCAGGCCTCCCTGGCCGAAGTTTCGCGCCGTCGCGACGGAGCGCGTCCCGAGCCCGGCCTGCAAACCCGTCGGAAAGGTCGTCTGCTCGCTGCTGTTGGCGCCGGCCTGCCGAAGGTTCTGGTACATCAGGTCCTCGAACACGGCGTGGGCGCGCTTATAGCCGTTCGTCGAGACATTGGCGAGATTGTTCGCGATGGTGTCCAGCTGGGTCTGCTGGGCCTCCATGCCGGTCTTCGAAATCCACAGAGAACGCATCATGACGGGGCTCCGATCGTTGACGCCGATGGTGGCGGACGGTGCGCGTCGGCAACCCTGGAAAAGAGGCCCGGATCGCCACCATCTCCGATCGCAACCGCGGTTGCCCGCGGCGCGCGCATCAGCTCATCGAGAGCAGCTGCGCCGCGGCCTTCTCGTCGCTTTCGGCGGTCTGCAGGATCTTCATCTGCGCTTCGAACTGGCGCGCCGCCGTGATCATCGAGATCATCGTCTCGACTGCACTGACGTTCGAGCCTTCGAGCGCGCCGTCCTGGACCCGGGCGTTGGTGTCGGCGTCGAGTTCGCCGTCGGCGCCGCGGAACAGGCCGTCGGTGCCGCGCGTCAGCGGCGCCTCCGGCGTGACGAGCTTCAGCCGTCCGATCGTCGTCGGCCGGCCGTTCGCCGCGGTGCTGGATGCCGTGATCGTGCCATCCGGCGAGATCGACACCTCGGTGTCCGGCGGCACTTGAATCGGGCCGCCGTCGCCGAGCACGGTCAGGCCCGTGCGCGTGACGAGATTGCCGTCGGCCGACACGTCGAGCGATCCGCCGCGGGTGTACGCCTCGGTGCCGTCGAGCGCCTGCACGGCCAGCCAGGCGTTGTCCTTCATCGCGACATCGAGATTGCGGCCGGTCCCGCTGACCGGTCCGGGTGTCGCGTCGTAGCCCGGCGTCGTCTCGAGCGCATAGACACGTGTGCTGGCGCCGCTGCCTTCGACCGGCACCGCGCGGAACGCCGCGAGCTCGGCCCGAAAGCCAGTGGTCGAGACGTTCGCGAGGTTGTGCGCGAGCGTGTCCTGGCGTTGCATCGTCGCCTTCGCGCCCGACATCGACAGATAGATCATGCGATCCATGGCGGCCCCCTAGGCGATGGCGAAGACCATCAAGAATCAGCGCAGGTTGACGATCGTCTGCAGAACCTGGTCCTGCGTCTTGATGGTTTGCGCGTTGGCCTGGTAGACACGCTGCGCGGTGATCATGGCGACTAGCTCGGCGGTCAAGTCGACATTCGACTCTTCGAGCGCACCCGCCTGCAGCACGCCGAGGTTGCCCTCCCCCGGCACGCCGGCGATCGGGTCGCCCGATGCGAACGTGCGCATCCAGCCGTTGCCGCCGACGGCCTGCAGCCCCTGCGGATTGCGAAAGGTCGCGATCTCGACCTGGCCGGCCGGCTTCGACTGGCCGTTCGAATAGCGCGCGGTGACGATGCCGTTGGACTCGAACTGCATGCCGATCAGCTGGCCCGGCGCGTAGCCGTCCTGCGACAGGTCGGTCACGCCGAACTGCGAGCCGTACTGCGTCGCGCCGGTGACGCTGAGGTCGATGCCGGTGATCGGCACGGTGACCGCACCGACGCCGTTAGTAACGGATGGGATGTCGATCGGAACCGTTCCGACCGGTGCGGTCGGCTTGCCGCCGTTCGACGGGAAAGTCAGCGTGGTCGACGCGGCCGGGTTGCCGCCCGAAGTCGAGATCGGCGCGCCATTCGCCGTCACGTACACGTTCCAGGTATCGGTCGCCGCCTTCTGGAAGTAGTAAGTCAGCGCAACGTCCTGCCCTTTCGCGTCGTACACGGTTACCGAGGTCGCGTTGTTGAAGGTCGACGCATCGAGGAAGTCGATCGGCGGGCCGGACGTCGGTGCCGTGACCTGCGCGCGCGCGTCGAGGTTCAGTTCCATCGTGACGCGCGACGTCTCGGCCGGGGTGATGCCGGCGGTCGGCATCTGCAGCGACGTGGCCTTGCCGGCCTGGATCGCTCCGGTCGAATCGGCCGGGTAGCCCATCAGGCGCTGCCCTTGCGTGTTGACGACGTAGCCGTCGCGGTCGACCTTGAACTGGCCGTTGCGCGAGTATTCGACGCCACCGGCCGAATCGGCAAGCTGGAAGAAGCCGGCGCCGTTCAGCGCCAGGTCCATCGGGTTGTCGGTCGCCGTGATGTTGCCTTGCGTGAACTGCTGGGCCACCGAGGCCAAGGTGACGCCGATGCCGATGTTGTTGCCGCCGCCCCCGCTCAGCGCGTTGGCGTACATGTCAGCGAACTCGGCGCGGGACGATTTGGCGCCGAACGTGTTGGCATTGGCGACGTTGTTGCCGATGACCTCCAAGTTCTTCGCGGATGCATTGAGACCGGATAGACCTTGCTGAAAGCTCATTCCTGTTCCTTGTTCAATTGAAAGCTTTGATCGAGCTGTACGGGACGGTGCCCGCGTTCTCGAGCTCGAGGCTGAAGACGCTGTTGGCCGTGCTGACCGCGGCGACCTTGTCGCGGACCAGCGTGGTGGCCGCCGTGTTGACACTACCGCTCGTCGCGGTAACGCGAAAGCGCAGACCGGTCGCCGAGGCGTTCGCACCGGCTTGCCAGTCGAAGCTGTGAACGCCGGACGTCTGTGCGCCGAGGTTGAGGGTGTCGATGACCTTGCCGCTCGGCCCGAGGATCTCGACCTTGACCTGGTCGGCGGGGTTGGCGAGCTCGTAGCCGGCCTGCGCCGTCGCGTCTTCGGCGACCTGCAGCGTATTGCCCGGCACGACGACGTCGTGGCCGACCAGCGAGACGCCCTGCACCGCCTGCAGTTGCGCGAACTGGCTCGACAGCCCTTGCACCGTGAGATTGAGCTTCTCGATGCCGCTGACGGTGTTGATCTGCGCCATCTGACTCGTCACCTGAGCGTTGTCCATCGGACTCAGCGGATCCTGGTTCTGCATCTGGGCGACGAGCAGCTTCAAGAAGCGCTCCGACGTCGCCTTCGCATCGCTCGCGCTGGCAGTCAGCGACGACGCCGCGGCGGTCGCGTCGGTGGCGGAATTGGTGGAAGAAACGGCCATGGTGGGTTCCAGTTAGCCTTGGCCCATCTGCAGCGTCTTCAGCAGCAGGCTCTTGGCGGTGTTCATCACTTCGATGTTGTTCTGGTAGGAGCGCGACGCGGAGATCATGTTGACCATCTCCTCGACCGCGTTCACGTTGCTGTAGGTCACGTAGCCGTCGACGTCCGCGCCCGGGTGCTTCGGGTCGTGCACGCGTCGTCCCGGCGTCTGGTCTTCGCTGACGTTGCTGACGCGCACACCAGCCGCCGTCGGGTCGTTGGCGATCTCGCCCATCAGCTGGGTCTGGAAGGTCACCTGGCGCGCCTTGAAGGCCTGCCCGTCCGGTCCGGCGACGGTGTCGGCGTTCGCCAGGTTGCTGGCGACAACGTTGAGGCGCTGGCTCTGCGCGCTCGCGGCGCTGCCCGAGACGTTGAAGATGCTCATCATGCCCATGAGGACTCCCGATCCGCCGCAGCGATTACTGGCCGGTGATCGCACTCAGCACGGTGCGCACGTTGCCATTGATGAAGCGCAAGGTGGCTTCGTACTTGACCGAGTTGTCGGCGAAGCTGGCACGCTCGCGATCCATGTCGACCGTGTTGCGGTCGAGGTTGGTCTGGGCCGAGGTGGCGTACGTCAGGCTGCCGTCGCCGCGCGCGCCGCCGACGCCGATGGCACCGCCGAGGTGCCCGGCTTGACTGACCTGCAGCGCGCGAGCCGGCTGCAAGTTGCCGGTCGCCTGGCGCAGCGCCTGGGCGAAATCGAGATCGCGGGCGACATAGCCCGGCGTATCGGCATTCGCGATGTTGCTGGCGATCAGGCGCTGGCGCTCCGACCTGAGGCTCAGAGCCTGGGCCTGGAAGTCGAGCGTGTCGCTGAGTCGGTTGAGCATGACCACTCCCGTATGGGCGTTCCCCGGCAGCCGGTCGGCCTTCGGGTGATGTGCGGATTGTGGTCAGCGACGGCGCGAACATTAGCGAGAACAGGACCTCGAACCGCCGCCAGTTCCAAGCCTTCGGCGACGCTGTCTCCTTCTAGAGTGACGGGGTGCAAACAAATCTGTCATGGCGCCGCGCGGTCGGTTGGATCCGCGCCGGCGGCCTCGTGGTGTTCGTCCTGTTGGCGCTCGGGTTGCGCGCCGAAGGCGCATGCGCCGACGATGCGACGCCTGCGGCCAGCGGTCTCGAAGCGGGACTCGAGCAGCAGGTCCGCGCGCTCGCGCTCGCGAGCGGAACCAGCGCACCGCCGGCCGGCGTGACCCGCGTCGAAGTGCTCGTCGGCCAGCTCGATCCGCGCCTGCGCCTCGCGCCCTGCGAGCGCGTCGAACCCTACCTGCCGAACAACACACGGCTGTGGGGCAAGAGCCGCATCGGCCTGCGCTGCGCGCAAGGGTCCTCCCACTGGAACGTGTTCCTGCCGATCACGGTGAAGGCCTATGGCCGCGCCCTCGTCTCGACCACCGGTATCACGTCAGGATCGGTGCTAAAAGCCGGCGACCTGGTCGAGGCCGAAGTCGATCTCGCCGAAGATCCGATGCCGGCGATCGTCGACGCCAGCCAAGCGGTCGGCCGGGCGGTCGGCCCCGCGCTCCGATCGGGCCAAAGCCTGCGGGTCGGGCATCTCAAACCCCGCGTGTGGTTCGCCGCGGGCGACACCGTGAAAGTATTGGCGGTCGGCCCCGGGTTCGCACTCGAAGGCGAGGGCCAGGCATTGTCCAATGGCGTCGAAGGTCAGCCGGCCCGAATTCGCACCGAAAGCGGACGTGTTCTGACCGGCCAACCGGTCGGCGAGCGCCGGGTCGAGCTGACGATGTAACAACCCGAAGGTCGATCGCAGTGTGAGAAAGGCCTAAAGTCGTCGTGCTACAGGCCGATACACAAGTCCATGTGAATGGGCAAAGCCCGCTGCGGACCCCTCGGAGAACCTCATGAAAATCGGCAACCCAGCAGAGAAACCATTGGCCGTCACGCCTGCGACGAGCCAAGGCGCCGGCGTCGATTCGGCCAAGGCGGGATCGGCAACGGCGACCTTGGCCGTGCCGGCCACTGGTGCACCCGATCCGAGCGCCAAGGTCGAGCTCTCCAGCATGGCGGCTGCCTTGCTGTCCGGGGCGACGCCGTTCGATGCGGAAAAAGTCGCTCGCATCTCCCAGGCGATCGCCGAAGGCAGCTTCAAGATCAATCCGGAAGTGATCGCCGACAAGCTGATCGGCAATGCCCGCGAGTTGCTCAGCAAGGTCGATCACTGAACGCCCGAACAAACCGCCCGACCCACCAGCGGACCGCTTCATGCACCCTTCGGCCCCATCGGGCAACCCTTCGTCGCCTTCGCCGCTCGACCTCGAAGACAGCCTTGCCGACGTCGAATCGCGCCTGAGCGCGCTCGGCGCTGCACTGCGCGCTCGCGACCCCAGCGCGATCGATCTGCACGCCGGCGAACTGCAGCGGGCACTGGCCCACGCGGTTCACCAGTTCTCGAAGGCGGCGCGCAGCGGCCCGGTGCCGTCGGCACTGCGCACCCGCCTCGCCACCGCCAGCGGACAGGTCGCGGCCCAACGTGAATCACTGGCGCGAGCGACCGCGGCGCTCGATCGTGCGATCGACGTGCTGCTGCCACGCGAATCCGGAACGCTCTACTCCAGCTTCGGCTCGACCGAACGCGGCGCCTTGCGCGGCGGAGCGATCCAGGCCTAACCTCCGCCTCTCCCAACCGCCGTCAAGCCGACGCCGGTTGCTCGATCCAGAGATCCTTCGCCATCCGGATGCTCGCCTCGACGCCGGCGTAATAGCCGGGAACCGTCTGGATCTCGGCATAGCCGAGGCGACGGTAGAACGCCCGACCGACGGCATTCGCGAAGCGCGCTTCCAGATAGACCTGCCCGATCCCGGCGACGCGCGCTGCGGCCTCGAGCCATGCCACCAGCTCGCTGCCGATCCCCTGCCGGGCCAGCCCCGGCGCCACCGCCAGCAGCAAGAGGTGGGCTTCGTCGTCGCGGTACTTCATGATGCCGAAGCCGACCGGCGAATCCCCCTGCAGCGCCAGCGCCACGTTGGTCGATGCATCGCGGATGCTGCGGCGCACGCGCAGCGGCGTCCAGCTCCAGCCAAGCCCCTGCTCGATCAGATCGCGCGACATGCGCGCGATCGACAACGCGTCGTCGGCGGTCGCCAATCGGATCAGGGTGTCAGCGCTCATGAGTGACAGGTCCGCAGCAAATCGAGAAGGCTTCGGTCCGAGATTACGGAACGAGCGTAGCACCGCAGCGCGAAGCCTGCGATCGCGTGCGACAGGCGATTGGGACAACCCGCGTTGATCCGAAGCGGCCTAGCCGCTATGCTGTACATATCAACAGCCCAGCGCGGCCCGCAGCCATGCCCCCGGTTCCCCGACGCCTCGTTGGCCATCTAGACATGGACGCCTTCTACGCGTCGGTCGAGCTGCTTCGGTATCCGGAGCTGAAGGGGCAGCCGGTGGTCATCGGCGGTGGCCGCCGCCACCAGCCGACCTTGCGAGCCGACGGCACGCGCGAGTTCTCGGTGTTGCGTGACTACACCGGCCGCGGCGTCGTTACGACGAGCACCTACGAGGCCCGTGCATTCGGTGTTCACTCCGGCATGGGCGTGATGAAGTCGGCCCAGCTGGCGCCGGCCGCGGTTCTGCTGCCGGTCGACTTTGACGAGTACCGCAAGTACTCGCGACTCTTCAAGTCCGCGGTGCGCAGCATTGCCCCCTGCGTCGAGGATCGGGGCATCGACGAGATCTACATCGATCTCACCGACGTGCCCGGCGCTCAAGATGACGGCGGTCGCGCGGTGGCGCGCCGGTTGAAGGACGCGGTGCATGCAGCGACCGGGCTGACCTGCTCGATCGGCGTCACGCCGAACAAGCTGCTGTCGAAGATCTGCTCCGACCTCGACAAGCCGGACGGGCTGACCTTGCTGGCGCCCGCTGACATTCCAGCGCGCATCTGGCCATTGCCCGCGAAGAAGGTCAACGGCATAGGGCCGAAGGCGAGCGAGAAGCTCGCAAAGCTCGGCATCCACACGATCGGTGACGTCGCGGCAACCGATCCCGAGCTGCTGCTCCAGCATTTCGGAAAGAGCTTCGGCACCTGGCTGCACGAAGCATCGCATGGCCGCGACGAACGGGAAGTCGTCACGTTCAGCGAGCCGCGCTCGATCAGCCGCGAGACGACCTTCGATCGTGACCTGCACGCGGTGCGCGACCGCGCCGAGCTCGGGCGCATCTTCACCGAGCTCTGCGAGCAGTTGGCCGGCGACCTCGGCCGCAAGGGTTACGCCGGCAAGACCATCGGGATCAAGCTGCGCTTCGACGACTTCAAGTCGGTGACGCGCGACCTGACCTTGCCGGCGCACACGCTGGACGCGCGCGACATCCGCCGGGCCGCTGGCGCCTGCCTGAAGCGGGTCGACCTGACGCGGCGCCTGCGGCTCCTCGGCGTGCGGGCCGGTAGCCTGGCGACCTTGGAAGAACTGGTGGCGCCGCTGCCGGCTGCTCCGGAAGTCGAGCCCAACGGGCTCGAGCCCGCACTGGATCCGGTCGACAACGCGGGCCTGCCGCTCTTCGACGCCCTAGCGGATCGCTGAACGCAAGTCGCTCTCTCGCAAAGGATGCCTCGCCGGCAAGTGCCAGCGACCGGCGGTGTCGTAGCATCCCCGGCACTGCGGCGAACCGGAATCCCATGCCCGTCATCACCCACATCGAAGACCTGCGCGTGCTGGCGAAGCGGCGGGTGCCCCGCATGTTCTACGACTACGCGGACTCCGGCTCCTGGACCGAGAGCACCTACCGCGCGAACGAAACCGACTTCCAGCGCATCAAGCTGCGCCAGCGTGTGGCGGTCGACATGGACAACCGGACGCTGCGCACCAAGATGGTCGGCGTCGAGACGGTCATGCCGGTCGCGATCGCACCGACCGGCCTGACCGGGATGCAGCACGCCGATGGCGAGATCCTTGCCGCGCGCGCGGCCGAGAAGTTCGGCATCCCCTTCACGCTCAGCATGATGAGCATCTGCTCGATCGAGGACATCGCCGCGCACACCAAGGCGCCGTTCTGGTTCCAACCCTACATGCTGCGCGACCGCGACTTCATGGCGCGCCTCATCGAGCGGGCCCGGGCCGCACGCTGCGGCGCCCTGGTCCTGACGCTCGACCTGCAGATCCTCGGGCAGCGTCACAAGGATCTGAAGAACGGCCTCACCGCGCCGCCCAAGCCGACGCTCGGGAACTTGCTCAACCTCGCGACCAAGCCGCGCTGGTGCCTCGGCATGCTGGGTACGCGGCGGCGCACCTTCGGCAACATCGTCGGACATGCGAAGGACGTCGCCGACCCTTCGTCGCTGTTTGCGTGGACCGCCCAGCAGTTCGATCCGACGCTGAGCTGGGCGGACGTCGAATGGGTCAAGAAGCTGTGGGGCGGCAAGCTGATCCTGAAAGGCATCCTCGATGTAGAAGACGCGCGGCTCGCCGTCGACAGCGGCGCGGACGCGTTGGTGGTCTCGAACCACGGCGGCCGGCAGCTCGACGGCGCGCCGTCGTCGATCCAGGCGCTGCCGGCGATCGCCGAGGCCGTCGGATCGAAGATCGAGGTTTGGATGGACGGCGGCATTCGATCCGGTCAGGACGTCCTGAAGGCGTGGGCGCTCGGCGCGCGAGGCGTGCTGATCGGGCGCGCATTCCTCTACGGACTGGGTGCGATGGGGGAACAGGGCGTGACCCGCTGCCTTGAAATCATCCACCGCGAGCTGGAGCTGACGATGGCTTTTTGCGGCCACACCGACATCCGGAACGTCGACAGGAAGATACTGTTGCCTGGAACCTATTGATCGGCGCCGACCCGTTTCGCGGCACCATCGAACGAGGCTTGCTATCCCCCGATCCAACGGCACGCCGCTGCGTGTCGGTAACCGCGATGACGCTGGACCAGCTCCACGACCTCAAGCTCTGGCATCAGCGCCATCTGCGTGATCGGCCGGTCGAGAAGTACGTGTGGGACACGGTGCTGACCTTGTGGCTGATCGGCTGGGTCGGAGGGCCGGTCGCCTTCCTGATCCACCGCGGCTGGGCCGCGATCGCGGCGGTCGCCTTGGTCTTCCTGCCGGGTGCTTATGTCGCGCTGCGAAGAACCCTGCACCGCGCGCGCATCCTGCGCTGCGACTGGATCTCCGCGCTGCATTGAAGCAGGCGTCAGGGGCCGCTGCCCTCGCCGGGATGTCCGCTTCCTAGACCTGCCGGCTGTCGAAGGTATTGCACTGGTCGACGTTGCCGGTCTCGAGTCCCCGCTTGAACCAGGTCACGCGCTGCGCACTGCTGCCATGCGTGAACGACTCGGGCACGATCGTCCCCTGCGACTTGCGCTGCAAGGTGTCGTCGCCGATCTGCGCCGCCGCATTCAGCGCGGTCTCGATGTCACCCGGCTCCAGGCGCCAGCCCTGTTCCTGTTGAGATCGTTTGGCCCACACGCCAGCCAGGCAGTCCGCCTGCAGTTCCACCCGCACGCTGAGCGCGTTGCTCTGCGCCTCGCCGGCGCGGGACCGCGCCGCGTCGACCTTGTCCATCACGCCGAGCTGCTGCTGCACGTGGTGCCCGACCTCGTGCGCGACGACATAGGCCTGCGCGAACTGCCCCGGCGCGCCGAGCTTGCGCTCGAGCACGTTGTAGAAACGCAGGTCGATGTAGACCTTCTGGTCGTTCGGGCAATAGAACGGCCCCATCGCCGCCTGCCCTTGGCCGCAAGCAGTCGGCCACCGATCGCTGAACAGCACGAGCCGTGGCGGTTGGTACGTCCGCCCGGCCTGACGGAAGACATCGGTCCAGACCACTTCGGTGCTGCGCAGCACCTGCGAGACGAACCGGGCCTGGGCGTCGTTCGCCGGCGGGGTCGGAGCCGGGCCCTGCGGCGCCGTCTGTGCGGTCGGTGCCTCGCCGCCGCCCATCATGCCGAGCAGCGTCAACGGGTTGATGCCGAAGATCCAGCCGGCGACGACGGCGACCGCCACCGTGCCGAGGCCGATTCCCCGTCCGCCGATGCCGAACCCGCCACCGCCGCCACCGCGCATGCCCCGCACGTCCTCGACGTTGGAGCTCTCGTCCTGGCCGTCCATTCTCATCGCGTGTCTCCTCGACGGGGGCCTCGCAGCGGCCGATGGAGGATGTTAGTCCTGGGTGCTCGCACGGTCTGTCGGAGAAAACCGCGCAGCGGCGCTTCCTGTCGTCGGACGGACGGCCTGTGCGGGTCACCAGGACCGCTGCCTGACGGATTCGCAAATTCTGGTGACCGCTAGCGCAGCGCCGCCCCGGGCCGGCCGCGCTGGCGATGCCGCTGTCGCTTTACGTGCACGTCCCGTTCTGCCCGCAGCCAGCTGCACCTGGGCCGTGGCACGCCGACCCTCCTGTCGGACAACCAGGTCGATCGAGCGGGCGTGGCTGATGGACTTCCATCATCACCGCGAGGACGAAGCGTTCAGGCGGGCTGGCGCAGCGCCGCCCCGACGGCGGGCCGCCGCTGACGCGCCTGAGGCAGGGACACGTGGTCATCGTGCACGCGGGCGAGGCTTGCACCTTCGGCCGGAACAGGCGGTCAACGGCGAAGTCACTCTGCGTTCCAGCATCGAGGTGGCCGCGGCCACCTATCGCGTCTACTACGGCAACCACATCGCCGTGGAGGGAAGGTGCGAGGCATGGCCGCCGCCAGGACTCTCGCGGATCGCGACCTCAGGTCCCAGCGCGCTTGGCGACCGGCGAATAGATGTCGACCAGCTGCAGGCGCGTGTTGCGCAGCCGCTCCGACACCACGCCCATGAGGCGCAGCATGAAGGCCAAGCCGAATTGCGGATCGGCCCTGAAGCTCGCAAGCAGCTGATCGCCTTCGAAGGCGAGCGCCGTCACGGCGTCGAGCGCGCGCGCCTGGAAGTGCTTGCCGGCATGTGGCAGCAGCGCCGACCAGTCGAACACGTCGCCGGTGTAGAGAGTCTGCACGCGCAGCACGTGGCCCGGCACCTCGAGCTCGAGCGCGACCATGCCCTTGCTGAGCAGGTAGAACACCGAGTAGTCGTCGCCCTCGCGAAAGATCACCTGGTCCGGCTCGAACTTGACTTCCTTGGCGAGAGTGGCCAGGCGGGCTCGGTCCTCCGGCACAAAGTCGGAGACGAACGGGTGGCTCTCGAGGTTTTGCAACAGGCTGTTGCTCATCGGTCTTCCTCCTGCGGTCAGCCCCGGTGCTCGAGTCGCGCCTTGAGGAAGCCGCTGGCCGCGTACCGCGTTACGCGACGGTAGTAGCGCTCGCTCAGGCGATCGACCATGGCGGTGTAGGTATCCACGAGCTCGGGCCGGATGCTGAAGTGATCGTAGTTGACGACGACGTCGACGGGCTTGCCAAGCGGCTCGACGCGGCCCGTCACCACGGTCTCGATCTCATCGATGTCGCGGGCGCTGTCGACGCCAAGCCCCTCGAAATTGACGAACAGGACGTTGCTGCGCATGTCGTATTCGATGCGCTCGGCGAGCGGCAGTGCCAGCATGCGATCGCGCAGATTCATCGGGCCGTCCTCGAACAGGCCGCGCTCCATCAGCCGCAGGGCCGGACTGATGGCCGGTGTGAAATCCATCAGGGCGAGAATCTGCCGGTCGAGATCGATGCCGGGCGCGATCTCGATCAGCTCCAGCCCTCCGGCCGGGGCTAGGCGGAAGACGCAGCGCTCGGTGACGTAGAGCACGCGCTGGCCGTTCGCGCGCGCCCTTTCCCCGCTGAAGGTGCGATGCCCGACCGCCCTCACGAACTTGCGGCTCGTTCCCTCGCTCAGGATGTGAATCTTGCCCTCGGCGATGCGCACCTGCAGGTCGCCGGCGGTGAAGGTGCCGACGAACACCACCTCGCGTGCCGACTGGCTGATGTTGATGAAGCCGCCCGCGCCCGCCAGACGGGTGCCGAACCGGCTCACGTTGAGATTGCCTTCGGCATCCGCCTCGGCCAGGCCGAGCACCGCGACGTCGAGGCCTCCGCCGTCGTAGAAGTCGAACTGGCTCGGCTGGTCGATGATCGCCTGGGTGTTGACGGCGGCGCCGAAGTTCAGGCCGGTCGCCGGGATGCCGCCGATCACGCCCGGCTCGGCGGTCAGCGTCAGCAGGTCGATCATCCGTTCCTCGGCCGCGACTTCGGCGACGCCTTCGGGCATGCCGATGCCGAGGTTGACGACGGCATTGCGCTTCAGCTCGAGCGCGGCCCGGCGCGCGATCAGCTTGCGGGCGTCCATCGGCTGCGACTCGAACTCCCTCAACGGCACGCGGATTTCTCCCGCGAACGCGGCGCTGTACTGCGTCACGAAGGTCTGCATGTGGTGCTCCGGGCGTTCCGCCACGACGACGCAATCGACCAGCACGCCCGGCACCTTCACCTGGCGCGGATGGAGCGAGCCGCGCTCGGCGAGCCGCTCGACCTGCGCGATGACGAGGCCGCCGCTGTTGTGCGCCGCCATGGCGATGGCGAGCGCTTCGAGGGTCAGCGCCTCGCGCTCCATCGTCAGGTTGCCGTCGGGGTCGGCCGTGGTCGCTCGAATGATGCCGACGTTGACGGGAAAGGCCTTGTAGAACAGCACCTCCTCGCCGTCGATCTCCATCAGGCGCACGAGGTCGTCGTGGGTGATCGCGTTGATCTTGCCGCCGCCGTGGCGCGGATCGACGAAGGTGCCCAGGCCGATGCGGCTCAGCGTGCCCGGCTTGCCAGCGGCGATGTCGCGAAAGAGGTGCGTGATCACGCCCTGCGGCAAGTTGTACGCCTCGATCTCCCCCGCCACCGCCAGCGCCTGCAGCTTCGGAACAAGGCCCCAGTGGCCGCCGACGACGCGTTTCACCAGGCCGCGGTGGCCGAAGTGGTTGAGTCCACGATCCTTGCCGTCGCCCTGGCCTGCGGCATAGAACAGCGTCAGCGCGCGCGGCGAGCCGGTGCCGGTCTCGGCCTCGGTCGCGAGGAAGCGCGCCTCGAGCGCGAGCGCGATGCCTTCG
>Ga0070670_100000849_pt1 | contig 23896 bp, 16 predicted proteins | sample KBSS63metaG_FD_64665 | JGI IMG/M metagenome (GOLD analysis project Ga0070670, IMG submission 64665) | Switchgrass rhizosphere microbial communities from Kellogg Biological Station, Michigan, USA - KBS S6-3 metaG | ecosystem: Host-associated > Plants > Roots > Rhizosphere > Soil ... | reverse complement strand
CAGAGCAGCGCGTCGAGGGCTTTGTGATCAAACGCGTCCTGCGTCGTGGCAATGCCGAACGAGACATGGTCCAGACGCGGAAAGGCCCACGCATATCCAACCCAGCCCGGCAGAAACGCGATCACCGTCGGCACGCTTCCCTGTTCGGGCAGCGGCGCGCGATATCCAAAAGCGACTTCCATGTCCGAGGCGGCTAAGGGACCAGCCAGCTTCTTCGCAATCGCGCTGTTGGCGCCGTCGGCTGCAACCAAAACTCTTCCGGTCCATTCGGCGTTATTTGCGCCGCGCACCGTCCAGCCGGTTTCCGTTTTCTTTATAGCTCGCGCGGTAATTTTTTCCGAGACGACTTTCGCGCCGGCGTCGCGCGCGCGTTCGCGCAGGTAGGAATCGAAGGCCACGCGCGAATAAATTGCGAATGGCTCGTCAAGCTCCAGATGAAGATGACGGCCCGACGGAGAGTACATCTCAAGTTCGTTTACGGTGCGACCGACCGCGCCCAGCAGCTCCGGCCAGGCTTTCAAAGCTTTGGCAGTCACGCCGCCACCGCAGGCTTTCGGCTCGCCTTCAGGACGTCCATCGAACAGCACGACGCTTACGCCGCGGCGCGCCAGCCGCTCGGCAGCGAACGAGCCGGCCGGACCTGCACCCACGATTAAGACGTCTGTTTCCATACTTGGCTCGTAGTTCAGAGTTCAAGCTTTAGCTTGTGGCGCTGAAAACAGGACAAACTAAAGTTTTAACTCTGAACTGCTTGATTCACCTCTCAAGGTTCTTATTGATGATAGTTTGCTTGTGCTTCCGACGGCAATTGATGTGGTAAAATTCGCGCGTTCCCTGACACTCAGTTTGCAGTTGTAGGTGTTGAGCGAGCGCTCCGCATTTCAGCTGCCTCAATCTCTCCCGGCGTCTCTTTGCTGGAGAGATCCGTATTGGCCATACCAATGGGAAACGCCGGCGCGATTGTTTTCAGCGGCATTGCTCCGCACCCGCCGATAATGGTGGACGAAGTCGGGCGCGAAGCGACTGCCGAGGTGCGTGCGTCGATTGACGCGATGGCCGAACTCACGCGACGCGTCGTCCGGAGCGGCGCCGAAACCGTAGTGCTGATCTCGCCTCACGCTCCGCTTCATGCGGATGCCTTCGTCGCCTACCAGCAAACAAATCTCTACGGTGACTTCGCGAACTTTCGCGCGCCCAACGCCCGCATTGAATTCCCTCTCGACCAGGAGTTGCTCGTCGCGATAAAGAAAACAGCCGCCGAGAAAACCTACGACGTGATTGGTCTTGAAGATTTTTCCCTGGACCACGGCAGTGCCGTGCCGCTTTACTTTCTCGATCGCAACGGCTGGAGCGGCGGCGTAGTGGCGCTGGGCTACAGTTTTCTTTCCAACGAGGACCATCTGAAGTTTGGCGAATGCATCAGCGCGGCGGCAAACGTGACCGGGCGGCCGACTGCTTTTATTGCCAGCGGCGATCTTAGTCATCGGCTCAAGCCCGAGGCGCCGGCGGGTTACAACGCGACGGCTTATCTTTTCGATCGGGAAGTGGTCGACGCCATTCACGAAAACTCCCCCGATCGAATTGTTGAAATCGATCCGGAGCTGAGGAGAACTGCGGGGGAGTGTGGCTATCGTTCGATGCTGGTGGCCCTCGGCGCAATTAACAAACTACCGCGCGCCTGCGAAGTGTTGAATTATGAAGCGCCGTTCGGGGTGGGCTACCTGGTGGCCCAACTGACAAACGCCGGCGCGTCAAAGTCCGCTAGCCTTCAGCCTGCGGCAGATCAAGAAGACGCAGATCCAGCGACTCAACTGCCGGCGCTGGCGCGCAATGCCGTGGAAACTTTCGTGCGCACCGGCAGACAGATCGAAGCGCCGGATAATCTTTTGGCGCTGCTGGTAGCGCGCGCGCCCTGCTTTGTTTCCATCAAGACAAACGCCGGCGAGTTGCGCGGTTGCATTGGCACGGTCGAGCCAGTGAAGGACAATCTGGCCCAGGAAATTATCGCCAACGCGATTAACGCCGCTACTCGGGATCCGCGTTTTTATCCGGTGGCGCCGGAAGAACTCGCCGACCTTCGTTATTCAGTCGACGTCCTGGGCAGTGCGGAGCCAACGACGCTGGCGCAGCTCGACCCACGGGTATTTGGAGTGATTGTTGAGGACGAGTCGGAGCGCCGGCGCGGATTATTGCTGCCGGATATTCCCGGAGTTGAAAGCGCCAGCCAGCAGGTGGATATCGCGGCGCGTAAAGCGGGCATTGAACCGGGAGCGCCGGTGAAGCTATCGCGTTTTCGCGTCGACCGCTACCGCGAAAAAAGGTAGCTGCCTTCCGTTTAGAAAGGGCACTTGTGCCCCCGCGTGAGGCGGACAAGTCCGCATTCTAAACGCAGGTTGGTTTTGCCGGCGATGACAAATGAGAACTTTGAAATGAGAAATGGAAAATGTTTTTTCTTACGCTGGTTGGATTTACACCTCTTCGTTAGACGTCGAGGTTTCTGACGTCGAGCGCGTTGTCTTCAATAAACTTTCGTCGCGGTTCAACCGCATCGCCCATCAGCACCGTAAATATTTCGTCAGTTTCAACCGCGTCGTCGATCCTTACCTGCAGCAGCGTGCGCTTTTCAGGATTCATCGTCGTTTCCCAAAGCTGCTCGGGATTCATCTCGCCCAATCCTTTGTAACGCTGAATCGATAGATCCTTTTTCGCCGCCGCGAGCACTTTTTCCAGCAACTCTTCGCGCGTGGCAATCTCCTCGCTGCTGCCATTCGTCCCGGTGATAAAAGGCGCAGCCAGGGTGTCTTCGAGCTCCGTGTAAAGCTCAACGGCTCGTTGAAACTCGACAAAGCTGGCGAAGTTCCAGTCGATCCGAATATTCAGACCAGATGTCGTGGTCGTTTCAATTTCCCATAACCCGTGTTCTTCGTCGTTCGAAAGCTCGGTATCAAAACGGGCTTTCTCGAGCGTAGACCTGACCTTCGACATCAAATCGCTGCTCTGAAAAACAGATTTCAACGAAGTGCCCGGCTTGCGCAGCACGCCTTTCTTTCCGCCAAACGCTTCGAGCAGCGTCCCAAGCAGGTGAGCATCGCCACCGAGTCGACGCGCGGCGCGCTCGCGATAGTTTTTCAGATCGACCAAATTTTCGAGCGACTGGGCCAACTGCTTGCCCTCGATGTCCTGGTTGGCTCCGACTGACTTCACGGTCATGTCCGCAGTCGCCATGCGCATCAGGTAGCGAATCATCAGGCTTTCGTCTTTGATGTACTCCTCTTTCTTCCCGCGCTTCACTTTGAACAGCGGCGGCTGCGCAATGTAAACAAATCCTCCCTCGACCAGCTCGGCCATCTGCCGATAGAAGAAGGTTAACAGGAGGGTGCGGATGTGCGAGCCGTCGACGTCGGCGTCAGTCATCAGAATAATTTTATGGTAACGAAGCTTGCTCGCATCGAAATCTTCTTTACCGATGCCGGTGCCGAGCGCGGTTATCAGCGCCTTGATTTCGCTGTGGCCCAACATCCTGTCAAAGCGCGCCTTTTCCACATTCAGGATTTTGCCCTTGAGCGGCAGAATCGCCTGGTTCTTGCGATCGCGCCCCTGCTTCGCGGAGCCGCCGGCAGAATCTCCCTCAACAATATAAATCTCCGACTTCGCCGGATCTCTTTCCTGGCAGTCGGCGAGTTTGCCCGGCAACATCGAGCCGCTGAGCGCGCCTTTGCGCACAATTTCGCGGGCTTTTCTGGCCGCTTCGCGGGCGCGGGCCGCGTCGACCGACTTGCCCACGATCTTGCGCGCCACGGTCGGGTTTTGCTCGAGATATTCTGTCAGCCGCTCATTCAGGAACGACTCCACCGCGCCTTTTACATCGGAATTGAGTTTGCCCTTCGTCTGACCTTCAAACTGAGGCTGCGGCAGCTTGACTGAGATAACTGCCACCAGGCCTTCGCGAACATCGTCGCCGGTCAATGAACCTTTGAAGTTCTTAGCCAGACCGGACGACTGCGCATAAGCGTTGATCGTTCGGGTGAAGGCGGAGCGAAAACCGGAAAGGTGTGTGCCGCCGTCGACCGTGTTGATGTTGTTGGCGAAAGAGTAGACCTTCTCGTCGTAGCCATCGTTATATTGAATGGCCACTTCGATCGAAAGCGCGTCGGCTTCTTTCTCAAAGTAGAGCGGCTTGTCATGAAGCGTGGTCTTATTCTTGTTCAGATGTTTGACAAATTCCGCGATGCCGCCTTTGTAGTAAAACTCGTGCGAGCGCTCCGGATCTTCTCGTTCATCCTTGATCGTGATCCGGATGCCCTTGTTGAGAAACGCCTTTTCTCTGAGCCGCTCGGAAAGCTTGTCGAAACTGAAAACAGTGTGATCGAAAATCTGGCCGTCCGGCTTGAAGGTGATCTTCGTGCCGCGTTTTCTGGTCTTGCCGGTTTGGGCCAGACGCGCGACGGCAATTCCGCGCACGTAATCCTGTTCATACGTTTTCGAGTCGCGCCAGATTTCGAGATGCAAAGACTCGGAAAGAAAGTTGACGCAGGAAACGCCAACACCGTGTAGACCACCAGAGACCTTGTAAGCGTTCGAGTCAAACTTTCCGCCGGCGTGAAGCTTTGTCATCACTACTTCAGCCGCGGACTTTCGTTCCTTCTTCATTTCGTCGACCGGAATTCCGCGCCCGTTGTCGACGACGGTGATCGAGTTGTCGAGGTGGATGGTGACTTCAACGGTGTCGCAATATCCCGCAAGCGCTTCATCGATCGAATTGTCAACCACTTCGTAAACCAGGTGATGCAGACCGATCTCGCCGGTGGAGCCGATGTACATCGCCGGCCGCTTGCGCACGGCTTCACGGCCTTCCAAAACTGCGATGGAAGATGAATCGTAAGTGTGTTGCTTTTTACCGGTTGCTGTTGTTCCCGCTGTCGTCAATACGTTCTCCTTAATACTCATGAAACCGCGAAGATCCGCGACGTTGGACTAGACGCTCTCCACCAGAGCCACAGCGGCTGAAAGAGGCTGCTGACTCAACTCCCTCGACAAGGCCTCGCCTTGTACGATCTCGTGGACGTTGGCTTTGGAAAGGAACCCTTCGAGGTGGCTTCTTTTCGACGTGGTAATGAATGTTTGGGTGCGTCCTTCAAGATACTCCAACAGCCGTCTTATCCTTTTCTCGTCCAGTTCGGCATCGACGTCGTCGACCAGAAAAACAGGATAATCCTGATGCCAGGAATTATACACTGAAATTGCCGCTAAGTCTAATAGTAACAATGCGCTACGCTGCTGGCCGGAACTTCCAAAAACGCGCATTTCCCGGCCTGCCAAATGTATCGCCAAGTCGTCGCGATGCGGCCCGATGAGCGCGCGGCCGGAAGACATCTCGGCGGGCAGACGCAACTGCAAACGCTCCCGCAAAAGGGCTTCGTAGTCGTTAACGTCTCCCCTGGTTTCGAGCGACGAGGCGTAGCGAATTTGCAGTTCTGCCGGCTCAAAAAGCGAACGCTCGAGGGCGCCGTTGAGGCGCTCGGTATACTCAACGCGCGCGTTATGGATTGCAGCGCCGAGAGTCGCCAGTTGCTCGTTCCACGGCGCTACTAAATTTGCGACCTCTTCAAGCCGCAGCTCGCTATCCGACGCGTCTTGCAGAATCCGGTTCTTCTGTTTGATTACCTTGTTGTAGTCGGCGACTGTTCTTATGTACGCCGGCCTGAGCGACGCCACTCCGCGATCGATGAAATGTCTTCTCGCTTCGGGCATGCCGCGCACGACCTCGAGTTGATCGGCGGTAAAAGCAAACACCTGAAGCAGCCCGAGATAACGCGCGAGTTGCTCGCGCTTTTCGTTAACCCAGATCGACTTGGTGTTTTCACGCAGAGAGATGCGCAGATTTCGGTGGACGTCGATGCCGGTGGAAACTTGCCCTTCAATGATTGCTGAGTCCTGGCCGAAACGGATGGCTTCCTGAAGACGTTGAGTGCGAAAGGACTTTGTTCGCGAGAGGGTATGAATCGCTTCGAGCCAGTTTGTCTTACCCTGGCCGTTGTTGCCGTAGATGATGTTGAGGCCGGGTCCCCAGGTGATGGCGCCGCTTAGATTTCGAAAATTATTTACGGCAAGCGACTCGAGGATCATCGAGGGATTTTAGCATACGAGTTTGGAACCAATGTCGGATCGTGAGAACTCCCAACAACTAGGAACGCTGGCCCTCTGGGAAAGCCGATGTGTCGCCTATCAATGAGTAAATCAGTATCAGGATTTTCTGGTCTGTTTTCTTGGAATTTATTCTAAGCCTCAGCGATAGCGGGATTTTTTCTTGACGCGCTGGAAGCGCTTACAGTAGATTCCGGTCTGTAATCCTCGTACCTGTCCGCCGATTTGCCTGTTTCCTGAGAATCGGGGCAGACACCATAGATTGAGCCCTCAACGCTTTTAAGTCATCTTGACATCCTTTGCTCCTCATGAAAATTCAATCACATCGCAACTGGATCGGAATCTGTATGAGCGCTGCGTTTGGGTTCCTTGCTCTAAGTTTCAGTAACTCCCAAGGTCAAGTTTCCAGTTTCAGCCCAAAAGAGGGTGCTTACGTTGAGACGCAAATAAGTAAGCTGCAAACGTGTAATCCCGTTGACAGAAAAACCGCTGCCGTCAGCCTTGCCGCACTGGGTGAACGAGCGTCTCGCGCCCTCACTGCTCTCGAACAGGTCGTCAAACAGGATCCAGATCCCACTGTAAGGGCAGAAGCTCTCCAAGCGATTTCCAAGATCAGCGGACCTATTAAGGACGATAGAAACGAAAAGATCGCCGCAGCCGAGGTTCTCAAACTTGTAGCGGGAAGCGATCCTATTCAGTCTATTCGCATTGGTGCATTACAGTCTCTGGCTTCGGGCTACGGTATTATTGCTCCCAATTCCTATGAGGAGTTGAGAGACACGCTGAAGAACCACGCTAATGAGGCAAGGACGCCAGAGTTGATAGCCTCGGCTAGCAGAATCATTCTTGCGAAAGTCAAACAGCTTCGGCAGACGATTACCACCGATTCCAACGTCGATAACAGGAACAGCGCCGCAAGGGAAGTCCTTGCAATTGTGCGACGGATCCTTCCAGAGATTGAATCGGCTCTCCGACTCTCGCAGCCGGAGGTTCGTATCGGAGCTGCGCTAACACTTGCCGAAACCAGCTACGCCGTTGTTGATGCCCTCGCTCAAATTACGAGAACTAATGTGGCTCTCCAAGGAGTCGACTATGAATACCTTTCTGGAGCCGTCGACGAAGCGAAGGAAGCGGAAAACATAATTCTCAGGAATACACTGGCTTCCTTATTAAAGGAATTAGGCGGGCTAGATAAGGCCAAACAAGGACCTATTGTCGAGGCTGTGTTGCAAATAGGAAACACTGCCCTGCTAACAAAGGACTCCGAACTATTAGCGCCATTGGATCAGGCCGAAAACGATCTTCGTCGCTTTGGCTACGAGCCGGAAGCAAACGATTTACATAGGGCCGCGAAGGCCTTGAGCGAAGATACTTTCATATTCGCCAGTCTCCGGCGTTTGCGTGCAGTACCGTTATGGCTGGCTGTCGTACTCGGTTCTTCAGGAATATTGATCGCGATTCTACTCTTGGGTTTCTTGATGTTTCCGGTGCTGATGGTCAGCCTTAGCGAGAAACTAACGTTCAATGGTGTCGTAACTCTGAAACTCCCTCAATCCATTGGCGGTCCAACCATCTCTTTCCAGCCACAGTATCTGTTACTGCTCGGCATGCAATACCGCGCTCGGGCTCTTAACGCGTGGGTTCGCTCTCATTCCGAGGACGTTAGAACGAATTTCGAAAAGAACCAGATAAGGGACCGCAATCTCTACGTACCCACCGAGATTACGCTTGATAAGACTACTATTCCGCAACCGAAACCCTCCGCATTGCAGGACCTGTTTAAGAGAAACCAGGCACGGCTGGTAATTTACGGCGAGGGTGGCACTGGTAAGACGACGTTAGCTAAACAAATAATCAGATGGTCCATGCATGAGAAAGCCGAAAAAAGAATTTGTCCTAAACACTCGATGATTCCCGTACTGCTCCAGCCCGATTCCTTCGATGGCGAACCAAACGTCTTGAAATCTATTAACGTTCGGTTGTCCGGACTGATTGACGCGACAGAGCTTCTTTCCGAAAAGCTTGTTAAATCGTTGCTCAAGAAGAAACACATCCTCGTGGTTATTGATGGTTTCTCTGAGTTAAGCGCTGAGTCCCGCGCTGCGATAACAAACTCCATAAGCGAGATTCCGATCAACGCTTTGATAGTCACCTCTCGCAAGTATGAAAATCTTAACGAACAGCCGAGGAGCGTCATTCATCTCAAACAAATGCAAGACGCTAACACGCTGGAATTTATCGCTGAATATGTGAAACTCAACAACAAGAACTCTTTATTTCAAGACCAAAGTGAATACATAAACGCACAAAAGAAACTGTCCAAGATTACCGCCGAACGCGGCGTGACAGTCCTTCTCGCCAGAATCTATGCCGATCAAATGATTTCAATTAAAGAGGCGCATTCAGGAATATTACCCGACAATATTCCTGACCTGATAGAAAGCAACATAAGTAGCCTACACCGAAGACATGAATTTAGGACCGAGACCGTTCTCAGTAAACTCGAAATCATTGCCTGGGAATGTCTCCAGGAAACCCTTAATCCTAAGCATGTAAAACGCGTAGATGTTCTTAGTGCGTTGGGAGGTGGAAAAACTGCTCTCCATCTGTTGTCATATTTAGAAAACGAGCTAAAACTAATTAAGACAGACGAACTGCCAAGCAAAATTTCTTTTACGTTGGACCCTGTTGCTGAATACCTAGCCGCTCTTTACTTAGTCAAGAATTATCAAAGTGAGGGGAAACCATGGCGCGAACTAATAGACAGGCTGAGCGCGATAGATGCAGAAATAACAGCGAGTGGCACTGAAAGTTCCATCGGGTTGGACTCAATAAAGGGATTTCTTTTCGCGCTGAGGGATTGTTGCGTTACGAAAGGGAAAGAGAATCAAGTTCCAATTTGGGTGATAAACAGCGTAACGGAGTTTGCAGACAAGGCTACGATATATGAATTAATAGCCGACCTCGAAGGAAACGTAGATGAAGCTAAAGTGGCAAAACAGAAGCTAATTTCGTTCGGAGAAAAATCGGTACGCTACCTCAAGAAAGCCGCCGAATCCGGTAATCCTCACTCTCAAGACTTTTTAGATGAAATGTGGCGATCTAATTGAGAACGTTCAACTCAAGAATAGCCCGGCCTATTATTTAGTGATAAAGGTTGAATTTAAAAACCTTCCCCCAATCTTCCAAACAAAATTTTTCCGATTTTAACTCAGCTTGGAATTTACAGGCGCATCGGCATCACCACGTATTTGTATTCATACTCGCTGCCTTCGGCCGGGCGCAGTTGCGCTTGTGAGTTGCCGTCTTTGAATTCGAACGCTACGGCGCCGTCGCCGACTACGTTCAAGAAGTCCTGAAGGTATTGCGCGTTAAAGCCGATATCCGTTGCTTCGCCGCTGTATTCCGTTTGAATAGTCTCACTCGCTTCGCCTTCTTCGGCGTTCTGTGAGCTGATGACTAACTGGTTCGGCTCGAGGTGAAAACGAATAGCGTGTGAACGTTCATCCGCCATTAGGGCCACGCGGCGAATAGCTGAGTTCAACAACGCGACGTCGAATTGGATCGACTTGTCATTATTCTTAGGCATCACCATATCGTAGTTCGGAAACTGCCCGTAGAGCATTCGCGAAATCAGCAGCCGCGGGCCAACCTCGAAAAAGATATGGTTGCCGTCCATTCCCAAGCTAATATCACCTTCGTAACCAGCCGATAATTTAGTCAACTCAGCCAACGTCTTGCGCGGAATCAATGTATCGATCGACTCGGCACTCCCATTCTTCGAAACACCTTTTCGTTCGACATACGCCAGCCGGTGGCCGTCAGTCGTGACCATCTTCGCGCCTTCATCGTCGAGAATAAACTTGGCTCCCGAAAGCGTATAGCGCGATTCTTCCTGCGTGATCGCAAAAATAGTGCGGTCCACAAATCCTTTGATGACTCCGGCGGAAAGCTTAGTCGGTGCAGACTTGAATGAAGGCACTTCCGGAAACGCGTCGCGCGCGATGCCGACCATTTTGAAGCGCGTCTTGTCGCAAGTTACCGTCACCCAATCGTTGTCTTCCTTCTTGAAAGTTACCGGCGCGTCAGGCAGCAATCTCGCAATCTCGAAGAGCTTTCTTGCCTGTACACAAATCGAACCAGGAGTTGAAATATCTTCCGCATCCATATCGCATCGAATCGTTACATCCAGATCCGTTCCGGTCAGGCGAATGGTGCTTTCGCCTACGGATTCAATCAGGATGTTCGATAACACCGGGATGGTGTTTTTCTTTTCCACGACTCCCTGGACGAATCCGAGTTCCTTCTGGAGGTTTTGTTTGCTGACGATGAATTGCATGTTCGACTCCTTACGCTTTGTGCCTTCAGTGGAAGCCATAAGACCATCCTCTTTGTTTTCTACTTCGATCTAGGAAAAACAGTTTATTAATTTCCAGCAGTAGTAATAGGTCCTGTTGATTTGTGGAAAAACAAGGAAACTGTAAGCAGGACTGCAGCTTACTCCGCCAGACCGACGGTGAAATTCTGATTGGTAATTCACTTCACCGCATGAAAACTCTCCGGAACACTTTTCATTCTATTCTTTCACAGGCGCTCTGCCAAACACCTTGTGGATTTCCTGCTCGACATTGATCTCCGCGCTGATTTATGAATCTAATATTGACGCCAGGCGGTGGAAAACAACGCTCACTTTTTCAAACTCTCGGAAAGATTCGATAGCTGTCTCTGAAAAGCAGCGTCTGTCGTAGACAGTGATTGAATCTTCTCACATGAGTGCATGACAGTCGTGTGATGTTTGCCGCCGAAAGCTCTACCTATTTCCGGATAGCTATGTTTCGTAAGTTTCTTGCAGAGATACATGGCGATCTGGCGCGGGAAAGCAATCTCTCGAGAGTTACTCTTGGAAACTAACTGCATGGGCGTCAGCTTGTAAGCTGCTGCAACTGTCTTTTGTATCTGCTCGATGGCAATTATGCCGGGTTCGTCTTCAGTCGCAATGTTTCTGATCGCGTCCTTCGCTAACTCTTTCGAAACTGGAATTCCCCTCAAAGACGAAATCGCTACCAGCCGGATGAGAGAACCCTCCAGTTCGCGGACGTTATTTTTCACCCGGCTGGCAATGAAGAGAGCGACGTCATCTGGTATCGCAAACCCCATCACCTCGGCCTTTCGCTTCAGGATAGCCACCTTCGTTTCCAGATCGGGCGGCTCGAGATCGGCGATGAGTCCCCATTCAAATCTTGAATGAAGACGCTCCTCCAGCGTCGGGATTTCGCGTGGCGGACAGTCTGAGCTGATCACAATCTGCTTCTGTTGTTCATATAAAGTATTGAACGTGTGGAAGAACTCTTCCTGGGTGCGTTCTTTGCCCGCCATGAACTGAATGTCGTCGATGAGTAACACGTCGACGGATCGATACTGCTCCCTGAATCCCTGGGTCCGATCGTAACGAATCGAATTGATTAGCTCATTCATGAATCGCTCTGACGAGAGATAGGAAACTCTCAGGTGAGGATTTCGCTGCTTAATCGCGTGCCCGCACGCGTGCATCAAGTGCGTCTTGCCTAATCCGACACCGCCGTACAGATAAAGCGGGTTGTAGGTTTTTCCAGGAGCTTCGGCCACAGCTAACGACGCCGCGTGGGCAAACTGATTGCAGGAGCCGACAACGAAACTGTGAAAAGTGTATTTCGAGTTTAAGGAAGGATCGAGGCTAATTTCTTTCGCCGGCGCTGCTGCGGTTGCAACGCTTCTAGCCGGCGATGGAAAGGCTTCGGACTTCGTCGGAAGAGAAACAACAGCGGCTTCTGGCGATGTAGGGTTTTGGGTCTCGGTCTTTCCGCCAGCTTCGGTAACGATCCAGTCGACCGAATACCCGGGCAGGTTCAATTCAGCGAACGACTGATCGATGACGCCGCCGTAATTCGACCTCACCCAATCTCTGACGACAGAGTTTGGGGCGCGAAGCCGAAGGAGCCGCTGGTCTTGATCGACGCCCTCGAAACCGATCGGATTAAACCAGGTCTCAAAACTTTCCTCGTGGAGCTTAGTTTTGATTGTCCGACGAAAACTTTCCCAAAAATTACTCTCCACCAGTCTCACCATGCCAAACTTTGAAGTCGGTCGTTGCCACTAGTCACCTTCAGTTTTTCAAGGCCGCCCTGTTGATTGATCAACCTGTACCGGGATGTCTGCGTTCACGGCCCGCCAAGTTGTCCACAGGCTTTTCCTCAGCTTTGTGGAAAAGCCTGTGCCTTAAAGTAAAGCTTTAAGCTTATGGTTATCAAGGGTTTACAAGGAGGACGGAACGCGAGGCGGAGACTAACACACAGATTCTGCCGGAGGCAACAAACTGGCGAGATAAAACACCTACGCGAATATTTCCGTAGTAACGAGGTGTTTTTGACGCTTGAGAAAGTCCGAGCGGCCTGTCTCCTTTGACTTTCCTGACACGCCGGAGCTTTGCCGTTAGTTGGGTCAACTGAACGCGCGAGCACGTACCCTTTCTTGACAGAGGGTGTTCTGACAGCTAGTCTTACGGTTTTCTTTTTACGGGAGATTTCCAGCTATGTCTAAGCGAACTTTTCAGCCCAACAACCGACGACGCGCGAAAACGCACGGCTTCCGCGCCAGAATGGCGTCGAAGGCCGGCCGCCTCGTTCTAAAGCGCAGGCGCGCGAAGGGCCGCCGCCGCTTAACCCCAGCACACTATTAATAGTCGCAGCTCATGAAGGCCAACCTTCGCAGGAGCGCCGACTTTCAAAAAGTCTACCGGCAAGGCAAGCGTTATGACGGTGTGTTGATGACGGCATTTGTCTTGCCCAACAAACTGTCTCACAACCGATTCGGAATTACTGCTTCCCGCAAGGCGGTGGGAAACGCTGTAGATCGAAACCGCGCCAGGCGATTACTAAAAGAGACTTTCCGGCTTAGGACCACGTCGCTTAATAGTCTGTCCCAAACTTACGACTGGGTAATCAACGCCAAACGCCGGCTGCCGGCCCTAAAGTTGAGCGCGACGATCGAAGAATTCGAAGGGCTGCTGGTGAGAGTGACAAAGGCGGAGAGCAAAGGAAGAGAGTAAGTCCCGGCTGGGCGAAACGTGAAGTCACTACTAATCGCATTTATCAGATTTTATCAACACGCCATTTCACCATTTCTTCCACCCTCTTGCCGATTCTCTCCGACGTGTTCGCAATATGCCAGCGAGGCGATTGCTCGGTATGGCGCTGTTCGCGGCTGCGGCCTGGCTGTGCGCAGAATTCTGCGATGCCACCCCTTCAATCCGGGCGGTTACGACCCGGTGAAGTAGCCCGCATGCAGCAGCACGGCTCTCGTTATCGCTAAGCTAAATGCAACAAAAACGACTCATCATCGCGCTCTTAATCTCCACCGCAATTCTTTTTGCGTGGAGTTATTTCGTTCCAACTAAGCCACCGGAGCCAGCCCCAGCTCCAGCGCCGGCAACCCAGCCAAGTCCGCAACCGACTGCTACGCCGCAAAGTACGCCGGTGAGTAGTGCGTCGCCGAGTGCCAGCCCCTCGCCGGCTGAGTCCCTGAATGCCGCGCCACATCGCGTCGTTTCAATTAAGACACCGCTGTACGAGGCGAAGCTCGATTCGCTGGGCGGCGAAGCGATCAGCTGGATCATCAAGAAGAACCAGGACAGCGGCCAGAGTATCTATTCAGTTGCGGATAACAAGAAACGGCAAGTCCCGCTCCAGTTGGTTTCGCAGGAAGCTTTGCAAAGGCAGCCGCGCGAGGCGCCGCTCCAATTATCGATCGGCGACGCATCGGTTGATAGTTTGCTGATTAGCAAAAACTACGTGGTGGATGGCGCGGGTGGCGAGACGGGAGATGCTGAACTAACTCTCGCGCCTGGTGAGAAGAAACGAATAACGTTTCTACTCAACGACCCGGCAACCGGTTTGGATGTTGTAAAGACGCTCGTGCTCGACGCCGATAGCTATATCGCTGATCTTGAAATCACGATCAAGCGCGGCGGACAAGTCGTCCCCCAGGCGAAGGTCAGAATCGGACCAAGCATCGGTGACCAGGGAATCAAGAACTACACGTTTTATTCGGTCGCTCCGGAAGCTGTGGCCGCGGTAGGCGACAAAGTCGAGCGTCACCTCGCCCATGCGGTCAACGAGAACAAGAACAGTCCAGATCATCTGGCAATACCCGGGCCTGTCGATTGGGCCGGCGTTGGCGATACTTATTTTTCGATGGTGGTCATTCCCGCGCGCAGGCTGGAAGGACTTGAGCTTCAGACCACCCAATACAATCACACTTCCAACGGCGCTGCTGAAAAAAGGTATTTGATAACTGCCTGGGTGCCGATTCCTACTGACGGTTCACGTTCGGCTGTCTACACCGGCCCCAAAGACCACTATCTGCTAACTAAAGCAAGCGCACAACTTAGACAACTGTCTGGGCGTAGTTCCATCGACCTCGAAGGACTAATAGACTTTGGTTGGTTCAGTTGGATGTCACGTCCGCTCGCTGTTCCAATTCTGAGCTCGATCAAGTGGCTGCAAAAACTCACCGGCAGCTACGGCGTCGCCATCATCCTGTTCACCATAGTTATTTACTCCCTGTTCTTTCCGCTGAAGTGGCGTTCATCGAAATCGATGAAAAAGGCGCAGAAGCTGGCGCCGCGCATGAAGGAGTTGCAGGAAAAGATCAAGGGGATGAAGCAAAACGATCCGCGGCTTAAGGAGTTGCAGATCGAACAACTGCGGTTGATGAAGGAAGGTAATCCCCTCGGAGGGTGTCTGCCGCTTTTGATCCAGATGCCATTCCTGTTCGCACTCTACCGGGCGATCACGATCTCTTTAGACTTTCGCCAGGCGAGTTTCTTATGGCTGCCTGATCTTTCCGCTCCGGAGCCGTACTTAATTCATATCCTGCCAATCCTCATGGCAGTGACGATGATTGTCTTGCAGTTGATCACACCTGCGCCATCCGCAGATCCGCTCCAACGCAAGATGATGGCGGTCGGCATGCCGCTCTTCATGTTGTACGTTCTTTGGAGCGCGCCGTCAGGCTTGTTACTGTACTGGCTGGTTGGCAATATTGTAGGATTCCTGCAACAGTTCATCATTAATAAGTGGACCAACGTCGAGCCGAGCGAGCCTGAAGAACCGCCCGATAAAAAGTCTCCGAAGAAAGGTAGCGGACCAGGGAAGAAGACTTAGTTTTACGTCTCTTTCCGCGCACGAACAAGATGCAAGAAACATGTGTAATGGCAGGCAATTTTCTTGAGTCACTATTTTCAGGCACCGGTCTGCAGGTGAAAGTTGCGGTCACGGAAACGCCGACCGAATGCCTGATTGACCTCAGTGGACCAGACGCCGAGATGTTGCAGGTTGAGGGCGGCGAATTGTTGCAGGCTGTTCAGCACTTGGTTAATCAGGCGTTTGGAAGGAAGCTCGCCGAAGGTCAGCGGTTGGTTTGTGACGTCGAAGGGTTCCGCGCCACTCGCGAAGCAGAGTTGCGTAAGATGGCTAATCTGGCGGCCGAACGTGTTCGCTCGAGCGGCGTTCCCTTTATCTTCGGGGAAATGAACGGAAGCGAAAGACGAGTTATTCATCTAACCCTCGCCGACTGCGAAGACCTCTATACCGAATCGGTGGGTGATGGTTCGGCGCGCAAGCTGCGAGTTGCCTTGAAGTCCTCGAAGTAGATCCGGCTCGCTGCTTTAAAAACTGTTCACATCGCGATGGATACCATTGTCGCAATCGCAACCTCGTCGGGGCGCAGCGCGATTGGGCTAATACGTCTCAGTGGCCCAGACTCCCTCAGCATCCTTCAAGCTCTTATTCACGATCCTCTCTTCACGCCCGAACCAAGAAGAGTTTATCTAAAAGGAATTCTAAGAGAGTCGGGAGAACTACTCGACGAAGCGCTTATATGTTTTTTCGAGTCGCCGCATTCGTTTAGCGGCGAAGATATGCTCGAGATAAGTTGTCATGGATCACCGCTAATCCTAAGGCGCGCTCTGGACCTGGCCCAGCAGCTTGGCGCGCGCCTGGCCCATCCCGGTGAGTTCACACTCCGCGCCTGCAAGAACAGCAAGATGAATCTGACGCAGGCGGAGGCCGTGCGCGATCTTATCGACGCGCAAACAGATGCTGCAGCCAGTCAAGCTCTACGTCAGCTAAGCGGCGAGTTGTCGGCAACGTTGCAGCCGGCGAAGCACAAACTAATTCAAAATATCGTTAGGTTGGAATCCGCGCTGGAGTTTGTTGAAGACGACCTACCACAAGTCGAGACGAAACAAATTTCAGGCGAGCTGGTTGAAGTCACGAATATGATTGCGGCTTTGGTGGGGACGTTCGCATCAGGGCGAGTGTTGCGAGACGGCATCAAGGTGACCTTGGTAGGACGACCGAATGTCGGTAAGTCAAGTGTATTCAATAGGTTAGTAGGTATTGACCGAGCCATCGTCACGGAGATACCCGGCACGACGCGAGACACGATTACAGAGTCGATCATCCTGGGCGGTATCCCGGTCTCGTTAACGGATACTGCCGGCATTCGCGAGGCGGAGGGACGGATCGAGGAACTAGGAGTCGAGCGCACACACCGAGCCGCGGCGGATTCGGACCTGCTTCTCGTTGTAGTTGATGGCTCTAAGGAACTCACGACAGAAGACCTCGGAATACTCGAAGAGGCTGCCAAAGCAAAGCATGTCGTCGCGATAAATAAGAGTGACCTTCCGAACTCCGTCCGCAGCGAAGAATCGTTATCGGAATTTTCGGTGGTCCATGTCTCAGCAGTCACGGGCGAGGGACTGGACGAGTTGACGGCTGCTATACTTGAGCCATTCGGAACTGTCGATTCGGAGACCGCAGGGCTTTTAATAACCGACAGCAGGCACTACGATTTATTGCGCCGCGCGCAAAGCTCCCTGGAGAGTTCACGAGAGTTGCTAGACAGTGGAGCTAGCGAAGAACTAGTCGTGGTTGGTCTTCATAATGCCCTTAGATTTCTAGGTGAGATAACCGGAGAGACCACGCCGGATGATATCCTTGGCGAAATTTTTAGCACCTTCTGTATAGGCAAATGATGTTGGCGTTTGACGAGATTTTTGACGTGATTGTTATCGGCGGCGGACACGCCGGTTGTGAAGCTGCGTCAGCCGCGGCGCGGTTGGGCGCGCAAACGGCGCTCGTTACCTTGAACCTGGACTTGATTGGACAGATGTCCTGTAACCCGGCGATCGGTGGAATAGCGAAGGGCCACTTGGTGCGCGAGATAGACGCGTTGGGCGGCATCATGGGCCGCGTCGCGGACCGGACCGGTATTCAGTTTCGCCTACTGAACCGCTCGAGAGGCCCGGCGGTACAATCACCGAGAACGCAATCCGATCGCGCGCTTTATCGCAAGGAAATGCGAAAGATGCTCGAAGGCACGCCGAATCTGCAGCTGCGGCAAGGAATGGTGGTTGACCTGCTGGTCCAGCAGGAAAAGATCCGTGGCGTGGAAATGCAGGACGGACGCCGCATCGCTGCGGTTGCCGTGGTTATCGCGGCAGGAACGTTTTTGAATGGGCTGGTTCACACGGGCCGTCGGACGTATACCGCTGGCCGGGCAGGGGAACCAGCGTCTATCGAATTGGCCGAAAGTCTGAAGCAGTTGGGGTTTCCTGTCGGCAGGTTGAAGACGGGAACGCCGCCGCGAATTGATGGCCGCACGATTGACTGGTCAGCCTTTCAAGCCCAAGCTGCCGATGAGCGACCAGTCCTGTTCTCCTTTTCCAGCGACGAAATAACTCAGCCGCAGCTGCAGTGTTACGTAGGCTATACCACGCCAACGCTTCACGAGGCTATTAGGAGAAACCTCGACCAGTCGCCGCTCTACTCGGGACAAATCAAAGGTGTGGGGCCCCGGTATTGTCCATCGATCGAAGACAAGGTGGTGAAATTTGCGGAGAAGGACCGGCACCAACTCTTCCTGGAGCCCGAAGGTCACGACACGAACGAGGTTTACCTCAACGGCTTCTCCACGTCATTGCCGGCCGGACTCCAACAGGAGTTGGTGCGCCTGGTACCGGGCCTTGAGGAGGCGAGGATCATTAGGCCGGGCTACGCGATCGAGTATGACTACGTGGATCCTCGAGAACTCGGGCCAGACCTGCAATCGCGAAAGGTTTCGGGATTGTTCCATGCGGGACAAGTCAACGGAACGACCGGTTATGAAGAGGCCGCCTGCCAAGGCCTGCTAGCGGGCATTAATGCAGCATGCTTAGTGACGCGCCGCCCCATGTTTCGACTACGAAGGGAAGAATCGTACATAGGTGTGTTGGTCGACGATCTCATAAGCCAGGGAGTAGATGAACCCTATCGAATCTTCACTTCGCGCGCAGAGTATCGCCTGGCTTTACGACACGACAACGCCGATGAGCGGCTGCGCGCATACGGCAGAGAACTGGGATTAGTAGGCGACGTGGACTGGGAGCGGTTCAATCGAAGACGAGATAACGTGGCAGGCGCAAAGGCTGCTCTTAAGTCGACACGGTTGCGCCCATCTGACGCGGCGTATTCCGCCGCAAGCGCAGGCCTCGGCGACTTAAGGAGTTCCATAACGCTGGAGGAACTGGCAAGGCGCCCAGGCATAACGCCGGAGCTGATACACCGTCTTTTGATTAACCAAGGGGAACTAAGCGTCGCCCTGAGCGATGTCGAGACCGCTGTAGCTGATGACCTGTACTCCGGTTACATTCGGATGCAGGATGCCGCAGTGAAAAGGCTAAGACACCACGATTTGACGCCTATTCCTCAGAATCTAGACTACCGAAGCATCAACGGCCTGTCGCATGAAATGATCGAGCGGCTTGAACGTTCGCGGCCGCTGACGATAGGTGACGCACGAAGAGTATCTGGATTAACGGCCGCCGCGTTATCAACGTTATATGTGGTGGCGAGCGTCCACAATTGATGTTTCACGTGTCCCGCTTACTTGATGGGACACGTGAAACCTTCACAGGCCCCCTAAAACAGTTTTTCCTCGACTCAAGCTAGAAACCCCGTCCTGCCTTGTGTTAAGTTAGCCGCTCCACAATTCATTGCGTCCAGCCCTCTGAGCTAAATGTCTAAGGTTATCGCCATCGCGAATCAAAAAGGCGGGGTGGGTAAGACTACAACCGCCGTCAACCTGGCTGCCGTGCTCGCGAGTATGAGCTTGCCTGTGCTGCTGGTTGACGCCGACCCGCAAGGCAATGCCACGTCAGGGGTTGGAATCCAACGGGGCAGCTTCCGCAGAAGTATCTACCATTCTCTCGTGATGGAAGAACCTGTCGCGAGCGCCCAGCTCAATACCGAGTTGCCATTTTTGAAGGTCTTACCAGCGAACAAGGATTTGGCCGGTGCTGAGATAGAGCTGGTCAGTGTGGAGCACCGCGAATTCCGTCTGCGACAGGCGCTAGAGCCGATTCTCGAAAACTTTGAATACGTGATCATTGACTGTCCCCCGTCCCTGGGTCTCTTAACTCTCAACGCCTTGACTGCCGCGAAGTCGCTGCTGGTTCCAATCCAGTGCGAATACTACGCGCTGGAAGGCGTCACCGAGCTGTTCGATACGTTGGCTCGTATCCGGCGCCTCCATAATCCGGGATTAACGATCGAAGGATTACTATTGACGATGTACGACGAGAGGACCAACTTGTCAGCCGCGGTCGCGTCGGACCTGCGCGACTTTTATGGGCAACAGGTCTTCCAGGCAACAATACCCAGAAATGTTCGGCTCGCTGAAGCGCCCAGCTATGGAAAACCCATCACTCTCTACGACCCGCATTCCAGGGGCGCAGAAGCGTATTTTCAGTTGGCCAAGGAGATAATTGCCCATGACACGAAAGCCGTTGGGTCGGGGGCTGTCGGCACTGCTCTCAGCTGAAGGGGCAGCAGCGGTAGCCGCCGAAGAAACGAACGAAGTCCCGATAGATCTGATCGACCCCGGATTCTCCCAGCCCCGCACTTTCTTTGATGAGTCGGCCTTAGATGAACTCACTAAATCGATCGTCTCGAACGGCGTGGTTCAGCCAGTCCTGGTGCGACGCAAAGGCGAGCGATATGAACTGATCGCGGGTGAACGGCGTTGGCGAGCTGCACAACGGGCTGGCCTCACTCGGGTTCCCGCCGTCATAAGAGATGTATCAGACGACAAGGTCCTTGAGCTTGCACTCATTGAAAACATTCAGCGTGAAGACCTGAACCCAATCGAAGAGGCTCGAGCCTATAGAAAGCTAATCGATACCCTGGGGTTGACCCAGGAGACGGCGGCAGAAAGGGTGGGTCGAGACCGCTCGTATGTGACCAACTATCTCCGCCTGTTGAAGCTTCCAGAGGATATCCAGGAGCTGCTCCAAAGTGGTCGGATATCGACAGGCCACGCGAGAACTCTCTTGGGCTTAGAGCACCCAGACCTCCAGCGGCGGATCGCCCGACGAATAATCGACCAGGATCTGTCCGTTAGAAAGACCGAACAGCTCGTACGTCTCTCCGGCAATCCGCCCGCAGCGCGGGGGGTGTCCGCCAGTGCCCGTCAATCGGACGCAAATATACGAGCCGCGGAGAGCAAGTTACGGCGGCAGTTCGGAACGAAAGTAAGCATCGTTGAAGCTAGCGGAGGCTCGGCCGGAAGAATCGAGATCGAGTTTTACAGCGACGCGGATCTCGGTCGTCTCTACGATCTCCTCATGAAGGCCTGAGCGACTGTACTGTATACCACTGGGCCCACGAGCAACGGTACAAGATACAGTGGGGCCGGGTAGTGGCGCTATGGCTAGGCGAGTATGGGGCAGTGCTGTAAGTGGTAATGGGTTTGGCGTCCGCTCGCTTGACCATGATTTATGCTGGTGTTATGCTCCGTCGCTTTTTACCTAGTGCCTTGTGATTGGAGGAGAAAGTGATCGCGCTAGCTCTTGCAGGAAGTGCCATTCAATTGGTGCCGGATGGAACGATGTTGTTTCACCTGGTGCTGATTGTTGTAATGGTCAGCCTGCTGAATGCGACTCTTTTAAGGCCAATCAACCGAATTCTGGAGGAGCGGGAGCGCCGGACAAAGGGCAGTGCCTCGGAAGCGCAGACAGCGTTAGCGAACGCGAGCGAGAAGATCCAGGATTACCAGCGCAGTCTTCGTGAAGCCCGGACCCGAGGCTACTCACTGATGGATGAAGAACGCCGGTCGGCGTCGCGCGAACGAGACCTGCAGGTGGCCGAGGTGAGGGCAGAGGTTACCCGCTGGATCGACCAGGAAAGGCAAGCACTTCAGACAGCCGAAGAAGGCGCCAGGTTATCTCTCATTAAGAATGCTGAAGCGCGAGCGCTTGAGATTGGGGGGCGAATCCTGGGACGACGGCTTGGCTAAACAGTTAACTGGTCGCTCGCGGATGTAATCTAATTTTGGCGCTACTACTTCTCAATACATTCTCCGTTATCAACTTTGTTCCCGAGTGGCTGGATCCATGGCTCAACTATCCAGGGCTTGAGTTGTGGAAGTTTGTAAACCTTCTCATATTCATCGTGTGCGCCCTTTATCTTCATAAGCGGTTTGGCAGACCGATCCGCGAGGCGCTTCGTGCCAGGGGTGAGGGAATCAAGCGAGAACTCGAAGTTGCGCGCCTTGACCGTGACCGGGCTCTAGCGAAATTAGCGGAGGCTGAGGCTTTGTTCTCGAATCTTGATGCTGAAATCAAACGCATCAAGGAAAACGCGACGGCTGAAGCCGAAGCGGAAAAGCGGCGGATGGAACTTGCGACTCAACAGGAGGTCGCTAAGATACGGGAACAAGCCAAGCGAGAAATCGAGAGCGCGGGAAAAATTGCGCGACTTGAGCTGCGCAGGTTTGCGGCAGCTGAAAGTGTGCGATTAGCGGAAGATATCCTAAAAAGAGAAATGCGTGAGTCCGACGACGCAACGCTGACAAATCGAAACGTGCAACAGCTGGGAGGAACCAGCGCGTGAGTTCACAAACTGCCGCCAGGCGTTATGCTACGGCGTTGGCTGACGTAATCGTCGAACGCGGGGAAGAACGCATCGTTCAGAGCGAACTGGATGCGTGGGAAAACATGATTTCGTCTAACGAAGCCCTGCTCGAAGCTTTCAGTAACCCAACCGTTGCTTACGAACAAAAGCAGGCCGTGCTCGAACGATTGATTGCGCGGACCAAGGTTCGGCCCACCACCGCGAATTTTCTTCGCCTGCTTCTGAAGAACCAGCGATTGGCTGAACTGTCTCAGATGAACGAAAAGCTGAGCCAGGTTTTAGACGAACGAACCGGTATCGTTAGCGCGGATGTGACATCCGCCCGGCCGGTTTCAGAAGAAACCAAAACTTTGCTCGGCGAAAAGCTCGCTCAGCTAACCGGCAAGAAAGCACGCTTAACTTTTAATACCGACGAGTCGCTTTTGGGCGGAATTGTCACGCGAATCGGTTCGACAATTTACGACGGTTCGGTGCGCAACCAACTGAACCGAATCCGGGAGGAGCTCGCGGGTTAGCAGCCAGAGGGAAAGATGGAACCAATAAGAGCAGACGAGATTAACGAAATTATTCGCCAACAGATCGAACACTTCGAGACGGGTGTGACGGTCATGGAGGTTGGCACGGTTATCAAAGTGGGCGACGGCATCGCCGAAATTCACGGGCTGGAAAAGGTAATGGCGGGCGAGTTGCTCGAGTTTCCTCATGAGGTCCGAGGTCTCGCGCTGAACCTCGAGGAAGACAAAGTCGGCGCTGTGTTGTTCGGCGAATACCAGGCAATCAAGCAGGGCGATTTGGTAAAGCGGACCAGCCGCATCATGCAGGTGCCGGTGGGAGACGCGATGATCGGACGCGTTGTCGATGCCCTCGGAAACCCGATCGACGATCGTGGGCCAATCATGACGGAAGAGTTTTACCCGATCGAGCGGATCGCGCCGGGCGTCGTCGACCGGCAGCCGGTGAAAGAACCATTGCAGACCGGACTGAAGGCGATTGACGCGATGGTGCCGATTGGGCGCGGCCAGCGAGAGCTGATTATTGGCGATCGGCAGACCGGAAAAACCGCGGTCGCGGTCGATGCCATCATCAACCAAAAAGGGAAAGACGTTATTTGCATTTACGTCGCCATTGGACAGAAGGCTTCGACGGTGGCCCAGGTCGTAAAGACGCTGTCGGATTTTGGCGCCCTCGAATACACGATTGTGGTGAAGGCGACGGCTTCCGATCCCGCGGCGATGCAATTTCTCGCGCCGTACTCCGGCGCCGCGATGGGTGAATACTTCCGCGACAATGGCCGCCACGCTTTAACCATCTACGACGATCTTTCAAAGCAGGCCGCGGCTTACCGGGAAATTTCTTTGTTGCTTCGCCGTCCGCCAGGTCGCGAGGCTTATCCGGGAGACGTCTTCTATCTTCACTCTCGCTTGCTCGAGCGCGCCGCGAAAATGTCAGACTCAAAGGGTGGCGGTTCTTTGACGAGCTTGCCGATCATCGAAACCCAGGCCGGCGATATCTCTGCTTACATTCCGACGAACGTTATTTCCATTACTGACGGGCAGATATTCCTCGAAGCAGACCTCTTTAACAGTGGCATTCGTCCGGCCATCAACGTAGGTAACAGTGTTTCCCGCGTAGGCGGCTCCGCCCAGATAAAGGCGATGAAGCAGGTGGCGGGCACGCTGCGCATCGATCTGGCGCAGTTTCGTGAGTTGCAAGCGTTCGCTCAGTTTGGATCGGATCTCGATAAGGCGACGCAGGCGCAGCTC
>Ga0070670_100000848_pt1 | contig 23911 bp, 31 predicted proteins | sample KBSS63metaG_FD_64665 | JGI IMG/M metagenome (GOLD analysis project Ga0070670, IMG submission 64665) | Switchgrass rhizosphere microbial communities from Kellogg Biological Station, Michigan, USA - KBS S6-3 metaG | ecosystem: Host-associated > Plants > Roots > Rhizosphere > Soil ... | reverse complement strand
TCCGAAACGTACGGTCCTGCTGGGCAATTTGCTTCAGACGGTTTGTCACGTCCACGTGCCGGCGGGCTGTGCCGTATTGGGCGCTCTGGATCGTGTACTGACCAGAGTCGTCGTAGGAGTTTTGGGCCGCGAGCGTTTCTGGCATGAATGCCAAGGTGACTAAACAAGCAGCGACAAATCCTATCCGAGACATACAAATCTCCTGTTCTGCCCGAAATTACTGAGGGGCAACTCAATCGGCTGACCGTTCGTCGGAGTGCTTACCGATTCAAGGCATTCTTGAAAAGCTTGCACCATTTTCAAAAGTGCAACTCCGTGTCACCGTTTCCACTGCTTCCCGTCCAGACTCGCTACCCTAATCTTGGACGCTCTTGACGAAACTATCGGAAGACTAGAGCAACTGCTATCCACTATGTACTGTACGAACCCCATCCATATATCTGTAGCGATTTCCTAGAGCTGGCCTCCGTAGTTTGTTGTTGGTCATACGCCAGTCGTTCCGAATTCTTGGCGTAGCGAGGACACACCGGAGGGTTCGGCAGAGGTCACGGGAACTATCGTTGTCAACCTGCCATCTCAGAGGTGGGGCGTCCGAGAGCCAATTGCCATTTAAGAGTAAGGCCGAGGCTCAAGTTTGCGAGCTTCGGGTTGAAAGAAAGATCTTGAACGCACGTTCGAGGACTGGAATCGTGACGGGGAGGCAAAAGCTTCCCGAAGGGGTCGCGCCGAGTACCGCCTCTAGGAAGAAAGCTGCTGCCAAACTCAACAGACGAAAAGCCAAAAAGCGTTCGTAGGACTGTCTCTACCCGTTGCAGTTCCTTCAGACAACCAAGAGCAAAGCTACGGCACGGTCCAGAGTCATGGCTAGTTCGGTGAGCGTTGGTGGGCCGTTCGTCAGTTGCGCCACTACCTTGTCGGATAAATCATCTTCGCTCATGCTGCGACCCCTCTCGCAACCCAAGCAAATCTTTGAACGGAAGCGGCAGGTTGTCCCCCAGGATCTCCCGCCGCCTCCGAGATGCTTTCGTTACGTGTGCGCACCTCAACTGCGCCTGACCAGACAACCGTCGTACAATGGCTCGGAAGTGGAAACGTAAAACCTGTATCAGGCAATTCCTCGCTCCCGCTTTAACGCGGCCAAATTGCGCAACGCTTTCTCGACGGCCTTCGACTCCTCTTGGTCTTCAGGTGCTCCAGTCAAGTCAAGCAACCTCATCAATAGTATCGCTTCAAGGATCTTGACTCTTACTCCGAGGCGCACCTCGTCAGTCTCCAAGACGGTTGCGGTGTATTGCTGCTCCCAGAAAAATCGTCTGTGCGACTTTTTGCGTGCCATTGCGTCTCCTTCCGAAGACCCCGAAGACGAAAAAAAGCCCCTCGGTCAAAGGGGCGTATCGGAGAAATCTCGCGCCGGGGCAAGATGGCGTGGATCTCTCGAGTATCGTGCCACGTGAGAGCGGTTCGCGAAATCCGGTAAATCTCGTATCGGCAATACAGAACATTTTGAATAGCCGAACTGCCTGTCCCTCGGGCAAATTACTCACAACGTCGTAAGCGGAGGTCGGAGTTTTGCCAGCCAAACCGGATCATATTCGCGAACTGTGCGAACTCGCAGTAACAGCTCAGAGTGACGACGAGCTCCAGAAAATTATTTCTGAATTACGCTCTGCGCTGAGGGATCAAATGCATGACGTTCGAGCACGGGCAGCGGAAGTCACGGCGAAGATCTTCCGGGCCGCATAGAACAAAACCGCGTTCATGAGTTAAGCCAACCCTGCGCCTTAGCCACTATTAGCCAGTATTGCAAGGCCTTCGATTTAGCCAATCAATCGGGCGAATCTGGCCTTAACAGGCCAGTTCTTCAACGCTGATGAAAAAAACCCGCAACTCAGTGTCCCCGTTCGGGTCTATGGAGATAGAGCACATTTGGGAACAATCCAGCGGAGTGATTATCCAAAATCTTTATGCCACGTGCCCGATTCTCCCCAATTTCACGACCCGTGATTTCTACCGAATTTACCCGATTTCCCGAGCAACTTGCATGTGGGACTATCAGTACAGAAATCAACGCCGTCTTGCACCGGCGTGGGTTTTCTCCGATACGCCCCTTTGAACGAGGGGCTTTTTTTTCGTCGTTGTCGTGGTCTTCGGAAGGAGACAGTGGCACGCGAAAAGTCCCACCGACGATTTTCTTGGGAACGGCAATACACCTCAACAGTCTTAGAGTCTGACGAAGTGCGGCTCGGGGTACGAGTCAAGACCCTGGAAGCAACGCTTTTCATGAGGTTGCTTGATCTGACCGGTGCGCCACAGGACCAAGAAGAATCCAAGGCTGTCGAGGAAGCGCTGCGTAATTTGGCAGTTCTAAAAGAAGAGCGAGGAATTGCCTAAAAATGGGTTGCACTTTGGGGCAATGTACGCTGGTCGTCCGATGAGGCTGAAAACAACACAGGCCGGAGTCAGGAGAGGCAGGTTACCTTGGTCACCCCTACGGAAAGAACCCCATTGGCAATGCCGCCCCGGTTGGGGCAGAATTTGTTTCGCGTTTCAGTTCGGTTACCTCCTAACGATTTTTGGTTTCCAAAAGCTCCCCCCTCGTCCAGCAATGAGTGGTGGGAGTTTTTGTTTTGTATCAACGCAGTGAAGAAGTTATGAATTGGTACCGCAAGCACGAAATGCTGCTGTGGGGGTTAGCGATTCTGGTGATTATGGCCATCCTGATTGGCGCGTCTACGCTCGTTGCCCACAACTAGCGACGCATTGTGTACGGTAGCGGACAGACATTTCCCTCGGAAGAGGTTATTTCTTCTGTTCAGGCTGACAACAGCCAAACCCCCACAGCAAATGAGGCCGCCTATGGCTGCCCGAGCGATAATTTTCGACTCCCGTTATTCTTGGAAAAACCTGTACGCCGCAGCCCTTCTCGAACCCGACAGCAGGCGAGTGCCTGCGCTTATCGGTCACGCCGAGGAATCAATTGCCTTGCGGCTGATTTCATTGAGCGGCTCCGAGGAGGATTGCGATGATTTGCGAGAGATCAGAGCTGCTTTGGAATACCTAGAGTTTTTGAAGCGCGAACGCCTGTCCAAACGACGAAGCTCAGCACTCAATTACTGGGCGTCGACGTAGAGAATTCCGTCCGTACGACGTACGACATGACGGGCTGTTGCTTCGACTAGAGCGAGCCTTGGTGCAAGAAGGCACGCTCCAGAGAGCGCCCTGAGGCTTTCCCCGAGGCGCCCTTTGTATTCGTCGGCAGATCTGCGATTTAGCACGCGCCTCACCCGTCCATGACAGCCTTGGAATCGCTACAGGCCGTTTATAGCGATATTCAGGAATGTACACGGCTCGCGATCACATGCAGAACCAGGACTTTAGTGAATCGATGAAGCGGCTTGAACCGTCTGCATCAGTGGCGGAGACGTGCTTATAATAAAAAGGTCGCTGCCGTTATACGTTGCCGTAATCGTCACGCTGCCCAGCGGTAATCGCGTCGTTGTCAATTGGGCAACACCTTCGGTCAATGGAAAGCGTCCCATACTAACGCCGTCTCTGAAGAAAGTAACTGTCCCTGTCGGTTTGAGAGAGCTTGCGGAAGTGACGGTGGCCGTCAAAGTCACGGCTTCCCCGAAATTAGAGGGGTTCGCACTTGATTCGACAGTGGTTTGTGTGGCGAATTTAGCCTTCCCCAACAGGACTGATACGCTGCCGCTCAATTGCTCGAATACATCCTGACTACCGTTCAGTATCGCGACATCAGGTTTGTGGTCGCCATTCAAGTCAGCGACAGCAACATCATTAGCAAAGAAATCGGCGGAGTTGTACATCTCGGCGGGATTGAATGTGCCGTCTCCATTCCCGCGCAAAACTCCCACTACGCCGCGACCGCAAATGCCAACGCCGAAAGTGCAGAAATTAGAGACTACGATATCGACGTTACCGTCCGCCGTCACGTCTCCAACGTCAACCCCCGTCGCAAATTCTGCGCCTGATTTGTAAAATTGCGCGGGCCCGAATCCCCCAATTCCGTTTCCCAGAAGGACAGCCACGAAACCGTCGTTATTGCTGCAAAACAACGCACATTGAACTGCAACCGCGACATCAAGCTTGCCATCGTGATTGAAATCTGCCGTAGTTAGGGCGTTGGGCCCATTGCCCGGGAAAAAGCTGTGCGGAGTCCGGAAAGTACCGTCGCCACGGCCGAGCATTACAGTCAGGCTACTTGTATTCGTCACGCCATTAGAGCCAAACTCGAGAAAAAGAAGATCAGAATTACCATCGTGATTCACATCGGCTACCTTTATCGGGATGGGCCGCTCAGTCCCAGACAAAGGAAGTTGATAAACTCGTTCGGGCCCGAAAGCTCCTCCTCCGGTACCCAGAAAAATACCAACCCGATGCTTGACGGTACAGCTGGAAGCGGAGCACTCGCATGCTGCCATTACATCTGCAATTCCATCGTTGTTGATGTCACTGACGGCGATACCGGAAACACCGAGTCCCCGCGTTTTGTGAAATTCAGGTGCCTCAAAGGTTCCATCCCCCTTACCGATGGCGATGTCGAAACCACTTTCGCTTTCAAATCCGGTTGTGACCACCAAATCCAATCGACCATCGTTGTTAACGTCTCCGACTGCCATCGGGCCAACGGGCTTGGCATAAACAACTTGCGGCGGCTGAAAACTGCCATCGGCATTTCCAGCGAGAAAAGTAATAGTGCTCCCATTCGAGATTAGTAAATCCGGTATATCGTCTGAATTCACATTGGCAAGCAACATCTTGGTAGGTCGGCGATTGCCGCTATCAAAGATACGCGGCGTTTTGAACAAGTCCCCGGCAGCCCAAGCGTTAGGTAGCAAGGAAATCAAAGTAAGCAAGGAAGCAACGACCGCATAGCGCTTGTTCTTCATACTTAGCCTCGGGCTGGGAGCGTTTTTGTTCGCGGGGATGCTACCTCTTTTGCCCTGTCTGCACAAGGTGGGTTTTACTGTAGGGCGATAAATGGCCTACTCCAATTCACTCGTAAAACCGCTCCTTAAAAAGCCACAAGATACCCCGACACAATGAGTCGCTCATTGTGCACCTTTCATTTCCTAAATGTACAAACATGCGGCATAAGTCCCACCCAATACGGGATACACCGCACCGGAGGGCGCTGTGGCTGCGGCCAGCTCCCGAAGTCTGCCCGGCTAAGTAATGTCAACTGTTGCAAACAGGCGATTTTACCAACTACTGATGAGAAACGGGCGGCAAAGTAGTTGGTGAAATGGCGATGTTTCAACAGTCTGGCAAACAGGTTTGAGAACTTCGGCCCCTAGAAAGCCGCCGTAGTTTGTCGCCCTGGAAGAGACCTCAAGAAGCTTTCTGTTCTGTTGCTAGATGATAGCCCGAAAGAAAAGGACAGCCCAAACGAAGATTCCCGCCAGAACGAGGAGTACGCCCAGCGCGATGATCACTGTTTTCATTAAAACCTTCCCGCCATGGCTTCATGGACATCCTTAATAGCACAGTTTTTGGCCTAAGCGATTCAGTCGTGAAATTCCGAGAATGGGCGATTTCACCCGACTGCCAAGGTAGTTGGTGTAATGGCGATTTAACATCAAGTAGGGATGGAAACCGAAAGGGAGTCGAGCCCGAGAACGTCCACTCCGGAATAATAGTTGTCTATTGGCTCGGCCGCCATCCTGCAACAGACGATAAAGGAAGGGGGGCTGGGGGAGGGGCATGAACAGAACCAGCGATGAACCCATGCAACCCGAGAAAAATGTAGCGAATAGGCCGGACACGGCAGACCTTCCCTCGTCGAAACGCAAAGGCCCCTGTCTTAATACCCGGCTTATTGGGCGCCGGTGGCTAGTTAATCGGCAATTGTTGTCCCGCAACTATCGACGGGGTTACAGCAGCAAAGCTCTTGTAATGGGTCGATCTTCTAAACTCGTCGGACCATATTTCACACCAGCTTCGGCTCGTTCTCGCGCCAGGTCTGTTCCGCCTAGAGTGGAGTAGAGTAAGCACGCCTGTCCGTCAGAGTAGTGCCTTGAAGAAGAGGATCGCGTGCCTGCAGCGCAGGCTAGAGAAATCCAGAATGGCTAAAGTGGGCGAGGAGTCTCCGGTTTTCGAAATTGCGCTCTGCCTCGAGGCGAGGGATAGACGCAATCGACAGCTTGAGTTGTTTTGTCTTTCGTTTCTCGCCCTTTTCCTCGAACTGATGATTATCCGTTGGGCGCCATCCGTAGTGCGGTTAGTCGCGTATTACGCCAATCTGATGTTGATCAGTTCATTCCTCGGTATGGGTCTGGGGGCGATGATAAGTCGGCGGCGGGAGTCCCTCTTCCGGTGGATGCCGTCGCTATTGGCGATCAGCATCGGCTTTCTGCTCTTCGCTCAGCGTGTAACCCTGCCGGGAACACTCTCCGAGTACCGCTTCTACGCCCAGGGTGCGAAGCTCGCCAATTACTTGATTCTGATCGTCATATTCTTGACTAACGCGGCAGTATTCGTGCCACTAGGACAACGCATCGGCGCGCTCTTCGAATCCCTGCCACCGCTGCGGGCCTATTCATGGGACTTGGGAGGAAGTCTTGCCGGAACCTTGGTCTTCGGACTGTTCTCACTCAAGCACTTCTCGCCTGCGCTAGGTATCGTCGTTGTGGCCGGGTTGCAACTTGCGTTTTCACCGCGCAAACAATGGATCTTGGCGGTGCCAACGCTGGGATTGGTTGCGTGGGGTGTCATATACGCAAACGATAGCAATGCTTTCTGGTCGCCCTATTATTACGTGCTCGTTCGAGAGGCTCAGCCGAGCACTACCCGCTTCATCGGGAACCCCGGCCCGACTGTGCGAGAGCCTGTAGCGAATCTTCGAGTGATGCTGGATCCACCGACGTACTCGGTAAGCGTTAATCACGACTTCTACCAGCCAGATGGAACAATCAATCCTGAAAGATATTCACCCGCGGGTCGTGCGGCGATGGTGCAAAACAGGGCAGCTTACGACCTTCCGTACCTTCTTTCCCCGCAGCACCACCGAGTGCTTGTGCTGGGAGCCGGAGGTGGCACAGATACCGAAATTGCTGTTTTGAATGGAGCCGATGTGGTGGACGCGGTCGAAATCGACCCCATGCTAGTAAATCTTTCGCGTAAGTTTAATGCGTCTGGTATTTACGATGATCCGCGAGTGCAAGTGCACGTGGATGATGCCCGAGCTTTCCTGCGGCGCGCCACAGCCAGCTACGACATGATTGTGTTCGGCTTTCTGGATTCGCAGGCGCTATTTAGCTCGATGAGCAATCTCCGCCTGGACGGATACATCTATACCGTGCAGAGTATGCGATCCGCTTATCGCTTGCTCAACGATCATGGAACGCTTTCGCTGTCGTTTGTGGCGGGACGGGAGTGGCTGGTTCGAAAACTCGTTCGCATGCTTCAGGACGCAACGGGCAAGACGCCGCTGGTCTATGAAAATAGAAGTGGGCAAGTAATCCTGTGCGTGCCCAAGGGTGAGATAACGCAGGCACCGAGTGTGCATGACGGCTTCGTTCGGACCGAAATGACCTCTCAGCCAGCTATGTCCGAACCTCCCACCGATGAATGGCCGTTCCTTTATTTGAACGGACGCGGCATTCCTAGAGATTACTTGGTTGTCATAGTTGTTCTACTCGTAGTTTCCACCATCATGATTTACCTCATCCGTGGACGAGGGCTGACTGTCGGAGATAGTCACTTCCTGTTCCTAGGGTTTGGTTTTCTCCTGCTTGAGACAAAGAGTATTAGCGATTGCTCTCTCTACTTCGGAACTACTTGGTTTGTGACCATGCTGGTTGTGAGTGGGGTGCTAATCATGGTCCTGGCTGCGAATCTTGTGGCCATGCATATGAAGTTTCATTTTTTGATGTACGTACCGCTGATCGCTTCACTGCTACTCGTCGGGCTCGTCAAAAAGGATACCGTTCTCTCGCTATCCCTTGCAGAACGACTCGGATGGTCGCTATTCGTTGTGTCCCTTCCGATCTTTTTTGCCGGTCTAATCTTTTCCACAACGTTCCGCGCGGTAAACGCGCCTGCGCTCGCATTTGGAGCCAACCTGATTGGCGCCATGGCTGGAGGTTTCTGCGAATACTTGTCCATGCTAATCGGAAACGACCGGCTGATCTTTATCATCGTCGCCGCGTATGGCGCAAGCTTGTTGTCACGCCTGAAGTCGAAGTATGCGTAAGACTCATGCTGTGCTGCCGGTAGCCTTCCTTGCAGTGATGGAGCTGAGCGGGCGAACCGGGCGTTCTCCCTCCAAAACCTAAGCGAAGCATCCTCCGTCCATCGGGAAACAGGCAGCAGCATTGTGTTTGAAGGTAGTGCGCCCGGACGTCCGTTGCGGCTTTACATCCCCGTGCAACCCGAGAAAAAATGTAGTGAACAGGTCGCTAGGTTCTTACGAAAGTCTTCCAGTCGAAAATGCTTTACTCTCGCTCTGGAACCGGGGAAGCCATCCTCGCGGCTTTTGGCGTAATGAGGCTCAAGAAGCACAGCAATTGGGACTGCGGAATGCGAATAGTCCGCGTTCCCACTCTCACGCCGTTCAACGTTCCGGATTTGAGCCACTTGCGAATAGTCCCTTGAGCTACGCGGCAGAATCCCGCAGCCTCTTTAATAGAAAGCATGCCATCGACACCGGTTTTGCTTGAACCGCGCTTACGAAACCCGCTGATTGTGCTGGTACAAGATCCGAACCTGTCCGCCACGATGTGCCAGCGTTCGCTGAAATGCTCCGGCTTCCACGATATCGCCGCCTAGGTCCAAATTGCCGAACACTGAGGCGAGACCTGAGGATTCCCCCTCGGGAGTCAGTTGCTTTACTTCAAACTTGAAGCTCTGCACTGACATCATGTTCCACTTTTTTCGTAGTTCGTTATCGTTCAGGCTCATTAGTCAGGCTCATTAGAATGTCATTGAGTCACTCGCCGAAATCGGCCCGTGAGGGGACCAAGGGCTGGGCTGGCGTACTTTTCAACTTCCGGCTTCGGGCGGTAGGGGCAGGGTGTGAAAATAATTGACCGCTCCCCGCTTCCGTGGTCCAACGATTGTTGCAGCGTCTGGCAAGCGTCAGGCCCACTACGGTTCCGCCGCTCGGAAGTCGAGAAGTGGTTGAAGCGCCAGCCCTCTAGGAATTTTTGTGCAACCTATTGCATTACGCTGAGTCTAGTAAAAACGCGGTAACCGCCCAGAAGTCGCACGGTGGTTTTCCTAAACAACCTCCCACAGGCCGTTTACAGCCGGGCATTATGCGGCGCTGGTGCCGTTCAGCGCTGGCATGGCACCTGCCGTGGACATATTAGATGGAGGTGCCTGAGCATGAGGCCCTACAACACCGTCACGAAATTCACGAAGACCGAGGATCTGACCGACTGGTTCCGACTGCTGGTCCAAAAGTACGAGCGCGAGACTCGAGAACAGCTGCGGCAGGAACAGCTTAGGCGAGAACAGCACGCCAACGAAACAGGGCGCTAAACGAGTTGAAGTACGGCATGTAACTCCTCAAACATCAACCTCTGGCAGCCGGACAGGTAAGCGGGGCCGGCACTAATCGAATTGCAGTAAGTAGAATCCTCGCCCGTCATGCGAATGTCGCCCCGGACCGGCAGGCTCAACCCTGAGAAGAGGAACAGCGGCACTGTCGGAGTTGTTCTTATTACGGTGCCTTCCTCTCCGGTTGTGTGACGTACCACGTGGCCTTGAAGGGAACGAAAAGGCCTTCCTTCCGAATCACAAGCAGCACTCCGTAGACATTGCCTCGGTGCTATTGCAGTGATTTCGCTAGTTCCTCAACGGGCTGCCCATCTTTCTCCTTTAAGCGATTTGAAACGCAAGCGCGCAGCGTTGGATTCGCCTCAACAGCCGCGTCTGAAAACATCCACCATCCAGCTGCTGCGTACCGACACGCTGAAACCATAACCGAGCGTTTTGCTGACCTGTTTCGAGCCTACCCTTCAGCAGGGCCATGTCAAAAAGCATGCAGAGCATTACCACCTAAGCGCCAAGCGCACAATTGCCTCAACGACTTATTTGGACCTCGACTTGCAAAGTAGGAGTTCGAGTACTGTTCCCAGTACGCTGGGCGTCCCGGTGACGGGCGTCCCACTAGCAAGCCCTCCCACCGTAGGAGGCGTTTCATGTTGGGCCGGGCCTGGGTCAGCGTGCTGCTCATCGCTACCCTGACCGGCTGCGCCGCGCGATCCCAACTTAAGCCTTTCTCGCTTAACTTGAATATCCCACTGGAATGCGTTACCAGCATTCGTCTCGCCGATTGCGATCTGTCCTCTAGCCCAACGCACTGCCGCACCGCTGCCGTCACTTACCGTGAGGGCTGCGAGCAAGTAGTGGTGGTGGTCAAATGAGATTCTTAGCGGGCTGCTTCGTCGGGTTGGTATGGTCGAACTGGATCGAGTATGCGTATCATCGCTGGGCGATGCACTGGCCTAGCCTGTACCAGCCTGCTGCCATGCGTCACGCTCTCCATCATTCTGCGCCGTCCAATCCCCAACACATCACAATGAAATTCGGATTCTGGACTGCCATCTTTATCCCCAATATTTTGCTGTTTGCTGTTCCCGAGCAGCTGCTCCACTTGCGGATACTGACAGGGGTAGCTGCAGCGTTCCTTACCTACATCGTCGTGGGGGTAGAAGTCCACCTGCGAATACACGACGGAAGATGGGTGCCGGATGCCTGGAAGGCGCACCATTTGTCACATCATGTTAGGCCGCAAAAGAACTTCAACATTTTCCTGCCAATATTCGACTGGCTACTCGGGTCCAAAAACATGTCTTTCTGATGTATGAGCGAAGGTCGGTCGTAGATGGAATCAAAGACGACACCGGTTCTGGCACAAATCGAGAGTCCATCGGGACACTGGCGTCCGCTAAGAGCCTCGATGAGTTCATTCGATAGCTCTTCACCCCACATTGAACCATGCTTGCGATAACTGTTGAAAACATCGCCTCTCTGAGAATGTTGGCGGTCAAGCAAATTTGGCGCGTACTTCACCATGCGCTCGGAGAAGACTTGTGACCCAGGAGCGCGCAACTGTTCGCCTCAGTTGCAACGCGAATGTAACCGAGTGTTAAACGGCCTTTCCAACTCGTGCGCGCTGATTAGTATGCAACGGCCCATCTCGACGAATGAACCCTGCCTTGATACATCCAGACGCGAACGGTACGCGGTGAAACGCCAAGCGCAAAAGCAACGGTTTGAGGGAAAAGGCGCACAAGGTGCGCGCCTGATGGGTTGGGACTTCGTTACCTAAGCAGCTGCGGCAAGCGGTTGGACATGCCCGAGCTGAGTTAGCAGCGTGTACTGATCGTAGTAGCAGCCGCCAGACACCATCTGCCCTTGTTTGTCGAACTGACAGACTTCGCAAAATGGCAGAGACATGCGCTGTCCAGTGGGCTTGAGCGAACCAAACGCCCCGTCGTTTGTACCTTCAGCGGTGAATCGAGCAATGACTACATCGCCGGCGTCGATGTACTCGGGGTTGGTGATGCGGCCGTCCGAAAAAGCCGCGGCCCAACCTTCCGTCCATTTCCTGAACTGGTCCCGGCTGTTCAGTGTAACGATGCGAGCATTGTCAGTGTAGACCAGGTTCTCAGCTGCGTTCTTCACGACACCCGCGAAGTCGCGTTTGTTCCAGCTTTCCTGCGCAGCGCGAAGAGTTTCTACATTCTTGGAAGCCATGCGTATTCCTCCTTTTGTATGAGCGCAGGCTCAGGCGAGCAGCCTTCGGGCTTCCCCTGGTGCGCGGTCAGCGTTTTCAGGCCGCTTTCCCTGCGGTGATCCTGTGGGTGGTTGAGGTGTGAACCTCAAATGTTCTAATGAGCGGTTCGGACTCAAGCAGGGGCCGCACGATGTCGTGCACGGTGGGGAACCGCTCTCGCTGATACCGTTCGGCGGCCTCCCGTGTGCTCCAAAAGCTAAGGGCTAGAATCCGATTGTCCGGTGCATCTGACACGAGCAGGGTCTCATCGACGAAGCCTCTTTGCTTCTTCAGTATGGGGAGCACTTTCTCAGTGATGGTGTTGGAGAGTTCCTTCGACTTGCCCTGCTTGGTGATTAGTTCAACGACTCGGGTAAACATGCATCTGCTCCTTTCGTTGGCTAAGGGTGAAAGGAACCCGTCGCGAGCGTGACGGTGGAAGGGTCGACCTTGTTCGGACTGCCTCAACGCTACGCCTGGTGGGGACCGAGGTCAACTGAACAAACTTGACCGCATAGGCTTGGATGCTTCTGCGGACGGACCTGATTTCATGAGGAATACGCACTTCTTTGGAGGCATGATGAGGATTCAGAAGATTTCTGCACTGACACTTACGGTGGCCAATATGCGGAACTCCGTGCGGTTCTATAGAGACGTTTTGGGCATGGAGATTATCTACGGAGGCGAAGATGGATGTTTTTCTTCGCTCCGCGCCACGGGCGTCGAAGACCCGATCCTGAATCTTCAACAGGGTCGTTCGGTTACTCGCTGGGGGCGGATGATTTTCTACGTGGCCGACGTTGATGCATTCTGGGCATATTTGCGGGGACGGGGATTTCATCCAGAGAGTCCGCAAGACGCTTCTTGGGGTGAACGATATTTCCATATGGCCGATCCCGACGGCCACGAGCTGTCGTTTGCGCATCGGATCTAGCTGACCACCGTCGTCAATGAGTGAAATCGCGATATTTCAACAACTACCATTCCGCTATGATTAACCCGTCGTCACGATTCAGCACCCGCTATGGAGCGCGGAGAGAGTTGGCTCGAACCCATCCGTACTGGGTGTTGCTCGGCACAGGAGTGGCCGCCTGTTTGTAGAGGCGGCGGAGCTTCTCAATGTAGTCGTTCGGGACGGGATTGCGTTTGACTTTAGGATCGACGCTATAGACTCGGGCGGCATTGAGTCCGAAGATCCGGCGCTTTACGTCGGCAGTAAACGGTTTCCAGCCAAAACGTTTTTGTAAATCATCAGGCATTTCGAGACGCCGGAAGGCTTCGATTTGCCACTGCGGCGATCCCCACCAGATGGAGTCGGTTCCCCAGAGCACGTGGTCCGCTCCGAAAGCATCAATGGTCATGCCCAGAACGTGAGTCGCCAGCAGCGGGCTACTCGAAACCATTAGTGCGAAAGTGCTGCCCATTTCCATGTAGACGTTGCTGACTTTGGCGTTCTTCTTTTTCCAATCGCAAATGTCCGAAACCCAGGGTATGTAGCTGGTTTTCTTGAAACCGTTTTCCGCCTCGGGCAGCGAGTCCTGCAGGCCCTTGAAGCCGGAGTGGTAGATGAGAAAATTGAGGTCGGGGAAATCCATGGCGGCCTTGGTCACATCCATCGGGCTCCACCAATTTGGATCGCCGGGGAAGGGGAGACCCTTGTGCAGGCAGATGTTCTTGATCCCCTTCTTGCGTGAAAATTCCAGTGCCGGATATGCGAGCTTCTCGTCGTCCATGCGCCACCCTTGCTTGCCCTTCGCACGCGCCACACCGCTGTAGCCCTTCCACGCGTCGATCTTCAGCTTCTCAGTCTGGGCATGCATGTACTCAACATTCTGTTGGCCCAGATCCGGCGAAAAGTAGCCGTGACTGACGACGCGCGGCGAACTGGTGATTTCATTGATCCAAGTGCGACTTTTGTAGATCACCTCTGGCGTGAGAACGTCGGTCTGTTCGGATTCGCCAGGGAGAGCGCTGAGAGCAACGACATCAGTTTCGCTATCGAGGAAGATTTCCTTGATGTAGTTCTCGATGTAAGCGTCTTCGATTTTTCCGACACGCCCTTTAAGAGCAGGATTCATGCGGCTGGCCATATTGCGCATGCCGACGACAGCATTGAGGAAATCTGGATCCGCCTGGGGATTCTGGCTGGGCATGACGACGTGATGGGTCTGGACGTCAAAGATGAAGTCGTGCGTGTCGCTGGCAGCGGGACGAAGATCGAGGAGCTCGGCGGCGTGGACCCGGAAAAATGGTCCGAAGACGGTGTTCATGGCTGCAAAAGCGAGGGCCATGCCGGATGAGGTGCGCAGGAAAGACCGGCGATCCATGCCGTGATGTCTGGCGGTGCGATCGGCGGCGGAGACGATCTCTTCTTCCAAGCGATGCTGTTGTGCGGTCTGAGGGATGGGCTGGTATTCCTCATTCGAGATTACTTGCGTGGGGATGGGAAGGTGGCGGTCGAGCCACGCGTCCAACTCGGACTTGCGGATCCAGCCGTCATAACTTTTAGGTTTTGGAGGGGTGGTCTGCGTCTTCAAGTTGGGCACGGGAGCCTCCTGCGGTGGGAACGTGAGGGGAAAGGGGATTTCCGCGGCGAAGTTTGAGTATAAGCACCAGGATTCACCACCCAGGTTCATGCGTTGTCGGTAAAGTGCTATGCTCTCTTTCGCGTTGGTCGCTTTTCCAGCTCTCTCTTTTCAAATAGAGCGTTAATTTGGTTGGTCAGTTCAATCAACTTCTTCGAATCCCGCTCTACGGACGCTTGTTCGCACAATTGTCTTAGCCGCTCGGAATCTTCCATGCGGACCTCCGAACTGCCGACCGGAAATTTTGGGGACGGACTACAGTATCGCGGGGGAAAATAAAGCGTCACTGTAGACCGTCCAATGCCGCCGAGCCGTTTTCGGGGTAGGTAGGAAGGTTCACGGCGCAGCGAGCGTTTACTGTCCACAGGTTCTGCACTTTTCCCGCCAAGACTGCCCGATGTACCGAAAACTGTTCATTACAAATGCGAAAAAAGGCACACCCGCAAAGGGGAGGAGGCGTAGGCGGGTAGTTTGGACCGCTCGCCTCGAAGATTTTACCTCCCCCCACGAAATCTCCCTTGTTTTCAATAAAACGCTAAAAATATCGCGTCAAAATGACACATTTTCGTTCCAAATCGTCTGTGTAGAGTTACGAAAATGCATCGAATTCTCAATCGCTCACGGTGAATTGGGAGTGTGACGATGCAGGAGATAATCACAAGATTTTGGGACTCAACCCGGCACATGGCCGACGGATTCGTCGAGCGACTTCCAGCTTTCGCCGTTGGCGCGCTGGTCTTCCTTGTCTTCTACGCCTCAAGCAACTTTGTCGCTCGCACCATTCGCCGCGCTGTCTCCCGCCGCCGCGCAAACTTGGGTCTGGTCCTAGAACGCCTTACAGGCGGGGCGATGATTCTCCTCGGACTCTTGGTCGCTCTCTCGATTGTCGCTCCTTCATTTCAGGCCGCCGACCTCATCAAGATCCTAGGTATCGGCGGTGTCGCGATCGGATTCGCGTTTCAGAACATCCTACAAAATTTTCTAGCTGGATTGCTGTTGCTTTGGTCCGAGCCCTTTCGCATCGGTGATGACATCAAGCTCGACACCTTCGAAGGGGTAGTCGAAGACATCCAGGCACGTGCCACCATCATCCGCACTCCCGATGAGCGCAGAGTGGTTATTCCCAACGCCGATCTCTTTACCCATTCCGTGATTGTGAACCGCGAAGGGAACCAGCGGCGGCAATATGAGATCACTGTCAAGCGCGTGCTTCACCTGAACGATCTCAAGCGATTGCTCGTCGACGCTGTTCGGCGTGTCGACGGCGTAATGCCAGAGCCTCCACCCGAAGCCATCGTCCTCCATGTCAGACCGAACACCGTAACACTCAGGGTGCTGTGGAACATTGTCCATACCGGTGCCCGCCAGGCTTCGGCATTGCAGGACCAGGTGATCTCCTCGATTGCTAATGCCCTTGAACGCTCGGAGGCAACTCTTTCGCGTCAATCCGTCGCCTGAAGCGTGTTTTCCGGAGCCAATTATGCTCAAAACTTGCCGCCAGCAAACCAACGCGCTCTGAGAAGAACAACGCGCTCTCCGTACCCACAGCGAGCGGCAACGCAGTGGCAGTCGTGTCCGACGTTGAATAACGCATCGCTAAATCGCCTTCTTCAGCGTCTCTGCGCTCTCAATGGCGCATTGATTTGGTCATTGGCTCACTTCCTGGATACCCGATTGAAGATGAGTTTCTAAAGAAAATGCGTGATCATTGGTTCTAGCTGTTGAAATATCGCCATTACACCCACTACTCGCGAGGTGAGCAATTGGGAACCAGCCGAATGCACTTGTAGCCCCTGGCCGCTGCTTCTCTCCCCGCTCCCGATTTCGCTGGGACATGAGGCCGACCGAAACTTTAGAAAATCCTAAGACCACGCCTTGGGGCTTGACTGTCGTATGGCGCAGGCATACGTTGGCTCTCATCCGGGGGAAGAATTATGAACACACCATCCTACGGAGCCTCTTGGCAACAGATATTCGTTCACGCGATGATGGAAATTAACAGTCCGCGCATTGCCTCGAAAATCGCGGCGGCGGAAGATGCGGTATCCAAACGCCTGAATGAACTCCCTTTGAACCAAGCGAATGCAGAAGAACTTCAAGCCTTGATAAGCGCCATCAGCAAGCTTCATCGCGCCAAGGCTGAGGCTGTTGCCAGGCACTCGGGCCGCTAAATCGACGTTATTCGAAGCGATAGTTCATCCATTACATCGCGAACACTGTCGTTGTGCTCGCAAGATTGTCGCAACCCCCGTTAGTGCACAGGGTATCAATTGCCGTTGGTGTTCGTGCTGATCGCAGTTGCGTAAAATCACCATTACACTCTCTGACCTCCGCGCCGAATCGGTTTCGGTTCCTGAAAGTGGTGTCACTCTCGATGCAAGGTACGAGGATAACGTGGTCATGGCTCAAGACAAGCGCAGACGCTGGAGCGAGGCGCGAGCGGTTCCGCCGCTCATATTCGGCACAATGATCAATTCGAGTACGGTGACGTTTGAAAGCTCAACTTGATATTCCTCGACCTCGCGCATTGTCTCAGGAGGGCTGAAGTTCCACTGCCGGCTTGGGAAGAAACCTACATGGCGGCTTTACTGGAGACCGACCACTCTCGGCTCCCACAACCTCTCAATGTCGCGGCAGGAACTTTATTGGACAGGCTGCTTGTGCTGACCGCTAGTCGCGGAAATGAAACCGAAGTAGGAGCGGTCGAAGATGCGCTTGGCCGCTTGGCAGTCCTCAAGCGAGAGCATGATTCCTCATCCAGGGCAAAAGATGCGGCTCCCGCCTGGTCGGCCTGAGTTGTCAAAAGGTTGCTGACCCACGATTAACAAGATCCATACATACAATTCCGGCTGCACCTGTGGGAAACTAAGGGACATGAGAACACCAGAATTGACGGACATGGGATGGCTAGGACCAAGGATAGAAATGGATGACGCCAGTCATTTCTTCGGCAAGTGTTCTGAATGCCACGAGATCATCTGCGTCGAAAAGGTTGTGACAGATTCCGAGAGTACACAACCGGAAACCACTGAAATGCTTTCTGCAGTGTTTCACGCACACGTCAGACTTAAGCACTCCGAAGACGTGAACCAATCCGCTGCGTGAATCGTCAAAGAGGCTACTTCATAGTCTGGGCTCCATAATTGGCAGGTGGATGTTTGCCGTGGTGCGCGACTTAGGCGTTGGGTGATAGCAAAGTATCACTCGTTTCCTGCGACACTCCGCAAGGGCTCAGTACGTTGGCACTCAATGTTTCTAGTGCACCGTCGATTGCATCGTTCAGAAGCTTTTCAATCTCTCCCACATTCCGATGCTGCAACAGGGGAGCCAACGACTTTCCCATGCCCCGCAGGCGTGTCCGACAATTGCTGAATGCCCCGGCCGTTAGCTGAAGAACTTTATCAGCGTCCAACACCTTGCCCGACTCCCGCGCAAACTCCAATTGCAGCAGTTTCGCCGCAAAATGTTCCCTCACGGTACGTGCCGCCCAATAGTCTCCTCCGTGCTTTGCAGAATTGGATTGTCGTGGCGACGCAACAATCTGTCGTGGTGACGGCGGGACCATCCGCAATCGAACGTTCCGCGCCCGCGCCTGATCCGCGGCTTCAGGGTCGATGGACCCATCTGCAAGCGTCGGAATCTGGCCGCTTCGCACCAACCGGCCAATGTACGCACCACTCAGACCACACCGTTTTCCATACCCAGCGTTCGACAGTCCTTTCCTATCCATCCCTAAACCTCTCCTAACCATAACCAAAACGGCATTTTCGTTAGCTAATCCTATCAAGCCGTCGCGAGACCTCCGCATCAAGTGAGCTGTCGGAGTACCTTTTCGTTCATGCGCCCACCACCGCTCTGCCGCTCCAACACAATGCTAGCCTCCTGCTGATGTGAGGCTTGCACCAGGCTTGCCTCGTACTCTCTCTTCGCTTTCGCCCAGTGTTCACGTATGCCTTGAATCCCGGGCAGCCAGACATCAGAACGGTGACCGAAGCCGGACAGTCGGCGCAGGCCATGTTCTCGAATTTCCTCCGCATTGATTCCAAGTAAGGACGCGCACCAGGAGAACGAAAAGACAATCTCGGAACGTATCTCTGCCGGGGGTATTGCAGACTCTGGCTTAGCAGTCCAGTCCAAATCTGATGAAAGCCAGAGGTAGGCGTCCCGTGCGTCCGCGGTAGGTTCGCCCTCATACGTTCTCAAACAATCACGCAGGGCTTGCTCGATGCACAGGCGACACATCAGTAGCAGCGGGTTCGCTCGGGCATCTCGGACAACCGGAGCCGAATTCAGTTCTGAACGGGCGAGCGCAGGACGGTAGAGACGGTTAGCATCGCAACCAGCGAAAAGTGCCATCGTCCAACTTATGAATCACGAATCGAAAAATTGGCAAGCGTGGTGTCCCAGCCCACTCAAAACAAAATGATGGTGGGACACCTGTTGGGGACACTGTCCCAACTGTCCCGGTTTTCGTGGGACACTGGGACAGTTAGCAGGTAACGCGGGTGAAATTAATAAGTTAGCGTGGGACAGTGAAGTGGGACAGCCTAAAACCCTGTTCTTAGAGACAGGGTTTTTAGGTAAGTGTCCCACGAAAGTGGGTGTATACCCCTGGGACAGTGGGACACCTCGATTATTTCGTCTCACGCGCCATCCTCTTTTTCATGAAATCGGGTTCCCTTTTTCTCTGCGGCTGCCTTGATTCTGTGCACCGCAGACTTGGAAATCTCCAGCTCTCGCGCCACCGTTCGGATGCTCTTCCCCTGGTATAAAAGTTCGAGTACTTCCTCTTCGTGGGCTCCGTTCTTGATTGTCCATAGCCCGGTTGAATCGAGTGATGCATAGAAACCTGGAAGATTCCCGGCATGGCGGACTTTCTCGAAGTCCCATTGGAACTGCAGCCCATCCCCTGCCCGCCAACGTTCCGGCGCGGATAATTTGATGCTGATGTCCAGGTGGTCATCGCCATCACTGCGGCCCCGCTGTAACCCGCCCTTTCCGGCATGGTGGACGATGAGGACGCAGTAACCCCGGAATCGAAGCTCGAGCAGGAAATCGTTCACAACCAGCCAGGCTCCCGGATCATTGGTGTCGAACTTGAAAACTCTCGTAAGACTGTCGAACACGATAACGTCTGGCTTGAATACTTCGAGTTGTGCAAGGAACAGTTGCTGGTCCGTCAGGACTGAAAGAACGGGGAACCGTTGCCCTTTAGGCATCCGCTCCGGACTTATGAGCGCGAGTCGGCCGTCACTCTCTCCGATAAAATCGCGTACCCGCTCCTGCAATTGGATGAGCGGCAACTCACCATCAACCAGCAGTGCGCGTAATCCTCCGCTCGAGTGATAGCGGAGGAAGTCTGTGCCATGGATTACGGCACCGACCATGGCCAAGGTGACAATCGTCTTGCCCTGTCCACGGAAGGCGAACACCTCATTGATTGAACTCCGATAAAGAAGTGGCGCATTGGTTTCCCGGTCCCACATCAACCGCTCCCGTTCCGGAATCTTCTCTAACAGGAAATCATCGGCCGAGAAATAAGCTGGTGCGGGTACTTCCGCCGTCGATGGCGTCTCCTGGTTCTTGTTTTCGTTAGGCTCGTCACGGGTGAACTGAGTTCCCTCGATGATCTGACGGAATTCCCGCCAGTGATTTCCGTTGCCGTTGTAGAGGGAACAACTCTGATGCAGGCAGCCCATGGCCAATGCCCCGGACTCCATCTGCCGTAAGAACGCATGCCCATCACCCTTGTCATACTTGCCATGGGTGCCGGGACACTCCACAAGCAGGGTTCCATCGGGCTTCCGGCGAAGTACGTTCACATGGAACGCTGTCAGCCATCGTTGAAGGTCGAGCGGTGCTTGCGGATGGGCACAGACGCGCTTAGTGTTCTCGTTCTCCTCTTGGTCCCAGCGTTTCACGGAATCATTAATGCGTCGTTCTGCAGGGTCGAAGTCGCCCCGACCGACAAAACTGATGAACTGTTCCAAGTCCATTTCTGGAATTTCAATGGGAGTGCCGGGAAGATGATTGAACGTGATACACGAGTAGCGACCACCGGCATAAATTTCGATGCCCTTCTTCGGCTCCCCAGGCTTATTGAACATCCGCTTCAGCGAACGTGCGTTCTTGCTTCTGACATAGATATGCAAACCTGTCCCAGATGGCGAAACTTCGGTGGGACACTGAAGAAAATCGACAATGAATTGTGCCCATTGCTCAATGGCTCCTGTCTCCGGATTGCGACAACCATCGAGGTCAATCAAAACATTGCCGTCAGTGATGGCAAAGCCTAGGCCATCGAAGCGCGACGCGGCGGCTACGGCATCTGCGTAACTTGACCAGGTGTTCGGGTCGGTTGAGGAGCCAGCCTCGCCGGTTGCAGAATAGGGAACTTTGGTCGGTCGCCCCCGCCGCGATTCTTCACGCCACAACAACCAGTTCGGAAGCGCCTTGAATTCTTTCAGGAAATTTTCGGGCTGTGCTATGTTGTCCATGTTGGTCCGTCACCGACAAATGGTTGAAACGGCGAGAAGCCCAAGACTTCCCGCCGTTGTTGTTTTTTAAAAGGGAATATCTTGATCCTCGGCGACCGGAACCGGGCTGGCCTGTTGTCGAAGGGCTGTGACCGCTTTCTTGACGCGGGCTTCCTCTGCCTTCTCCTCCGCTGTCATCTCGCGAATGACAGCAGCAATATTGGCGTAGGTGCCTTCCTCGGTAACGTTGTGCACGATCACCAACGTTGCCTTTGTGCCTTCCAGACTGGATAAGTCGTAATCCTCTTCTGGATCGGGAATTTCCCCGGTCAAGGACCGGATCCTCGGCGAGAGTCTTCCCTGCAAGTGGAGTGTGTTGGTTAGGCGCTCAAATACCTTGATCGGCTCCCCATCTTTTGTAAGTAGTTCCGTGTCCCAGACAAACAGGACTTTTGGTTTACTGCCCCACCCGGTTGAGACCAAGCCCTTGTCTTGAACTTCCACAAGCGTGGCCCGGACAGGGCCTTCTGGCGGAATTTCATATTGTTTTTTTTCTAGTTTTGGTGCTATGACCTTCATGGTGTTGCTCCTCTCCCGCTAGTTGCGGGGAACTTTGGTTTGTGGTGGCGGCCCGTATTACTTCGCCTCTTCCCGAAGCCTTTGGTTTTCACGCTCCAGGTAGATGACGTAAGCGACCACCTTACGGAAAGCCTGTTTTCGTATCTCGGGTCTACGAGCGCCGAGCAGTTGGTTGATTACGCGAAGCGACGGACACTTGACTTTCGGGATTGGGTCGGTTGGTTCGGTGGGGTCATTTCGCCTTCCGTTCCACGCGTGCCGCCGCTAGAATCCTGTCGAGTTCCGCCCGCTCAATCCGCACACTGCGCCCGAGCTTCAGGTAAGCGACTCGACGCTGTAGAATCCACGCCCTCCACGTCGATTCCCGAAGCCCGGTCTCTTCAGAACATTGCCGTATGGTTAGCTTTTCCACCTAGAACCCCCATTCCTGGCAACGACGGTAGTACGATTCATGTTGATTGTCGATACGGGTATGCGTACTATATCCGTATGACAAACAAACGTTTTCGCGAGCCCTTTAATTTCACTTGGCGCATTCCGGAATGTGGCTTTCGTTTCGTGACGTGTCCGATCGGTAGCGAGCGGCGTGTTCGCTGCCTCATCCGCGCCGTGGAGATGACGCGTTACAGAACGGAGCGGACACTCGACATCCACACAGGCCTATTCAAACAATTCGCCAACCTGGAACCAACCGAACCGAAAATCGTTTCGTTTGCCAATCGGTATGGCCTACTAGGAATCTCTGAATGGGTCTCACATCTAGGGAGCGGCAAGCAGACAACGGAGGGCGAGCGTCTTGAGCGTTGGCTTACGGAAATTAGGACTATGCGGCGACTAGTCAATCTATGGGGGCTCATTCAGAGTGAGAGCGGAGAGCTACAAAAATTCTTCACTTTCAAAGATGATCGCATTCACTTCGATTTCGAGAACCATGGTGAGGCTGTTGTTCGGCAGGGCCACCCGGCTTTTGAGGAGCTACGAAACGATGTGATGGGTACAGCGTGGTACTTGCTCGGCAGAAGCATCAACGAGAAGCTGAACGCCTACCATGTCACCGCCCGGCTCATGCGGGATCGGAAGGTAGATCGCGAGATGACACTTTTTATTAATCCTTCAAGCCTAGTCTCCGCCCTCTGGTTGCAATTCGCCAGGGCTGTTGAAGGAAATCGCCAATATAGAGTCTGTGAATTCTGCAATATGCCCTTCGAGGTCGGTCGCTCGGCTGGGGCGAAGCGAACGGATGCCAAGTTTTGCTCGGACTCACATCGTGCCGCTTTTGCGGCACCGCCAAAGCCAAGGAGGAAAAAGTGAGCATCTACAAAAGAGGCGATGTCTATTGGTACAAGTTTCAATGGCGAGGAAAGCTCCTGCGCGAGTCCTCGAAACAGGGCAGCAACAAGGTTGCGCGTCAGATGGAAGCAGCGCACCGCACGAGTCTGGCGAAGGGCGTGGTTGGGATCAGAGAAAAGCAGCCAGCGCCAACGGTCGGAGAATTCTTACAGCGACGTTTTCTCCCCTACGCGGAAGCGCGTCACGCGGCCACGCCGAACACGTTACGCTACTACCGGAGTGGCGCGAAGCTGTTGGTCAAGGATGCCATCATAAGCTGTGTCCTAATTGACCAGATCAACGACCAGCACGCCCGTGGCTTCGCGGCACGTTTAGGTCGATTGTCTCCCGTTGGTATCAACCGCGGATTGCGAACGCTGCGCCGGGCCCTAAACTTGGCACTCGAGTGGGGGGATATCGAACGGCCCGCCCGGATCCACCTCGTACCCGGAGAAGGGAAGCGGACGCGGGTTCTCACGGATGCTGAAACGACTCGATATCTCGAGGCCTGTACGTACCCGTGGAAGGTCATTGCCACAATTATTGCGGACGAAGGCTTAAGGCCGGCGGAGGTGTTCGCGCTCGAGTGGCCCCACGTCCTGCTCAACTCCGCGGGAGGGTTCCTTACCGTCGTAGCGGGAAAAACGAAATCCGCGGCCCGCACCTTGCCACTGACTCCGCGGGTTCACGGACTCCTACGAGAGCATCACCGCGCAGCCAGTTTCCCCGAATCCGGATGGATCTTCCCGGCAGGATCCGTTCAGGGTCACGCGAATCGGAATACAACGAAATATCACCACGCACTTGCTTTGAAAGCGGCTGGCGTCCAACCGTTCGTACCCTACGTGTTGCGGCACACAGCATTGACCAAGCTTGCCGCGGCTTGCAAGGACCCGTTCGTGGTGATGCGGATCGCTGGACACAGTTCGATCACAATGACGCAACGGTACTGCCATCCCCAAGCTGACGCCATCGGACGGGCATTTGCGTCTCTGAATGCTCGGAGTCTTGAAGTGGGCACAAAAGTGGGCACACCTCAATTGAAAATGTGAGATTGGCCAGCATTTTAGCTACTTGGTCGAGAATCGCAGGTTCACGTCGACCGTCTTGTCCTCCACGTTGACCGACTCCCGTACGTCGACCGCCCAATGCACTCCCGTGGGTAGAACCTTGATTGCTTCATTCAGAAAATGATT